>ERZ773100.325-NODE-325-length-26477-cov-23.389637_pt1 | contig 26477 bp, 24 predicted proteins | sample MGYA00511119_ERZ773100 | MGnify/ENA primary metagenome ERZ773100 (study PRJEB29015, sample SAMEA2738000) | human oral metagenome | biome: human oral; feature: human-associated habitat; material: dental | place: China | collected 2111 ...
CCAGAGTTTCGACCGATCATGAAGAACAGGCTTCCAGTTACGAAATGCAGATGGCTCATTACAAGAACTACATCGAAAGCCGTGCAGACTGGGATTTCGTCGGCATGTATTCGGACGAGGGGATCAGCGGCACCAACACAAAGAAGCGTGACGGCTTCAACCAGATGATCGAGGATGCCCTCGCCGGCAAGATTGACCTCATCATCACAAAGTCCGTCAGCCGCTTTGCGAGAAACACAGTGGATTCGCTCCAAAACGTCCGCAAACTCAAGGAAAACGGTGTAGAGATTTACTTTGAAAAAGAGAACATCTGGACGTTCGACACACGTGGAGAACTCCTTATCACGATTATGAGCTCGCTAGCTCAGGAGGAGAGCCGCAGCATCTCGGAGAACACCACATGGGGCAAGCGGAAGCAGTTCGCCGAGGGCAAAACCAGTGTGGGCTACAGCGCGTTTCTCGGCTATGACAAGGACTTCAAAATCAACGAGGAACAGGCGCAAGTGGTGAAACTCATCTACAAACTCTTCCTCGGCGGTCGATCCTTCTACGCCATTACCAAGGAACTGGAGAAGCGGGGCATCAAATCCCCGTCGGGAAAGGACAAGTGGTACATCTCCACAGTGCGCTCTATCCTTACCAACGAGAAGTACCGTGGCGATGCGCTGATCCAGAAAGAGTATACGGTGGACTTCCTCGATAAGACGCGACGGAAGAATACGGGCGAGATTCCGCAGTACTATGTGGAAGAACACCATGATGCGATTATTCCGCCGGATTTGTTTGATTTTGTGCAGACAGAAATTAAGGCGCGGGAAAACGGCAGCAAGCACAGCGGCGTGAGCATCTTCGCAAACAAAATCAAATGTGGCTGCTGCGGCGGTTGGTACGGGGCGAAGGTATGGCACTCCACGGATAAGTACCGTAGGGTAGTCTACCGATGCAACAAGAAATATGCCAAGAAGGGCAAGCCATGCAGCACAAGACATCTGACGGAGGAGGAAATCAAACAGATTTTCGTCAAGGCTCTGAACTCCTTGGTGGAAGTCAGAGAGAACGTGATTGCAGAACTCCGATCTCTGATTGACAGTGTTTGCCAAACGGGGGAGCTGTTGGAGGAACACGATAGAGTAGAGCAGGAACTCGGTGTTTTGGCAGAACGACTCGAAACGCTGATTCGTGAGAATGCACGGATGGCACAGGATCAGACGGCGTATCTGAAACAGGAAAATGAGATTCGTGCACGCTATGTGGAAAAGCAGGGGCATCTAGCGAGGTTGGATGAGCAAATTGCCGAGAGGGATGGAAAGAGAAACATTTTGGAGGGCATGATTCAAGTGGTATGTGATATCAACGGGGAGCAAGTTGCGTTTGACGAGGAGCTATGGAGTGGACTGCTCGATCACATTGTAGTTAAGGAGGACGGCGCGGTAGTTGTTGTTTTCAAGGGCGGGATTGAGAGCGGCGTTGATGGATGTAGAGGTTTGTTCTATTTAAGGAAACAAAGCGGATGAAGATTGGTACTCTAAGGGGGACATTGGCAGGGAAAAGATGCGCTGAGAGAAGTTGGACTACAGTTATCAGCGTTTCTTACAATACAGTCAACAAATTAATTAGGAAGTGTTATCCTTAAAGCTTTTCGAGTTGTTTTAAATGATCTTGCACTAATGTGCGTGAATACATTTTAGGTTGATCGGAATCACGAACAATTCGCCATAGGATAGCAGCTGCCTTTAATTTTGATTTGAACTTGTCATTTATGGGATCAGCGCAGAAATCTTTTAAGAAGCGGTTCCATTCGCATACAGAAGAATCATACTTTGCATACGTCGATATCCCCTTATATACATTCAACATGTCCTGTATAGTAAACGATGTGTCGTGATCCGCTTTCACCTTTCGCCATGCGGTCGCCATATCTGCTGTAAATTTAAAGGGAGAAACCCTCGTCAGATTTGAGAAATATGTTCTAAACTTTGTGTTGAACGAAAAGTTGCAAGCAAGTAATGGTGTGTCCAAGGAAATCGCTCCAGATGATATCATCTGCTCTTTTTGGGGAGTGGCTTTGACTATGTTCCCTTTAAAGTATTCTGCAATGTTGTGATTGAGATCTTTTTTTACCCCCCTGTGTGCAATTCCAAGCTTTTTGCAAATCTCTACGAGTTCTGTTCGATACCAATAATATTTTATAAACTCCTCATATGAGCGAATCTCATCAAATGCAGGACGCTGTGTCATAATTACATCTCCTAGTAAATAGCAGGTCAGACGAATAGATGTCTATCATTATATCACATTTATGGTATGACACAACGCATGATTTCGAGATGGAGCAGGCGCGTGTCTTTCGGTGTGGCCGCATCACTGTGGTGGAGGAGTGTACGGATGTGACGGGGATGCCACTTTTATCCTTTGCTCATCCCGCAGAGGATCTCTATTGCCGTGTCGATGCACTCTCCTTTGTCGTCGAGATTACGGCACAGGGACGGGATTTCTTTTATAAAGAACACTACCATCCATGCGACTTGTGGAGGAGAATGGGCGGTACTATATCCATGGATTTTACAATGTGGGCGAGGAGGAGTTCATCGCGGATTACTTTATCCACTATGGGGATGCAGTGCAAACAGTCGAGCCTTTGGCACTCAGAGATGTGATCCGCACAAGACTGCATACGTTGACGGTGCATTATAAGGAGATAGCGTAATTCTTCATTATGTGTAGAGCCTCCCGCATGGGGGCTGCTACAGGCAGATTTTTTCACAAAGAATCATTAGGCAACAAGCCCTCTCTTGTGTTATAATTTTCTTATATTTGAAACGTAGGAGGGAAGACCGTTGTTTGCAAAGACCTATGGTGCGACGACCCTCGGGATTGATGGACGGATTATCGACGTTGAGGTGGATGTGTCGCCCGGGCTGCCGGGGTTTGAACTGGTCGGGCTTCCCGATACGTCGGTGAAGGAGTCGAAGGAACGTGTGCGCACGGCAATCCGCAACTCCGGCATTCAGCTGCGGCAGGAGCGGGTGACGGTGAATCTTGCACCCGCCGATGTGCGAAAGGACAGCTCGGGGCTTGATCTGCCGATTGCCGTTGGTCTCCTTGCATCCTACGGTATGGTTCCGGAGGCGGCGGTGCAGAGCGCGCTTTTCTCTGCGGAGCTTTCTCTCGATGGGAACTGCCGTCCGATCAGCGGCATTCTCCCGATGGCGATTACGGCGCGGGAACATGGTCTGACGGAGTTTTACGTTGCACCTTCGAATGCAGACGAGGCACTCCTGATTGACGGACTGAAGGTCTATGCGGTCGAGAATCTGGCACAGCTTGTGCGTCATCTGACGGGAACGGAGATGCTGACCCCCAGCGTGCCAAAACCAATCAAAGACACAAAAGACAATGCCTTTACCGATGATTTTGCGGATGTGCAGGGACAGTATCAGGCGAAGCGTGCGCTTGAGATTGCAGCGGCAGGAGGGCATAATGTCCTTATGGTCGGTGTACCCGGCTCGGGCAAGACAATGCTGGCACGCCGGATGAGTTCGATCTTGCCGGAGCTGACGAAGGAAGAAGCCATCGAGATCACGAAGATTTACAGCATCTCGGGGCTGCTCGGAAAGGATACAGGGCTTGTGACGACGCGCCCCTTCCGCAGTCCGCATCATACATCCTCGACGGTGGCGATGATCGGCGGCGGGAGCATCCCGCGTCCGGGCGAGGTGACACTTGCGCATCACGGCGTGCTCTTTCTCGACGAGCTGCCGGAGTTCAGCAAGAAGACGCTTGAGGTGCTGCGCGAGCCGATCGAGGATCGTCAGATTACAGTGTCGCGTGCGAATGCAACACTGACGTTTCCCTCTAGTATCATTTTGGTAGCCGCGATGAACGAAGTAACGTCGATAACGATACAATGTAATGATGAACGAGTGGCGGCGTGAAAACGTTGATAATCCACGCTTTTACTGATTTCCTGTAGGTGAAGGTAGAGGAAACTATAGCATTACTACTGAAAGGGATTTCTCTTTCAAGTCTCCGGAAGCCGATGTTTTTATGCACACTTGGGGCATTTTATTTTGTAGGTGTGAGTATGAGCAAAGAATTAGCGAATATGGAAAGCAACGATCATTTGGTGGAGCAAATCGCCGCTCTTATTGAAAATGCCAAACAGCATGTTGTTACTGTGGTCAACTCCACAATGATCGTTACTTACTATGAAATTGGGCGCATGATTGTAGAGCATGAGCAAAAGGGGGCGTCGCGGGCGGAGTATGGAAAGAGCGTCTTAAAGGAACTCTCGAAAAATCTTACGAATCGCTTTGGCAGAGGATTCTCGGTAGATAATCTCGAGAATATGCGTCGTTTTTACATTACATATAGCAACGAAGTGATTTCCGAAACACCGTCTCGGGAATCGATCGTGCAGAAATCCGAGACAGCGTCTCGGATTTTTGAGCCGCCTCCGACCAATTTGCAGACACTATCTGCGCAATTTACTTTGAGCTGGTCACACTATTTGTTCCTCATGCGCATCACAAATGACAAGGAACGCAAATTCTATGAAAATGAGGCTACAAACGAGCGATGGAGTCTGCGTGAGTTGAAGCGACAGTTCGACGCTGCTCTCTATGAGCGTCTGGCACTTTCCCGTGATAAGAAAGCTATCGCCGAGATATCCAAACAGGGAATGATTGTGGAACGTCCTGAGGACATCGTGAAAGATCCATACATCTTGGAGTTCTTGGGAATGCCCGAGGAGAGCCGCTATTCGGAGTCCGATTTGGAACAACGCATCATTGATGAATTGCAGCATTTCCTATTGGAGCTTGGCAAGGGCTATACCTTCGTAGGTCGGCAGGAACGACTGACCTTTGATGAACAGCACTTCTATGTGGATCTGGTATTTTTCAATCGTCTGCTTCAATGTTTTGTCCTCATTGATCTCAAGATTGGTGGCATTACGCATCAGGACTTGGGGCAGATGCAGATGTATGTGAACTACTATGACCGCAAGGTGAAACTGGCGACTGAGAATCCCACTGTTGGTATTCTGCTCTGCAAGGAGAAAAATAATGCTGTTGTGGAGATGACATTGCCGGAAGATAATACGCAAATTTTCGCCAGTAAGTACGAACTTGTCTTGCCGGACAAGGATGCTCTTATGCGGCTCTTGGAAAATAAGTTTAACGATGAGGATTGATCGAGGGGGCAGAGCCCCGTATGGGAGATGGGGATTTTCCCTGTGATAGCTTCTTACTAAACAACTGCAACAATGCATTGCTAAATGATGTTTAAACTCTTGGTTCTTCTGCAAGAGACCGTATTACAGAAACCAATAAGGAGAATATTACCCATATGAACAATTTATTAGAAACTAATTTATGCCCAACTCACGCTCCTGTCTCTATCAAAGATTTTAATCGTATAAAGAAAGCACCTGTACTCGCTCCTGAGCTCTGGCATAAGAAAGAAAGCCTCGATAAGGCATCCCTCTATATCATAGGCAAACGAGAAGTTCCGGTTTTCGTCCCACGAATGGAAATATCAGATAAACATTGCTTAATCCTTGACGTTGAGGTGGGAAAAGAATCCTTCCGCATCCTTATCCCCGCATTGATAAATCCAAAATACTCTTTAAACGGTTTTGCGGAAATAAAAACGGAACCGGAGGGCTTGGAGAAAGCGCGGAAAGTATGGTTGTTTGCTTTTAATGATAAGGGGGAGGCTGTTTCCAATATTGGATTTACCTTCGATGAAATGATGTATTATTGTGATAATGACTTGTTCCATATTACCACGCGGGGCAATTTTACCTCAGCGATTACCTACGAGGTACTTTATGTAGGATCGTCTGTAAGGGAGAAGCTGACACAAAGGTTTAAGGCACATCATGCCCTACAGGATATGCTTATAGAAGAGAAAGTAATAACATCTGGCTTTGATAAAAGTGAAGAACTTATATTGATTCCGTTCACCACTGATTCCTATATGTGTACGATGATCACGGGATTCAGTCCAGAGAATGATTGTAGGAAAGCACTCATCGGAGATTTTGATGTAACACCTAACCAGATAAGCCTTGACGCAGAAAAGGCTCTCGTTCATGGCATGAATCCAAAGTATAACCGCATACGATTTAAGAAATATCCACTTTCAACGGATGGTCTGTATCAATCTGATGCCAGTACCTTTTTCTACTCAATTGCAGCAACCATGATTTTGAAGTATGACGCAGGGAACATCATAGGTTGTCTTGAAACTGCATTTGCTTCATCCATTGTTGGAGATAAAGATGGGTATACGAAAGTATTCGCTCCGGGTGAGAATAAGACTGAACGGTATGCAAATAAATGGTATGCTGAATATGAGAAGCGAATGATTGAAGAAGGTTGTGCATTTACACACTCGGATAGTCAACGTGCTAATGGATGACGTTCACATGAGGTACCTTTGCAAATACGAGAAAAACTTAAGCATGGATTGTTTCTTGACGGCAGTTTTAATGAGGCGATCAAATGGATACTTTGACATCAGATCAGCGACGAAAAGTCATGCAGCGGATTCGTTCAAAAAACACTAAACCAGAGGCTTTGCTCCGTAAAGCACTTTGGCGTGCAGGAATACGGTATAGAAAAAACTATCGTAGTTTGCCGGGAACTCCCGATATTGCAATAACAAAATCAAAAATTGCTATTTTTGTTGATGGCGATTTTTGGCATGCTCGTGGACATGAACATGCTCCAGGAGAGCAGATCGGTACAAATAAGGAATTTTGGGCAAGTAAATTATCCCGAAATATCGAAAGAGACAGGGAGGTCAACGATGCATTGATGGAGGAAGGGTGGCTTGTTCTAAGAGTTTGGGAGAGTGAGATATACAAAGATATAAACAGATGTGTGGGAGATATAATGGAATATATACAGTGATCACTTGAAAATATAACTCATGACGGGGGAGTATCAATATTCTTGGTTAGGAAAACTTATCCATTGGCATAAGCTTTCTTTTTTTATGTTCAAAATGCGATAATGATCAGATGTCTTTGTCCTCCGTATATGTATAGAAATTGAAATAAAAAATTTTGGTATTGAAAAAAAATATATAAGAACTATAATTATATCAAACCAAACACTTGTATTTAGTTGAATGAGAGGCTGATAGAATGAGTGTCAGTTACAATAAACTATGGAAACTCATGATTGATAAAGGGATGAATAAAAGTGAATTGCGTAGGAAAACAGGGATTGGAACTAACACTCTTGCAAAACTCGGCAAGAATCAAATGGTGAGCATGGAAGTATTAATGAAGATTTGCGGTGAACTTGGGTGTGATATTGCAGACATTTGCGAGTTCCTGAAGGAGGATACGACAGCTTGAACGTGATTGATTTATTTGCCGGCTGTGGCGGACTCTCGAAGGGGTTTATGGATGCTGGATATAATATACTCGTTGGGGTGGACACTGAACAAGCTGCATTGAATACTTTTGCCCGGAATCATGATGGAGCCATTGCAATGAAGGCAGATTTGTCTGATGAGAAATCATTTGATGAAATCAAAAAAGCTGTTGGGGGGCACGATGTCGATATAATTATCGCCGGTCCACCGTGCCAGGGCTTTTCTCTTACAGGACCGAGAAATTTTGACGATGCAAGAAACAGTCTTTATCTTGCTGTAATAGAAATAGTAAAACGGTATAACCCAAAAGGTTTTATCATTGAAAATGTCCCTGGAATGGCTACTTTATACGGCGGACAGATCAAGGAAGAAGTGTTGAGTAGGTTTCGGAAACTTGGATACAATATAGATTGCAAGGTTTTGTGCGCGGCGGATTATGGCGTGCCCCAATTAAGAAGACGGCTTATTTTTATGGGGATAAGACAGGATGTTGGACATCCAAAGTTCCCAGAGCCAATCTTTTCCGAAGAAGATTATAGAACTTGCCGTGATGCGATCAGTGATTTGCCGGCGCGTGTTGAAGAACTTGGTGATGAGGTTGATTCGTACACCACAGCACCAATGACCGAGTACCAGAAGCTTATGCGTGGCGAGTGCAACGTTTTGTATAATCATGTTGCTACAGATCATAAGCAATTTGTAAAAGATACCATTGCATTAGTACCGGAAGGTGGAAATTACAAAGATTTGCCGCCGGGGTGGGGGGAGAGCCGAAAGTTCAACGAGGCTTGGACCCGCTATGATGGGAATAAGCCATCAAAAACCATAGATACTGGACATAGAAATCATTTCCACTATATGTATAATCGTGTTCCTACGATAAGAGAGAATGCACGCTTGCAATCTTTTCCGGATGATTTTGTATTTACAGGAACCAAGACCCAACAGAATCGGCAAGTTGGCAATGCTGTGCCACCCTTGCTTGGGTTTGCGCTAGGTGTAGCACTCCGTAAAATTATAGGAGATAAAAGTGTATGAAAAGGCGTTTGAATTCAATTGACCTGTTTGCCGGTTGCGGAGGTCTGATGGATGGCTTTGAGCAATCGGGGGGATATAAGACTGTCGCAGCAGTCGAATGGGAGAAGGCTCCTTGTGAAAATCTGCGACAGCGGCTGCAGGATAAATGGGACTACGAAGATGCTGTAAATAGAGTCCTTCGATTCGACATTCAAAGAACCGAAGAACTGTTCAATGGATGGGACGATCCTTGCTACGGACATTCAAAGGGGTTGGATGTCCTTATTAAGGCTGCAGGAGGGCAGATTGACGTAATTATAGGCGGTCCACCATGTCAAGCCTATTCTATCGCTGGAAGAGTACAAGATGCGCATGGAATGAAAAATGACTACCGCAACTATTTGTTTGAGGTTTATCTCAAGGTTGTAGAGAGATATAGACCAAAAGTATTTGTCTTTGAAAATGTGCCTGGGATATTGAGCGCAAAACCAAGTACAACACCAATTATAGATATCATAAGGAATAAATTTGAGGGAATAGGGTATTCTCTTTTGACTAATCTAAAACAGGCGATTGTCGATTTTTCTGAATATGGTGTCCCTCAGAAAAGATCTCGTATTATTATATTAGGAGTGGATACGCGTTATTTTGGTGAAATACGTAGCAAGGAACTGCTAGAGAAATTCTATGGAGAGATTCTCCCCTCTTATAAAGAAAAAAAGAAAAAGACCGTTAGAGAGGCCATTTGTGATTTGCCTGCATTGTTCCCATTGGATGTTGAGGAAAAGTATCAGGGGCGAAAAATATCGCATTCATTGCCCACGCCTTTTGTTTCAAACCATGTAGCACGTTGGCAAAGCGAACGCGACATTGGTATATTTAAGTTGCTCACAGAGGATATCGAGTCTGGAAGAAATGAGTATGCTACAACGGCATCTCTTAAAGAATTGTATACTCAAAAGACGGGAAAAAAATCTAATATCCATAAATATCACGTAATCAGATGGGACGAGCCGAGCAATTTGATTCCTGCTCATCTGTATAAAGACGGACTGCGCCATATACACCCTGACTCAAAGCAGTTGAGGACAATTACGGTTCGTGAGGCTGCCAGATTGCAAACTTTTGATGACGACTATATATTTTATGGAAGCACTGGAGATATCTACAAGATGATAGGGAATGCGGTGCCTCCTCTATTTGCAAAGAAACTAGCTCAGGCTGTATATAAGCTGTTGGATAAGGAATAGGTGAGTAAATTGGCATATACCGTTGGACAGGCATTGTCGACATTTCATGAGTACTTTGAAAATCTAGGAATTGAGACCAGTGAAATAGAAAATACCAAACACAGAGGTCTTGTGGGGCATCTTCCAGATGGAGAAGAATTTGTCATGTTTATATACTCGTTGGTACATAAGCAGGACAACACAAAGAATTATTTTGATACGAGAGACAGTGGTGCAGGTGAAAGAAAGATTTCTTGGGAATACGCCCAGAAAAACAAAATAAAGTATTTTTGCCTTGGGGTGAATGATCAAGTTGATAAATATGTAGATTATGTATTTAGTTTGGAGTGTAATGAAGAGCGCATAGAAGCTGTTTCTGGAACGAAAAATGGAGTAAGAAATGGTCCCGGGAATCAGATTATCATCCCTAATACATATATTCCTGAAAAAGACTTTGATCGGATAAGGAATAATTTGGGTGTGTATATTTCTGTAATACACAAAGACAACCTATTAGATTATCTGATAAAGTATGATAACCGGCCATATATGAATGACGAGGGAGGTAAAGAGAGCGAAACGAAACCTGTAAAATTTGATACGGGATATGAATCTGTATTTTCCAGAAATAGAATCTTGTTTGGTGCACCGGGAACAGGAAAGAGTTATACCCTCAACCAAGATCGGTTGAACTTGCTGGGGGAAGATAACGACACTGATTATGAACGTGTGACTTTTCACCCGGATTATTCCTATGCGAATTTTGTTGGCACATATAAGCCGGTTCCCTGTATTGACAGCGATGGAAAAGATTCCATCACTTATGAATATGTGCCGGGTCCATTTATGCGTATCTTTGTTGATGCATTGAAAAACAGTATGACAAATGATATCAAACCTTTTTTGCTGATCGTTGAAGAGATCAATCGTGCAAATGTGGCTGCTGTCTTTGGAGATATATTTCAGTTGCTTGATCGGGATGATGATGGTGTCAGTGAATATCCGATTCAAGCATCTGAAGACATCAAGAGGTATTTGGCAAGAGAATTGGGGGGCGTGCCACAAGCATATACGCAAATTCGAATTCCAGACAACATGTTCATTTGGGCGACAATGAATAGTGCCGATCAAGGTGTCTTTCCTATGGATACTGCCTTTAAGAGGAGGTGGGATTTCACATATCTTGGTATAGACGATAACGCAGATAGCATTCGTGGAAAATATATCTACCTTGGCGAAGACCAGTCACAAAAAGTTGAGTGGAACAAATTGCGTAAGGCAATTAATAGCTTCTTGGCAAATGAAAAAATCAACGAAGATAAGCAGTTGGGTCCATATTTTATATCGAAGAAGTTAGTTGCGCCGCTCGACAGCGATGAGATTGATCGTGAGGAATTTATTCGAGTTTTCAAGAACAAGGTAATCATGTATTTGTTTGAAGATGCCGCCAAGCAGAAGAGATCCAAACTTTTTGAAGGATGCTCCAATGGGTATAATCGATACTCAGAAATATGTAAGGAGTTCGACAAGAAGGGTATTGGCATATTCAATCGTGATATTCAAATCGCCGCAGGTATAGAGATGTCATGAGTACTGAATAATGAGGTGATAGGATTTATGATTTCTGAGTATGTTAGAGAGCAGAAAAGGTATACCCAGAAAGAGCTTTGCAAGCTGTTTGCCTGCTCTGAAGAGAATCTTATTGCTCTGATTCGTAAACTGAAAGAGTTTGGAGTGCTAAAAGCAGTCAAAGTGAGCGATGGACAGCGGGATATGTCCGACTTAGCGGAGGAAGACGTAGAGGTTGCAGATACTGCAATTGAAGAAAATGAATATTTCTATGTCTTTTCCTTCGTTGGAGTTGTTGTTGTCGCCGGTTGTGTTTTGAAATGCTATCCTAAATATCTGTTGCATACGGATAAGCCCAAAGAGGAACTCCGACAAGTTCTGAAGATCCTTGAAAAATACAACTCGAAAGAACAAATCATTCGGATGTCCAATGATAGCAGCAACGGCAGTACGTTCAACCTTCTGCCGATTCTTTTGTTTTTGCTACACGATTATTATGAAAACGGTATATACAGCAATACGGAAGATATTATAGAAAGCAATGGAGACGGAGAAATTCTATGGGATAAAACAATCAACGAAACCTTTACATTGCTTTCCAATAATCGACCATATTATATTGATCTGCAGACGAGAAAACGAGTTAGCAATGAGTATGATTTCTTTAAACGGCTACACGAATGTATTTTAACTCAAGCATCCAAAGAACTAAATAAGGCAGATCTACTTGATTTGTTTGAAATTATTGGTGTCGATTTAGCGGAAGCAACGCTAGACGATTTTGGAGAAAAAGACTACATCTTATATCGTATTGAAAATGAATTGAATACACAGTTTAATACTAGGAAGCAACTTGTGCTGAAAACAATTTATACATACATAGATCGCGGCGGCAGTTTGTATGATCTAGAATGTATGTCATTGTTCGGTACAAACAGTTTCAATCTTGTATGGGAGGATATCTGTGCTGATATATTAAATGACCAACTGGATGTTAGACTGGCTGACCTCGATCTGCCAACTGAACTGGAACACGAGTACTGTCCAAATGAAAAACTATCTGAAATCATAGAGAAGCCACAATGGACAATAACAGGGAAGCAAGCATCAGATACCTTGATCCCGGATCTTATTACTATTGCTAAAACTGACCAAGGAGATCAATTCGTTATATTTGACGCAAAATATTATACACCTTGTCTTATACAGGGAAAGGCTCCCAAAAATCAACCTGGCATTGAATCTATAACCAAGCAATACTGCTATCAACTAGCGTTTCAAAAATTCATTGAGGATCATAAATTCTCGGCTGTGAAAAATTGTTTCATTATGCCGACGGAGAACAATCAGGTGGAAGTACAGGGAGAAGTTAGACTGAAAATGTTTGCTGATCTTGGCTTACAAGATATAAAAGTGAGATTCCTTCCTGCGGATATGGCATATATTCACTACTTATCCGGGAAGAAAATTGATATTAGTTGTCTGTGCTTATAGAATCATATATGACAATGGATCATATGAAAGGGATTGATTTGCTATGGCTAGGTCATTCACTACATATCTTCACGAATATTTCTATGAAGAATTATTTAATGCACTTGATGATTACATTGACAGCCATACGTCGGACTTGAGGAATAAGTATTCACGGCTGCACAAAATAGGCACTGTTGAGCTTTCCGATATGGACATCAAAACTGTGCATGTGGATGACGGCAATGAGATGGATATTTCGATGGAGATTGTCGTATCCGCTTCGATCATAGTCAAAGAAGGGGATTACCACTATGACGAAGAAGATGAAATCGAGGAATGGTATAGTATTTCTGCAAAGGGGAATTTATCCCGTAGAATGTCTGATTTCGAGATATGTTTGGTCTCTGCATACCAGAAAGGATCCTATCGGCGACTAAATCCGTTGAGTACGGACTTTGTTCCTCAAATAAAGAAAAATGAGCTTGATAAGATAGCCGAAAACTTTCTGCTCAAATATTATCCAGAAGCCTTGTTGCAGCCCGTATGGATTGACCCGGACGTACTTGTGTCCAAGATGGGGTTGGAGAAAGAAGTTTGTTCAATAACGGCAGATTGCTCCGTGTTTGGGCGCATCTATTTCCACGATACAGATGCAGCTTTTTATGATGAAGAACATGAGAGAAGTATTACTCGTCATGTCAAAGCCGGAACTATCTTTGTAGATCCGCAGGTGTTCTTTTTGCGTAATTTGGGGGCATTAAACAACACCATCGTACATGAATGTGTACATTGGGAGTACCATAGAAAAGCCTTTGAACTTGAATGCCTGTTTGATTCCAAGCTGACTCAGATTGAGTGCCAAGTTGTTGGCGGGATTCGTGGACATAAATGGTCAAAATCTGAGACGATAGAGTGGCAGGCGAACAGTCTCGCACCTCGCATACAAATGCCGGCGGGAATGTTCAGGAGAAAAGCGGAGCAGGTTATCAGGCAGTATAAACAAAGTACAGGAATGAGCGCTCTTATTGATATCATTGAGCCTGTTATTGATGAATTGGCTCAATTTTTCTGTGTCTCTAGAGCCGCTGCAAAAATTCGTATGGTGAATCTTGGTTACGAAGAAGCTGCCGGTGCGTTTATTTGGGTTGATGGACATTATGTCAAAGCGCACACATGGAAGAAAGGGTTTCTGAAAAGCAATCAGACATTCACAGTTGACGAAGAGACGATATTATCTCTTGCAATACGTAGTTACGACTTGCGGGACACGAAAGAAAGTAAGCATTTCATATATGTAGATTCCCATCTAGTGTTGCGGGACGGCATGTACATTAAAAGGGATGAAAATGGGATTCTTGCTTTGACGGATTATGCTCTCCACCATATGGATGAATGTTGCATTGCATTTGAACTCTCGATCAAGGGCGGACGTTATGAAGCTTACCATACAGAATGCTTTTTAAATCGTTCTCAAGATGCACAGGTGATGTTTGAATGTAAATACTCTGGTGGACTGGAACATGCGAAAAAAGAACGACAAATAGAAGTCTTGGGTGATCTAATAGAAGAAGAAATGACAATGTATAACTCTCTTCCGAATGATTACGTGACATGTATGGATATCGTAAGAAAGTGGAAAAAAATGACTTATAACGAGATAGCAGAAGAAACTCATGTCGATGAAAAGACTGTTCGACGTGTATTTCATGGAGAGAGCGGTTCCATAAAAAGACTGGCAACAATCTGCTTATCAATGCAGCTCCCGCCGATAATCAGTCAACATATTATAGAAAAATCACCGTGGAGTTTTCATCTTGTTGACAAGGAACACCAGACGATACACTTCGCATTACAGCACTATTATGCGCAGCGATATGATGCCATAGAGGAATTCTTACAGCGAAGAGGAGTAGCCCTATAAAATTTTTCGAAGTAACTCCTTCAAGACGGGCATGAAATGTCCGCTTTTCTAACTAAAAGAGCACTGATTTTACTCGTTAGAGTGAATCAATGCTCTTTTTTTGTGCGTTTTTGATGGCTTATTGCGGGCACAACATGTCCGTACAACAAGTTTTTTTGCCGCTAAAATATAAATATACAGAGGAGAGAAAAGTGTATGAGTCTTGATGATAAAAATTTTTGAACATAGGTGACCAAGTACGCTGTGTTTTGTCCTCTGTTAAGTGAGAGGGTAGAGCTGCAATACATTATGGCATTAAAAATCATCAACGCATACTAATCTTCTTGTCCCGGGCATGACGTTAAACTGCTCGTCACCGTGGAAGTGTTGCCCGTGCGCATTTAAGGGCGGTTCGCTACGGAAGCGGTGACACAACTGAATATGGAAGCCATGCCAGCGAACGGCAGGTGCAATCTGGGGCGGGGAGTCTATTCCCGCAACGGGTGTATTTCTGCATCTTGCACGACCGCCGGCATCAACAGCGGATCTCCGTCCCTTCACAACCTCGGCGGTTGTTGGACGGAGGTCCGACTTTATGTCAAAAAAAGTTAAAAAAACTCCACTTCGCTTTCCCGTCCGCGACGCAGTCGATGCGGATAAGGTGACGCTCGTCCCTATCTCGAGGGATTTCTACATGAAAGCCTATCGGGAAATTAACAGAAAGCGAAAGCGGCTTCAACGCAGCGGCGCGTGCAGCTGTCCACAAAAGAAGTTGTGGAAATGCGATGGCAACTGTGATCGCTGCTGCTATTGTGTCCCGGATCCATTGCTGCTCCACCTGCACGCTCCCTCCGGAGTGGACGAGAACATCGCATTAATTGACATCGTTGCTGATGGCGGACCTCTGCCGGAGGACATCGTTGCCGATGCGGAACTGCTCTCTGCGCTCCTTCGAGAGGTTGCGCGGTTAAGTGCTCGTGAGCGCAGGATTTTGGAACTGGCATCTACCGTTTCCGAGCGTGAGGCGGCAAAACAGATGGGCATTCCGAGGAACACGTTCGCTTACCAGTGGGCGCAGCTTCGGGAAAGGCTCGCTCAGAAGCTCAAGGACTATCGCTGATTTGACTAGACTCTCCCGATGTTTTCAGGCATCGGGAGATTTTTTTGAAAAACTTTCGGCCATATTGCCCAAAAGTGTCCAGTGGGGTAGTAGAGGGAGCGGAAAAGCTCCCCGGAAAGGAGGACGCTCCCATGAGCAATCATGACGCAGAGCTGATTGGTCTTCTGACGGCAATCAGCGTGGTATCGAAGCGACTGGCGGGGAAGATCATCCGTCACGCGCAGACCGACAAAGGGGGAAAGACGCATGGAAAAGGTCATCGAGGAACTGCGGCTGTGCGCCGCGACGCTCAGCCGTATCGCCGATACGCTCTCTAAGATGGCAGAGTCGGAGAAGCCTGCGGCGACGCTTGAGGAGGTGCGCGCCGTACTTGCGAAACTCTCCGTCGCAGGACACAGTGCCGCAGTCAAGTCATTGATCGCAAAGTTCGGTGCGGACAAACTCAGCGACATCGCACCGGAGCAGTATGCGGCACTCTTGAAGGAGGCTGAGCGCATTGGCACGTAAGCACGCCGTCCTCTCCGCATCCTCTGCCGCACGATGGATCGCCTGTCCGCCGTCGGCACGGCTCAATGCGGAGAAATCCGACACGCCAAGCGAGTATGCCGCCCAGGGGACGGATGCGCATGCGCTCTGCGAGTACAAACTCCGCAAGGCTCTGGGCGGGAAGGCACGCGATCCGACCAAGAATCTCGCCTCCTATGACACTGAGATGGAGGAGTGTGCCGAGGCATACTGCCAGTTCGTAACGGAGTTGGTTGGTCAGTTCCGTGCCGAAAGCAAGGACACAATGGTGTCGGTCGAGCAGCGCGTGGATTTCTCGGCGTTCGTGCCGGATGGTTTCGGTACAGCCGATACACTCATTATCTCCGGTAATGCCGTCTGCATTGTGGACTACAAGCATGGCAAAGGCATCGAGGTCAGTGCTGACCACAATCCGCAGATGATGTGCTACGCGCTCGGGTGCATCCAGATGTTCGACGGTCTCTATGACATCGACGAGGTGCGGATGGTGGTCTTCCAACCCCGTCTCGCCAACATCTCGGAGTTCAGTATCTCCAAAGCTGACCTTCTGGCATGGGCGGCAGACACGCTTGTACCTGCGGCAAAGCTGGCACACGCGGGAGAAGGCGAGTTCTGTGCAGGGGCGCACTGCCAGTTCTGCAAAATCAAGGCGACCTGCCGCAAACGGGCAGAGTACAATCTGGAACTCGCTCGTTACGATTTCGAGATGCCGCCGACCTTGGAGGACGCAGAGGTGGAAGCGATTCTTGCAAAAGCCGACACGCTCGCCGCATGGGTCAGCGACATCAAGGACTACGCCCTGCAGCGGGCGATCCAAGGAAAACAGTGGACGGACTGGAAATTGGTCGAGGGACGCTCGAATCGGAAGTACACCGACGAGGCGGCGGTCGCCAAAACAGTCAAAGAAGCGGGCTTTGAGCCGTATGAACAGAAACTGCTCGGGATTACGGCGATGACAGGTCTGCTTGGAAAAAGTAAGTTTGAGGAACTGCTCGGAGGTTTCGTTATCAAGCCGCAGGGGAAACCAACCCTCGCTCCTATGAGCGATAAACGTCCTGTAATGAACACTGCAGCAGAAGATTTTAAGGAAAGTTGAGGAAAACACATCATGGCAAAAATTATCAATCCGACAAAAGTAATCACGGGAGTCAAGACACGTTGGAGCTATGCCAACGTCTGGCAGGCAAAATCCATCAACGGCGGTACGCCGAAGTACAGTGTGTCGCTTATCATTCCGAAGAGTGACACCAAGACGGTCACGGCAGTGAAGAACGCCATTCAGGCGGCATATGAGGAAGGGCAGTCAAAGCTCAAGGGAAACAGCAAGTCCGTCCCCGCACTCACGGCGATCAAGACTCCGCTCCGTGATGGTGATGCGGAACGCCCGGACGATGCGGCATACAAGGACAGCTACTTCATCAATGCAAACTCGACCACAGCTCCCGGTATCGTGGATGCCGCCCGCAATCCGATCATCGAACATTCGGAGGTCTACTCCGGCGTTTACGGACGCGCAAGCATCAACTTCTACGCATTCAACTCGAACGGCAACAAGGGCATCGCTTGCGGGCTGAACAACCTGCAGAAGATTTCCGACGGTGAGCCGCTCGGCGGCAAGACCCGTGCCGAGGATGACTTCGCGGATGAGGACGAGGACTTTCTCAGCTAAATAACGGCTGACAGACATGGGCAGTGGGGATTCTTCCTCGCTGCCTTTGTCGCAGAAGGAGAAGTGACATGAAGTCCATTTCTATCGATCTTGAAACTCGGAGCAGCGTAGATATCAGCAAGAGTGGAGTTTACCGTTACGCAGAGGCAGAGAATTTTGCGATCCTGCTCTTTGCCTATGCCGTGGATGGAGGCGAGACGCAGGTCATTGACCTCGCCAATGGGGAAACGATTCCAAAAGAGATTCTGGATGCGCTGACCGATGAGAGCGTCATCAAGTGGGCATTCAACGCTAACTTTGAGCGTGTGTGCCTGTCGCGTTACTTGTCGGACTTTGGGATAGACCTCGATCCGTTCCGTGACAATCATCCGCTTTCCAAAGAGTGTTCCCGTTTTTTGAGTCCCCGCAGCTGGCGATGCACAATGGTCTGGTCTGCGTACATGGGACTTCCACTCTCGCTTGCCGCCGTGGGTAGGGTGTTGGGATTGGAAGAGCAGAAAATGACCGAGGGCAAGGCACTCATTCGTTATTTTTCTACGCCTCCGTTCCATGAGCCTACAGGAGAGAAGTGGGAGCTCTTCAAGTCTTACAACCGCCGCGATGTCGAAGTGGAGATGGCGATTCAGCAGCGTCTCTTCAAATATCCTGTTCCGCAGTCGGTGTGGGAGGAGTATGTACTCGACCAGAAAATCAATGACCGAGGGATACGCCTGGATATGCCGCTCGTAGAGAACGCCGTCCAGATTGACGCGATCACAAAAGATAAGCTGATGGACAGGCTGAAGACTCTGACCGGGCTTGAAAATCCGAACAGCGTGGCGCAGATGAAAGAATGGCTCAGAGACTACGGTGTCGAAACGGAGTCTCTGGATAAGAAGTCTGTGACAGCTTTGCTCAAGACCGTCCAGTCTCCTGTCTCTGATGTACTGGTGCTTCGTCAGCAGCTTGCAAAATCCTCAGTGAAGAAATATCAGGCAATGCAGAATACCGTTTGTGCGGATGGCAGAGCACGAGGAATGTTTCAGTTCTATGGGGCGAACCGTACCGGGCGGTTTTCGGGACGCCACATTCAATTACAAAATCTTCCGCAGAATCATCTCTCCGACCTCAAGTGCGCCCGTGACCTCGTACGGCAGGGAAATTATGAAGCACTGGAAATACTCTATGGCTCCGTGCCGGATGTGCTTTCTCAGCTTATCCGTACAGCCTTTATCCCAAAGGCGGGCAGGAAATTCATCGTTGCGGACTTTGCTGCCATCGAGGCACGGGTGCTGTCATGGCTTGCTAAGGAACGATGGCGCATGGATGTTTTCGAGGGCGACGGAGACATCTACTGTGCCACAGCAGGCAGGATGTTTCATTGTAATGTGGTGAAACACGGCGAGAACGGGCATCTTCGGCAAAAAGGGAAGCAGGCAGAACTGGCCTGTGGTTATGGCGGATCCGTCGGTGCGCTGAAAGCGTTCGGCGCATTGGAATCCGGGATGAAGGAAGATGAGCTGAAGCCGCTCGTGGATGCTTGGCGTTCGGCAAATCCGAACATCGTGGATTTCTGGTGGGCAGTGGATCGTGCGGCAAAGGACTGCATCAAGGAGCGCAGCACAAAAGTCACGCACGGAATCCGGTTCATCTATCAGGGCGGCATGATGTTCATCGAACTACCGAGCGGTCGCAGACTCTCCTATGTGAAGCCGCGCATCGGAGAAAATCAGTTCGGCGGCGAATCCATTACCTACATGGGGCTGGATCTCTCGAAAAAGTGGGCGCGGATCGAATCCTACGGTCCGAAACTCGTAGAGAATATCACGCAGGCCATCAGCCGTGATATTCTCTGCTACGCCATGCAGACGCTACGAACGATGGACATTGTCGCGCACGTCCATGACGAACTTATTATCGAATGCGATGAGCGGATCTCCCTTCCTGTCATTTGTGAGCAGATGGCACGAACCCCGCCTTGGGCGGAAGGGCTTCTGCTCCGTGCCGATGGCTTCGAGTGTCAATTCTATCAGAAAGACTGATGCTGTTCCTCCCTGAAAAAATGGGAGGAATTTTTTTGATCTTTTTTCGGCCACTTTGCCCAAAAACGTCCAGTGGGTTAGTGAAGGGAGATTTTCCCGGTACGTAAAGGAGTAGATATTTATGGACGTACAGGTATTCACTCACGAGGATTTCGGCTCGGTGCGCGTATTGGAACGCAGCGGTACGCCGTGGTTCGTGGGCAAAGATGTCGCGGGCATTCTCGGGTACAGCAACCCCCGTGATGCGTTGGCGAAGCGTGTTGATACGGAAGACAAGGGAGTAGCAAAATGCGACACCCTTGGCGGCGAGCAGGAAGTTACGGTGATCAACGAATCCGGGCTTTACAGTCTCATCCTTTCCTCGAAGCTGCCGGCAGCGAAGAAGTTCAAGCGATGGGTGACCTCGGAGGTGCTGCCCACGATTCGGAAGCACGGCGTCTATGCGATTGACGAAATGCTGGCGAACCCCGAGGCGATGATCTGCGCATTGATGGCGTACAGGGAAGAACGTGAAAAGCGTCTGACACTGATGGAAGAGAACGCCGTGCAGAAGCAGCAGATCGCAGAGCTTCAGCCGAAGGCAAGTTACTACGACATCGTGCTGAACTGTCCCGACCTCGTTCCCATTTCCGTTATCGCCAAGGACTACGGTTGGAGCGGTCGTAAAATGAATCGCTACCTTGCCGTCAGTGAGGTGCAGTTCAAAATGGGCGATGTCTGGCTTCTGTATCAGGAATATGCGGACAAAGGGTACACGAGCACCAAGACTCACGTCTATTCCGACAAGGACGGTACGAACCACAGCAGAATTCACACCTACTGGACACAGGCAGGGCGGCTTTTCATCTATGACCTCTTGAAAGCGGACGGGATTCTTCCCCTCATCGAGCAGTGATTTGAGAGCGGGGAGTCGCAACATAGCGGCTTCCCCCGGATTGGAGGAAATATGTGCATTCCAAAATACAACCACGAGGGCTATGCCGATCCTACGGCACATGCCGCTCTCATGAAGGTGTTCCGACAGAATCAGTTGATCTACATCTGCTCGCCCTATCGGGACAGCCCGCGCGTCAACGTCATGCGGGCGCGGCAGTACTGCAAGTTCGCTGTGGAGAAGGGGAGGATTCCGATTGCGCCGCACCTGTATTTTCCGCAGTTTCTGTCAGAGACAAACGAGCGCGGGAAGGCGATGTCCATGAATCTCGAACTTTTGCGGCTGTGCGGCGAGGTCTGGGTGTTCGGCGAGAGGATCACCGACGGTATGGAAGCGGAGATTGCTCATGCCGGGAGGCTGCGGAAGAACATCCGCTATTTCACAATGAAGTGCGAGGAGAAATCTGTATGCAAATGACACTCTATACAGCAAATTGCCGTGGCAAGGAAGACAATGCCATCTATCCCCATAAGCGCATCGTGAAATCGGCAGAGGACTTCAAAGCTGCCGTGGAGCGCGATCATGTGTGCGCTGCCTTTGCAGACAATCATCGCGGGAAGGATAACTTTATCGAGGCGGATTGCTCCGTGATGGATTGCGACAACGACCACTCGGAAAATCGCGACGATTGGATTACACCGGAGTCTTTGGCGGCTGCTTTGGATGGTGTCTGCTTTGCCATTGCGCCCAGCCGTCATAACATGAAACCAAAGGGGGCATACTCGGCGCGACCTCGGTTTCATATCTACTTTCCGCATTCACCAATCACTGATGCCGACCAGTGTAAACGGCTCAAGGAAGATATTCATCGGCAGTTTTCGTTTTTCGACAAAGGCGCATTGGATGCGGCACGGTTTATCTATGGGCATCCCGCCGATGAGGTGATTTGGAACGAGGGAGATGTCACCATCGACTTCTGGTTCAAGGACAGAAGCATTCCCGAAGGCAGTCGCAACAACACACTCTCGCGCTTTGTCGGACGTGTGCTAAAGCGATACGGCATCTCTGAAAAAGCCCACGGGATTTTCTTGGAAGAAGCCGCCAAATGTGATCCACCCCTTGATGAGGAGGAATTGGAAAAGATATGGCGCAGCGGCTGTGCTTTTGCCAAGAAGGTGCAAAAGCAGGCCGGATATGTACCGCCCGAGGAATACGGGAACTCCTTGAAACCCGGCGATTACTCCGACATCGGACAGGCGAAGGTTCTGGCGCAGGAGTATAAAAACGAGCTTCGCTTCACCACAGCTACGGACTATCTCCGCTACAACCGGCAATACTGGGAGGAATCGCGGGAACTAGCCGTCGGTGCGGCAGAGGAGTTTCTGGATCTTCAGCTTGCCGACGCGAAGGATGCCGTGGAGCGCAGTTTCAAGGCGTTGTGTGAGGTCGGCGTTTCGGAGGATGCCATTCACGCAGGTGGGAAGACACTCGAAAAACAAATCGGCGCTGATCAGTATGATGCCTACATCGCATACGCATCCGCGATGACTTATAAAGCATTTGTCATGAAGCGGCGCGACATGAAGTACATCGTATCAGCACTGCAGGCGGCAAAGCCGCTGCTCCTTGCAAGGCCCTCCGACCTTGACCATGACGAGTTTCTATTGAATTGCCATGACGGGACATACGATCTGCGCACGGGTGCCCGTAGGGAGTTCTCGCCCGATGACCTAATTACGAAAATCTGCAGCACAGCACCGAGCGATGACGGGCAGGAACTGTGGAAGGATTTTCTGCACACCATCTTCCTCGGTGATAGGGAGCTGACGGAGTATGTCCAGAAAATCTGCGGACTCGGTGCAATCGGAAAGGTTTACATGGAAGCCATCATCATCTCCTACGGTGAGGGTGCAAACGGCAAGTCTACCTTCTGGAATACCATCGCATGGGCACTGGGCAGTTATGCCGGGGGCATCTCTGCCGACGCACTGACAGCGGGATGCCGCCGCAACGTGAAACCCGAGATTGCCGAGGTGAAGGGCAAACGGCTCTTGATTGCCGCAGAACTTGAGGAAGGAATGCGCCTATCCACGGCAACCGTCAAACAGCTCTGTTCCACCGACCCGATCAAGGGCGAGAAAAAGTACAAAGACCCGTTTGATTTTGTCCCCAGTCACACACTTGTCCTCTATACGAACCATCTTCCAAAGGTGGGTGCGATGGACAGGGGGATTTGGCGGCGGCTTATCGTCATTCCGTTCAATGCCACCATCAGCGGGGCAAGCGACATCAAAAACTACGCCGGGTATCTTCAAGAGAACGCAGGGCAGTATGTTCTGAAATGGATTATTGAGGGCGCGAAAAAAGCAATTGCAGAGAACTACCATTTGAAACGTCCGAAATGCGTTGAGGATGCCATTAGCAAGTACAGGAGTGACAGCGACTGGCTTGCCCACTTCCTTGAAGAGTGCTGCGAGATCGGCGCAGAACATCACGAAAAATCCGGTGCGTTCTACAGTGCATATCGTGCTTACTGTGCGCGAACTGGAGATTTTATCCGCAGTACGACGGATTTTTACAACGCACTGGAACAGCGCGGCTTCAAGCGGGAAAAGCGGCGTGACGGACGGTTTGTTACAGGCGTTCGGTTGGCAGAAGAAGATGATGTGTGACAGTCGGTGACGGTCATCCTATAAACCCCCTTTAGGGCTGTTTTATAGGAAAAATTGTCTATAAGGGTAGTTTTGTAATAGACCGTCACCGACTGTCACAGAAAGACCGTACGACCAGATATGACAGAGGTTTTGGCAGATATGAGAGAAAAAGCTATCGAACACGCACTGGTGATGGCGACGAGAAGCAAAGGTGGAATCGCTCTAAAGTTCACGTCGCCCGGCTTTGCTGGAATGCCCGACCGACTGGTGCTTCTGCCACATGGCAGGATGGGCTTTGTGGAACTGAAAGCACCGGGAAGAAAGCCTCGACCGTTGCAGCTCGCCCGGCACAGACTGCTTCGGCGGCTTGGATTCAAGGTGTATGTGATTGACGACACCCGGCAGATTGCCATGGTTCTAAAAGAGATTGGAGGTGATGCCCTATGAAGTTCATACCGCATGATTATCAGCAGTACGCCATCGACTTTATCGAGAGCCATCCGACTGCTGCCGTACTCCTTGATATGGGACTTGGGAAAACGGTGATTACGCTTACAGCCCTCAATGAACTGCTCTTTGACCATTTTGAGATTTCTCGCGTTCTCGTTATCGCGCCGCTTCGTGTGGCACGGAATACATGGCCGCAGGAGATCAGTAAGTGGGAGCATCTGAACCATCTCCGCTATTCCGTCGCAGTCGGAACAGAGAAAGAACGCCTTCATGCACTTGGGCAGCAAGTCTCCCTCTACATCATCAACCGCGAGAACGTTCCGTGGCTCGTCGAGAAAACAGACTTCACCTACGATGCCATCGTGATTGATGAACTCTCTTCGTTCAAGAATTGGAGCAGCAAGCGATTCAAGGCACTTATGAAGGTTCGCCCCTTGGCAAAGAGAGTCATCGGACTGACGGGAACGCCATCCGGCAACGGATTGATGGATCTCTTTGCAGAGTTCAAGGTACTCGACATGGGACAGCGTCTGGGGCGGTTCATCACGAAGTACCGCCAAGATTACTTCGTGCCGGACAAGCGAAACGGACAGGTGGTGTTTTCCTACGTTCCCTTGCCTGGAGCAGAGGAGCGGATTTATGAGAAGATCTCCGACATCACCATCTCGATGAAAGCGACGGATCACCTCAAAATGCCGGAGCTGATCGAGAGCGAATACAGCGTCCGCATGGATGAGGCTGAGAAAAAGATGTACGACTCGATGTGTGAGCAGTTGGTTTTGCAGATGAAGGGCGACGAGGTGACGGCGGCAAATGCCGGTGTCCTGTCCGGGAAACTCGCGCAGATGGCAAACGGCGCAGTCTACGCCGACGATGGAGCTACGCTGCATATACATGACCGCAAGCTCGATGCCTTGGAGGACATCGTTGAGAGCATGAACGGCAAGCCGCTCCTCGTGGCGTATTGGTTTCGGCATGACGCAGAGCGCATTGAAAAACGTGTGCAGTGTGTCAGGCTAGATAGTGATGAGACAATCGCCCGATGGAATCGCGGAGAAATCCCTGTTGCGCTCATCCATCCGGCGAGCGCAGGTCACGGGCTGAACCTTCAGAGTGGCGGTTCGACCCTAGTCTGGTTCGGTATTACGTGGAGTTTGGAACTCTACCAACAGACCGTGGCGCGGCTCTATCGGCAGGGGCAGAGTGCAAAGACCGTGGTGGTGCAGCACATCATCGCAGAGGGCACGATTGACAAGCGTATCCTCCGTGCCTTGAAACGGAAGGACAAGACACAGGCGGCACTGATTGAAGCCGTCAAAGCGGAGGTGTCATGATGAACTACGAGATTCTGGCAAATGCCGTCGTCGAACAGGCGGCGAAGGACTATCGGTGGGCGCGGACGACTCTTGCCAAAGATGCAGAGAATGTTGCAGCGGCAGCGATGCGTAGCGAGACGGAGCGGTTCTTCCGTTCTGCATGGTTCGGACAGTTGACGAGCATAAACGGAGAATGGCTTCTTCAACAGTTAGAGGGGGAGTTTGTGTGACAGCAAAAGAATATCTCAGTCAGGCATATCGTATTGATCAACGGGTCAACAGCAAGCTCCGTCAAGTGGACTCCTTGCGTGATCTCGCCACCAGAGCAACCTCCACAATGGGAACGGAGCATGTCAGCGGTACGAGGAATGTCCATCGCTTGGCGGATACCATCGACAAGATTGTTGACTTGGAGAATGAGATCAACAATGACATCGACCATTTGGTAGATTTGAAGCGTGATGTTATGGCGACCATTAGCAAGGTACAGGACACCAATGCCCTCATGCTGTTGGAACTTCGGTATCTCAGCTTCATGTCGTGGGATGAGATTGCGGGCGAGATGCACTACACGTCTCGTTGGGTGCATATTCTCCATTCCAAAGCCCTCGCAGCCGTCGATAAGATTCTTGCAGAGAGATAAGCCACCCCGCAAAAAGACTTCACTATAATTCTCTTGAGTTCCAGTGTTGACATGGTAAAATGGTGTTATGAAAAGTATGCTTAAAGGCTCGACCTCCAATGGGAGCAATCCCTGCGGAGGTTTTTTCATGCCGCAATGGAGGTGAAGTGATGCCGAGAAAGCCGAAACGTCCCTGCCGCATGACAGGCTGTCCGAACCTTACGGATCGAAAAAGCTGTTACTGTGAGGCGCACGAAAAAGTTATGCAGCGACACTATGACCATTTCACGCGTGGGTACGATCAGTACGAGAGGTATGGCAGCGCGTGGCGCAGGATTCGTGATCGTCATTTGGCAGGGCATCCTCTCTGTGATAAATGCAAAGAGCAGGGGAGATACGTTCGCGCAACGCTCGTCCATCATATCAGACCTCTTGCCGACGGCGGAACGCATGACGCGAGCAATTTGATGTCGCTCTGCGTATCGTGCCATGAGCGGATTCACCAACGTGGCAGTGGCGACCGCTAGACCCCCAGGGGGTGCTCAAATCTCTAAAACCGCGCCATTACTGGACCGGGGAGGGGGCGCATGCACTAGTCAACAAAAACTGGACACAAAAACCTAAAAATTAGTCATTAGAATTG
>ERZ773100.327-NODE-327-length-26414-cov-6.574491_pt1 | contig 26414 bp, 37 predicted proteins | sample MGYA00511119_ERZ773100 | MGnify/ENA primary metagenome ERZ773100 (study PRJEB29015, sample SAMEA2738000) | human oral metagenome | biome: human oral; feature: human-associated habitat; material: dental | place: China | collected 2111 ...
ATTTTAAAATATTTCAATGTAAAATAATATTCTAAAAAAATTCTAATAATTTTTCTATGTATATCAATAAAAAACAAAGAAAAATTTTACATATTCTAAAAGAATTAATGCATTATTTTACATTAATATTTCCTACTAAATTTCCTAATTAAAAAATATTTATGATAAAAGAAATATTAATATTTTTCCTACTACTTTCAACTAATTTATTATTTGAATCAACAGTTACTATCTTATAGTAATTGCTAATTGAAACAATAAAAGTACAGGAGGTAAAAGATGAGGTTTTCAACAACATTAAATAATCAAAAATGTATGGAATGGAAAATAAATGCAACACAAGGAATATTAGTAGCATTATTATACGAAGCTAATGCTTGGGCTAATGAAGAAATAATTGATGATAAGATTTATTATTTTGTTTCAAGAAATCTAATATTAAAAGAATTACCAATGTTTTTTGAAAAAGCTGATACTGTATATAGAAATTTAAAAGTATTGGCAGAAAAAGGAATTATTGAATATATAAAACATAAGGGAATGGACTTAATAAGATTAACAGAAAAAGGTAAGAGTTGGAATTTTATAGAAAATAACTCGGAAAAAAATCCGAATTTTGATAGTAACTCGGAAAAATCTCCGAGCAAATTCGGAAAAAAATCCGAAAATAACTCGGAAAAAAATCCGACAAATAAAGATACTAATATACAAAAAGATATAAATAAAAATAATAAAGAAAAATATAAAAAAGAAAAAAGCAAAATGAGGTCCAGGAGTTTATAAATAATCTTGATAGAGATGATGAATATAAAGAACTCTTATTTAAGTATGTTGAATATCGTAAAAATATAAAAAAACCACTTAAAACAATAGTTCCTATGAAAAAAATATTAAAAGATTTTCCTGATTGGTTTAGTTTAGATGAAGCTATTAACATTGCTATGGAAAAGGAATGGCAAGGATTAGAACCTGAGTGGATAGCAAAATATAAACAATCTAAGGCTAATAATAACTATGGAAAACAAGCAGAGCAAAAAGATACAAGCCAACTAAAAGTTGATGATGATTTTATTGAACAAATGAAAGAGAGGTATGGAATAAATGACTAATCAAGAATTTAATGCTGCATTTAAACCATTTTTAGATTATTTTCCAACTACTGAAATGACAAAAGAAAAAATTAATATTTATTATTTAGCATTAAGTGATTTATCTAAAGAGCAACTAGGAAGTGCTTTTATTTCTATGGTAAAAAATAGAGTTTATAAAAACTTTCCACAAGTTGCTGAAATAAGGCAATATGCAACAAATACAACTGAAAGTGAATTAGAGGACAGAATTGTTTTAGCAAGACAAATTATGAAAAATGCTATTGTTAGATATGGTTATTATAGTTCAGTAGAATTTGAAGATAAAGGCATACATGCAGTTATAGATGCTTTAGATGGTTGGCAAAAAGTATGCTCAATGTCTGCTGATGAATTAGAAAAGTTTTTAACTTTTGAATTTCCTAAAATTTATAAGGCTTATAGCAGAAATAATTATCAAGTAACAAAATCTTATATTGGTTATCATGATGCAATGAATGGAGTACCAAATATAAATATGATTAGTTTTAAAAATATGGGGAAGAGCTTAGAAAATATAAATAATAGAGTTCAAAGTTTAAATTATAAAGCTTCACTTTTGGAAGATAAAGACAAGGAAATTAAAAAATTGAAAGATGTTATAGAAAAACAAAAAATTAAAAAATAAATATGATAAATATTTTGGAGAAAATAATGACTAAAAAAATTCTTGATGTATGCTGTGGTTCAAAGATGTTTTGGTTTGATAAAGACAGAACTGACACAGTGTATATGGATAATAGAGAACTTGAAGATGTATTATGTGATGGTAGAAAGCTAATAATAAAGCCAGACATAGTTGCAGATTTTAGAAATATACCTTTTCCAAATAATTCGTTTAAATTAGTAGTTTTTGACCCTCCACATTTACTGAAAGTTGGAGAAAAAAGCTGGTTAGCTAAAAAGTATGGCCATCTAGGTAATAACTGGAAAGAAGATATAAAGCAAGGTTTTAAAGAATGTTTTAGAGTTCTTGAAATTAATGGAATATTAGTTTTTAAGTGGAATGAGGAACAAATAAAACTTAATGAAATATTAAAACTAGCTGATATTAAGCCTCTTTTTGGAAATAAGAGGGCTAAGACACATTGGTTGATATTTATGAAAGAGGAGTAGATAAATGACTTTTAAACAAGCAGTAGAAGAAATTAAAAAAGGTAATAAAGTAAAACATAAAAGCTGGGATAGTTTAATGGTTACTGAATTTTCTAATAATATAGTTTGTCTTGAAGATAAAAGAAGCTATTATTATCCTTATGATTTAGAAGATTTTAAGAAAACTTTTATGAAGTTAAAAAATGGTTGGGTACTTGTTAGTGATGATGAATATAAAGAATTTTTTCAATAATTGGAGGCAATAAATGATTAGATATGATATAGAAATAAAATATATGTTAAATTGTATAGAAGAAACTAGAAATATGTATTATAAATCAGTCAATGTTTTAAATGATGAGCAGCAAGAGGAAGTTGTTCAGGATTTTATAAATAGCTTAAAAAGTTTTTATGGTGTTAGTACAATTTTAGAAACTCACATCTGGGAACATGGTAAGGATAAAGAAAAGATTAACTTAAATAAACTCAAGAACTATAAAGCATTAGCTTATGCAAATCCAATAGCTCAACTTAATAAAATGAAAGAAGAGTACCATGAATTATTAAATGAAGTAGAAATAAAAAATAATGAATTTAGATATATAAAAGATAGAGATAACTTTATTTCAGAAGCATTAGACTTATTAACTGCAACTGTGAATTTACTTTTATTAGGTAAAGTATCAGATACTGATTTTAATAAACATATAGAAAAATTAAATGTTTATAGAAATGGAAAATATAAGAAATAATAGAGGAGTTTGTTATGAAAAAAATATTTAAAATACCATTAGAAATTGATGGTAAAAATTGGAGTTTAAATAAAATATATGCAGGAGTTCATTGGACAGTAAGAAGAAAAGATAAAAATAATATAAGGTTACTTGTTAGAAGCATTATAGGAATGAAGAAACCTTTTAAAAAACCAGTATCAATTAAAATGGCTTTCAATAGTGGTTTAGATGTTTCTAATCATGGATATATTTTTAAATTAATAGAGGATGCTTTGGTAAAGTGTGGAGTTATTCAAAATGACAGTTATAAATATGTTCAATGCAATATAATGACAATACAAAAAGCTTTTAAAGGTGTAATAGTAGAAGTTGAAGAAATATAGGAGGAGATAAATATGGAATACAGAGATGAAATGGAACAATTTAAAAAATATCTAAAGGTAGGAGTATTTGGAGGAGTAGCTGGTTTATTACTTATACTAGCTCTAATTAATTGTTATACAGTTGATACTGGAGAAGTTGCTATAATATCAACATTTGGGAAAATAACAAGAGTTGAAACTGAGGGTTTGCACTTAAAAATCCCTTTTGTTCAAGGAAAAACTTTTATGGAAACAAGAGAAAAGACATATATTTTCGGAAAAACAGAAGAAATGGATACAACGATGGAAGTTTCAACAAAGGATATGCAAAGTATAAAATTAGAGTTCACTGTCCAAGCTTCTATCACAGACCCAGAGATTTTATATAGAACTTTTAACAATAAACACGAACAAAGATTTATTAGACCAAGAGTTAAGGAAATAATTCAAGCTACAATAGCAAAATACACTATTGAAGAATTCGTAAGTAAAAGAGCAGAAATATCAAGATTAATATTTGAAGATTTAAAAGATGATTTTGCTCAATATGGTCTGTCTGTAAGTAATGTATCTATTGTTAATCATGATTTCAGTGATGAATATGAAAGAGCGATAGAAAGTAAGAAAGTAGCAGAACAGGCTGTAGAAAAGGCTAGAGCAGAACAAGAAAAACTTAAAGTTGAAGCAGAAAATAAAGTAAAATTAGCAGAATATGCTTTACAAGAAAAAGAATTACAAGCAAAGGCTAATGCTGTTGAAAGCAATTCATTAACACCTCAACTTTTAAGAAAGATGGCTATTGAAAAATGGGATGGAAAACTTCCAAAAGTTCAAGGGAATAATTCAAATACATTAATTAATTTAGAATAATTAAAATAGGAGAACTTAATGATAACAGAAGATATAAAAAAAGAAATACAAACGGAAGTTAAAAAGCAATTAGGAATTTTAAAAGAGAATAATGGATCAGGTAAAAATATATTAACACCATATCAAAAAACTATAAAATTATTAAAAAGTTATAGATATTATAAAAACAGAATAGAATATTTAAAAAATAATTTAGATAATATTGAAATTAAGAAAAGATATTCTATTGGTGAGATAAAAGCAGTCAATAATAATAATTTAAGTGAAATGGAAAGGAAAGAGATAATAAAAGAAGAAAGATTAAAAGAAATAGAATTTTTTGAATATGGCATTAATTTAATAGATTATGGATTATCTTCAATAGAAGAAGAAAAGTATAAAGAGATAATACCTCTAATTTATTTTGAAAAATTAAGAATGGAAGATGTTGCAGAAAAATTTAATGTAGATACTTCAACAATTAAAAGAAATAGAAATAAGTTAGTTGAAACTATGAGTTTATCAATATTTGATAGTGAAATTTTAAAAGATTTAATAAAAAATCTTTTTTAAAAATGCACCTAATTTGCACCTTTTTTGCCCTTGTAATGAACTTTTATATGTTATATAATATTAATATATGAAAAGTTTAAATGAATGTTTAGACTTTTTGTTTCTCTCCCCCAAGAAGAGATGAGTTATTGACTTCTCATAAAAAAGTCTTTTTTATTTTATGAAAAAAGATGTATAATATATAATATAAAATTTATTTTCTAGGGGGATGATGAATATTATGACAACAAGAAATCAAAAAATTTATTTTTATTGTTTGACATTAAAACAGAATACTAGTACAGATTTGGAAAGTTTATTGGACTTATATAGAAAGAGTGTTATTAATCAAGTTGAAGTTGTTATTGTTGAGGAGAAAGAAATTTGGTTATCAAAACAATCATTAAATAATGATGCCATAATTCTTACATATGAGATTTCAAATTTTGGAATAAGAGAAAACATAAAAGAAAGAGAAACTAAAATTAATGCAGGAGTTATAACTGAAAATCAGTATATTGAAAAATATCAACATATTATTTTAAAAAAGATAGATAAAAATAATTATAATGTTATTTTTCAAGCAGTTCAATCAGGAATTACTTATAATTTCTTTTTAAAAATCTTAGTGAAGTATTTTAGAACTTTAAATTTCATTGTAACTTTATTTAGCAAGGTTTATTATCAAAGTAATTTTTTTGAAAGGATTTCCAATCTGAAAACTTTAAAAAGTTTAGAAATTGAAGGGAGAATATCAGATGACAGAGAACTTGAATTTGCAGGAATACACACAAATGAGTTTGAATTAAAAAGTAAGGTTGAAACAAAAATAAAGGCTAAAAAAGGTTTTAAATCTTTTTTGAGAGCAGGGAATTTAGAAGAATTTATAAAGAAAGAAAAAGCAAAATATGAAAAATTTAAAGTAACTATTAAAGGTGAAAATAAAGATGGAAATATTGAAGAAATATTATCTGAAGAAATTCAAATTAATAAAAGTTTAGGAATTAAGTTAACATCAGAAAACAAATTAGATATATCTGATCTATTAGATAAAATGTTAAAAGAAATTGAAATGATAAATAATAATAATTATATTGCATTAGATGATAAAATGATAAGTATTAATAACGATGATGAATAATTATAGGAGGGATTAGAGATGGATAAACTGTGGTATTTTATAAAACATGCAAAAGATGTTTATAAATATAAAATATTGATATATTTTCTAATAGGATTTGTGTTATCTTTAATTCCAAGAGAAAATAAAATTTTTAATTCAGCTTCTTCTTTATTTTCAGCTTTAATTGTAGTGGAGATTGCGTTTATTGCTATATTTTATTCTGATAGCACAGGAACAAAGAAAGCAAAAGAATATGAATGGAAAAAAATTGGAGAAGAAAAACTTACTTTTTATTACTATTTATTAGTAAAAAATTACCATAGTTTAATTGTAAAATTTATAGTTTTGATTTTAATATTTTCTATGAATATATATAATATTAATTGGGAATTTAAAATAAGTTTTTTAGTAATCAATTATGAAAATTTAGTTTTTAGTATGATTGTTTATTCAATTCTGGTTACTTTAGATTTAATGTTATCTATGTATTATTTTTTGTGGGGAAGTGGAAAAGAAAATTAAGATACTTGAAGAGAACTCAAAAGGTTCTCTTTTTTTATTTCAAGAGGTTAATTATGTTAATGAAGATATGTGGTAAGTGTGGAAAGAAAATAGGAATAAATAAAGTATGCAGCTGCACAAAGGAAAGGCATAAGGTATATGATAGAGAGTACAGAAATAAAGACAATGCAGAGTTTTATCATAGTAAGGCTTGGAAGAGTATGACTGCACTGTGTAAGTTAAAAGCCAATGGTTTAGACTTATATGAACTGGTTATAAATAATAACATAGTTAAAGGTACTCTCTCACATCATATAGATGAGTTAGAAGAGGCAAGAGATAAAGCCTTAGATATTAATAACCTAATATGGATAAGTGATAAAACACATAGCTATATCCATTCAGAGTATAATAAAAATTTAGAAAGTAAAAATAAAATGAAAGAAGTTTTATTTAATATTATAAAAAATTATTACAAGTAGGGGGGAGTCAAAAAAAGTTTTTGGTCTTTGGGTTGGAAACCGCTTCCCCTCTTTTTTCTGGAGAAAATGCCAGAAATGAAATTTTCAGTTTTGGAGGTGAAAAAATATGGCAGGAAGAAGTAGAAAAATTATTGATATAAGTTCAGGAAAAATAGGAAAAGAAAAAATAAAAGCTAGACAAGAACAAGAGAAAAAATTGAAAATAGATAGAGATAATTTAATTGCTCCTGGTTGGTTATCTAAAGCTGCAAAAGAAGAATTTGAAAGAATTGTTTTTGAAGCAGGAAAAGTAAATATTTTAGATAACTTAGATTTAGGGATATTAGCCATCTACTGTAACTCTTATGATAGTTATGTAAATGTTAGTAAGAAATTACAAAAAGAAGGTCCTGTTTGCTATAAAGAAACTGCCAATGGAGAAATTGAAATTATAAATCCTCTAATAAATGTCCAGGAAAAATATGTAAAACAAATAATGCAATGCTCAACAAAATTAGGACTTGCAACTACAGATAGATTAAAATTAGTTGTACCAATTAGAGAAGAACCTGCTGAAAATAAATTTATAACTTTGTTAAAAACAAGAAAGCAAGGCTAATATGATAAAAGATAGGACAACAGCCTATGCAAAATTAGTTGTAAGTGGTAAAAAAATAGCAGGCAGAAAGGAGTATTTAGCATGTAAAAGACATTTAGATGATTTAAAAAATAAGAAATTAGAGTATAAATTTGATGTTGAAGAGGCAGAATTTGCTATAAATTTTGCAAATACTTTAACATTAAAAGATGGAACTAATTTAAAAACAAGAGGCTTTCAAGAATTTATAATAGGTTCATTACACGGATGGAAGAAAAAAAGAACAAAAGAAAGAAGATTTAGAGAGGCTTATTTGCAAGTAGGCAGAAGAAATGGAAAAAGTTTCTTATCAGGAGCAGAATCCACAATGTTTAGTACATTATTAGGAAATAAAGATAGGATATTCTGTGCTGCAACAAAGCAAGACCAAGCCAATATTGTATGGGATGAAATAAGAAACTTTATAGAGTCTGACAATGATTTAAGTGAACTTTATAAAATAAAAGAACATGATAGAACTATAAAAAGTTTAGCAACTGGAACTGTTATAAGGTCAATAGGTAGAGATACAAAATCTATGGATGGTTTTGGAAATATTCTGGCCATATGTGATGAGTTACATGCACACCCAAATAATCAGATGTATAAACTGTTGCTAGATGGTCAAGCTGATGTTGAGAATGCTTTAACTTTAGCTATTACAACAGCAGGATTTAATTTAAATGGATTCTGTTATGAACACTATAAATTTTGTGAAAAGATATTAGAGGGAGTTGTTGAAAAAGAAACTCTTTTTATTTTTATATGTGAAATGGATAAGGATGATGATATATGGGATTGGAAAAATTGGCTCAAATCTAATCCTTATTTTTTATTTGAAGAAGATGGTATTACACCAAATAAAAAGAAAATAGCTTTATACAGTCAAAAAGCAATAGATGCAAAAGAGAAGGGTGGAGATGAATTAACTAACTTCTTAACAAAGCAATTAAATATGTGGGTAACTGCAAAAGATGGGCAATATATAGATTTAAGTAAATTCAAAGAATGTGAAAGCAATTTGACACTTGAAGATATGAAAGGGAAAAGTGCTTATTTAGGTTTTGACCTTTCAAAAGGTGGAGATTTGACAAGTATAGCTTTAGTATTTCCGTTAGAAAATAATCAAATATACATTTATAGCCATTCTTTTATGCCAGAGTTAAGACTTGCAGAACATGAAAAAACTGATGATGTTCCATATAGGATATGGGTAAGAGAGGGACTTTTAACATTGACTACTGGAGTATTTGGAATAAAGACTGATTATAAGTTTATTGTTACTCACTTAAAAGAGATTATTGAAAAATATAATATTAAAATTTTAGAGTGTGGTTATGATGCTCACAATGCTGGAAGTTTTTTAAGTGATTTAGATTTTTTAGATTGTGATTTAACAGAAGTTAAACAATCTGCTAAAAGTTTAAATGATGCAACAGTGGATTTTGCTCTATCAGTTAAGGCAGTTCAAATTTTATATGATAAGAGAAATAGTTTATTAAAATGGTCCATTGCTAATGCTACAACTGTTTCAAATAGTTTTGGAGAGATAAAAATTGATAAACAATCTCAAAAAAATAGAATAGATCCTGTTGATGCAATAATAGATGCTTGGAAGATTATGTTAATAAATAAAAAAGAAACAGTAAATAATGATGAAGCTGTTGAAGAATGGCTTGATTTAATCAATAAAAGGAGGTGAGAGAGTGAATATATTTAGAAAATTTTTTAATAAAGGAGAGGAAAAAAAGCAGAAAACAGCAATTAATTCTATGAATTTTGGTGAATTTTTTGGAATAAATGTAAGTTCAGATTTATCAGAAGTAACATATTTTACTTGCTTAAAAGTATTATCTGAAAGTGTTGGGAAGCTATCTTTACACTTAAAAGATAATGATAATAACAAAATATTAAATCATGAAGCATTACAAAAATTGAAATTTTCACCAAATCCATTTATGACTTCAACACCTATGATGACATTAATGGAGATGTGGAGAAACCATCACGGCAATGCTTATGCTTATCTAAGTTATGATAATAGAGGGCATTTAGTAGGTATTTATCCTTTACACCCTCAAAAAGTTAGAATATGGATAGATAATGCGAAAATATTCAGTGGTAAAGAAGATTTATATTATGAATATAATAAAGATGGGAAAATATATCTATTTCAAAAAGATGAGATACTACATTTAAAAGGTGGTTTAAGTAAAGATGGTATTGTAGGTATGTCAGTAAGAGAAACATTGGCTACAACATTAAATGGAGTAAAAGCAAGCCAAAAGTATTTGAATAACTTATATAATAGAGGATTGACAGCTAAGGCTCTTCTAAGATACACAGGAGATTTAAACAAAGATTTACAAAAGAAAATGCTTGAAGCAATAGAAGAATTTATTAATACTGAAAATAACCCAACTGGAATACTACCATTGCCACCTGGAATGGATATTGTACCACTAGATTTAAAGTTGACTGATAGTCAATTTTTTGAATTAAAAAAATATAGTGCTTTACAAATAGCAGCTGCTTTTGGAGTAAAGCCAAATCATTTAAATGATTATGATAAGTCAAGTTATTCAAATTCAGAAATGCAAAACTTGACTTTTTATATTGATACTCTTTTATACATTTTGACACTTTATGAAGAGGAATTTAACATAAAACTTCTTACAGAAAGTGAAAGATTGAAAGGTCTACATTTTGAATTTAATGTAGCAAGTATTTTAAAAGGGGATCTAAAAACACAAGCTGAATGTTTAACCAAGTATGTTCAAAGTGGAATATACACAATAAATGAAGCTAGAAAAAAGGCAGGACTTACTGCAATAGATGGAGGTGATGTAATTGTAATGAATGGAAGTTATGTGCCATTGGGAAAATTAGGAATAGCTTATGAAAAAGGAGGTGCTAAGAGTGAGTAAAAATAAGTGGTTAGAAATAAAAAATCAGGCAGAAATTACTGAAATTTATATCAATGGAGATATAGAAAGTGATTCAGAAAATGATGGTTTTTTGGAAGAAGTATGGGGAATAAAAGATACTAACATATACCCACTGGATATAAAAGACGCTTTAAAAGAAGCCGAAAATAAAGAGATTCATGTTCATATAAACAGTTTTGGAGGGAATATTTATGCAGGTATAGCAATTTCTAATATGATAAAAAACCATAAAAGTAAAACAATAGCTTATATTGATGGTATAGCTGCAAGTGCTGCATCCATAATTGCTTTTGGGTGTGATGAAATTATTTTACCAAGTAATGCCTATTTAATGATACATAGAGCTTGGGGAAGAGTTTCAGGAAATGCAGGAGATTTAGAAAAGTATATTGAGGTTCTAAATAAACTTGATGAAGGACTTGTTAATGCTTATATGGAAAAAACTATTGAAGGTGTAACAAGAGAGCAAATATATGACTTTATGAAAGAAGAAAAATGGTTTACTGGAGAAGATGCTCCAGGAGTATTTAATATAAAAACTTCTGAAAAAGTAGAATTTTTGAATTGTATAGAAACAAAAAATAAATTTAAGCATATTCCAGAAAGTTTATTAAATAAAAAAATTGGTGAAGAAAAAAGTAAAAAGGAACAAGCAAGACTTGATAAATTGAATAAGGAAATTGAGATTGCATTATTAATAGGAGGTATTTAATTATGAAAAAATCAGTAGAATTAAAAAAGGAATTAGAAACACTTAGAAATGAAATCACATCATTAAAGAATAGTGGAAAGATTGAAGAAGCACATGCTAAGTTAAATGGTTTAAAAGATTTAGAAAATAAAATAAAAGAAGCAGAAACAGAGGAGGCTTTAACAGTTATGAATAAAGGTAATAAAGCACCATTAGGAACAAAAGAAGAAATGAATGTTAATAGAATTTATAATAGAGTTCTATTAGGAAAATCTATAACAGAAGAAGAAAAACAATTTTTAAATGCAGCTGGAACACCAGGGCAAGTAGAAGTAACAGATGGCAAGGGTGGTTACTTAGTACCAACTGAACAATTCAAAGAAATAAAAGAATTAAGAAGAAACAAAATAGCATTGAAAGAATATTGTAATGTTCTACCTGTAACTTCATTAAAAGGAACTATGCCTATTGAAACAGATGGAACAGGTGAATTAATAGCTTTTGAAGAATTGAATGAAATAGGTCAAACTGATATAGACTTTGGACAAGTTGCATATAATGTTTCTGACTATGGAGATATTATCCCAATATCAAATAGTTTACTTGCAGATGAAAATGCAAATTTAACTGCTTACATAGGTAAAAGATTTGTTAAAAAAGCTGTAAATACAGAAAACAAAAAGATATTAACTATTTTAAAAACTTTAAGTCCAGAACAAGCAACTGATTATGATGCAATAACAACTGCTTTAAATAAAGGATTAGATCCAGCAATATCATTAAATGCAAAAGTTTTTATGAATCAAACTTATTTTGATATTTTAGATAAAGTAAAAGATAAGCAAGGTAGACCACTTTTAGGTACTAGCTTACAAGATGAAACTAAAAAGCTTTTTAAAGGAAGAGAAATAATTATGTTATCAGATGTTCAATTAGAAATGAATGGAACAAAAGCCCCAGTATTTGTTGGAGATTTAGAAGAATTTATAACATTCTTTGATAGAGAAGGTTTAGAACTTGCAGTATCAACTGAAGCTGGATTTACTAAAAATGCTACTTATATCAGAGCAATAGAAAGATTTGATGTTAAAAAAGTTGATAAAAAAGCAATGAAATACCTTGAAATTGAAACAGCTTAATAGGTGATTAATATGGAAGATATTTTAACTTTGGAAGAAGCTAAAAATTATCTAAGAATTGATTACAATGAAGATGATACATTGTTGCAATCTTTAATGATTGCAGCAATAGATTATCTTAGAGATGCAATAAATGACTTTGATAAAAAAGTAACAAAAGAAAAGTTCATTAAAAGAGCTAAAATTCTAGTTTGTGTACTTGTTCAAGATTGGTATGATGATAGAGAGCAAAAGGAAAGTAAAGATTTAAGTTATACAGCTAGAAGTTTATTAACTCAGTTGCAAGTGGGTGATAACTTTGAATGATATAACTAAGAAATTAAGACACTTTATTGATGTATATCATATGATAGACACAACTAATGAACTTGGAGAAAATGAGAAAAAGCCAGAGTTATTTAAAAAAGCATACTGTGAAATAGTTCCTTTAAATTCTAGTGTAAAAAATGGAGAAGCTGGAACAGAAGAAAATCAACATCAATTCAAATTCATATTTAGAATAAAATCAGTTCCTGGAATAAAAAAGGACTGGTTTTTTATTTATGAGGGATTGAAGTATGAGGTTATATATTTCAACAGAGATTTTAAAGATAATCAGTTCATAGAAGTTTTTTGTGTAAGAAAAGAGGAGTAGAAATGGGAGTTTTTTCAACAAATGATTTAGAAGAACTTGAAAAAGAAGTATTAAGACTTGCTAAAAAATACCCAAAAGAAGCTAAAAAATTCTTACAAAAACAAGGTAATAAATTAAAAGCTAATGCTAAAAAGAAAGCAAAATCTAAGGTAAAAGTAAAAAAAGGTAACTATTTAAAAGGTTTTAAAAGAGGGAAAGTTTATAAATATAAAGATGAAGAAGATACAGTTAGAGTTTATAACTCAATGCCTCATGCTCATTTAATAGAGAATGGGCATATCATAAAAGATAAAACTGGTAAAGAACATGGTTTTAAAAAAGGAGAGCATATTTTAGAAGATTCACAGAGAGAGTTTCAAGATGAATTTTTAAAAGCTGCAGATAACTTTATTGATGAAGTTATTAAAAATGGAGGTTTCTAATGATTAAACTAAGTCAGATACTAAAAGCAGTTAATACAAAATTGAAAGAAACATTTCCTAAAATAGAAATTGATAGTAAAGATTTATCTGAAAAATTCAATAGACCTAGTTTTAGAACTGAATTAGATGGTCTTAAAACCAGTGCTTTTATGACTACTTTTAAGGAAAGAAACTTTACAATTAGAATTTATTTTTTTACTACTTTACATGGTAAAGGAAGAGAAGAAAGATTAAAAATATCTGATGAAATTGAAAATGCTTTCTTAGGTACATTATGGGTAAATGAAACTTTTGCTATTCCTGTTGATGAAATAGAGTTTGAAGAAACTGAAGATGGAGTATTAATAGCAAGTTTTGATAGCTTGAGTATGGAAGAGATAGAAAATGATATAGATGGCGAAATGATGGAAGAATTAGAGTATCGTTTTGATAAGAAATAGGAGGTTAATATATGGGATTACCTAAAATAGAGATTATTTTTAAACAATTAGCAGTTACAGCTGTTAAAAGAAGTCAATTAGGTATAGTTGGATTAATAGTAAAAGAACCTACTAAAAAATGGGATAGAAAGGTATACAAAGATATTACTGATATAAAAAGTGATGATTATTCTGCTGAAGTATTACCATTGATCAAAGATAGCTTTGAATATACACCAAATAAAGTAGTTGTATTTAATGTTGGAGCTGGAACATTAACAGATACATTAAAGAAAGTGGCACAAGAAAGAATTAACTGGTTAGGATTAACTTATGATGGGAAAGATGGAGATACTGCAACTCTTGTTTCTTGGATAAAGTCAGTAAGAAAAGCAGGGAAAACTTATAAAGCTGTTGTATTTAAGGCTACTAAACCAGATAACAAAGGAATAGTAAACTTAATGAATGACAAGGTTACATTTGTTGACAACAGAGGAGAAGTTGAAGGTTGGCAATATGTACCAACAATCTTAGGAATGTTAGCAGGGTTGCCAATGACTAGATCTGCTACTAGCTTTTTATGTGGGAATTTAAAGGAAGTTTCTATATTTGATGAAATAGATGATGTTATTGATAAAGGTGGTTTCTGTTTGTATAAGGATGAAGGGGATATAAGAGTAGCAAGAGCATGTACATCTTTAGAAGAAATTACACAAGATGAAACTGAAGATATGAAAGACATTATCATAATTGAATCTATGGACTTAATGAGAGATGATATTTACTCAACATTCAAGAAATGGATAGGTAAGTATAAAAACAAATATGATAATCAAGTTTTATTCTTTACTGCAATTAATGCTTATTTCAAAGAATTAGAGAAAGAGGATATTTTGGATAAAGAATATGATAACTATTCAGAAGTTGATGTTGAAGCACAAAGATTAGCATGGCTTGGAGTAGGTAAAAAAGAAGTGGAAGAATGGGATGATGAAAAAGTTAAAAAGACTGCATTTAAGAAAAAAGTATTTATGAAAGCTAAAATTAAGATATTAAATGCTGTTGAGGACTTTAAGTTTACAATTAATATGTTCTAAAAGGAGGACAGGTAGATGGCTAATAAAATGGATAAAAATAAAATTTTAAGAGGTTCATTTGGTGCTGTATGGCTAGATGGAGAAGAATTAGGTTCTGTAAAATCTTTTGAGGCTAAGGTTACATTAGAATATGAAGATGTGGATATTATGGGGGAACTAGGAAAGTCAAAAAGATATATGGGCTTTACTGGTGAGGGAACTATGACATTACATAAGATAGACTCTACTATTGGAAAGTTACTGGCTGATGGTATAAGAAATGGTAATATGCCAGATTTTAAAATAGTTGCAAAACTAGATGACCCAACAGCTTATGGGGCAGAAAGAGTTGAATTAACAGGTGTAACAATTAGTGAATTAATGGCATTAAAATTTGAAAATAAAGCATTGAGAGAGGAAGAAGTTCCTTTTAGTTTTTCACATTTTAGATATATAGATATGATATAAGGAGGATATGAAAATGGCTAAAAATATAACATTAGAAATATTAATTGCAAAGAAACAACAATCAGAAAATGATAAGATGAAAGTGGTATTATTCAATTCAGAAGTATTAGGTGGAACAATAGAAGTTGTAAAACATAGAGCAAGAGATGTAATAAAAATTATGGATAGTACACAAGAAAAAACAACAGAAGCAGCTTACAATGCTAACTGTAAATTAATCTATAAACATTGTCCTATTTTACATGATAAAGAATTACAAAAGACTTATGAAGTAGCACAACCTTATGAAATTGTAATACCTGTATTTGATGAAAATTTAGGGGAAATAAACAAGCTATCTAACTTTATTCTAAACCTTTATGGATTAGGTGAAGAATCTGATAAAGCTAGTAAAGTCTTAGAAGAAGAGATTGAAGATATAAAAAACTAATATTAGAGGATACCGATATGGCATTCCTCTCTTTTTATACTTTAAAAGGCTTTTCTATAAAATACCTGTTAAATTTATCATATGAAGAAAAGTTATTTATGATAGCAACAATGGATCTTGAAATTGAGAGATTGAATAAATCAAGTTCTTAATTCTTTACTAAATACTCTTATAGTTATATAATATTATTATATAAATTATAAAGGGGGAAAATTTTATGAATGACTTATCTAATTTACCAGTTCTTGCTGATATGAGCAAAACACTTTTTGAATATATAAAGGCTGTTAATAGTAATGAAGTAGTTACTTTTGTCGGAATAGCTATGGGAATAACTGGATACAGTCTAAGAGATTTTGTTGGAAAAATACAAATTTCAAATTTAATTGATAAAATGAAAAATCACTTTAAAGAAAAAGAAAAAATTACAGAAAAGCAAGAAAAAATATTAAGAGATTGTTTTTTAGAATTAGAAGATTATATAAAAACTTGTGAAGAACTTGATGAAAATGTTTTTGAACATATTTCAGATGTTTTAATAAATGGAATAGATAATGAGGACATATTAACAAGAGAATATATAAAAATTTTAAAAAAATTATCTTGGTTTGATTTGATAGTATTAAAAGAAGTTTATAAAAAAAATAATGATTCAAATTTTGAAACTATAAAAGGACCAGCAGATCTTGGTTTTGATTATAATAAAATACCTTATGAACTGGTAATGATGAGTTTAGAAAAATTAGAAAAAATTGGTATTATACATTTAAAAAAGAGTTTAAATGAAGGGCTTGCTCCAACAATTTATTGTAATAATACTTTAGGAACTAATATAGTGAGTCTTATAAATGAAAAAAGTTGAAGAATAGATATATAAATTCTAAGAGGAGAAGTTAAAATATCTCCTCTTTTTTATTGTAAGAAAGGAGGTTTAAATGGCAAAGACTATTGGTGTATTACTTAGTTTAAAAGACCAGTTTACAACACCATTACAAAAAGCAACCAAGGGTGTTAAGGCAATGGATAGACAACTTGAAAAAGCTGGAAACCAAATAAAAGCATTTGGAAATAGAGTAAAAGCAGGTATGAAGTCTTTAGCAAAATGGGCAGCAATTGGTTTTGGAGCATTAACTGCTGCAGCTGGAGTATTTATAAAACAGTCTATAGATGCTGCAAAAGATAAGCTAAAAGCTGACAAAATGTTAGAAACAAATTTAATGAAACAAGCTAATTTTAAAAAAGAACATATCCAGATGTTAAAAGATGAAGCTAGTGCATTACAAGATGTTGGAGTAGTTGGAGATGATGTTGCTGTTGCTGGAGCAGGGCAGTTAGCTGTTTATAAATTAAAAGCAGAGCAAATAAAAACTATACTACCTGTCATTGATGATATGGTTGCTAAAGAAAAAGATTTTAATGGAACACAAGAAGATGCTATTGCTATGGCTGATGTATTTGGTAAGGCTGTAGAAGGAAAAACAAAAGGACTTGTAAAATATGGAGTATCTTTAACTGATGCAGAAGAAAAATTATTTAAAACTATGAAGCGAGAACAAAGAGCAGAGTTTTTAAATAAGAAATTAACAGCTGCTATTGGTGGAACTAACAAGGCTTTAAGAGAAACAGATGAAGGTAAAATTGTAGCAGCAAAAGGTGCTTGGGGAGATATGCAAGCAGAACTTGGTAAAAAGTTAATGCCAAAATTAGGTGCTATTGCTGAGTGGTTTCATAGTAAGATACCAGCTATTCAAGATTTTATATTAAGTCTTGCAGATAAAGTTGAAGAATTAGTTACAAAAGCAGAACCTTATATAACACAAATTAAGGATATGTTTGGAAAAATATTTGAAAAAGTTAAACCAGCACTTGAAGAAACTTGGAAAATATTATCAGATGCTGGAACTGTTGCAATAGATATAGCACAAGGCATAATAAATAATTGGGATAGAATAAGTCCTATTGTTTATACTCTTGTTGGTGCAATAACTGCATATAAAGTTGTGATGTTTGGAGCATGGGTTTATACAACAGCTATGGTTGCAATAACAAAAGTAAAAATGGCTTGGGATGCTGCACAAGCAGCAGCAACAGGAACTTTAACTGTAAAACAATGGTTATTAAATGCTGCTATGAATGCAAATCCAATAGGTTTTGTAATTACTGCTATTGCTTTATTGGTTGGTGGTATATGGTTACTATGTAAAAACTGGGACTTAGTAAAAATAAAAGTAAAAGAATTTTGGGCTAAACTAGATAATAATCCAATAGGCAAGGTTATCAAATTGTTTTTAAAGTTTGGTAATCCAATAGGTTTAGCTATAAATGGTTTTTTGTTTTTAAAAAATATAATTACTGAAAACTGGGAAAATATTAAAAATTTCTTTATTCCTATTTGGAAAGGAGTATTAAGTGTTTTTAATATAGTTAAAGATATAGTATTAGATGTTTGTGATATTTTAAAGAATATATTTTTAAAAGTTTGGAATGGAGTTATAGGTGCTTGGAATTATGCAAAAGAGGTTATAAGTGGTGTATGTGATGTATTGGTTGGAATATTTATGCCAATATGGAAAGCTGTATGTGATGGTATAAATTGGTTAAAAGATATAGTATTAGGTGTGTGTGATGTGGTTGGTGGTATATTTACAGCTATATGGGATGGAGTGGTAAAGGCATTAGATAGGTTGAAAGAGGGTTTTAATAAAGTAACAGATTTTATTACTGGTGCTTTTATGAGTGCTTGGGATAGTTTGATGAAAGCATTAGATGCTATATTACATCCTATTGAAACAGCAAAAAATGCTTTTGGAAAACTTATAGATAAGTTAAAATTTTGGAATAATACAAAAGTAGAGGATAAAACTATAAATATTACAGAGAACACTAAAAAGACCACTGAAACAGTTGGTGGAGCAAATAAGACAGGAGTAGCAACAGGCATTGTAAAAAATTCTAAATCTACATTAGGTACTACTAATATCAATGAAGTTAAAACAACAGGTACTATAGGTGAAGGTAACAAATCAGGAACAACTACAACTACTGTTAAAAATCCTAGACATGCTTTGGGTACTGCATACTTTAAAGGTGGAGTAACAGGAATTAATGAAGGTGGAAGAGATGAAACTGCAATTTTACCTGCTGGAACTCAAATTCTAAGTCATGAAGAGGGTAAATCACTTCAAAAGAATAATGTTGAAAAACAAGTAATTATAAAAGAGGTTGAAAGTAAGAAAAGTTCAGATAAAAAGATAGAATTACATATTCATATTGCTGGTAATTTTATAGGTGAAAAAGAACATATGGAAAAATATGGAGAATATACAGCAAATAAGATTTTAGCAGCTTTAAATAATATGTAGGATAGGAGATAAGAAAATGAATATAATTTTTATAGTTGAAGATAATGGAGTACAACAAGAAATGGTAAATATTCCAGTAGTTCAAAGTATAGAGCCAGTAAACTGTGAAACAGAAGATGAAGAATTTACAACTATTAATGGAAAAAAGTTAAATTTAATTGGTGGTAAAGGACTTAGAAACTTTTCATTTTCTTCTTTTTTTCCTAGTAAATTATATAGTTTTGTAAGTTTTTTAAATTATAAAAAACCTAAATATTATATTGAGTTTTTTGAAAAGTATAGAGATGCAAGAGTACCTTTAAGAATTATTATAGTTGATAAGTACAGAGTAGTCTTAAATATGCTATGTAGATATAATTTTACTTATTCTTTTAGAGATAAGGCTGGAGATGTTCCATATACCTTAGATATAAAAGAATATATTTTACCTGGTGAGGTTGATAATAATGTATAGGACAATAGTAAAAGAAATAGATGTAACCAATTACATAAGAGATTTAACCTGGAGAGATAGTATTGACACATTAGGAGTTGAAATAAGTTTTGAACTAGCAGTAAATAAGTTTGATAAAAATCTATCTTTTCTCTATGACATTACATTAGGTGATCCTGTTCAAATAGTCAATGATAAAGGAGAAACATTGGTACAAGCTATAATTGTATCAGAAAACCCTAATGGAAAAACTACATCATTTACTGCTTATGATATGGCTTGGTACTTGAATAAATCAACTGTGATAAAACAATTTAAAAAGATGGTAGGGAATGACTGTATTAAGTCCTTATGCAGTGAAATTGGAATAAAAGTTGAAGTAAGTGGATTAGATACTAAGATAGATAAAATTTACAAGGATAAGACTATCTCAGACATTATTTATGACATCATAGAACAATGTTCACAATTCAATTCTAAAAAATTTTTTATTGAGTATGATAAAGGTACTCTAAAAGTAGGACCATTCAAAAAGATAAAAGTTACTGGTCAATATGAAATGCACAAAAATACTTTTATAGATGTAGCCAAAAACATTGGAGAAGTTTCATTAAGTAGGTCAATAGTTGATATGAAAAATTCAATCCTGGTTATAACCCAAAATAAAAAAGCAGTTAGAACAGTAGGAAAAGAGCAAGATAGTGAAAGTATTAAGAAGTATGGTATGCTACAAGAAGTGGTAACATTAGATGAAAAAGAACATAAAAAAGCTAAACTTGTTGCAAAAAATGAGCTAAAAAAGTTAAATAAAATTACTGAAGATTTCAGTATTGATATTCTTGGAGATGATAAGGTTAGGAGTGGTAGAGTCATTGATATAGACATACCACTTTTTAATTTAAAAGGTGAGTATTTAATAAAAGAAAGTTCTCACAGTGTACAAAATGGTATCCATAGAGCAAATTTAAAATTGGAGGTGTTTAATGAGTGAGTGAAAACAAAAAATCTTGGGATATAGCAGTAGCAGAGAAGTTCAAGGAAAGAGAAAATCCAAGTCCAATAGGTGCTGTTTTAGGTAAGATTTTAAAACCTCTCCCTGACATCTCTATTGAGCTTTTAAATGGTTATGGTGTTATTGATAGTGATAAAATTTATTTATCTAATGCAATAACTAATAGATTGGCTATTGAATGTACTATAAAAGAATTTGAAAGTCAAGGCAATAAATCAACTACTTGCAAAATTAATGATTTAAACACAGAAGGAGCAGGTAGTGATAGTGGTGGAGATACTAATTTAAGTTTATCAGGACATAGTGGTACTTATGCTGATAGTTCAAGCGAAAAAGATAACAAAGATAAAGGTAAATTTATATTACAGACTGTATTCCATTTAAAAAAAGGTATGTTTGTGTTAGTCATACCTAATTTTGAAGAGGATAAATTTTTTATTGTAGATGTATTTAATTATGCACCAGAGGTGAGTTTAGAATGGGAATATTACCAAAAATAGATTTTGTTGATTACTCTAAACAAGACACAAATAATAGTAAAAACAGTAATGGTAAAACATTTTTAATAGACTTTCAGAAAAAGAAATTATTAAAATCAAATGGACAATTAATAAAAACAGATGATGAAAGGGCTGTTAGAATGTGGATTGAAAAGGTTCTTTTAACAGAAAAATATAAATGGAATATTTATAAAAGTAATGGACCTAACCAATATGGGATGAAATATAAGGATATGTTACTTAGTCAAAGATTTCCTACACCTGTTTTATATAGTGAGTTTGAGAGAGAATTGACTGAAACAATGAAGAAAAATAAACAAATAATAGAAATTAGAAATATTGATATAAAGTTAGAAAAGCATACCTTGAAAACCAAATTTGAAGTAGTGTTAAAAGACTTCAAAATATTTGAATGGGAGGGGTATTTATGATAATAAAAAAAGAATGGAAAGAAATTTTAAAAAATATGCTTAACCAGGTAAATGATGAATATGATAAGATAGAAGGAGGCTTATTTTATGATAACTTAGCACCTGTAAGTATAGAAATAGAAGAGATAAGAAAAACCTTAGAATATATATTTTTAAATTCCTTTGCAGAAACAGCAGAAGGTGAGTATTTAGACAATATATGTAAAGAGGTAGGAGTATTTAGAAGAAAAGCAACTAAATCAAAAGGTACTGTAATTATAAAAGGAGTACCAGGAACAGTAATAGAAATTAATACCAAAGTTGCAAGTGATACCTATATTTATTTAACTACACAAGAAAAAACAATATCTGCTGCTGGAAGTGTTGAAGTACCTATTGAAAGTGAAAAGTATGGAAAAATATATAATATTCCAAAAGGGACTATTACAAATTTCCCTGTAACTATTCCAGGATTAAATGAAGTCAATAATCTAGTAGAAACTGTTGATGGTTACGATGGAGAAACAGATGATGAATTAAGAGAAAGATATTATTTTAAAGTTAGAGAGCCTGTAACAAGTGGGAACATATATCACTATAAAAAGTGGGCTTTTGAAGTTGAAGGAGTAGGAGGAGTTAAAGTTTTTCCATTATGGAATGGAAATGGTACTGTAAAGATAGTTGTAGTAAATAGTGATATTCATGAGGCTGATGAAACTTTACTAAAAAGAGTAAGGGATTATTTAGAAGAAGTCAGACCAATAGGGGCTACTGTTACAGTAAAGAGTGCAATAGGTAAAGCTATATCAATTTCAGGTACTGTTAAAATTTCTAAAAATATAAAATTTGATGAAGTAAAAACAGAGTTTGAAACAAAAGTAAAAGAATATTTTAGAAAAGTAGGATTTAAACAGGATTATGTAAGTTATGCACAATTAGGAAATATCTTATTAAATATTCCTGGTGTAAATGACTATGATGATTTAAAAATAAATGATGCAACTTTAAATGTACAGTTAGCAGCTGAGGAGATTCCAAAATTAACAACAATCACTTTAAAAAAAGAGGTGATATAGTTGGAAGCTGAAAGATTAATGAGGCATATGCCAAAGTATTATAGAGGTATTTTAGAAATAACTTTATTACAAAAAGTAATAGAAAAAGAATTAGAAACAGTTGATTTAATCTCAAAAGATGTATTAAATCAATTTTTTATTTACACTGCAACCTGGTCCTTACCAATTTGGGAAAGAATATTTGGACTAACAGTTGGAGATAAAACAAGTAATATTGAAGAAAGAAGAGAGAATTTAATTTCTAAGTTAAGAAGTTATGGAACTACTACAAAAGAAATGATAGCAAGAGTTGCCAAGACTTTTACAAATGGAGAAATTGAGGTTGTAGAAGATAATTCAAACTATGCTTTTAAAATACTGTTTACATCAATAGTTGGAATGCCTAAAAACATTGAAAATTTTAAAGCTGTAATAGAAGTTATAAAACCTGCACATCTAAATTTTAGTATTGAATTTAGATATAACACACATAATCAAGTAGCTTATTTATTGCATAATTCTTTAAAATTAAAAACTCATAAAGAAATTTATGACACTAGATTATATGAAGATAGCGAAGTTGTAGGAAAGTACCACAAACATATAGAAATAAATAACTTAAAAAATGATGATTTAAAAACTAAAACACACAAAGAAATTTATGATGAAAGGAGATAGAAATGGCTAAATATACAGAACATTTAAGATTAGTAAAACCTGAGGGGAATGAGTATTACAATGTGGAGCAGTTCAATCAGAATGCAGAGTTGATAGACAAGGAAACAAAAAAATTAAGTGATGGATTAACAAGAATCCAAGAAGGAGCAACAAGAGAAAAAGCTGGAATAGTGCAATTTAGAACAGAAGAAGGGAAAGCACTTGAAGGAATGATGTTAGCTAGGATTTTTGGCTGTGTTGGATATGGTGGCGATATTCAAACAGCAGGAGTCAAGGATATTAATTATATTTATTATGACAGAAATACAAGAAAAATGTATAAGTGTTTAAATCAAAATAGTGATGTTTCTGCAAATGTTGCTAATTTTATCCCGTTAGATAATAATTCACTTTTGGATAGATTGGAAAATCTAATCAGTTTCAATTCAACAAATCAAACAATAAAAATTGGGAATTTCGTAATAGAAACTGTTCAAGTAACAGGGTATGATGGTATTAGAACAGGTCATGTAAAAACAAACTTCAAAAAAATCTACTCTGTAAATCTAATTGCTTATGCTAATAAAGGGCAAACAGCAGAGTCTTTAATGCGTCAAGTTATGCACACCGGAACTGAACAAATTGAAAAAACTAAAACTTTTGAATTATATGCTGCAGGAAATCAAACAATTTTAGTTACATTTCTTGGAGAGGTTTAACAGTCAATCTTAAATCTGCTTGTAGTTGGAACAAGCTACCTAAAATTCTTAATTTTTGAAAGGAGAAAAAAATGAAAACAATAAATTTTTATAAAAAAGAAAAATTAATCTTTTCTGTATATGCAGAAAGTTTAGAGGATGTCTTAAAATCACCTCTATCATATTTTCCTAACTATACTTTAGATGTGATTATTACAGATGTATCTTATCAATTTCCTATCTTTAAAGATGATGTGTTGAGAGAGATGACAAAAGAAGAAAAGATAAGAGCAAATATACCTGTACAATTAGAAGATGGGGAAATAATAAAAGATAAGAAATTAATAGTAATACCTAAACCAAGTGGAAATCCTAAGTATCTTAGTTGGAATAAAGAAAAGGGTTTATGGTTGTTAGATAATGAAAGAGAATATCAGGACTATATGAATTTAATAGATGACTTAAAAGCAAAATCACTAGAATATGGGTTTGATTATAAAGTAAATGGTAAAGAACATAGGCAAAAATGTAGAGATAAGGATATAACTCTATTGGCTTCAAATGTAACTTTTATGTTGGCAGAAAAGACTGTTTATGGTAAAGAAAAACCGATAACTTGGTATTTTTATGATAATTTTGGTTTAAAGTTAGATTTAGAGCAATCTTTAATATTAGCTAGTTATGGGAAAACATTTACTCAATCAGTTTATGATACAGAAAACTATTTTAAGACAAAAGTTAATCCAAAAGAGGTATCAAAAGCTGAATTTGAGAGTAAAAGAAAGGAAATACACTCTAATCTAGCAAAAGGCTAATTTAAAGAGTTTCTATTATTAAAGGTAGTTTTATATAGCTACCTTTTTTTTAATGGCTTTAAATGTCAAATTATGAGGTCAGTTTAATAATTTTTTTAAAGAATTAATCTTAATAAGCCCTTGGGACTTTAAGATTACGGCAGGAGTCAGAACTGCAGCAGAGCAAAATTTAGAATATCAAAAAGGTAGGACATTACCTGGAATAAAAGTAACAAAAGTAGATGGCTATAAACAAAAATCTAATCATCAGATCAAGTTTGATGGTTTTGGATATGCCGTAGATATTGGAGTTCTTATAAAAGAAAAAGTTAAGGTAAAAGTTAAGGAAAATGGAAAAGAAATAGAAAAAGAAGTTGAAAAAATAGTTTACAAAGGAAGTTGGAAAGATTTTCACTACTATCAAGATATTTATAATGTTGCAAGAGAGAAAGGACTTTTAGAAAAATATGGAATTGAATGGGGTGGAAATTGTTGGAAATCATTTAAGGATGCTCCACATTGGCAAATCAAAGGAGCAGATAAGGTAGCTTTTAAATAATAAACAGTCTGGTCAGACAAATTTATTATAAAAATTTAAAAACTTTAGGAGGTAAAAGTATGGAATTAGTAAAAAATTATATTGGTAGTATCACAAAACAAGGTTGGATTGGTATAGCATTAGCTTTGGTATTTATTATAGTTATAGTAATATCTAAAAAGAAATATGCAGATACAGTGGAAAAGGCAATAAGACTTTCAGAACAGTCTTTTAATTCAGGAGAAGGTCAAAAAAAGTTAGCGGCAGCAATTGCTTATATCCAAAATGCTATAACTTTAATGCCTTGGTATGTAAGATTAGTAATAGTTCCTGTAATAAACAAAAAAAGCATTATTGATGCAATAGAAAGAACATTACAAAGAATATCAAATACATTTGGAAAAGGCTCTAAAGTAGATATAAAAGGAAATGAGGAAGATGGAGAAAACTAAATTAATCCTGGAACCAATTTCAAATGGGAAAGCAGTTTTAATGCAAGATTATGTTTACTCTATCAATGGATATGATATTAAGGTATTTAGAGGCTTCATAACTGATGGAGCCTCTGTACCTAAATCTTTGCAATGGTTATATAATCCTTATGGGAAGTATATAAAGGCAGCAATTATCCACGATTATTTATACAGTTGTTATAACAATACGGGGATAAACAGAACTCTTGCAGACAAAATATTTTATTTTATTATGAAAGAAACAGGAGTAGATAAAAGAACTTGTAGGAGATTTTACACAGCTGTTAAGTACTTTGGAGCAACATCATGGAAAACTAAATTGCAAAATGAGGGATACAAGGATAGAGCTATAATTGATAGAACTAAGGAGGCTAAGGAATATTATAACCATTGGTATAAAGTGTTAGGGATTAGGTGATATTATGGAAAAAACTTTACTAGAATATGGTGTAGTAGGGGCTATTTTACTATATTTTTTATGGAAAGATAGTAAGACATTTGAAATTTATAGAACTACTATGCAGAAGATAGTAGACCAGTTGGAAGCAATGCAAAAGGACCAAACAGAATTAAAAAAAGATATGGAGGAGATTAAAAAAATTATAAAGTAATGGGGTAGGATTTTGTCCTACCCCTTATTTTTTATTTTATTGTAAAATTTTTTTAAAAAAGTGTTATCTAACATCTGTTATATTTGAATTAATCTAAATTAAAATGAATTTGGTGCAAACAAAGTGCAAACAAAAAAAGTATCAGAATACAAAAAAGCCCTCAACTTTTTGCAAGTTCGGGCTTTTTTGTAGAAATTAAACTA
>ERZ773100.330-NODE-330-length-26267-cov-4.994468_pt1 | contig 26267 bp, 24 predicted proteins | sample MGYA00511119_ERZ773100 | MGnify/ENA primary metagenome ERZ773100 (study PRJEB29015, sample SAMEA2738000) | human oral metagenome | biome: human oral; feature: human-associated habitat; material: dental | place: China | collected 2111 ...
GTGCTGATCTTTCGCAAGCACAGCGAAAGATCAGCACGTTGATTTTTATCCCCGCCGTGCTTGCCGAAAGGGCGCGCGCGATCTCGGTGTTGCCGAAGTGCGAAGTGATTAAAATTTTGCCCGTTCCGTCGCTTAAAAGCTCTTTCATACCGCTTTGCACGCGTATTTGATCCAGCGCGATCTTGCCGTTCCAAACCGCGATTTTTTCGCACAGGCTGAGGGAAAATTTATAAAAATTTGCGTAAATTTCGCGGATCTTGGGCTCGCGATCAAGCGCGCGTCTCAAAAACTCCCTAATCGCGCGCCGTTCGTTTTTAAGCAGCGCAAAATAGATCGCCGAGATGCAAAGCGCGGTACCTCGCATGCAAAAATCAGGCGTGTGAAGCGTGATGAAGCGGGCTAAATTTAAAAGCGCCACGCCCGCCTTTTCGTTGTTTTCGCTCCAATGTTTAGCCATCGCGCCCGTCCTTTGCGGCGGCATGTTGCGGCGAGGCTTTTACGAGCGAGCTTTGCGCTGAATTTTCCGCCCGCGGGCTTTGCACTACGGCTTTGTCGCCGCATTTTTCGGTACCAGCTTTTTCGTCTGCGCCGCCGTCCATCTGCCCTTTCGCACCTTTGCAACTATCGCGCCGCGCGTCGCTGCAAAAGTTTTGCCCCGCTAGCCCTTGCAAAATTTCGTTCGAGCTCTGCTGCGAAGCCTCCCGTAAGCCACGCTTTTTAAATTTATCGCAGGCGCGTTTTAGCGCCCTTTTTGCAAGCCAGAGCGGAAGCCCGCAAAATAGCCTCGCGTGCATCAGCGAAATTCCGAAATTATCTCGAAACGGCGCGAAGTGGCTCACTCCGCCCGCTTCATAGTGCACCGCCAGATCGAGCCATTTTATCTCTAGCCCCGCGCGCACGGCTAGGATTAAAATTTCGGCATCAAAGCCCATCCTGCGGTTTTTGGTGCGGGACAGAAGCGGCACGATCCCCTCTAGCGGGTAGATTCTAAAGCCGCACATCGCATCTTTTATGTGGTGCGAGAGGGTATTTACCACGCACCAAAAATTCATTATCTTGCGTCCGTGCAGGCGGGATTTGGGCGCGCTTTCGTCATACGCGGGCGCGGCGCAGATCAGCGCGGCGGGCTGCTTTGCCGCAAGCGCCAAAAACTCCTCGCACCTGCTTACGTCGTGCTGAAAGTCTGCGTCGATCTGAAAGGCATGCGTAAATCCAAGCTCCTTCGCCCATACTAGCCCGTCGCATACGGCAGCGCCTTTGCCGCCGTTTTGCGCGCGGGTGTAAATTTGAGCCGCAAGCCCCTTTAGCGCGCTTTTGCTCGCTTCGTCACTGCCGTCGTCCACGATCAGCACGGGCGCGATGGGCGCCAGGGTGCGCACGAGCTCGGCGATGCGCGCGGGGTGGTTGAAGTAGGGCAGTAAAAACGCGGGCTTAAAGGCAAATTCTTCCACTGGCGCAGACCTTGTCGTTTGAAATTTCAAAGCGGAGTTTACCGCTTGCTTCGGTGATTTTGATTGAAATTTCATCGCCCGGGCGGATGAAATTTTTAAATTTTAAATTTTCTATCTTTTGCGTGCCGTCCAGCTCGTAGCCCAGGGCTTTTGCGCAGATCAATACGAAGCGAAGCTGCATAAACGCGGGCACTAGCGGAAATCGCGCAAAGTGTCCGTCAAAGTAAAAATCGCTTGCATGCACCTTCGCGCGAAACTCATTCTCCGCGCTTCGCTCGAAAAGCGGCACCTCGTAGCGCTGCAGGGCGCTTAAAAAGTCTTTTTTGCTTAGCTTGCCCTGCTCGTTAAAAGGCAGCTTGCTTGCGATTTTGAAGTAGCGCAAAATCGCGCCGAATTCGGGCTTCAAAAAGGCCTTTAACTCGTCCGTGACGCCCTTTTTACCGCCTGCGCGAAACGCCTGCTCGCCGCGCTCGCTAAGCTTGATAAGAGCTACAGCTCGGTCGCGCTGCGGGTGCAGATCGATCCTGCATTCGCCGATAAATTCGTGCGAGCGGAGCTTAGCTTCGAGTAGATCGAGGCTCACGCGGTTTTCGTTTATTTTGACGGTGCGGTCGCCGCGCCCCAAAAGCGTGATCTCATCTGCGCATACATAGCCGAAATCGCGGCTTTCGAAGCGCTCGCACCAAGGCGAGCTGATCGTAAACTCGCCCGTTTGCGAAAAATTGTCGGCGGGCTGCTTTGTCGTAAATTTATCGCAAAGCGCGCTCTCTTGCGTAAATTTATCGTCATGTTTTGTCACAGAGCTCGGTGCGGAGCTGTTTTTCTGATCGGCTGCGGTTTTATCGCTAGCGTCTGCATTAAATTTAGACGCCTGCTCGCCCAAGCGGTTTGTGTTTTGCCCGTCTGTATTTTGCCCGTCCACACAGCGCTTCTTGGACTCTGCTATAGAATTTTCGCCGCAAGAGCTTGCCACGAGATCGAAGGGCTTGCCCTCGCGTTTTGTCGTGCCGCAGCTATCGATATCCGTGCGGATCTGCACGCTTACTGGAGCGAATTTTTTAAGTCCCGCACCCTCGTTGCAGGCGATCACGCCCGTTTCGCTGGAGCCGTAAATATCGACGATGCGGGTATTGCTAAGCGCTGCCAACCTATCTCGGATCGCAGGACTTAGCGGCGCACCCGCGCTGAAAATGGTGCCCAAAGGCGCTATGTTTGCGGCATCTGCATGCTCGCACAGCGCGCCGAGTACCGTGGGCGAGCTGATCAGCACGGCGCCTGTAAGATCGGCTGCGAGGATGATTTCAGGGTAGTTTAGACCGCCTTTTTGCGTGCGCGAACCGCAAAGCAGCGGCACGAAGATACTAAAGGTGAGCCCGAACATATTTTGGTGCGAGACGCCCGATAAAAATCGATCGCTTGCGCAAAGGCCGAATCTTTCTACTAAAAATTCCGCCTCCAAAACCATATCGCGCAGGCTTTTTTCGATATTTTTCGCCTCGCCCGTCGAGCCCGAAGTTTTGATATAAAATTTTTGATCGGCGCGCAGTAGGTGCAAAGAGACAGCCTCTTGCTCGCACGGCGCGTGATTTTGCGGCGCGTTTTTAGATGAAATTTTAGGCGCGGATTTTTCAGTATCGTGCGGCGAAATGTTTTCTAAGTCATGAGAGTAGAATTCGTCTAAATTTTGCGCTGCGGCGAGATTTGGAATTTTTACGTCGCCGCCTAGATGAAATTCGCCGCTAAATTTGGGCTCTCGCAGCAGTACGGGTGCAAAGCCCGCAATCAGCGCGCCGAAAAAAAACGCTATGAACTCCGCCGCATCCTCGCCGTAAATTTCGATCATCGGCGCGTTTTTTTGCTCTTGCGTCTGCGCCGCTTGCAGGGCGCGCGCGGTATTCTCGCCGCCGATAGAATTTTCCGCGTCATTGAAATTTGCGCTTCTGTTAGAATTTTCCGCGTCTTTTAAATTTACGTTTGCTGCGCTGCTTTGGGGTTTGTTCGCGCCTTTTAAGCTTGCCGCTTCGCTCTGCTTGCATCCAGTTTTTGCCAAATCGCGCGCAAGAGCCGCCGCGGCAAGGATTTCGCACTCGTAAGGCTTCAAAGAATTAATCAAATTTTTTAACATAAAATTTCCTAAAAATCATCTCGCCGCCGATCAGCGCGCCGATGAGGACGTATGAGATCGCGCCGCAATAAACGCTCCAATAAATTTTATCTCGCGGTAGCAGCAGCGCCGCGCTAAGTAGGCCGTTTAGCACGAAAAATCCGAGCCAAACTTCGGTCAGCTTGCGCGTGTAGGCGCGGCCGTGCTCGTTAAGATCAGGCTGCTTCAAAAGCGCTAGGCGCGTGATAGCGGGCGTCGATCTTAGGCTGAGTGCAAAAAGCGCCGCGAGCGAGAAATTTATTATGAGCGGATACAGATACGCGAGCGCTCCGCCGCCAAATAGGGCGCACAGCACAAAAAATGCCGTGCACGCGCCCTTAATAGCGCGATCTTTACTTTCAAAAACAGCTCGCGCTCCCCATAGCGCGCTCATCGCCGCGAGCAAACAGACCCGCGCGCCGCCGTGCAAAAAATAGAGGCCGAAAGGGTAAAACACGCTCAAAATTATGGTAGCTGTTTTTAAAAATATCGTTCGTCGCAATCTCTGTAATCCTTAAATTTAGCCGCGAGGGCTTGGTTTTTACCGCGGCAATTTTGTTTTACCGCGACCAGCTAGGCTTTGCTGCGGTAGTTTTGGTTTTTGTTACGGCGGCTAGGCTCTTGCCGCGGGCGTGATCGGCGCGATTATTACTACGCTTCGATACTCTAAATTTAGCCTTGACGTTTAAATTTTAGGTGCCGCGCTTTTAAAATTCTAATTCAGCCGCGCCTGCTGCCTTCAAATTCTAGCCACATTTTAAAATTTAGCTGCGCTTTCATTTAACTCGCGGCACCGCACTCGCGATCAGATACGCTAAATTAAATTTAGCCGAAATTTTAAAATTTTTGAAATTTTATGAAAACAGCGGCCGCAAAAGAAACAGCGCCTTTTAAAATTTCAAAATTTCACCCAGGCTCGCAGATTTAAATTTTAAAATTTTGATCCGCAAAGCGCTTTTTCATGCTAGTTTAAAAGTAGCAAATAAGCGGGCTTTGTGCCGTGCCGCCTAATAAGCGCTAAGCCTGCAAAAGCTGCGCGCCTTTAATCAATATTCGCCGCGCCTTATCAGATCGCCGCGCGCCGTCAAACAACGCTGCCGTATGTTTTATCTATCAAGTCAATCGCCGCCTCTGTGCCGCCGCAAAGTAAACTAACAAACCGCGCCGTACGGCGAAATTTAACTCTCGCCGCCCGTAGTTTCCCCGCTCGCGCCTTGATCGAGCTTTGTGGCTACGGCATCCACGATGTCACCGAGAGTTTGGATGTTTTTAAAATCATCGGGCATCAGCTTGTAGCCCGTGTTTTTCTTGACGTAATCGACCAGATCGATCGCGTCGATACTGTCAATCTGCAGATCCTCGTAAATTTTAGCCTCAGGCACGACCTTGCTCTCGTCGATCTCAAAGAGCTCCACGAGCGCCTTTTTTAAAATTTCAAAAATTTCATCTTTACTCATTTTTACTCCTATTTTCGGCGATGTATTGCGCCAAAGACGCAACGGATGAGAAAATTTGCTTTAAATTTTGGGTTTTTGAGTTAAGCACGATGCCGTATTTTTTCTGCACCAAAAGCCCGAGCTCCAGCGCATCGACCGAATCGAGCCCGAGCCCGTCGCCAAAAAGCGGCTCATCGTCATTTATGTCGCCCGGCGCTACGTCTTCGAGGTTCAGCCCCGAAATGATCAGCTCCTTAAGTTCCAAAATTTCTTCGTTCACAGATTCTCCTTTTCATATAGATTTGATATTTTTTCGTAGAGTTTGCGCACTCGGATCGGGTTTGGGCGATCCGGCTCAAAGCCCGTTAGATCCAGCGCGCACAGCTCGTAGAGGTCGTATTTCATCCGAACCTCGGGCGTATCGTACCATACTTGTCCTTTTTTTAGGCTTTTAGGATCCATTTTTATTGCGACGCAATTCATATTTTTTGCGAAATTTATCGCGATGTAAAACGCCGCTTTGTGCATGGCGATGCGATCTGCGGTGCGCGTGCCCTCGGGGAAGATGATTAGACTTTCTCCTCGCTCAAGGGCGCTGCGGCACGCATCTATCATCGCTTCCGAGCCGGTGTTTGGGATGTAGCCTGCGGCTGCGATGGCGGCGGAGAGGAAGGGGTTTTTGCATAGGCTTTCCTTGACTACGCAGTTTGCGCGCCGCACGTGAGCTAAAAAGATCACCACGTCAAGCAGGCTAGGGTGGTTTGCGATGATGAGAGTGCCGCTAGGCGGGAGCTTGCAGCGCCAGTTCACGCCGATGCTGCCGTAAAGTCGCGCGAGCAGCAGAAATATGCGCCACGAAATCATTATAAAATCGCGTACGAAATTTCGCACGGCCCCTATGCGGTTTAGCCTCAGCAGCGCTACGGGGAGGAAGAGTAGGTTGCCTATCATACACAGCGCGCCGAAGCTTGCGAAGGATAACGCGATGCCGATCTGTTTAAGCTTGCGCCTTAGCGGATCTGTCTGCTTCATCGCGCGGCGCCTCTTTCGGCGGAGATTTCGCAGCAGCTCTCGTTAAGGATTGTGCGGCTATCGGCGAGGGTTTTGTTGTTCTCGGCAGGGATTTGATAGTTCATCATGCGCGCAATCTCGATAAAATTTCTACGGCTTGCCGCTCGCTGCATCGTAGCGGAGTTTTCGCAGTTTTCTGCACGCGATATTTCAGCTTGCGGCATGTGCTGAAGAAATAGAATTTTTATGATCTGTGCGGAAGCTTTGGCGACCTCGGCGCCGTGCATGTGTCGAAGCAATAGAATTTTTGCGGCGCGCGGTAAACTGCGTTTTTGTGGAATTCTTGCCATTTGCCGTATGTATTGCCCCGGCAAAATTTCCGCAGTTTTCTGCATGCTTCGTGCGTATTGCTGCGATGGAATTTTTATCTTTTGCCGCGCGTATCGTTGCGGTAGAATTTCAGCGGTTTGCCACGCGCGCCATTGCGACGGAATTTTTGCGAAGCGCCATATATTCTGCTTTGGCGCCGCCATACGACGCGCCGTCTGATTAAATTTATAGCTCGCGGCGCCGCAAAATTTAAAATTCATCGCAACTGCCTTGCCGTGCGCATCTTGCCTGGGCGTTTACTTGGTTCATCGTGCGGCTAAATTTAAACTCGTAGCCCAAGCTTTGCTCTGCTAAATTTATGAAATTTACAACCTGCCGCGCGTGGCATTTCAGCTCGCCGCATCTGTCTTTATAACGGAATTGCGCGGTGTTTTCTACGCGCCGCTGCGGTAAAATTTTTATGGCTCGCAGCTCGCAGCGTTTAGGCGGATTTTTTTGGGTTCGTTGCGTATGTCTCGGCGGCGTATTTTCGCAGCGCGCCTCATTACAACGCGATTTGGCGGCGTATGGCGCGCGCCCTTTCGGCGTGCTTTTAAGATGCGCCGTTTGGCTGAGCTCGTGTTTGGTAGCGCGGCTAAATTTAAAATTTTCACTATATCTGAGCTTGGCGGAGCGGCTAAATTTAAAGTTCGTCATTCGCGCTTTTCCAGCTCCGTGTAGCCTGGGATCTTGATCAAATTTGCTCGTCTCGCCGCGCTCGCTCATGCGATGAAATTTTGCTATTTTAACGCTCACGATCTTGCCTTAAAAAAGCTGCGATTTTGGCGGGATCTTTGACGCGCCAAAGATAGTCCAAAACCCCGTCGCTGCTGTGCCATTCATGCTTGCCGGAGAGGATTTTAGCCAAAAATTCCACCGCGGTATCTAGCGGGATCTCGCCGCCCTCTTTAAAGCTTCGTAAAATTTCATTCTCGGCTCGCGGTTTCAGATTTTGCGCCTCTATGCTCTGTGCCGTTGCGTCCGCAACGTGCGGCGAAATTTCGATCTGCACGTCATCTCCGCGCTGAAGCACCAGAAGTAGAGCGCAGGCGAAGTCACAGCGCTTCAGATAGTCGTTATTTGCCTCCTCAAAATAGCAGAGCAGGGCGATTTTATCGTTACCCGACTTGTATTCGCCGTTTTTGCCTGCTTCGTTTGCGTCCTGCGCAGAGCCGAAATTTTCCGTGCTTTCTTTCAGCCTTGCAGCGGCGATTATTGCGCCGTTTTCGAGCGCGCACGCCGCAGAGATCGTCGAAATTTCGGCATGGTTTTGCGTAAAAATCGCATTTTGCGCTGCGATCGCGTTGAGTACGCTGACGCAGAAGCTCGAAGGCGAGACGCTTTCGCTCATCGAGCCGAGCAGGCTAAAGCAGCGGTTGATCTCGCCGAGACGCGAGCAAAAAACGAGCGGCATTCCTTCGTGCTGCATCGCGGTATCATCGACTGCTTTTAAATTTTGCCTCGCGAAATTTAAGGAATTTTCTTTTGCCGAATCCTGCGGTGCCGAATTTAAATTTTGCGGCATAAAATTTAAAGAATTCTCATTTGAAAAATCCTGCGGCGGCGGGTTTTGCACAGCGGCGCGGCTTTCGCTCGCATCTAAATTTTGTGGCGCGGAATTTAAAGAGCCTTTCTCAGCTAAGCTCTGCGGCGCGTTTTGAGAAATTTCACCTAAAAGAGAGATGCAAAGTTTCGCCCCGAGCCCCAAACGGCGGCGCTGTAACGGCGGAATGTGCTCAAGAGCCGGCTTTTTCTTTAAAGGCTCTAAGGCTAAAATTTCCTTTTTTAAGCGAGCGTGGGCAGAAATTTTTAAATTTTCTCCGGAGTTTTTTTGTAAAGCTCTATTTTCACACGCTGCAAAATTTGCGGGATTTATAGAATTCTGCTCACGACCCGGAATATCTGTAAAATCTTGCGTAGAATTTAACGCGAAATCATACGTAAAATTTTGATCCGTATCGCAAGCGAGATCGGAATTTCCGCCTAAGCTTACTTCGGAAATTCCGTCCAAGCAAGCGGCGAGTTTTTTATAAGGCTCCGCCGGCTCGCCCGAAATTATCGCGCTTGCATAAGATATGCCGAGGCTTAGTTTATTTTGCAATATAGCCTCTTAGCGTGACGCCGCTCATTATTGAGCCTACGCCGCATTCAAACTCTTTGTCGCTCACGAAAACGTTTTTATAATAGTAGCTCGTGATATTGACGACCTTGTTGCCGCCCTCTTTTTTGGCGCGATCTTGAAAGCTAAGTAGCGCCGATAAAAACGCGCGGTTGCATGCGGCTTGATCGCTCTTGCCGACGCCGTTTGCTTTTTTATTCGAGCTTAGCTGCTGCGTGATCTTTCTGCCTGCGGATTTGTTGCCGAAGTAGAATTTTATGTTCGGATCAAGCTTGGCTTTGGCGTCGGGCTCTGCAAGTGCCGCGGCGATCGGGAAGCGCACGATATCGTTCTTGGCATAAGCCGCATTAGCGACGAAAAGCGCCGCAACTACGAAAAATAGAAATTTTTTCATTTTCTCTCCTTTAACCGATAAATTTTTTAAAAATCAAAGATGTGTTCACGCCGCCGAAAGCGAAGTTATTATTCATGACGTAGTCCGTCTTTATCTCCTGCGGCTGCGTGAGGTACCTAAGCGGCGCACATTCCGGATCGATAGTTTGTAAATTTAGATTCGGATAGAATAGCCCCTCGTTCATCATCATCACCGAGATGAAGCTCTCCAGCGCTCCGCACGCACCCAAAGTATGACCCAAATAGCCTTTGTAGGAGCTCACTGGCGTTTGCGAGCCGAAAATTTCATGCGTTGCCATAGATTCTGCGACGTCGCCCTGTCTGGTCGCCGTGGCGTGGGCGTTTACGTGCCCGATGAGATCCGGCGAAATGGCGGCGTCTTTGAGCGCCAGCTGCATCGCCGCGCGCATAGTCTCGCTCTGCGGGCGGGTGATATGCGTGCCGTCGCAGGTCGTGCCGAAGCCTACTATCTCGGCGTAAATTTTAGCGCCGCGCGCAAGTGCGCTTCTGAGGCTTTCCAGCACGAATATGGCGCCGCCTTCGCCCAAAACCAGCCCGTCGCGCGCTATATCAAAAGGCGCGGGGCTGAGGGTAGGGGTGTCGTTTTTACAGCTTGTCGCGTAGAGCTTATCAAATACGAATGCCTGGCTTGGGTGCAGCTCGTCCGCGCCACCTGCTAGCATCATATCCGCAAGGCCAAATTTTATCGCTTCGTAGGAGTAGCCGATCGCTTGAGATGCGCTCGTGCACGCAGAGCTCGTGGGGATGAGCCTGCCTTTTAGCCCGTAGTAGATCGCGATATTCGCAGCGACGGTGTGAGGCATCATCTTGACGTAGGAGTTGGCGTTGAAGGTGCTATCCTTGCCATGCAAAATATCTATGACCTCGCCAGTAGCCTTTGCATCGCCGCTACAGCTACCCGCCGCGACGCCCATACGGCCGTCCTTTATGCGCTCATCCTCTAAAAGCCCCGCATCCGCCAGAGCTTCGCCCGCGGCATCGACGCCAAACATCGCTACCTTACCCATCGAGCGAGTATCTTTGCGGCTCCAGTGCGCGGGCGGCGCGTAGTTTTGTATCGGCGCACCCAGCCTGGTGTTTAGCTCCTCGCCGAAGATATCCCATTCGCTCATATAAACTACGGCACTTTTTTGCTGCGCCAAATTCCGCTTGATGCTCGCCCAGTCCCGCCCGAATGCACAGACGTTGCCAAAACCCGTAATAACTACTCTATTTAACATAATCCACCGTCTATTTTAATAACCTCTTTTGTGATATATGCGGAATTTTCGCTTAGCAAAAACTCCACCAAATGCGCCACCTCGCTCGGCTCGCCGATGCGGCCTAGCGGGATCGCGCCTAAAATTTGCTCGCTTGCGACTTCGTTTATGCTCTCGCTCATCGCCGTTTTAATGAGCCCCGGGGCTACGACGTTTACCGTGATCTTGCGGCTTGCAAGTTCTATAGCCAGCGATTTTGCCGCGGCGATTAGGCCTCCTTTGCTAGCGGCGTAGTTACTCTGGCCGCGGTTGCCGGCAATTCCGCTAACCGAGCTCATCACGACGATACGCCCGCCCTTTTTGGCGCGGATCATCGGCATCAGCGCGGGCTTTATGACATTGTAAAACCCGCCTAAATTCGTATCTATCACGCTTTGCCAATCTTCGCGCTCAAACCACACGAAGGAGTTATCTCGCGTGATACCAGCATTTAGCACGATGCCCCAGTACGCGCCGTTTGCCCCTATATCTGCTTCGATCCGCTCCTGCGCCGCAGCGGTATCTGCGACGTCAAATTTTAAAATTTGAACTTCCGCCGCGCCCGCGTCCGAGCAGCGCTTCGCTACGTCATTAAGCTTTGCTTCGTTGCGCCCGTTTAACGCCAAGCCGTAGCCCTTTTGCGCTAAATTTAACGCGCACGCCTCGCCGATACCGCCGCTTGCTCCGGTAATTAAAATTCTCTTAGCCATTTATACTCTTTATCATTTCGTCGCTCGCGCGCATTACGCTAAGCGTGGCGCTTGCGATATGTTCGCCGCCGCAGCGGATCTCGCAGTCGAAGATATATAGCCCCTCGCCGTCGCTCACGCTCTGCCTCGCCGTCGTGATCACGCGCTCGCCCACCTTCAGGCTTGCGCGCGAAATATCGAGGTTTCGCACGCCCAGTAAAAACCCGAGCCTCGCCTCGCCGTCGTTTCGGTAGCCCGAATACACGCCGATACACTGCGCCATTATCTCCATATACGCGTAGCTGCCGAGCTTACCGTCTTCGGTAAACGGCGAGTCCTCTTTAACGCTAAACGCGCAGCTTACGTAGCCATCGCTAACCTCTAAAATTTCATCCGCGAAGACCATATATCCGCTCTGCGGTAGGATGCTAGAGGCTTTCATACGCGTCCTATTATGGTTACGGCGTTGTCGCCGCCGAAAGCAAAGTTTAGATTCATCGCGGTATCTACGCGCGCTTTTTTGGCTTCGCGCGCTAGATTAAATTTAGACAGCGTCGCAGAGATTTCGCTCGTTTGCGAAGTTTGATCAGCGGCGTATTTTAAAATTTTATCGTCCGTGCCTTGCACAGCTTTAGATGCAGCCAAAATTTCATCCGCGCTGCTTTTTGAAATTTCACCCTGCGCGTTTTGTAAAATTTCACCGCCCGAGCTACATAAAATTCGATCGTTCGTGCCATGTAAAATTTCATCGTTTCGCTCGCCGTGCCGTGCCTGTACGCCACGAAAAATTTCAGCCTCTGAGCCGCGCCAAATTTTATCATTCGTAAAATTCGGCGGGATCACGCCCTGTCTGATCGCCTCGTAGCACACAGCAAGCTCGATTGCCCCCGCAGCGCCCAGGGTGTGTCCAATCGCCCATTTGGACGAGCTTGCGGGCGCTAAGGGTAGGGCGGCGTTCATAGCCAGGGACTCCATCGCATCATTAGCCGCAGTGCCGGTGCCGTGCAGATTTACGTAGTCCACGCTTTGCAGCTGCGCCGATTTTAGCGCGGTTTTGATCGCTGTGATCTGCATACGCGCGCTAGGATCGGGCTTGGTGATGTGGTAGGCGTCGGAGTTTGCGGCGTGAGCCAAAATCGCGACGTCGCTTATGCGCTCGCGCGAGAGCACGAATGCGCAGGCTCCCTCGCCCAGATTTGTGCCCGCACGCGCCTCTGAAAACGGCTTTAGCGGCTGCTCGCTTAAAATTTCAAGCGCGCTAAAGCCCTGCAGCGTGAGCTCGTCTAATGCGTCGGCGCCGCCGAAAACGACCGCGTCGCAAAGTCCGCAAGAAATGAGGCGCGAAGCTTCGATCAGAGCTTTGTTTCCGCTGGTGCATGCACTCGAAACTCCGATCGCAACGGATTTTAGCCCGAAGCGTTCGCGGATAAAATTTGCGGGATTTGCGTGAGAGTTGCGCTCGAAGCAGAAGTTTTTAAATTTATCGTTTGCGTCTTTTGAATTTTTGGCGAAATTCTCGCCGTTTGCAGTGGAAATTTCACTGCACGGCGCGGAACTTTCGCTGTCTTGAGAGATAAAATTTCCTGCGCCCTTGTCGCAGGCGAAAAATTCCGCATAGTTTTCCTGTACGCCGGTATTGGTGGTCGCAAACACTACGCCTACGCGGTACGCGCCGAATTTTTGCACGGCTTGCTCGATCTGTCCGTGCACGCTGAGGCAGGCGTAGAGCGCTAGGGCATTCGTACGCGTGGCGTAGGCGCGATCTTTGATCTGCGGCAACGGCGTATCCACGCGCCCAAAGATGAAATTTTTGCCACAGACGCCAAGCTTTCGCAGCGCGGATCTCTTCTCGCACAGCGCGCTAAAAAGCTCTGCTGCGCTGTTTGCGCCCGCGCAGATGAGCCCGGGGCTACTTAGATACTGCGTCATATCGGCGCCCCTTTGCGTTTATGGTGAAATTTGCTTTATCCGCATTCTCAAGCAGGGCTAAGAATACTCGCTCGCTTTGCGAATCGGGCGGCAGGAAGCCGTCGTTGCGAAATTTAGCCTCGCCGCCTGCGATCGATAAAATTTTACGTGCGATCGGCGCGCCTAGCATATCGAGCCAGACTAGCTTGTAGCGGCTCTCCTCGCCGTTTGCGGGTGAAATTTTGGAGATCAGGGCTCTGCTTTTTACGCCGAGCTCGTCCGTTAAGATGAACTGTTTTTGGCTAAATTCCGCTATTTGCCCAGGCGCCTTGTGTGCGCATCCGCCTATAAAAAACGCGGCGCAAAGCAGAATGAAAGCCGTTTTAGAAATAGCGCAAAAACGATAAACAGGTCTCAAAAATTCTCCCTAAAAACTAGCGAAATCAAAATCTCGCCCTCCAAAATATAGCTTTTGTACGACCACGCCCTGCCGCGCTCATCAAGCGCCAGAGCCTCACCGCCAGCCCCACGCGCCAGCCCCACGCGAGCAAGCGCGTAAAAACCCAGGCTTCGCGCCTTAATCAGCGCCTCTTTGATCGTGTAAATTTTATAAAAAACGAGCGTCTTTTCGCTCTCGTCCGCCGCAGCTAAAAGCTCGCGCTCAAAGGCGTTGAAACAAAACTTGCTCGCCGCGGCAAAATTCCGCGGTTTTAAAATTTCAAGATCGAGTCCGAACTTTTGCCTCGCAAAACCTACGGCGACGATCGTTTTGCCATCCGCGCTTTTGTGCGAGACGCAAAATTTGCCACGCTTTTTAAAGCGCGCCTTAAGCGCCCGCGAAACGCAAAACTCGCGCAGATGTCCTCGCGCGCGCGCTAGCTTCTTATCGCGCCTGCTAAAAAGCCGCCTCGGGGCGCACAGATCCTCGTCGGTGATTAAAATTTTTATCTCGCTCATAAAGCTTTAATTTTACTAAAATAGTCTTTATAAAAATATAAAATAGCGCGGCGGCGTTGAAATTTCGTTTAAAATTTATTTGATACGCTCGGGCTCAAAGGCGCACTAAAACATAAAATTTATCGTGTTTTTGAATTGTACGGGAGCTTCGGGCGTGGTAAATTTTAAAATTTAGCTCGTTTGCGATCTGCGCCGCGCGCTTTTTTGGTTCGTCGTGTGTCGTTATGCGGCGTAGGTTGTGTTCGTTGCGCTCGTCTTGTTAGTAGTATCTCGTGCGACGACCGTCATGTTTGGTTAAATTTTAGCGTGGCGGTATCAAGAGGCAGGCAGCACAGGTTTTGAAAACATCGGCGCGGAATTTTAAAAATTCTGCGATAAAATTTCTGCCGCTGGCGGCGTTTGTGCCGGAGCTTTTGCGACGAAATCTAGATGCGTCATGCGATGAAATTTTAAAATTCCGAAGCGAAATTTAAAATCGCGAGCAGTGCGCGGCGCAGCAGGCATCGTAACATAACAGCGCAAAATTAGCCGCATTTTAATGAAACGGCATAAAATTTAAGCGCTCCTGAATACGGTAGCTCGAATTTTAAATACCCTTAAATTAAAGCGACCGAAATTTAATCGTGCTTAGCTACTGCAACCGCATTAAATCCCAATCCGTTCCGCGCTACGCCGAACAGAATGCTTTAAGATCCGTGTCGCATCGCGCTATTTGTATTAAATTCTGTGTCGCGTCGCACTAAATTTGCGTTAAATTCCGAGTCGCATTAAATTTACGTCAAAATTCCGCCGCCGCGAGGACGGCGTTTGATTTTATTTTTTGATCATGCGCTTGTATGGGCCGAAGCGGTGATCGTTCTCGTCAAATCCGTCGTTGTAGGGCCCCACGTCCATATCCATCTGTTTGACGTCTAAGTCGGGGAAATCTTTCTCTCTATCGGGTTTGATCTTGCGCGGTTTTGAGTTTATATATGCCGTCACGTCGAAAGCTTCCTCCCAGCTTAGCGAGGCGTCTCCTTTAGGCATAGTGGCTTTGACATACCTCGCTCCTTCGATGAGCCTATACATACCGGCGCCCGTATTGTAGCTGTCATCGCCCCAAAGCGCGGGGAATGTGTAGTAATCGCCGCTTTGAGCAAACCTCTCGTTTTTTATCCCTTCGCCGTTTTCGCCGTGGCAGGCGGCGCATTTTGCGGCGTAAATTTCACGTCCTTTTTTAGGATCCGCCGCGCGGTCTAAAAACTGCGCCTTCGGCAGCCCCTGGCCTTTTACCTTTGCGCCGACCTCATATCCTGCGGAGAGCCAGTGCATGTAGGCGATCATCGCGCGCATCTCTTTGGAGTTCGTAGGGATCGCTTTGCCTGCCATAGAGCGCTGAAAACAGCCGTTTATGCGGTCTTGCAGCGTGACTAGCTGATCCGATCTCGCGACATACTGCGGAAATCTCGCGTAGATACCCACGAATGGGCTTTGATCGGGTACGACGCCGCCGCTTGTATGACAGCTCGAACAGGAGAGGTTGTTGCCCGCAAAGCGCATTTTTTCGTCCTTTGCCTGCGGTCCGAGATACCTCGTCGTCTCGTTGATGAGCTTCGCGCCGTAGATGACGGTCTTTGCATAAGGCGAGTCGCCAAGCTTCGCTTCGTCTATGACGCCGTTTTCGTCGATGCCTACGGGCAGCCTAAACTCCTGCGTCTTTTGCTCGTACGGCACGGCTTTTTTGGCGTTGAGTTTGGCTACATCAAAGCCTAAAACGGGCGTAAAAAATAGCGGAAGCGCTAAAACAAGGGCGGTTTTTCTCATATTTTCTCCTTTAAAAAAGTAAAATATATATTTGAAATTATTGAATTTTTTAGTTAAATGTGCGTTAAAATTTTAAAAAAGGAGAAATTTCGAGAGCTCGCACAGAGGAGAATTTTAAAGAGCCGATTTTAAAATTTAAGCGGGCGAAAAAATTTTTAAAAAGCTGATTTTTGCGATCTGCGCGTAGGAGAAATTTTAAAAAGAGCCGATTTTTGAAGGCTTGCAAGAGTGCAAATTTAAGGGCGCCTTTCACGGCTCGTTTCGTGCGCACCGCCGGGTCGCTTCCTGCGTTGTTGTATTTTGCGCGCTGCGTTTTTGCGTCGCGGATGCGGCGTCGCACAGCATATGCGGAGTGCATGCAAGCGCTTGCGAGAAGCGAACGGGTAAAATTTAGGCGGGCGTTTCGCTCGTGCACAACCGCGGTATATTTGATCCATGCCGCCCCTGCTACTCCGCCACAAACGAGCCGTTCGCAAAAACGTGTCGCGGCATGCCGCCGAAATACAAGTCGCAAATTGGTATTTTAGCGCGAGATTTGCAAAAGCATGTTGCGGTGCATCGCAGCAGGATCGCCGCCGCATTTGAAATTATCTAGGTCTGCCGGCGCGATAGGGCGAGGTGGATCGTCTCGTCCATGCGCCGTTTGGGCGGCGCGCGTATTTATGTTCGCCCTGCACGCGCCTTAAACGGGCTCTAGGTTTGAAATTTAACTCGAGCGGGCTTGGAATTTTAAATTTAAGCGGATTTAGGCTTTGGCGGTCGGATCGCTTGCGCGCCGCGCAGGACCGTATCCGCGCTAGAAATATCGCCGCCGAGATAAAATTTCGCGCGGCAGGCGCCGTAATGCGGCGGTATGAAATTCTAACGCTCCTAAATAAAACGGCATGAAATTTTAAATGCTTTTAAATTGAAACGGCGCGAAATTTAACCGCACCGAGCCGCTGCATTAAATTCTAAAAATTCCAAGCCGTCTCAGGCGGCACAAAATTTAACCGCGCCCGGCGGTCGTATAAATTCCGTCGCTAAGCCGTATCGTGCGGAGCCGCATTGCGTCAGATCAGCGTTAAGCTCTGCCGTCACGCCGCGCGGGATTACGTTAAAATCCTACCGCCGCGCCGTACTACGCCCGACAGGATCTACATCAAATTTTGCCGCCGAGTTGCACCGCACTAGATTTGTTTTAAATTTTGCTGTCGTGCGCACTAAATTTACGGTCAAAATTTCGTCGTCGCGCCGCGCAAAATTTGCACAAAATTCGCCGTATCGTCGAGTCAAATTTGTCTCAAAATCCATTACTGCGGCGAGCTGCGTTAAAATTTAGATCAAAATTTCGCTGGCATGCCTATCTGTGGTAATTTTTTACGAATTTTTCTATGCGCTCAAAGCCGCGTTTTAGATTTTCCATAGAGCACGCAAAGCTTATGCGGAAGTGCCCATCCATGCCAAATCCGCTTCCTGGCACCGTGGCTACGAGCCCTTTATCTAGCAGTTGCATGCAGAATTTCATACTATCGGGTTCTACCTGAGAGCAATCTATGAAGAAATAAAATGCGCCATCTGGTTTTACGACACTAAGCCCTGGGATCGCGCTTATCGCGTCCGTGCTAAAATCGCGCCTGCGCTCGTATTCGCGCCTCATCTCTTCGATATAATCGTCCGCCTCGCCGCGCAGCACCGGCATAGCGCCTGCCTGGACGATGCTAGCTACGTTGCTGACGCTTTGGCTTTGCAGGCTGATCATCGCCTTATTTAGCTCATCGATCGCACAGGCGGTGTATCCGAAGCGCCAGCCGGGCATCGCGCCGCATTTGCTTAGCCCGTTGATCGTCACGGTGCGCTCGAACATATCCTCACTGATGCTTGCTGCGGCTATGAAACTCTTGCCGAAGACGATTTTTTCGTAAATTTCATCGGCAATTACTAAAATATCCGTGCCCTTTAGCACTTCCGCAAGCTCTTGTAGCTCCTGGCGCGAATATACGGCGCCTGCGGGGTTACTCGGGTTGAAAAGGCACAGCGCCTTCGTGCGCGGCGTGATCGCGGCTTTGAGCTGCGAGGCGGTGATTTTGTATCGGTTTTCCGCCTTGGTGTCTACGATGACGGGCTTGCTGCCGCAGAATTTTACAATTTCGGGGTAGGTGACCCAATAAGGCGCCGGTATTATAACCTCATCGCCTTCGTTTAAGATGCAGTTAAAGGCGTTAAATAGCGAGTGTTTGGCGCCGACGTTGGTGATGATCTGATCGGGCCTGTAATTTAGGCCGTTGTCGCGCTTTAGCTTCTGCGCGATTAAATTTAAAATTTCAGGCGTGCCGGCAACAGGCGTATATTTTCCGCAGCCCTTAGCCATAGCTTCTATGACAGCCCTTTTGGCGACCTCTGCGGTATCAAAATCGGGCTCGCCCGCACTTAGGATCACGACGTCTTGCCCCTGGGCTTTCATCTGTTTGGCTTTAGTGCTGATTGCGATCGTTAGGCTTTCACCGAGCTTGCTTACGCGACTTGAAAGTGTTAATTTCATTGATGCTCCTTGGATTGGTTTAGACAATTTAAAATTTGATTTTTGACGCTAAAAGCCCTGCTATCGTTCGGGTTTTGGTTGTAGATATCGTCGATTTTATAATCGCCTCCGCTACGGACGAGTTTGTAGATTATCGTCTGCGTGCCGTAGGGGCAGGTCTGAGTTACTACGACGGTGTCGCGCTCTGCTAGCTCGAAATCATATTTCGCATCGTCGCAGACATCCTGGCCCGCAATCACAGGATCGTAGTCCAAGCAGCCTACCTCGCCTTCGGCGGTAGATGCTTCATCTTGCATAAGCGCGGATTTGAAAGAAGCCGATAGGATATTTTTGCGATCGCCGAAATATACATTTTTGCTATACAGGCTTTTTACTAAATTTATTCCGGCGTCGTTTGCAGAATTTTTCGCGCTATTAGCATCGCTGCCGCTTGCCGATAAAATTGCACAAATCGTAAAAAATAGAGCTTTTTTCACTTTAACCCTTTATTTTAATGATTTTAGATACTCTTCGTAGAATTTATTTAGATCCTCGTCCATTGCGGCGATATCTTTTCTGCCGCTACAGATGCACTCTTCCAAAATTTCGATACGCTTGATGAGATATTTGATAAGCTCCTGGCTGATATCAGGAATTTTATTATGCGCTAAAGGATCGCTCTCGCAGCCGCCTAAAATTCTAGCAGGCACGCCTACGGCGGTGCAGTTTGGCGCGATGTCCTTTACGACGACGGAATTTGCGCCGATTTTGGAATTTTCGCCGATGGTGATGTTACCTAATACTTTAGCTCCTGCACCAACTACGACGCCGTTTTGCAGCGTCGGATGGCGCTTGCCGTGCTCTAAGCTCACGCCGCCGAGAGTGACGCCCTGATAGATCAGACAGTTATCGCCGATGATCGCCGTTTCTCCAATGACAAGCCCCGTGGCGTGGTCGAAAAACACGCCCGAGCCGATACGTGCGCCCGGGTTTATATCTACGGCGGTGATTATGCGGCTAAGTCCGCTGATCGCGCGAGCAATGAGCTTAAAACCTCGCTCGTAGAAAAAATGCGCGAAGCGGTAATTTATTAGCGCCCAGACACCGGGATAGCAGAAAAATATCTCAAATACGCTGTTGCATGCGGGGTCTTGGCGCAAGGGCTCGGTGAAGTCCTGTTTTAAAATTTGCCAAAAACTCATTTGATCGTCTTTAAGTAGCTATTGTCGTTTAAAAATAGATATAGTTCGCCCAGGATATGCTTTTTCTCTTTATCTCCGATAAGATTTGATTTTTCGACGCGCTCGTTTAGGCTTTCGCGGATATCTACTACGTCGTAGTCCATATCCTCCAAGATGTCGATGACCGATTGAGATTCGATAAAGTCCTTGATCTCAAAGCCGCCGTCATCGCGCAAGATCACGGTCGCTTCGGTGGGGTGTGCAAAGAGGTTGTGGCTCATGCCAAGCACCTCCTGATAGGCACCGACAAGAAAAAAGCCCAAAAAGTACTCCTCCTCTTCGGGATCTACGTCGTGCAGAAATAGCGGATTTTTTTGGCTGTCGAATTCTATCTCTCCGTCGCTATCGCAGGTGATATCCCAGATCGACGCCGATAGCGTGGCGCGCTCATCCAGCCTCTCTAGCGGCATGATCGGGAAGTGCTGCTTGATGCCCCAAAAATCTGGCAGGCTTTGAAAGATCGAGAAATTTACCAAATAGCGCTCTTGAGCGTTGCCTAGGGAGTTTAAGAAATTACTATATTCTTGCTTGTTGCCTAAAATTCCATACGCCTTTCGCATTATTAGATGAACCAAAATTTCGCCGTTTGAGCGGTCGATCAGATCGACATATCCCAGATCAAATAGCGTAAGCACGCTCTCCATATGCGACATGGCGTCGTGCAGATACTCTAGCGCGTTGGACGGCTTTAGAGTTTTATACAGATCGTATAGCTCGGCGACTACCGGCGGATTATCCTTTTTTAGGGCGAGCTTCTCTTCGGCGTATTCTTGGGTAAAAAGCTCCAAAATCGGCGCTACTAGCACAGCGTGGCTGGCGGCTACGTATCTGCCGCTCTCGATAAAGATATCGGGCTCGGCCTCTTTTTTATCCTCTGCGATCGATTTTAGCAGGAAGACCACGTCGTTGGCGTATTCTTTTAGCGTATAGTTGCGGCTGGAGCTTTCTTTGGCTTGGGAGTATTCGATAGCGAGCCCTCCGCCTAAATTTATGGATTTTAAATTTTTCGCACCCATTTTGCGAAGCTCGGTGTAGATATTGCCCGCCTCTATGAGAGCCTTTTTGAGCGGGTGGATCTCTGTAATCTGCGAGCCGATATGAAAATGAATCATCGTAAACTGCTCGATGAGGTCGTTTTTCTTGAGTAAGTTTATCGCCTCTATAAGCTCGGTCGAGGTAAGGCCGAATTTAGAATTTATCCCGCCGCTTTTCGCCCACATGCCGCTTCCGGAGTTGTGCAGCCTGATGCGAAGCCCGATGAATGGCTTTGGCGCAAACCGCTCCTTAGCCGTTTCGATGATGGTTTCAAGCTCGTTTAACCCCTCGATCGTAAGCGTTACGTTATGCCCCATCTCTGCGGCGATGAAGCCGATATTGATGAGTTCCTTATCTTTAAAACCGTTTACGGTAATTGGCGCGCCGTATTTGTTATACGCCATCGCTAGCAGCAGTTCAGGCTTGCTGCCGGCTTCGAGTCCGTATCCGTAAGGCTCGCCGATATCGACTAAATTTCTAACAAAGCCGGGGAATTGATTTACTTTAAGCGGATAGACGGCGTGGAATTTTCCCTTGTAATCAAACTCCTTAATGGCTCGGTTAAAATTTGAGTAAATTTCAACGATCTGCTTTTTGATAAGGTGCGGGAAGCGCAGCAGTATCGGACCTCGCACGCCGTCGGCGCGGATCTCTTTTATGATATCCACCAAGGGCTGCTTGAAATCGGAGTTTAGGCATAGTTTGCCCCCGTCTATCGTGAAGTTGGAATTTCCCCAAATATTTAGTCCGTAATCGCTCATGCTCTATCCTTAAAAAATGCTTCGACCTCTTTAAATTTAATCGTAAAGGTGCTTTGATCTTCTAAATTTTTGCACCATACCTCGGCTCGGTCAAACTCGTCCTGTCCGATGCAAAGGCAAAATTTCGCCTCCGCTGCGTCAGCCGCTTTTAAATGCTTGGCTAGACTCCTGGGCTCGTATGAAATTTGAGTTTTACAAAGCTTTCGCAGCTTTAATGCAAACGAAAATGCCGTGCTGACAAACGCCTCATCCAGCGCGCCTATATAAAGACCCTCGCGCATTTGAGGGGCTTCGCGCGTTTTTAAAATTTCGGCTATTCGCTCGATACCGATCGCAAAGCCCACGCCCGCCGTCTTTCTGCCGCCTAAAAACTCCACGAGCCTATCGTAGCGCCCGCCGCCGCCTACGGCGCTTTGCGCGCCAAGCTCGGATGAGACGAACTCAAAGGCGGTTTTGCAGTAGTAATCAAGCCCGCGCACGAGTTTAGGATCGATCTCAAATTTTTGCCCGTTTTGGGTTAAAATTCTTTGCAGCTGCGCAAATTCCGCGGCGCAGGCGTCGTTTAAATTTTCCGTTATAAGAGGCGCGGCGGCTAAAATTTTCTGGCAGCTTTCGTTTTTGCAGTCCAGCACGCGGATCGGATTGGTATCGATGCGCCTTTGGCAGTCCTCGCAGAGCCTGTCTTTGCGATCTTGCAAGAAATTTACGAGCTTGGTTTTATACGCGGGCATGCACTCCTCATCGCCTAAAGAGTTGATTTTAAGCGTTGCGGCGACATTTAGCTCGCATAAAATTTGAGCTAGCATCAAGATCACGCTCGCATCCTCATAGACGCTACTTTGCCCGAAGCACTCGACGCCGAATTGATGAAACTCGCGCAGGCGCCCCTTTTGTGGGCGCTCGTAGCGAAACATCGAGCCTTGATAATAAAATTTATGTACGCCGCCGTTGCGGTCTAGCTTTTTTTCGATAAAGGCGCGCACGACGCCTGCGGTACCTTCGGGGCGCAGGCAGACGCTATCGCCGCTTTTGTCGCTAAACTCATACATCTCTTTGCCGACGATGTCGCTGCTCTCGCCGACGCTGCGGCGAAATAGCGCGGTCTGCTCGAGCTTGGGAGTTTCGATGAGGCAAAAGCCGTAATTGCGCGCCACGCGCTCGCACACGCTTAAAATTTGCGAGTAGATGCGCGCCTGTTCGTCCAAAATATCGTTCATACCGCGAAGTGCCTTGATCATCGATAAAATCCTTTGTGAAATTTTAAAATTTTCAAATTTTTGCGGCGATTATAGTTAAATTTACCTAAATTTTAAGCCCTGCCGCTGCCGCTTCGTATCGATTCTGCTTATTTTCATCGCGCGCCGCAAAATTAAAATACGCTTCGTGATAAATTAAATTCGGCAAAGTACGGATAAAAAGGCAAGCCTAGAAAGGTCGCTAAATTTCAATCGCCTATGCAAGCTCAAGCGAAAGTATCTCCGTGACCTTGCCCGCTTCGTCCTCGCAGCTTACGGCGATATAATCAAAGCCGTTTGCCTTGACCTCATCCCACGAGGCGGTCCCGCCGTTTATCAGCAGGACTTTGCCGCTCTCGTCCGTTTCGTATTCGTCCATTTCGTCGTCGTAGAGGATGCTGTAACCGAATTTTAGATGGATTTTACGCGGCGGCAGGTTAAATTTCACTAGCTCGCGGCGGGCTACTTTTTCTGCGTCAAGCTCGTCGCAGAACATCGCGTTGTAGCCGTGCGCAGCGCCGTCGAAAAGTAAAATTTCCTCGCCCGTTTTTACGCATTTGGCTACGAGCTTGCACGGCACGAGCTCGCCCTCGTCGTAAAAATCGACGATGTAATCGTTCGGCAAAGTTTCGCTGCGAAAAAGCTCGCCGAAATAATAAATTTCAAAATATTCGCCGCCCGCGCCGGATCTGATTTGGGCATTTAGATAATCATCCTGAGTTACGTTAAACAGGTTGTTTGCTAGATAAGTAGGCACCCTCTCGTTCATCTTCGCTCCTTTGGCATAAATTTTAAAATTTCGCGAAATTATAACATATCTCGCGTCCGAGGCATCTGCTTTGTGGGGTGCGTCTCATCTGGGCTCTACGTCCTACGTCTGCTTACCGATGCTACAGGCCTGCTATCGCCGCGCGGCTTGAATTTCGCATACGACACGGCTTGAATTTCACTTACGGCGCAGTTACCGCTCGTGCTCGCCCATCCAGGCTCGTTAGCGAGCTGGGCTTAAGAGATGAATAAGCGTTGCCGCTCACACTCTTTTGCACAACGCAGCCTGCGAGCACGGCTTACAAAATTTTAACCCGCTTGCGCCATTTGCGAATTTTAATCTGCTCGCGCGGCACGTAAATTCTAATCCACGTTATGCCATTTGCGAATTCTAATCTGCTCATGCTGTTGACAAATTCTAATCTGCTCGCATCATTTGTAAATTTTAATCTGCTCGCACGGCACCGCTCCGTCTATGCGAAACGGACTTTGAAATTTTTTCTGGAGCGGGGGTACGTTTGCGAAGCGCTACTCCGTGATACCTCACGCCCGCTTGCTTTGAGGCTACGAAAGCGCGAGTAAAACTGCGCGCCGCAAGCGACACGGATAAATCTAAACGCCGTGTGGAAATTTTAAGCAGCGCGCCGCTGGGTTTAATATATCCCGCGCTACGAAGCGGTTGGATTTTAAATTTAATTTGAAGCGCGTCGCGCCAGCTCGCCGCACGCTTCGTAAATTTAAAGCGCTACGCAAAATTTAACGCATTGCATAAAATTTTAAATTTTACCGCGGCACAGATCGCACACCGTTTCGGCTTAGGCGTCTATTTTAAACCGGCTAAGCTCGGCGGTAAAATTTCTACTTCGCCGCCTTGAAGCTCAAGAATTCCTCGTAGCGGCGATCGATGATCTCTTTGACCTCGGCGTAATTTTGCGGCGAGTTTTCTATGTAAAAATAGGTGTTGTCGAAGTTTTTATCGCCGAATTTGCGCGCGACGAAATCGTCGTAATCTTGCAAATACCAGCCGTGCGTTTTGGCAAATTTCGTGCGGTCCGTGGTGTAGTAGGCATTTGCGAAGGCCTTACCAGCGGTGTTTAGCTCATCGCTGCCCAGTACGCCGTCCATGGCGCCAAAGAAATACCCGCGATAATCAAAGCTATCGTCCATCCGCGCTATATCGCCCGCGAAATCCGCCGCGAAGTCCTTGGAGTAGAGCTTGCGCTCCATGCACCAGCGGAAGAAAAACGCGATGTGCGTCGCGCCGTTTTCCTGCGGGATATCGGTCGGCGCATTTTTCGCGCCCCAGTGCCATTTTGCCTTGTCGTAGGTCACGTAAGCCATTTTGCTCTCCTTTTTTTGGACTTTAAGTTGCATAAATTTTAGAAATTAAAAGCAAACGACGCTTGGTAAAGCTCTAAATTTTATCCGCTGCAATCTGCGCCGTGAAATTTCAAATTTTATATCAGGTCGCCCGTTACCTTATAATCGCATTCGCTTCGTAAAATTTTGCCGCGACTAAATTACGTTTAAATTCTATCGCATCTCGTAGAATTTCACGCGCCTCGTCCTATGTCCTTTAGTCGCTGCTTTGCCGCTGCCGTTACGTCCTCTTCGTAATCGTACCACGCAAACATCGCGCCGTGCTGCACCGAGCCGCCCAGCAGATCGCCTCCCTGGCGGTTTTTCAGATCGATATTTGCGACCTTAAATCCATCCAGCGTAGCTGCGAACTCGCGCAGGCGCTGCGGCGGGGATTTGAGCTTGGTGTAGAGGTAGCAGCGCCCCGCCTGGCCTTTGCGTCCGACGCGCCCGCGCAGCTGATGAAGCGACGCAAGCCCCATACGCTCGGCGCCCACAATTAAAATGACGCTAAGCCGCGGCAGCGAGATGCCCACTTCGACGATCGTCGTGGTTATCAGCAGTCGCCCCTCGTCGCGGAAGCGGCGCAGGATCTCCTCCTTGTCCTTGTCGCTGCCGTGGGTGATCATCACGTCCGCAAACTGAGCCTTCCAAAACGGCGCCGCCTCCTCAAGGCTTTGATAGATCGAGCTTTCGCTTTGCTGCACTAGCGGATAGACGATGATCGCTTGATTGCCCGCGGCAAGCTCGTGGCGCAAATCCTGCATAAAGCCCGCAAATCCGTCGTTTTGCAGGATTTTAGTTTTGATACGCTTTTCAAACGGCAGCTGTTTTAAAAAGCTAAAGCTCACGAGCTCGGATTGGATCATGCTCAGCGTGCGCGGTATCGGCGTGGCGCTAAACTGAATGAAATGCGCGCGAAACTCGCCGTTTTCGGTGAGGCGCGCGATCTTTTCGCGCTGGTTGGAGCCGAAGCGGTGCTGCTCATCGACCATTATGAGATTTGACGGCGCGAGCTCGTGGTAGAGCAGGGCGTGAGTGCCGATGATAAGGTGCGCGCCCGCGAAATTAGGCTCGCGATCGCCGCTTTTTACGAGCAGGACTTTGATCTGCGGCGGCAGCAGGCGGCGCGCCTCGGCATAAATCTGTTCGGCCAAGATGCTCGTAGGCGCCATCAGATAGCTGATGCGCGGGTAATTCATCGCCGCGCTCGCGAGGATCACGAGCGTTTTGCCGCTACCTACGTCGCCCATGACGACGCGGCGGCGCGCTAGAGGGCTTTGCAGATCGCTAGCGATATCCTTTATCGCGCTTAGCTGATCGCGCGTAGGCTCAAAAGGAAGAGAAGCAAGCCAGTCCGAAATGTCGTGTAGTGGGTAAATTTGCGCCGGGAAACTCGTTTTTTTCGCGCTTAGCTTTTGCAGGTAGTTTAGAATTTCGACAAATTTCAGCGTGCGTAAAATTGCAGCACCGCTCATCTGCGTGACGGCTGCGCTCCTGACGGCCTCAGCGGCATGGACAGTTTCAGCGTCGCTTGCAATTTGAGCGATTGTAGGTATCGCGGTCGTAGCTTGGGCGGCTGCGGTCTGGATAGTTTCAGTTTGATAATGCGTAGGTTGGGCGGCACAATCGCGCGAAGCGCTCATAGGTGCGGCGAGCGCGTCTTGAACAGCCTCAGCGACGCTTGCGGTCTGAACGATCGTAGGCTTTGCGGTTGCGGTCTGCACGGCTACTACCGTCTGAAGATTTTCGGTTTGATTGCATGCAGGCTGCGCGCCTGTAGCTTGCGTGCTCAAAGTTTGGGTAGTCACGGCTTGCGCGCTCGCTACT
>ERZ773100.334-NODE-334-length-26148-cov-3.617292_pt1 | contig 26148 bp, 24 predicted proteins | sample MGYA00511119_ERZ773100 | MGnify/ENA primary metagenome ERZ773100 (study PRJEB29015, sample SAMEA2738000) | human oral metagenome | biome: human oral; feature: human-associated habitat; material: dental | place: China | collected 2111 ...
TTTACTCTAAAGAAATTATTATATGTATCTTCAACAGTACATATTTTACCAAGTTTTTTTCCACGTTTACTAATTGGTTCTACAATTAATATTTCTTCACCAATTAAGTCTGTTAAGTTTGTTTTTAAATTCTCTAAATCTTCTTTTATGTATCCCATAATTCCTCCTTATATCTATGATAATCACCATAGATTTAACCTTGAATGTACTAAAACAAGTTTAGTACATATAGTAATTATTTTGTAGTACCTATTTAGTGTTGCTACACTTATATATATATCAAGGAAATCGGAATGTGTCAAAAATTATAATATGTATTATAGTAGTAAAATATGCTGTAATTATATGGGAGAGTAAGAAGACAAAAGAAAGATTACAAAAGTGTAACAAAAGGTATAGCTTAACATAATAATATTTTGAGATCAAATTATATATTTAATAATATAGGAACTTTTAAGTATATTTGACATATGTTTATTGATTTTTTAAATTTAAAGATATAGTATATAGGTATAATAAATAATTAAGGAGGAATAAAATGAAAGTACTATTTTCTATATTTTTAATATTAATTCTAAGCGGGTGTTCCTTTGGTGGTTTTAAACCAGCTCCTCCATACTATAATTGGCGCTTACATAATGCAGATGCATTATTTCCTGATTCAGATCCTGATGTTTTAACTAAATATCTTGCTAGAAGAAAGAAAGATATGAAGGATTGCGGTATGGATTTTGTCATTGGTGAAAGTGATAATCCGGAGGTCAATCTTTGTTTAGAGAAAAAAGGTTGGTATTTAAAAGGCGGACCTGTTTGTGAAAATACACTAATGTGGAATAGACCTGCATGTATTCAATGGCGAAAAAAACACAGTAAGCCTGATGCTAAGCCTTGGCAGTAATTAACAAAAGCGCTAAAAAGTGAGGTCAATATTCAGTGAATTCTAAAATCTCTTGAATATTGACCGCACTTTTATAAAGGCAAGATCTGCCGCCACAAGCACAATTATAACTTAGCTGAAGGCTCAAACGTTGTTGCAGAAAACGGCTTAACGGTGCTGGCGAAAAATATCAACATCAAAGAAACCAAAAATAAAGTCTATTTCTGAAAATAGTCTGAATAAAAGCCGGTTACAATGAACGTCAAATATATTTAGTGATAAACGTTTATTTGTAAATTGATATGGATTAGGTCAGCATCAATGTCTAGTGATATTTCGACAAAAATTCACTATAATTCGTCCTTTTTAAGAAACATTATGCTACTACCCCCTCTGCAATCTGCAAAATTAATTCGACGTTATAAACGTTTCCTTGCCGATATTGAATTGCCAAACGGCGAAGTAATAACTATTCACTGTGCCAACACCGGTGCAATGACCGGCTGCGGTGAAAAAGGCGATATCGTTTGGTATTCTCGCTCTGACAACCAAACCCGTAAATATCCCCATTCTTGGGAACTCACCCAACTGCCAAACGGCCAACTTTGCTGTATCAATACGCATCGCTCTAATCAACTAGTGTTCGAAGCATTACAAAACAAGCAAATTAAAGCGCTGGCAATGTACGATGAAATTCATCCTGAAGTCAAATACGGCGAAGAAAACAGTCGCATAGACTTCCTTTTAAAAGGCAAAGGCTTGCCGGATTGTTATGTGGAAGTGAAATCTATTACGTTGGTAAAAGACGATCTAGGCATGTTCCCCGATGCCGTCACTACGCGCGGACAAAAACACGTGCGCGAATTACTGACAATGAAAAAACAAGGTTATCGCGCTGTAGTGCTATTTGCCGGGCTACACAATGGTTTCAAGCATTTCAAAATTGCTGAATATATTGATCCTGAATACGATCGCTTGTTGAAAGAAGCAATCGAACAAGGCGTAGAGGCTTATGCCTATGCAGGAGAATTTAAGATTTCTGATGGAATTCCAAATGCACTCACATTGACGGAACCCGTTCCTTATATCAAATAAATAATTTTGAGAATTATTTGCATTTAGTTATTGACAAGATTATTGAGAACAATTATCATCTAACCATTCCAACAACAATATTAGATAATCACTCCAATATTCCCGCCTATTTCCCCACAAATAGGCGTTTTTTTTATTCACAATTCATTCAGAATCCCTATAATAAAGCCCTTTAAAAAACACAATTAGGAAATAACGATGACTGATATTAATACCGTTCTCGCAGAACTAAAGCGCGGTACGGATGAAATCCTTTCAGAAGCGGATTTAATCGAAAAATTGAAAGAAAATCGCCCTTTAAAAGTAAAATTAGGCGCCGACCCGACTGCACCGGATATTCATTTGGGACATACCGTAGTGTTAAATAAATTACGTCAATTCCAACAACTCGGTCATGAAGTATATTTCTTAATCGGTGATTTCACCGGTATGGTAGGCGACCCGTCAGGTAAAAACGCCACCCGCCCTCCCCTTAGTCGCGAAGACGTGCTACGCAATGCAGAAACTTACAAAGAACAGATTTTCAAAATTTTAGATCCGGCGAAAACTAAAATCGTGTTCAACTCCGAATGGTTAGGCAAGCTCGGAACTGAAGGCATGATTCGCTTGGCAAGTAACTACACCGTTGCCCGTATGTTGGAACGTGACGATTTCAAAAAACGCTTCAACAATAATCAACCGATTGCCATCCACGAATTTATCTATCCATTATTGCAGGGACACGATTCCGTCGCATTAAGCGCAGACATCGAACTGGGCGGAACCGACCAAAAATTCAATTTATTAGTCGGTCGCGAATTACAAAAATCCGCCGGCAAAAAACCGCAGATAGCCATCACTATGCCATTGCTCGTCGGTTTAGACGGCGAGAAAAAAATGTCTAAATCGCTAGGTAACTATATTGGCGTGACTGATGCACCAAATGACATGTTCGGTAAAATCATGTCGATTTCGGACGATTTAATGTGGGATTGGTATAACTTACTTTCATTCCGCCCATTAAGCGAAATCGCACAACTAAAAGCGGACGTAGAAAACGGCAAAAATCCGCGTGACGTAAAAATTTTACTGGCTAAAGAAATTATCGCGCGTTTCCACAATGAAGCCGCGGCTGATGCCGCCGAACAAGAATTTATCAATCGCTTCCAAAAAGGTGCCATACCAGATGAAATGCCGGAATTCACTTTCACGGACGAAATCGGTTTAGCAACTTTATTAAAAGAAGCCGGCCTCGTTCCTTCCACTTCTGAAGCGATTCGTTCCGCACAACAAGGCGGCGTGAAAATCAACGGCGAAAAAGTGGGAGACGTAAAAGTCAACGCGCCGAAAGGCACAAATATTTACCAAGTAGGCAAACGCAAGTTTGCGCGCGTAACGGTGAAATAAAAACGGAAATTAACCGCGCTTTTAAAGTGCGGTTATTTTTTAATTAAAGAATCAACATAACACAAAGAAATGGCTATGAAGTCGCAATGGAAGCTGAAATTAGCACCGCATTGAAGCCTTTATTTTCGCGGTCATTACGTGCCATAAATGGAAAACACGAAGAAGCTCAATAGCAATATTTATAAATACGCTGTTATCAACAAAAGGAAAATACTATGAGCCAAAAAATTTGGGTAACCGGCGATGCCGTGGTGGATTTGATTCCCGATGGTGAAAATCATTATTTACGTTGTGCGGGCGGGGCACCGGCTAACGTGGCGGTGGGCGTAGCGCGCTTAGGTTGTCAGAGTGCCTTTATCGGACGCGTGGGCAACGATCCACTCGGTCAATTTATGCAAGAAACGCTAAATACGGAAAACGTGGACATCAGGCATATGATTCTCGACCCGCAACATCGCACTTCAACGGTTGTGGTCGGTTTAGATAACGGCGAACGCAGTTTCACCTTTATGGTGAATCCGAGTGCCGATCAATTCCTGCAAACGACCGATTTACCGCCATTCCAAGCGGGCGAGTGGTTGCACTGCTGCTCCATCGCGCTGATCAATAACCCGTCGCGCGAAGCAACCTTTGAAGCGATTCGACGCATTAAAGTGGCGGGTGGCTTCTTCTCATTCGATCCGAATTTGCGCGAATCCCTTTGGGCTAATTTAGATGAAATGAAAACCGTAGTGATGGAAGCGGTGGCATTAGCAGACGTATTGAAATTCTCCGAGGAAGAACTCACCCTGCTTACCAACACCGATAGCTTGGAAAAAGCATTCGAACGCATCACCACGCTTTATCCGGAAAAATTAATTATCGTGACCCTTGGCAAAGAGGGCGCGTTATATCATTTTGCCGGTAAAAAAGACGTGGTGGTCGGCAAAGCGTTAAAACCGGTCGATACCACCGGTGCGGGCGACGCTTTCGTAGGGGGATTACTTGCCGGACTCGCTCAACATCCAAACTGGCAAGAAGATGATGTGTTGCAGCAAGTTATCCGCCAAGCCAATGCCTGTGGTGCACTTGCCACAACGGCCAAAGGCGCGATGTCTGCCTTGCCGAATAAAGCGCAACTCACTGAATTTTTAGCCGATTAATCATAAGGTGCGTGAATAACGATATTCACGCACCTTGATTTTATTTACGTGCATAAATTTTAATCTGTACCTTTTCCATTTCTGACAGAAGATTCAAATGATTATTTTCAATAACGGCAAATACAAAAGCCTCCTTGCTGCCGCACCGGGCGAGCTCAATGCGGTGCTGAAAACAGTAGCCGGCGACAAAGATTTTTATCCGACTTACCACCTTGCGCCGCCAACCGGCTTATTAAACGACCCAAATGGATTGGTGTTTGATGGCGAAAAATATCATCTTTTTTATCAATGGTTTCCGTTTGATGCATTGCACGGTATGAAGCATTGGAAACATTTCGTCACACATGATTTTCACACTTATCAAGCGGCCGATGATTTAATTCCTTGCGAATTATTCGAATCGCACGGTTGCTATTCCGGCGGCGCATTGAAAGTGGGCGACAAATTGGCGATGTTCTATACCGGCAACACTCGCCGACCGAGCGATAATCAACGCGTACCGTACCAAAATCTAGCGATTTTCGATTTAGACGGTAAACTCATCGACAAGCGTCCATTAATCGAAAATGCACCAGCCGGCTACACCGAGCATGTGCGCGATCCGAAACCTTATTTCACTCAAGACGGCAAAATTCGCTTTATCTGCGGTGCGCAACGAGAAAACCTTAGCGGCACCGCAATTATTTTTGAAATGGATAACTTAAACGACAAGCCGCGTTTGCTCGGCGAACTTGCCGTGCCGGCATTTAACAATCACAAGGTATTTATGTGGGAATGCCCAGATTTGTTTAAATTAAGTGATAAAGACATTTTCATTTGGTCGCCACAAGGCAAAGATCGAGCACCGCATCAATTTCAAAATAACTACCACGCCACTTACGCTATCGGGCACTTGAACGGTAATACGCTGGAAGCCGAACACATCGCCGAACTCGACCAAGGTTTCGACTTTTACGCACCACAAACTTTCAGCGGCTTAGAAAATAAAGAAAGTACCCTGATGTTCGGTTGGATCGGCTTACCGGATCTCACTTATCCAACAGATAAATTCAAATGGCATTCTGCCCTCACATTACCTCGCGAAATTCATTTAGAAAACAATCGGTTATATCAACGTCCGATTGCAAAAATCTATGAAAATCTGACCGCAGTTTCAATCTTCACCATGCAAGGGAAAATGCACGTCGCCGATTTAGATCGTGCTTATTTAAAATTTGATGCGGGCAATAAACCATTTAAATTGAATTTCTTTGCCAACGAAAAAGGCGAGTATTTAAGCTTATCTTACGAAAATAGTTTGATTTGTTTGGATCGTAGTCAATCCGAGCAAACCGAGTTAATGAAAAAATTCGGAACGCAGCGTTATTGCGAAGTGGAAGAATTGCATTTGGTAGAAATTTTCTTTGATCGCTCAATTGTGGAGATTTTCATAAATAACGGTGAGAAAACGATGACGTCACGCTTCTTTATTGCAGAAAGAGAAAATCTGATAAGCTCGGATCGTTCGTTAGACATTGAAATTGGTTATCCTAAACCAATTCAGTATGTTTAATTAAAATCGACTTCGTTAATAACGAATATTGTTGAAAATAAATCATCTAGGAAAATTAATGATCTGGAAAAAAACATTTACGCTGTCGCAACTTAACGAAATGGGAAAAAACTGTGCAGTGGGACATCTCGGCATCGAAATCTCAGCATTCGGCGACAATTGGTTGGAAGCAAGCATGCCGGTAGATCATCGCACGACACAGCCTTTCGGTTTACTGCACGGCGGCGTTTCGGTAGCGCTGGCGGAAACCGTCGGATCGCTGGCAGGTTTTCTTGCCGTGGAGGAAGGCAATGCGGTGCTCGGAGCAGAGATCAGCGCTAATCATCTTCGCTCGGTGAGACAAGGCAAAGTCACAGCTAAAGCGACGCCGATTAATTTAAGCCCCGATACCCATGTTTGGCAAATTGACATCCGCACGGAAGAAGATAAACTTTGCTGCCTTGCACGATTAACGCTTTCTATTATCACGCTATGACAATAACAAAAAAATTTGGAGTCATTTTAGCCAATTTAGGCACGCCTGACGAACCGACATCTTCCGCCATTTCCCGCTATTTATGGGAGTTTTTAACAGATCCGCGCGTGGTGGATTTACCGCGCTGGAAGTGGTTTCCGTTACTAAAAGCGATTATTTTACCGCTACGTTCCAAACGCATCGCGAAAAATTATCAAGCCATTTGGACAACACAAGGGTCGCCTTTATTCGCCATTACCAAACAGCAACAACAGGCATTGCAAACTTATTTGAGCGCGCAAGGAATCGATGTGCAAGTCGAAATCGCCATGACTTACGGCAATCCGTCAATGCGAAGTGCGGTCAAAAATTTGCTTAAAAGTCAGGTGGAAAAAATTATCGTTTTGCCGCTTTATCCGCAATATTCCAGTACGACTACGGGCGCCTTGCTTGATGCTTTTACTAATGCGCTGAAACAAGAACGCGGTTTTGTGCCTTTTGATTTCATCCATTCCTATCATTTAAATGAAAACTACATTAATGCCTTGGCACAATCCGTTCAAGCGCGCTTAAAAGCTGACGAGTTTTTGTTATTCTCTTATCACGGCATCCCGCTGCGTTATGAAAATATGGGCGATTATTATCGCGAACATTGCAAACAAACCACTATCGCAGTGGCGGATAAACTTGGTTTAACGAAAAACCAATGGGCGATGAGCTTCCAATCGCGTTTTGGTCGCGAAGAATGGTTACAGCCTTACACCGATAAGTTTTTGCAAAATGCAAATGCGCAAGGGATTAACAAAATTGCGGTGATTTGTCCCGGTTTTGCTGCAGATTGCTTGGAAACCATTGAAGAAATTGATGAAGAAAACCGCGAGTATTTCTTAACGCATGGCGGCGAGTCTTATCAATATATTCCGGCCTTGAATGCGGTGCCCGCGCACATTGCAATGATGGGGAAATTAATTTTAGAAAAAATCATATAAAAATCGCATAAAAAAGCGCGGGTTTAATGCCGCGCTTTTTATGTTCTTATTGTTTTAACGAATTTCCACCAAGATTTGCTCTTCCGGCTTACGTGCGATCAGCTTGCCGATTTCATAAATCTCAATTCCCTCTTGCTGTGCAATATCAAGAATTTGTCGCTCACTTTCCGGTTTCACCGCCACCAGCAAACCACCTGAAGTTTGCGGATCGCACAACACCGCTTTTTGATAATCCGTTAAAGCGCCGACTTTATCTCCGTAACTGTCAAAGTTACGCGTCGTACCGCCCGGCACGCAGCCTTCTGCAATATATTCCGGCACGCCATCCAGCGTATGAATGAGATCAAAAAATAGCACCGCATTGAGATTCGCACCTTCGCAGACTTCAATCAAATGTCCAAGTAAACCGAACCCCGTCACATCCGTCATTGCTGTCACGCCGTCCACTTCAGAAAATCGGCTACCGATGCTATTCATCCGGCACATCATTTTTGTTGCTAAACCTTGGTGTTCGGCTTTTAGCTTGCCTTTTTTCTCCGCGGTAGTCAGCACACCGATACCAAGCGGTTTGGTTAAATAAAGCTTACAACCGACTTGCGCCGACGCATTACGTTTGACTTTTTCCGTATTGATCACGCCCGTTACTGCCAAGCCGAAAATTGGTTCCGGCGCATCAATAGAATGCCCTCCGGCAAGAGAAATGCCCGCTTGATGACAAGCAAAACGTCCGCCATCGACGATTTTTTGTGCGATTTCCGCCGGTAATTGATTAATCGGAAAACCTAAAATCGCAATTGCCATAATCGGCTTACCGCCCATGGCAAAAATATCGCTGATGGCATTGGTTGCCGCGATGCGTCCGAAATCAAAAGGGTCGTCCACAATCGGCATAAAGAAATCCGTAGTACTAATAATCGCACTACCGTTGCCCAAATCGTAAACCGCCGCGTCATCCGCTGTGTCATTACCGACCAATAAATTCGGATCGACAAAATTTTCAAGTTGCGTTTGTAAAATTGTCCCTAACACCTTAGGCGAAATTTTACAGCCTCAACCTGCGCCATGGCTGTACTGAGTTAAACGAATTTCGTCTGTCATACTGCATTCCTTGTGATAAATGGATGGCGAATTATACCTTTTTTGCGATGAAAGTGCGGTCAAAAAATCAAAGGTTTTTGCTATACTGCCGCGAAAATTTTAATTTACCGATTTTTGCTTATTGTAACAATGAAACACAAACGCCCGACTCTGCAAGACATCGCCGAACATCTCGGCATCACCAAAATGACAGTCAGCCGTTATTTGCGCAATCCGAATGCCGTCGCACAGGAAACTCGGCACCGCATTGCTGCGGCTATCGAGCGTTTCGGTTATATACCCAATCGCGCACCGGAAATTTTATCCAACGCGAAAAGCAAAGCCATCGGCGTACTATTGCCATCGCTCACCAATCACGTCTTTGCCGATGTGTTGAAAGGCATTGAACTGATCGCCGACAAAGCGGGCTATCAAACCATGCTGGCGCACTACGGTTATAGCGTCAAAAAGGAAGAGGAACGCATCGAAAGCCTGCTTTCCTATAATGTGGACGGGCTGATCTTGTCGGAAAATTACCATTCGTTGCGCACGCTAAAAATGATTGAAGTGGCGAACATTCCGGTGATCGAAATTATGGACAGTAGCCAAGCAGGCATTCAACAAGTGATCGGTTTCAATAATGTGGCGGCGGCGCAATCAATAGTGGAAACGATGATTTCGCGCGGACATAAAAATATCGTGTATTTCACTGCGCGCATGGATAAACGCACCCAACTCAAAATGCAAGGCTACGAACAAGCCATGAAAAAATACGGACTGGAACCTTATAGCCTAATTACTGAAGAAGCCTCGTCATTCACCTTGGGCGGCAAACAATTGCGTGAAATTTTAACCAAACGGCCACAAACCGACGGCATTTTTTGCACCAACGACGATCTGGCCATCGGCGCGCTGTTTGAATGTCAGCGTCTCGGCATTGCGGTGCCGACACAAATCGCCATTGCCGGATTCCACGGACACGATGTCGGTTTTTCCGTCACGCCAAAGCTCGGCACGGTAATTACACCACGTTTGGACATCGGCAAACGGGCGGCACAAGAATTAATCGCGCGCTTAGACGGCGAACCGTTAAAAGAAGAAATGATTGATTTAGGATTTAAAATTCATTTAGGAGAAAGCCTGTAATATTGCACAGGCTTTTTATGCTGAGCAACGACCAAGGAAAGGTTACATTGAACTGCCGAATCAGCACCGCATTGAAGTGCCGAATTAGCACCGCATTGAACTGCCGAATCAGCACCGCATTGAAGTGCCGAATCAGCAGTCAAAATTAAATCAACGGCTTCAAGGCATTAATGCAACGTTCCACGACTTCGTCAAAACTGCCATCAATATCAATATGGATCACATCAGGTTCGTCTGCACCCGGCACTTCTAAAGTATCGAATTGACTTTTCAACATTTCCGTTTTCATATAATGCCCTTTGCGTCGTTTCATACGCTCAAGCACCAAATCAAAAGAACCTTCCAAAAACAAAAACTTGACGCTTTCATTGCCGTCGCGAATCAAATCGCGATACTTTTTCTTTAATGCCGAACACACGATAATCCCCACTTCGCTTTTACGTTCCAAACTAAAGGCCGCATCGCGAATACGCTCTAACCAAGGCGCGCGATCATCGTCATTAAGCGGATGCCCTTCGCCCATTTTGATAATATTGGCGCGCGGATGCAAATCGTCGCCGTCGATTAATTTTATCCCCAAACGATGCGCAACTTCCGTTCCTACGGAAGTTTTCCCGGTACTGGAAACGCCCATTAAAATAAAACTTTTGCCTTGTTGCTCATGTTCACTCATCGGATACTCCTTCATTGTTTTCGTTACCATACCGGAATTCACACCAAAATGTTACTGGTAACATTTTATTTTGTGATCATACTCACAAAATAAATTTTCTATAAAAATCAATCGACTTTTGAGAGTAAAAATAATGTGAACAAGCTCACAATTTTAATAAGCAATCGTTTACCAAGCTAAGAATTAAGAGTATGTTACCCGTAACAATTCAACAAGGGGATTTCCTATGCTTATTGCCATTATGATTGCCGCAATTTTATTGCTGCTTTTACTTATCATTAAATTCAAAGTCCACGCTTTTGTGGCATTAATTATCGTGAGCTTACTCACGGCGCTTGCCGCCGGCATTCCGGTGGAAAAAATTCTGCCGACATTGCTCGGCGGTTTTGGTAATACATTGGCCGCTGTCGCCTTATTAGTGGGCTTAGGTGCGATGATCGGGCGTTTGCTGGAAATCACCGGTGGCGCTAAAGTGCTGGCGGATACCTTAATCAACAAATTCGGCGAACAAAAAGCCCCCTTCGCATTAGGCGTGGCGGCGTTACTTTTTGGTTTCCCGATTTTCTTTGATGCCGGTCTTGTGGTGATGTTACCGATCGTGTTCAGCGTAGCGAAACGCTTCGGCGGTTCTGTATTACGTTATGCCTTCCCGGTTGCCGGTGCATTTGCCGTGATGCATGCCTTTTTACCACCGCATCCGGGCCCGGTAGCGTCCGGCGATTTGCTCGGCGTAAATATGGGGTTGTTGGTCGTGGTCGGTTTAATTTGCGCAATTCCTACTTGGTATATCGGTACCTATTTATTTAGTACATACATCAGTAAGAAAATCCATGTCGATTTACCGAAAGCCTTCTTGAATGCGGTTGCCATTAGCGAAACCTCCGTACAGAATCCGCCGAGTTTCGCGCGCGTAATCACCGTTTTGTTGTTACCAATTATCTTAATTTTATTCGACACCGGCTTAAACACATTAAGCGTGGCGAAAGTGATCGACGGTTCGCAAACTTGGGTGGAAGTCTTACGTTTAATCGGTAAAACGCCAATTGCACTATTAATTACCTTAATCGTAGCGATTTTGTTATTAAAAGATCAACGTAGCTACGAACAAATCGAAAAAATCTGCGATAACGCCTTAGGTCCAATTTGCTCCATCGTGTTAGTGACCGGTGCCGGCGGAATGTTCGGCGGTGTATTACGCGCCAGCGGTATCGGCGACGTACTCTCTACCATGCTGTCTGATACCGGAATGCCAATTATTGTTGCCGCCTTCGTTATTGCCATGGTGATGCGCGTAGCGCAAGGCTCTGCCACCGTCGCATTAACAACTGCCGCCGCCTTAATTTCACCGACCGTTGCCGCAGCGACCGATTTAAGCCAATTTGACCTTTGCTTTATCGTCATTGCGATTGCATCAGGTGCTACCGTGCTTTCTCATGTAAATGACTCAGGTTTCTGGTTAATGAGTCGCTTTCTTGAAATGGACACTAAAACCACATTAAAAACTTGGACCGTTCTTGAAACCTCTATCGGTGTGGTGGGCTTTATTATCGCGTTAATCGGTAGTGTGATTCTTTAATCCTTGAATGTGCTGTCGACCTTAAACCATTTCTAAAATCGACCACACTTTGCTAAAATCAGCCATTATTTTTGCCGTAAGGATAAAACATGGCTGATTTTTCTTTTATCGTTGATATTAACGAACAAAATCTCACCGAAATTCTGCAACAATCCCTTGAAAAAGCGCTAGTGCTCAACTTCTATGCGCCGAGCCATCAGTCTTCAACAGAATTTTTAAGTCTGTTGGAACGGCTGGCTGAGCAATATCAAGGCCAATTTATTTTGGGTAAAGTAAACTGTGAAACAGAACCAATGCTTGCCGCGCAATTCCGTATTCAAGCGTTACCAACCACCTATTTATTCAAAGAAGCGCAAGCCTTAGACGCCTTTCCGGGAATACTTGATGAAGCAACATTAATTCAGCGTTTAAGCACAATTTTGCCAAAAGAAGAAGAGTTAAAATTCCAACAAGCCTTGGATTTCTTGCAGGTAGAAAACTACGATGCGGCATTGCCACTGTTAAAAGACGCTTGGGAATTGTCCAATAAAAAAAATAGCGATGCGGCGCTGCTCTATGCCGAAACCTATATCGCCATGAAGAAAACCGAGCCGGCACAAGAAATTTTGAACCAAATTCCATTACAAGATCGCGACAGTCGCTGGCAAGGTTTGCAGGCGCAAATTGAATTACTGATTCAAGCAGCCGATACGCCCGAAATTCAACAATTGCAAACGGATTACGCCAACAATCCAACGCCCGAAATCGCCCTTAAACTTGCCGTACAATTGCATCAAGCAGGCAGAAACGAAGAAGCGTTGACGCTACTGTTCAGTATTTTAAAAACTGATTTAAATGTCTTAAACGGCGAAGTGAAACAACAATTTTTAGCCATTTTAAGCGCTATGGGAAACAGCGATCCGCTGACGAATAAATTTCGTCGATTGCTTTATTCACTGTTGTATTAATAGAAAAGCTTATAATCCGCCCCTCGCTTTCGCTCCATTTGTGCCGAGAGCATCAAAACCAGAGGGCGGGAATTCAATGCGGTGCTGATTCGCGATGTCATTTTAGTCAAGCGCAAAATAGCAATCAAACGCACCGCCAAACGATTTCAATTCTCAAACAGTTTCAATGCGGTGCTAATTCAGCACTTCGTTATATTCGCCTTTTTGAGACGCGCTCGACATACCACAATGAAGAGCCCAAAGATTTAATCATCAAATCATAAACAAGGATACTTTATGTCAGATATCAAACACGCCAAACTATTAATTTTGGGCTCCGGCCCTGCCGGTTATACGGCGGCGATTTATGCAGCGCGCGCTAATTTAAAACCGGTTCTCGTCACCGGCCTTCAACAAGGCGGTCAACTTACCACCACCGACGAAATCGAAAACTGGCCGGGTGATTTTGAAATGACAACCGGCTCAAGCTTAATGCAACGAATGTTGCAACATGCAGAAAAATTCGGCACCGAAATCCTGTTCGATCACATTAATCGTGTGGATTTGTCTTCCCGTCCATTCAAACTTTATGGTGATGTACAAAATTTCACCTGTGATGCTTTAATCATCGCAACCGGTGCTTCTGCGCGTTATATTGGCCTTCCCTCCGAAGAGAACTATAAAGGCCGCGGCGTTTCCGCTTGTGCGACCTGTGACGGTTTCTTTTATCGCAACAAACCGGTCGCCGTGATCGGTGGCGGTAACACGGCCGTTGAAGAAGCGCTTTATTTAGCCAACATCGCAAGTTGCGTGCATTTGATCCACCGTCGCGATAGCTTCCGTGCAGAAAAAATTCTCATCGACCGCTTATACAAAAAAGTGGAAGAAGGCAAAATTGTGCTGCACACCGAGCGCACTTTGGATGAAGTGTTGGGCGACAATATGGGAGTAACCGGCTTGCGTTTAGAAAACACTAAAACCGGTGAAAAAGAAGAACTTAATCTGGATGGTTTATTCGTGGCAATCGGTCATTCGCCGAATACGGAAATTTTCCAAGGCCAATTGGAATTGAACAATGGTTATATCGTGGTGAAATCAGGCCTTAACGGCAATGCCACCGCCACTTCCGTGAAAGGCGTATTCGCCGCCGGTGATGTGATGGATCATAACTATCGTCAAGCCATCACCTCTGCCGGGACGGGCTGTATGGCGGCGTTGGATGCAGAAAAATTTTTGGATGCTCAAGCGTAATTAAAATTTAGGGTGTATGAAACAACGTTTCATGCACCTGTTATCCATTTCTTGTGTGTAGATTTTTCAAATTCACATACTCGCCAATCCTATAATAGTAAAACCCATGAACAAACTTCGCCAAAAATACTTACAAAAATGGCTTCGTGCTCAACAAAAACCCATCAAAAAACTCATGGGCGCGAATATCGCCCTTGCCACGCTTTCCGCGCTGATTTTAGTAGCACAAACCTATTTTCTGGCTACGCTACTTGATAAGCTGATTATGCAAAATGTGCCGCGTAATGAACTCATTCCTTATTTTCTCGGGTTAATTACCGGATTTGCTTTACGTGCAGTGATTCTATGGGCGCGGGAAAAAATCGGCTTCCAATGCGGTCGTAAATTACGTAGTCATATTCGGCAAAAAATTCTCGACAAAATTCACCTTGTCGGCCCAGCGACGATTAATCAAAAACCGGCGGGCAGTTGGGCAAGTATAATGCTGGAACAAGTTGAAAACTTGCATAATTTCTACGCCCGTTTTCTACCGCAACAAAGCCTTTCCGCCATTGTACCGATAGTAATTTTAATTGCGGTATTTCCGTTAAACTGGGCGGCCGGTTTGATTTTAATGATCACTGCTCCGCTTGTGCCTATTTTTATGATTCTGGTGGGCATTGCAGCGGCGGACAGCAGCCAAAAAAATATGGATACACTAGCTCGGTTGAGCGCGCAATTTTTAGACCGCTTACGCGGGCTTGAAACCTTGCGTCTTTTTAACCGCACCGCAGAACAAACCCAACATATCGAAAACAGCACGGAAGATTTCCGCAAAACCACCATGGACGTGCTAAAACTGGCCTTTCTATCTTCCGCCGTATTGGAATTTTTCACATCCGTTTCTATTGCTCTGATGGCGGTATATTTTGGCTTTAGCTATTTGGGGCAATTGGATTTCGGCAGCTACGGTGCGCCACTTACTCTATTTAGCGGTTTTTTCTGCTTAATTCTCGCGCCCGAATTTTACCAGCCACTGCGCGATCTCGGCACTTACTATCACGACCGTGCAGCCGGTATTGGTGCGGCAGATGCTATCGTGGATTTCTTGGAAGCGGACTATTTAACCGTTCGACAAAATGAAAAAACAATTCCTATCAAAACCGCGTCAGAACGCACAATAGAAATTTCAGCAGAAAATTTGGTCGTGCTTTCCTCGCACGGCACCGCATTGACTAAACCATTAACCTTTCATATTGCTGCGAATCAGAATGTAGCGTTAGTCGGTCAAAGCGGTGCCGGCAAAAGCTCTTTAATGAATGCGATTTTAGGCTTTTTAGCTTACGAAGGTTCACTCAAAATCAATGGGCAAGAATTACATGAAAGCAATCTCGCCGACTGGCGCAAACACATTGCTTGGGTAGGACAAAATCCGTTGTTGTTGCAAGGCACAATTAAAGAAAATCTGTTGCTTGGCGATATTCAAGCGAACGATGAAGAAATTGAGCGCGCTTTAGCCCGTTCGCAAGCTAAAGATTTCATCAATAAATTAGGCTTGGAGTATAAAATTAAAGACGGCGGATTGGGCGTTTCTGTAGGGCAAGCGCAACGCCTTGCCATTGCACGCGCGTTACTTCGCAAGGGAGATCTGCTGCTTTTGGATGAACCGACAGCAAGCCTTGATGCACAATCGGAAAATCTTGTGCTTCAGGCGCTCAATGAAATGAGTCGTCGTCAAACTACACTCATGATTACGCACCGCATTGAAGATTTAAAACAATGCGATCAAATTTTTGTAATGCAAAACGGTGAAATCGTGCAACAAGGCGATTTTGCAACCCTACGAAACGAAGGCTTTTTCGCCGAACTTTTAGCACAACGACAACAGGATATTCAATAATGCGCGCCCTACTGCCTTTTATACGTTTATTTAGATTCGCTAAATTACCGCTGATTTTAGGATTGCTACTGATGATACTCGGGCTTGGCTCCAGTATGGCTTTGCTCACGGTTTCAGGCTGGTTCCTGGCGGCAACCGCAATTGCCGGACTCGGCACTTTGTTTAACTTTTTCTATCCGTCTGCCAGCGTGCGCGGTTTGGCAATCGGACGCACCGTTGCGCGTTATTTTGAAAAACTGGTTACCCATGATGCGACATTTCGCATTTTGGCCAAGTTGCGCGTGCAAGTGTTCAGTAAAATCATTCCACTTAGCCCGGCCGTATTAAATCGTTATCGCAACAGCGATTTATTAAACCGCTTGGTTTCTGATGTGGACACGCTAGACAGCCTTTATTTACGCTTACTCGCGCCCTTCTTCAGTGCTGTTTTTGTGATTACGGCAATGACCATCGGTTTAAGTTTTATTAATGCTCCGCTCGCATTGGGTTTGGGCGCCTTTTTATTGCTATTACTTATTGCCATTCCAACGATTTTTTATCGTTTAGGACAACAATTCGGTGAACGTTTAATTCAGACACGCGCCGCTTACCGCACGCAATTTTTAGAATTTATCCAAGCACAAGCTGAACTTTTGCTGTTCAATGCAGAAGATCAGTTAAAAGCAAAAATGGTTACAATAGAGAAAAATTGGCAGGCCGATCAAGACAAAGAAGCAAAACTAAGCGGGTTTTCTACCGCACTTGTGATGTTCTTAAATGGTTTATTGGTCTGTGGAATGCTGTGGTTTAGTTCACAAGCAGATTTTGGTGACGATGAATATCGCATGGCATTTATTGCCCTTTTCACTTTCGCCGCATTAGCCGCCGTTGAAATCATTATGCCCTTAGGCGCTGCTTTTTTGCATATCGGTCAAGTAATTGCGGCCGCAAATCGTGTAACCGAGATTGTTGAGCAAAAACCCTTGGTCGAATTTAACGACAATGTCAAATTTGAAGAAAAAGTAAACTTAATTTCAGCGAAAGATTTAAGTTTTGCTTACCCGGAGCAAGAAGATCCCGTCTTAAAAAATCTCACATTAGATTTACATCAAGGACAAAAAATCGCTATTCTTGGCAAAACCGGCAGCGGGAAATCCACTTTGCTTCAGCTTTTAGTACGTAATTACGACACGAATCAGGGCGAATTATTGTTAGCCGAAAAACCGATTTCCGCTTATTCAGAAAATACCTTACGCAACCAAATGTGTTTTTTAACTCAACGTGTGCACGTATTTAGCGACACGCTTCGTCAAAATTTACAATTTGCTCGCTTTGAAAAAATTTCTGACGAAAAAATGACGGAAGTGCTAAATCAAGTGGGTTTAGGCAAACTGCTCGAACAAGAACAAGGGTTGAATCTTTGGCTTGGCGACGGCGGTCGTCCGCTTTCCGGCGGTGAACAGCGCCGCTTGGGGCTCGCGCGTATTTTACTTAATAATGCGCCAATTTTGTTGTTAGACGAGCCAACGGAAGGATTGGATCGTGAAACCGAACGCCGAATTTTACGCTTAATTTTGCAACACGCAGAAAATAAAACTTTAATTATGGTGACACACCGTTTAACGGCCATTGAACAATTCGACAAAATTTGCGTGATTGATGAAGGCAAACTCATTGAGCAAGGCAACTACGAAAGTTTAATCACGAAAGAAAACGGATTTTTTAGAAGATTAATTGAACGGTTGTAAAGAAAGGAAGTTGGGCGGAAACCTTCCCAGCTTATTCTCGGCACACAGCAATTCCGACTTTGGCTGCTTTCTTCCGAACCTGACCGAGTAAACCGGACACCGTTGCGAGAGACCGAGAAGGTTTCCATTGATATCGCTGACGCGATTGCGCGCTATTATGCAAGAATCGGCGCATCATTGCAAAGATTAATTGTAAAATGCCATGGGTTTGGCGAGAATTTAAACCGATCGTTTTTATCTTGCACATACAATGTTTATAAAGCGACAATGAAAAAGTCCAACGAAATAAAATGATCCTCAAAATTAGCACCGCATTGGAGCCCTGCCCTGCGGGGATTCCGCGCGATATGATTATTTTAAATAAAGTGAAATGAATTATTTACAATACTATCCCACCGATGTCGTCAACGGCGAAGGCACCCGCTGCACACTTTTTGTCAGCGGTTGTACTCACGGTTGTAAAGGTTGTTATAACCAAAAAAGTTGGTCTTTTTCCGCCGGTGCATTGTTTGACCAGGCAATGGAACAACAAATTATCAACGACTTGAAAGATACGCGAATCAAACGCCAAGGCTTAACCCTTTCGGGCGGTGATCCATTGCACCCGCGCAATGTAGAAACCCTGTTACCTTTTGTGCAACGGGTGAAACGCGAATGCCCCGATAAAGATATTTGGGTATGGACAGGCTATAAACTTGACGAACTTGACGAACAACAACGCAAAATGTTGCCTTATATTGATGTGTTAATTGACGGCAAGTTTATTCAGGAACAAGCAGATCCGAGTTTAGTTTGGCGGGGTTCGGCGAATCAGGTGATTCACCGATTTAAACTTTAAGCAAATAATGCTACAGCATTTTGCCAAGTGACTCGTTCGATCAACTCCGGCGTTTCGTTTCTTAACGAACATAGCGCTTTAAAACTTTCCGCAATACGCTCAGGTCGATTAAGCTGACCTTGAAAACCAAATACCGGCATATCCGGGCTGTCGGTTTCCAGCACGAGGGAATCCAGTGGCAATTTAGCAATGGCTTGACGGGTCTTATTCGCACGCTCATAAGTGATCGTTCCTCCCACGCCGATTTTATAACCGAGTTCAACAAAACGTTTTGCCTGATCATAACTGCCGGCAAAACCGTGCACCACGCCACGTTTCGGTACAGAAATTCGTTTTAAGAAAGTAAAAATTTGATCATGGGTTTTACGGCTGTGGATATTCACCGGCAAATCAAACTTTTTCGCAAAATAAAGCTGGCTTTCAAAAAAGTGGCATTGTTTTTGCCAAAGTTTGTCAGTGAGTAATTCAGGAATCGCACGCTCCAAGCCAATTTCCGCCACTGCTGTACAATTTTTATCACGGTTTGCCAAGGCTTGTTCCAACAGAACCAAATCATTTTCTGTATGTTCTTTGATGTAAAGCGGGTGTAATCCCAGCCCATAATACAAATTTTCCGGGAAAAGTGCGGTCATTTTTTGGATAATTTGGAAATCATGTTGAAGCACCGCAACAATGAGAATTTTCGCAACGCCGGCTTGTTTAGCGTGTTCAACCAATTGAGCGAGCGGTTCGCCGGTGAATTGTTGGAGATAATCAAGATGGGTGTGGGTATCGAAAAAGGGCATAATATTTTTTATTGTAGAAGCAAATCGCATTTGCCCATCAATTATAAACTGTAAAAAATAGGACGAATGTCATTCGTCCTTGCAATCTAAATTACTCAACTGAAACCGATTGAATCACCACATCATCTTTCGGTACATCTTGATGAAAGCCTTGGTTGCCGGTTTTCACGCCTTTGATTTTATCTACCACATCCATGCCATCAACCACTTCGCCGAACACCGCATAGCCCCATTCTTGCACCACTTCTTTACCAAACATTTCTTTTGAACGGTAATCCAAGAAACTATTATCCGCCACGTTGATAAAGAATTGCGAACTAGCCGAATGCGGATCAGAAGTGCGCGCCATCGAAATGGTACCGCGCTTGTTGCTTAAACGATTATTCGCTTCATTTTTAATCGGCGCTTTGGTGGCTTTTTCACGCATTCCACTCTCCATTCCGCCGCCTTGAATCATAAAGCCGTCAATTACGCGGTGGAAAATCGTGTTATTATAAAAACCTTCTTTACAATAATTTAAAAAGTTTTCTGCGGTAATCGGTGCATTGTCAAAATCCAATTTAATTTTAATATCGCCAAAATTTGTATGTAACGTAACCATTTTGTTTTCCTTCTGAAAAATTAAGGGGCGTATTATTCCACAATCGCACCAAAAGTGCTATAAAAGCGCGGTTCATTTTCCAATCTCCTAACGAGTTAAACATGCTGAAAATTTTCAATACCCTAACCCGAGAAAAAGAAATTTTTAAACCTATCTGTGAAAACCACGTTGGAATGTATGTCTGCGGCGTCACCGTTTACGATTTATGCCATATCGGCCACGGACGTACTTTTGTGTCTTTCGATGTGATCGCCCGTTATTTACGCTATTTAGGCTATAACCTGACTTACGTACGCAACATTACCGACGTAGATGACAAAATTATTAAACGCGCGTTAGAAAATAAAGAAACCTGCGACGAACTGGTAAATCGCATGGTAATTGAAATGCATAAAGATTTTGATGCATTGAATGTGCTTCGCCCGGATTTTGAACCGCGCGCAACGCATCATATTCCGGAAATTATTGATATCGTAGAACAACTCATCAAACGCGGGCATGCTTATGTGGCGGATAATGGTGATGTGATGTTTGATGTAGAATCCTTTAAAGAATACGGCAAATTATCGCGCCAAGATTTAGAGCAACTACAAGCAGGCGCACGTATCGAAATCAACGAAATCAAGAAAAATCCAATGGATTTCGTGTTGTGGAAAATGTCCAAACCGGATGAACCGAGTTGGCCTTCGCCTTGGGGAGCCGGCCGCCCGGGTTGGCACATTGAATGTTCGGCGATGAATGGCAAATGGCTTGGCAATCATTTTGATATTCACGGCGGCGGTTCGGATTTAATGTTCCCGCACCACGAAAATGAAATCGCCCAATCTTGTTGCGCGCACGACGGCAAATATGTGAACTATTGGATTCACTCCGGTATGATTATGGTAAATAAGGAAAAAATGTCAAAATCCCTTGGCAATTTCTTCACTATTCGTGATGTGTTAAGTCATTATCACGCAGAAACCGTGCGTTATTTCTTGCTTACCGCCCATTATCGTAGCCAACTCAACTACAGCGAAGAAAATTTAAATCTTGCGCAACAAGCGTTAGAACGCTTATACACCGCATTGCGCGGTACCGATAAAAATGCGCTGCCTTTTGGCGGGGAAAATTTTGTGGCGAGCTTCCGTGAAGCGATGGATGACGATTTCAACACGCCAAATGCGCTTTCTGTGTTATTTGAAATGGCACGTGAGTTGAACAAACTGAAAACTGAAGATGCGACAAAAGCTAACGGTTTGGCGGCACGTTTATGTCAACTTGGCAATATTTTAGGTTTGCTCGAAAGCGATCCGGAAACCTTTTTACAAGCTGGTTCTAACGACGTCGAAATCATCCAAATTGAAGCTTTAATTAAACAGCGTAATGAAGCCCGGGCTGCAAAAGATTGGGCAACCGCAGACGCCGCACGGAATGCACTTAGCGCAATGGGAATCGTGTTGGAGGATGGCCCGAACGGAACGACTTGGCGTAAACAATAGTGAAACAATAAAAAAATACGGTCAGAATTGAAATCATTTTTCCCGACCGCACTCTGATTAAATTTTATGTGAAAAGTTATGCTTTTTCTTCGTTCGGTTTAAATAAGCCTGAAGAGCCTTCGGAATAATCGCGAGGCGGTTCTTCTTGCGGTTTATCGGCAGCCGTAATTAATTGTTGGGTAAACAAGCCTTTTGGATTTTTGCCGAGCAGGGTGTCAGAAGAATGAGCGTAGTGGCGATAGAGTTTTTGATAATCGCCGATGAGCGTTTTGAACAATTCGGCGCTTTCGGCGAAGTGTTTTTCAAGTTGTACATTTTGCTCTTCAAGTTGCGCTTTCACATTTTTGAGCTCTGTTTTGGTTTGCATTTGATGTTTAATCGAGCCTTTAGTGAAGCGCACGATTAAATAGCCGATAAGCATACCGATGATTAAACCGATACTTGCTGCTTGCCACATTTCGGTTGTCCAAAGTTGCATAATTTACTCCTTATGGTTGTTTGTACGGGTGAATTTTACGCCAACTCAATATTTCTTTCTTTGCCGCGGATCACAAATTTCACATTTAAACCGCAGCGCTAATCACAATTTCCACTTTCCAGCGCGGATCGGCAAGTTTTGCTTCTACTGTGGCGCGACTCGGCGGATTTGCGCGATCGACCCATTCGTCCCAAGCCTGATTCAGTTCGGCATAATCCTGCATATTCGCCAAAAAAATTTGCGCATTTAAAATGCGACTTTTATGCGAGCCAATTTCCGCTAACAAGTTATCAATCAGTTCAAGTACTTCTTTGGTTTGCGCGTAAGCGTTTTGCTCAACCGTCGTTTCCGGCACTTGTCCGGCAAAATAGGCGACGCCGTTATGAACGGATACTTCACAAAAACGGGCGCTTGCTCGAATACGTCGAATTGACATCATTTTCTCCTTCAAGTGTTAATTTGGCGCATTTTAAGAGCCGGTGAAGTCTTTGTAAATCTTACTTTACTAGAGTAGAATGCGCGATAATTATTCTCAACAAATGCTAATATGAAGTTACTTATTTCCAATCAACACGGCGCCATAGTAATGGCATTGTTACCCTTTCTTTACGGTATGCTTTTAACAACCCCTGTTTGGGCGCATTTCTTTCTGCTTCTGGCGTGGTTTTCCCTTTATTTGATGACCTATCCGTTCTTAAGTTTGTTCAAAGGCAAAAATTTGGCGGAATATCGTAAATGGGCGTTAATTTATGCCGTTGCCACACTGATATTCGCTTTACCCGCATTATTTTATAATTGGCGCATTTTGTATTTTATGTTTACCATGTTGCCGTTTGTCGCGGTAAATATTTATTACACCAAACAAAAAGACGAACGCAATTTATTAAATGATTTAGCAGGGATCGTTATTTTTGCCCTCGCCGGCATGGGCGCTTATTACTTTTCCGAGCGCGCTTTGGATACCAAAATTTGGTGGGTTGCGGTTTATCCCGCACTCTTTTTTATTGGTACCACGCTTTATGTAAAATCTGTGATGCGCGAACGTAAAAATCCGAAATATTTGCGTGCCTCCATCGTTTTTCATTCATTTCTCGTCGCATATTTTGCAGCAACCGCACAATATTATCTGGCCGCGGCATTTTTTGTCGCTTGGTTACGCGCCGTTTATTTACCACGCAAGAAACTTTCCGTTAAGCAAGTCGGTCTCACAGAATTTGCTGTTAGCGCCGTATTCTTTATTTTTCTTTTACTCGAAACCTTATAAATATGAAAAAAATTTCTTTTATTTGTAGCGTACTTTTAAGTGTTTCCGGCCTTTCCCTTGCAGCGCAGACGCCATCATTGAACGGCTCAAACAGCACCGCATTGGAATTAACGGAGCAGCAGCGCATGAGTTTGGCGCAGGATTTTGCTAACAAGCAAGATTGGAAATCCGTGTTTGACATTATTCAACCTCTCGCTTTAGAAGGTAACGTGTTGGCGCAAGGCAATCTCGGTATGCTTTACAATCTTGGTCGTGGCGTGCCGAAAGATCAGGAAAAAGCCTATTGGTGGTTTAGTGAGGCGGCCGAACACGGCAGCATTCGTGCGATTAATAATTTAGCGGTGATGTATTACAACGGTGGTTACGTGAAAAAAAACGTCTCGCAAGCAATCAAATTATTCGAAACCAGCGCCAAAGCGAAAGATTTAGACGCGATGCTGATGTTGGCAGAAATTTATTTTAATCAACAAGACAAAGCCAAATCTTTCGAATGGGTGAAAAAAGCCGCCGATTTAAATAATCCGGAAGGGAAGCTTCGTTTGGCGATTTACTACGACGAGGGGATTGGCACGACCGCCAATAAACGTCTCGCCTCGTTAATTTACCGTGAAATTTTAGTGTCCGCAGATGTGCCGAAAGGCATTAAAGCCACTGCGCGGCAACGTTTATTCCGTCTTCGTTAATGCGTGCGGAAGTCATCGGCGACCGAAAGGACGCCATTTTTAACAAGAAACAAACTCTATGAAAAGCAATCGTTCCCCATTATTCCCGATCTTCATTTTCGTGTTGATCAACTTACTGATTTTTACCTTATCCCGTCTCGGATTATCCCTTTGGCAAGCGGATCGTGTATCCGCCGTCAACGGCTGGACGGAACTTTTTCTGCAAGGCCTGCGTATCGATATTGTGGCGCTTTGCTATTTATTCGGCGTACCGGCATTGTTTAGCGTGCTGTTTCACCCAAGTCGCCTTTGGACAAAAATCCTTCGGGTGTGGTTAACCGCCGGCAGCGTATTTATTCTTTTTATGGAAATTGCTACGCCGGCTTTTATTGAAACATACGATTTTCGTCCAAATCGCCTGTTCATCGAATACTTAATTTATCCGAAAGAAGTGTTCAATATGCTGATGGAAGGGCACTTCAATGCGGTGCTGTTTAGCCTACTCAGTACGGTTATCGCGGCGCTAATTTATTGGAAATTATCCGCTTGGGCTGTGAAAAATTTACGTACGATGAGCTGGAAAGTTCGTCCGTTTATTGCTTTATTGGTAATCGCCGTGGCGTTTATCGGTGCGCGTTCCAGTTTCCAACATCGAGGCATTAACCCAGCGATGGTGGCTTTTTCCTCTGATGCATTGGTCAATTCGTTGGTGTTGAATTCCGGTTATTCGGTACTTTACGCCGCACAACAATTTAAAGACGAAGAAAAATCCTCTGAAATGTACGGCAAAATGGATCACGACGAAATGTTGCGTATCCTGAAGGAAAGTCGTGGCCGTCCGCAAAGCGATTACATTTCCGACAAATTCCCAACCTTAACGAAAAATCGCGCAACCTATCAAGGCAAGCCAAAAAATATCGTAATTTTGTTGCAAGAAAGTCTCGGTGCGCAATTTATCGGCACTTTAGGCGGCAAACCACTTTCACCGAATATTGATAAATTGGCTGAAGAAGGCTGGTTATTTGAGAACCTTTATGCGACCGGAACGCGCTCTGTACGCGGTATTGAAGCCGTAACCGCAGGTTTTACGCCGACGCCGGCACGTGCCGTGGTGAAGCTTAATAATGCGCAACGCAACTTTTTTACCATCGCGGAATTATTATCTAAACAAGGCTACGACACGTCTTTTATTTACGGCGGCGAAAAGCATTTTGACAATATGGCGAGTTTCTTCTACGGCAACGGTTTTCAAACCATTATTGATCAACAGGACTACCAAAATCCGAAATTCACCGCCACTTGGGGAGTGAGTGATGAGGATTTATTTGACAAAGCCAACGAAACTTTCAGCAAATTACATGATGAAGGCAAACCGTTTTTCAGTTTGGTATTCAGTTCCAGCAACCACGATCCGTTTGAATTTCCGGACGGCAAAATCGAACTGTACGAACAACCAAAAGCAACCCGCAACAACAGTGCAAAATATGCCGATTACGCCGTGGGGCATTTCTTTGAATTGGCGAAAAAATCTAATTACTGGAACGATACCATTTTCTTGGTGATTGCCGACCATGATTCACGCGTAGCGGGTGCCTCTTTAATGCCGATTAAGCATTTTCATATTCCGGCCTTAATTTTAGGCGGTGGTATCGAACCGCGTCGCGACAATCGCTTGGTCAGCCAAATTGATATGCCGACCACCTTACTTTCTTTGGCGGGCGTGAGCGGCAATTATCCGATGATGGGATTTGATTTGACTCAAGATGTCAATCCGGATCGCGCGTTAATGCAGTTTGACCAAACACAAGCGTTAATGAAAGGCAACTATGATGTTGTTATTCAAACCGCAGGCGGTGGTGCCAAAGGCTATCATTACGACAAAGCTAGCGAAAATCTTACTGAAAAAGAAGTGCCGGTCGCGATGAAAAAAGAAGCGTTGGCATATGCTTTGTTAGGCAGTTATTTATATAAAAATCGCTTATATCAAATGGGCGATGAGAAGAAGTAGCGGCAAAATAACATAACTGTGCGGCCGGAAGACAAGGGTTTTTCGGCCGCCTTTTTTATCGCCGAACGAAGAGTAGATTTTAGAAATTAAATTTAAGAAAAATAAAATGATGAAAAAGCGCAATAAAATTTTGGCAATTTTGCTAACGGCAAGCATTGCCTATGGCGTTTATGCGTTCAGCCAGTTACAGATTTTTGTACCCGCTCGAATTCAAACGGAAATGCCGCTGCAAAATGCATTTAAAGCGAATGGTACGGAATGTTTTACCGGCTCCAATGCGG
>ERZ773100.337-NODE-337-length-26102-cov-5.054670_pt1 | contig 26102 bp, 23 predicted proteins | sample MGYA00511119_ERZ773100 | MGnify/ENA primary metagenome ERZ773100 (study PRJEB29015, sample SAMEA2738000) | human oral metagenome | biome: human oral; feature: human-associated habitat; material: dental | place: China | collected 2111 ...
TTTTTTATATATGATATAATATTTTAGTTAAATAAAAGACTTTGGAGGTTAAAATGAAAATTGGGATAATTGGTGCTATGCATGAAGAAATAATGGAATTAAAAAATTCAATGACAAATATAAATGAAGTACAGATTAGTAATTTAAAATTTTATGAAGGAAAACTTTGTTCAAAAGATATAGTTTTAGTTGAAAGTGGAATTGGAAAAGTTAATGCAGCAATTTCTACTACACTTTTAATATCTCAATTTAAGGTTGAAAAAATAATATTTACTGGTGTTGCTGGGGCAGTTAATCCTGAAATTAAAGTGACAGATATTGTTATTGGAACAGATTTAGTGGAATCTGATATGGACGTAACAGCTGGTGGAAACTATAAATTAGGAGAAATTCCTAGAATGAAATCTTCATATTTTAAAGCTGATCCCTATTTATTTACTTTAGCAGAATCAGTGGCAATAAAATTATTTGGAAGTGATAAAGTATATAAAGGAAGAATAATTAGTAGAGATGAATTTGTTGCTTCATCAGAAAAAGTAAATAAACTTAGAGAAATATTTTCTGCTGAATGTGTTGAAATGGAAGGAGCAGCTGTTGCTCATGTATGTGAAGTTATGAATATACCATTTATAGTTATAAGATCAATTTCTGATAAAGCTGATGATGAGGCAGGAATGAGTTTTGATGAATTTGTTAAAATTGCAGCAAGAAATTCAAAATCAATAGTAGAAGGAATTTTATCAATAATAAAATAATGGAGGAAAAAATGAATATTGATGATTTATTAGAAGAATTATATGCTTATTCTATGTTTAGTATAAGACTTGGTTTAGATAATATTAAAGAAATTTGTAAATACTTAGGAGATCCACAAAATTCATATAAAGTTATACATATAACTGGAACTAATGGTAAAGGATCTGTGTCAACAACAGTTGAAAAAATATTATTAGATGCAGGTTATAAAGTTGGAAAATATACTTCACCTCATATACTTGAATTTAATGAAAGAATATCTTTCAATGATAAGTATATCAGTAATGAAGATGTTGCTAGATACTATGAAAGAGTAAAAAAAATTATAGATGAACACAATGTTCAAGCTACATTTTTTGAAGTTACAACTGCTATGATGTTTGATTATTTTAAAGATATGAAAGCAGACTATGTGATTTTAGAAGCAGGCATGGGTGGAAGATATGATGCTACAAATATTTGTGATAATATAGTGTCAGTTATAACAAATGTTAGCTTAGAGCACACAGAATATTTAGGAGATACTATTTATAAAATTGCAAAGGAAAAAGCAGGAATAATTAAAAACTGTCCTTATACAATATTTGCTGATAATAATTCTGATGTTAAAAAAGCTATTGAAGAAGCAACAGACAAATATGTAAATGTTTTAGAAAAATATAAGGATAGCACTTATAGCTTAGATTTTAATACCTTTACAACTAATATTTTAATAAATGGAAATAAATATGAATATTCTCTTTTTGGAGATTATCAATACAAGAATTTTCTATGTGCCTATGAAGTTGTAAAATATTTAGGTATAGATGAAAATATAATAAAAGAGGCAATTAAAAAAGTTATATGGCAATGTAGATTTGAAGTTTACTCTAAAAATCCATTAGTCATTTTTGATGGTGCACATAATCTTGCTGGTGTTGAAGAACTTATTAAAATTGTAAAACAACATTTTTCAAAAGATGAAGTAACAATACTTGTTTCAATTTTAAAAGATAAGGATAGAGTTTCTATGTTTAGAAAATTAAATGAAATATCTTCTAATATAGTTTTAACTTCTATACCAAATAATCCAAGAGCATCAACAGCTAAGGAATTATATGATTATGTTGAAAATAAAAAAGATTTTGAGTATGAAGAAGACCCAATAAAAGCATATAATTTAGCCCTAAGTAAAAAAAGAAAACTTACTATATGCTGTGGCTCTTTCTATATATTAATAAAATTAAAAGAGGGATTGAATGGATAAAAAAAAGACTACAAAATCACTAAATAGGGAGAAACAAGATATACCAAAAAGAAAAGTAGAGCGAAAAAAGCCGCAAGAAAAGAAAAGTACAGTGGATTTTTCAAAATTTTTTAATTTTTTATCTTTTGTTGTATTTATAGTTTTTGCTTGTTTTATGTATAAAAAGGTTGTAGAACAAGAAAAAATGGAAAAAGCTATTGTTGAAAATACTTCAAAAGAAATAACCTCAACTATGGATATAAGAAATGAAGATTTCTATAATGGACCTAAAAAAGAGGTTAAAGTAGAAAAGAAAGTTGAAGAAGTTAAAGAAGATGAAAAAGAAGAAATAGTTGAGGAAACAAAAATTCCTGAGGAAACAGTAGTAGTTGATAGTACTCCAAAAGAAGAAATTAAAACAGAGGAGAACCCTAAATCTACTGAAGCAACAACTGTTGCTACAACTGAAAAGAAAGAGGAGAAAAAGGAAGTAAAAGTTCCTGAAAAGGATAAAAAAGTTTCAGATACAAAAAAAATAGAAGAAGGAAAAGAAGCAGCTAAGAAAGTTATAAAAGAGGAAGCTGAGAAGAAAATAAAAAAAGAAACTAAAGAAAAAGAAGAAAAGAAGAAGGAAGAAAAAAGAAAAGAAGAGAAAAAGGTTGAACAACCTAAAAAAGAGGAAAAGAAAGAAGTTAAGAAAACTGAAACTCCAAAAGAAAATAATGAAGAAATTGAAAAACCACAAAGAAATGAATCACAAGATTCTGAAATAAAAACCATAAAAACTAAAAAAGAACCAGTAGAACAATTAAGTAATGAAGAAGTAAAGGCTAAATTAAATAATGAAATAAGAGAAATTGAAGGAACTTATACACCTTAATATTAAACTATATGGAGGAAATATGTATACATATACTACTGTTAGGGAAATAGTAGAATCATTAAATTTAGAAGTATTAAATGAGGGAAATTTAGATTTAAAAATTGATATACCTAATATCTATCAAATTGGATATGAACTTGTAGGTTTTCTTGACAAGGAAAGTGATGAGTTAAATAAATATATCAATATATGTAGTTTAAAAGAATCAAGATTTATTGCCACTTTTTCAAAAGAAAGAAAAGAAAAAGTAATTTCAGAATATATGAGTCTTGATTTCCCAGCCCTTATATTTACTAAAGATGCTATAATTGCAGAAGAGTTTTATTATTATGCTAAAAAGCACAATAAAAATATTCTTTTAAGTAATGAAAAAGCTTCTGTTACTGTTAGAAAGTTGAAATTTTTTCTTTCAAAAGCTTTATCTATTGAAGAAGAATATGAAAACTACTCTCTTATGGAAATTCATGGTGTTGGTGTCTTAATGTCAGGATATCCTAATGCTAGGAAGGGAGTAATGATAGAATTACTGGAAAGAGGACACCGTATGATAACAGATAAAAATTTGATTATACGGCGTGTTGGTGAAAATGATTTAGTTGGTTATAATTCAAAAAAAAGAGAAAAACTAGGACATTTCTATTTAGAAGATATAAAAGGTGGTTATGTAGATGTTACAGATCATTTTGGTGTAAAATCAACAAGAATAGAGAAAAAAATTAATATATTTATTGTATTGGAAGAATGGAATGAAAAAAAATTTTATGATAGACTTGGACTTGATGTACAATATCAAGATTTTGTTGGAGAAAAAATACAAAAATATATAATACCTGTTAGAAAGGGGAGAAACCTAGCAGTTATAATTGAAACAGCAGCCTTAACATTTAGATTGAGAAGAATGGGACTTAATACCCCATTAGAATTTCTTACAAAATCACAAGAAATAATTGAAAGAAAAAAGAAAGAGAGGGAAGAAGATATGAATATAAATAGGCTGCCTATAGCAAAATTAATAAATGAATTTGATTTGGAAATAAAATATGGAGAGGATAAGGTAACAAGTACATATATAAAATCTTCAAATGTATATAGACCTTCTTTATCACTTATAGGATTTTTTGATTTAATAGAAGAAGTTACAAATATAGGTATACAAATATTTTCAAAAATAGAATTTAAGTTTTTAGAAAATTTATGTCCTTCTGAAAGAGAAAATAACCTAAAAAAATTTTTAACTTATGATATTCCTATGATAGTATTAACAGCAGATGCAAACCCACCTGATTATTTTTTTGAATTAGTTAAAAGAAGTGGGCATATTTTAGCTATTTCTCCATATAAAAAGGCTTCTCAAATAGTTGCTAATTTTAATAATTATTTAGATTCATTTTTCTCTGAAACTATAAGTGTACATGGAGTTTTAGTTGAACTTTTTGGATTTGGAGTATTACTTACTGGTAAAAGTGGAATAGGGAAAAGTGAGACTGCTCTTGAACTTATACATAGAGGACACAGACTTATAGCTGATGACATGGTTAAATTTTTTAGAGATACACAGGGAGATGTTGTTGGAAAGTCTGCTGAACTTCCATTTTTTATGGAAATTAGGGGCTTAGGAATTATTGATATAAAAACTTTATATGGTTTAAGTGCTGTTAGATTATCAAAAAGTTTAGATATGATAATAGAGTTACAAGCTATTGATAGCACTGATTATATGTCTGCACCTTCAACTCATCTATATGAAGATGTTTTAGGTAAACCTATTAAGAAGAGAATACTTGAAATTTCATCTGGAAGAAATGCAGCAGCAATGGTTGAAGTTATGGTAATGGACCACATGTCTGGATTATTAGGACAAAAATAAAAGTAAAGGATAAAATAGATGAAAGAATTTTTGGAAAAATTTAAAGAAATAAAAGATACTATTGAAAAAAATGAAAATATTATTTTAACAGCTCATGTGAATCCTGATGGTGATGCTGTTGGTTCAGGATTAGGTTTATTTCTTGCTCTAAAAGAAAATTATAAAAATAAAAATATTAGATTTGTCTTACAAGATAGTATACCTTATACGACAAAATTTTTAAAAGGTTCAGAAGAAATTGAAATCTATGATAAGGATAAAAAATATTCTTGTGATTTATTAATATTTTTAGATTCTGCAACAAGGGATAGAACAGGGGAAACTGGAAAAAATATTGAAAGTAAAACAACAATAAATATTGATCATCATGTTAGTAATCCAGAATATGGAGATATAGCTTGTGTGATAACATATTCATCTTCAACTTCTGAAATTATCTATAATTTTATAAAATATATGGAATATAAATTTTCTCTTTCAGTAGCAGAAGCTTTGTATTTAGGATTAGTAAATGATACTGGGAATTTTTCTCACAGTAATGTTAAAGTAGGAACTATGCAGATGGCGACAGATTTAATTTCTATGGGAGTAAATAATAATTATATAGTAACTAATTTTTTAAACTCTAATTCATATCAAACTTTAAAAATGATGGGTGAAGCTTTAAAGAATTTTATATTCTATCCAGAAAAAAAATTAAGTTATTATTACTTAGACCATGAGACTATGAAAAAATATAATGCTAGAAAAGAAGATACTGAAGGAATTGTTGAAAAAATACTTTCATATTATGAAGCATCTGTTTCATTATTTTTAAGAGAAGAAGCTGATGGAAAAATAAAAGGAAGTATGAGAAGTAAATATGAAATAAATGTAAATGAGGTGGCTAGTTTATTTGGAGGAGGAGGTCATTATAAGGCAGCTGGCTTTTCAAGTAATCTTTCAGCTAATGAAATATTAGAGATAATTTTAAAAAATATATGAAATTTTAAAAATAAAAGTTGAAATTATTTCATAAAAATAGTATCCTATATAAAAGTGTATAAATAATTACAAGGAGAGTGTAAGATATGGCAGATAATATTGATATAGTTTTTTTAAAGCCTACAAAATTTGAGGACTGTGTGGTATGTGCAAATTATATAAAAGAGGACAAAATAGTTAATATGAATTTAAGTCAGCTTGATGATAATGATTCAAGAAGAATTTTAGATTATATAGCAGGTGCTATTTTTATTACAAAAGCTGAAATTGTGAATGTAGGAAATAAGATTTTCTGCTCTATTCCAAGTAATAAAAACTTTTTAAATGAAATGAATAGAGAAACTTCTCATGATGATGAAGAAGTAGAAATTGTAAGAGGGTAATTTTAGGGGGTAACTATTAAGAAGTCTATATATTTTATTAGGCTTCTTTTTTTATAAAATTAGGAAATATTTTACTTCTACAAATTGTAGCAAAAGATTTTGTGTAAGGAGCAACTATGAAAAATCTATACAATAATATCTATACAGTATTACCAGAAGAAAAGAAAAAAGAAATTTTAGAAAATTTAGCTAAAAAATATAATATGGAAGTTTTAAGATTTGAAACTTTTACCAAATATTCAAAATCAACATTTACTGCTATTTTTAAATATAAAGAAAGTGAATTTGTTTTTGTTCCAGGAGATAAAGTAGTTCTTGGTTATGAAGGACTTCCTAAAAATTTATCTAATGAAAGTTTAGAGCAATTAAAATATTTTTCAGAAAATCCTAATGAGTTTTTAGAAGAATATATTAAAGATAACTTTAGTAAACTTAGAAAAGTTACTATAAATCCTATGTTAGTTGAAAGAGATTTACAGACAGTAGCTTGGAGAAAATCTAATTTAGATGAATTAAAAGAGTTTAATATTAAATTGCTTGATGAGTATAATAAATTTAAAAGTGACAAATATAATAGATTAACATTAGATGAAACTGCTAGATTTACTAAAATAGAAGATAAGATAGAAATAGAACTATATGATTATATAACTTATGATGAATTATGTGAAAATATAAAACATGATGGATTTTCTTTACCTAATTTAGATGAATGGGAATATTTATGTGGTGGAGGATGTAGAACTTTATTTCCTTGGGGTGACGATATAGATTATAATATGAATTTATTTTATTACACTAAAAAAGGTAATAAATATGATTTAGAAGAGCCAAACTTCTTTGGACTTTCCATTGCTTATGATCCTTATAAGATGGAAATTATAGAAGCTGATGAATTAACATTTAAAGGTGGAGATGGAGGTTGTAATATCTGTGGAGGTTTTGGAGAATTTTTAGGCTATTTATCTTGTTCTCCATATTACATTCAAAAGCCTATTGGTGCTATAAATATTGTTAATGATTGTATTGTTAATGAGTATGATGATGAACTTGATGGTGATTTTAATTTCTATCGTAGAATTATAAGAATAGAGGAGTAAAAGGAGTTTTTTATGGAAGAAATAAAAAAAGAAAAATCAGAATTTATAAAAACTAAAATAAAAGAGATAAGAGAAAAAATCGCAAAAACTTGTACAGAGTTTGAAACTAAAAAATTTGACTATAATGATGAAAATAAAATTAGTTGGATAGGTAGAGTATTTTTATGCAAGGAAAATGAAGTTGAAGAAAGACCAAAAGATAATAAAGGAAGAACTATGTATCCAGTAGCACAATTTTACTTAGCTAATCTTCCTTACTTACCAGAAACATTAAAGAAGTTTGAATACATTACTGTATTTATGGGAGAAGATTTTCCAGAATATAATGAAGAAGATGAAGGAGTTTCAAAAAATGGAGATGGTTGGATATTAAGAACTTATACAAAAGATGATATCTTATTTAAAAATGAATATCTAAGAGATGATAATATCTGTCCTGATCCTTATCCTTTAAAATCAAAATTAATTAATGATGACTTTCCTATTTGGGATGGAGGAGGACTTGATTTTGAAATAGAAGATGAAATTTGTGATTTAGAAGAAGAGTATGATGAGGAATTAGATAAAGAAAAAAATGAAGAGGATATATTAGATTATTATAGTAATATTGCAACTAATCATTCATATTTACATAAATTTGGAGGTTATCCTTCTTATTGTCAGCCAGGTTTAGGCTTAGAAGCAATAAAAGGTTATCAATTTGTTTTTCAAATTTCTAGTGATGAAGTAGCAAGATACAATATAGTAGACTCAGGAAGTTTAATGTTCTTCTATAACGAAAATGAAGATAAATGGGTAATGTATTATGATTTTTATTAAATTTAATAGGAGTAATAAAGATGAGTAACAGATTAGGAATTTTATTATCTGCTGGAATATTTTTTATATTTGCAAGTATATTTTTAATTATTGCTGAGATAAGTAAAAGAATATCAGAAAATAAAATAGAGAATTTTCAAGGAGAAGTAGAGGGAGAAGTTTTAGAAGTTATAAAATCTGGAAAAGATGGAATTGGTGGAAAATTATTAGATACTTTTGTTGTATATCAATATGAAGTAAATAAACATAAATATATTGTTAAACCTTATGTTTTGTTGAAAAATGTAGCTATAAATCAAAGATATTTTGACTCTGAGAATGTTACTTGCATTACCTATATGGGAACTCATGGTATGAGCAGACAAACAAAATATCATGTAGGAGAAAAGATAACAGTAAAATATAATCTTGAAAATCCTAAAAAGCATGAAATTCTTAATGACAAAGATAAAATGTTTGCATATAAGGGATTTAAAATAGCGGGAAGTTTGATTATGTTAGTTCCACTTATTTTGGTTATTATTTCATTTTTTATAAAAACAAATTAAAAAGAAAGAATAAAGAAAAATTAAACCCTTTATATCAACCCTTTCAGCTCTTTTTCTATTTGTTGCAATGAAAGCCTTGAAAGTAAGTAGAGAATCTGACAGTAGAAAAATAGACTTAAAAATGGTATAATGTCACTAAATATTTAGAAAGAGGCATTAATATGAGACACAAAGATATAAGGAGAGAATGTGAAGAGTTATGGGCAAAAAATAAATATTTTGTATTAAGCAAATCGCATAAAACATATCTGGAGATAAGAAGGTACTTGAAAGGAACAGAATTGGATGTTTTATGGCTAAATGAAAAAATACAGGAAATAAAAGTTATGAAGGAGAGTAAAAAAGATTTTAGTAATGCCGTTCTTCACATATGGGGATATTTCAAAAAAGATGCAAGTACAATTGAAAAAAAGGTATTATTTGATATATTAAATGAATATATGGAAGGGAAAAATAATCAGAAGGTTGTAATTGAATGCATTAACATTTTACTAAAGAAATATCCTAATGAATATTTAGAAAAATCAATTTTGTTAACAGGAGAACAATATGAGATTATGGCATGAAAAACTTATTCACTTATTGCCAAAAAATCAGCTTCTTGGGCAACATAGGGAATGTTGTGCTCTGAGGGGCAATGGATGGAAAAAGAAACATAAAACTGTGGACTATGTGTTTACATATTCCCCATATCATCTTTTTATTTACCATTTATTGGTTATGGAGGAGATGGAAAAAAGAGGATATAATGTTTCTGCAGAATGGAAAGATAAAAATTATAGAGGAAGGACGGCAGAAAAATACGATAATCTTAAAGAGGAAATTATAGGCAGTCCAATTTATAAAGAGCATAATAATGAATATCTGGCTGAATGCATAGAAAATTTAAGAAATAAAGGTATATATTTAAAAGTAGAAGTTGTTGATAAGTAAATGGATATAGAAATAAAAGAAGTTGAAGATAAACTGAAAAAGAAAGTAAAAGCAAGTAGCCAATACTTTCTTTTTTAATTTTTTTTTTACCAAATTTTAACTTTTATATTATAAGATAATAAAAAATAATAGATAAAAAAATTAAATTAAAGTATAATAAAAGGAAATTTGAATTTTACAGGAGAAAGTTAAATGGAATATAAAATTATTAAAAATGATACTGACTATAATTTAGATGATTTAACAAAACTATTAAATACTTCATATTGGGCAAAAGATAGAAAAAAGGAAACTGTAAAGAAAACAGTTGAAAACTCTTTGTGCTATTTTGCTTATGATACAGATAAAAATAAATTAATTGGTTTTGCAAGAGTAATAACAGACTATACTACAAATTATTATCTATGTGATGTAATAGTAGATGAAGAATATAGAGGAGAAGGAATAGGAAAAAAATTAGTTGAAACATTGACTAATGATGAGGACTTAGTCCATGTAAGAGGTTTACTAATTACAAAAGATGCTAAGAAATTTTATGAAAAATTTGGTTTTTATAATAAAGAGGATGTTATGCAAAAAGCTAAAAAATAAATGGGGGTAGAAAATGAAAATAGCATTTTTAAGACCTAATTTGGGAGGACAACGTTCAAATGATGCAATAGAGCCACTTGGTTTTGCAGTTTTATCAGGACTTACAGATAGAAAAAAACATGAAGTTGTATTATTTGATGAAAGAATTGAAGATATACCAATGGATTTAGAGGTTGATTTGGTTGTAATAACAACTTTTACTTTAACAGCAAAAAGAGCCTATACAATAGCAGATAATTATAGAAAAAAAGGTATTTATGTTGTTATTGGTGGCTATCATGCTTCACTTATTCCAGAAGAAGTTCAAGAATATGCAGATACTGTTTTTGTTGGAAGTGCAGAAGGAAATTGGGCAAGATTTTTAATTGAATTAGAAAATGGAAATCCACAGAAAGTATATGAAGAAATTAAATTACCTGATATCAGTGAGGTAGTCTATGATAGAAGTTTATTCAAAGATAAAAGATATTCTTTTGTTGTACCTGTTCAATTTGGTAGAGGTTGTATGCACCAATGTGAATTTTGTACCATAGGTTCTGTTCATAAGGGAGATTATGCCCATAGAAAAGTGGAACTTGTAATAGAAGAAATTAAAGAAATTTTTAAGACTAATAAAAGAGCAAAGGTTATATATTTTGTAGACGATAATATATTTGCAAATAAAAAGAAAGCTTTACATTTATTTAATGAGTTAAAAAAATTAAAAATAAAATGGGCTTGTCAAGGAAGTATTGATATAGCAAAAGATGAAGAATTAGTAAAACTTATGTCAGAGTCAGGTTGTATTGAAATGCTTTTAGGTTTTGAAAATATAAATATAATGAATATCAAAAAGATGAATAAGAAATCTAATTATGACTTTGACTATGAAAATATTATAAGAATATTTAAAAAATATAGAATTTTAGTTCATGCAAGTTATGTAATAGGTTATGACTATGATACAAAGGATTATTTTCAAGAAATTCTAGATTTTTCAAATAAACATAAGTTTTTCTTAGCAGGTTTCAATCCAGCATTACCTATTCCAGGAACTCCTTTTTATGACAGATTAAAGAATGAAGGAAGATTACTATATGATAAATGGTGGCTAGATGATGATTTTAGATATGGAAAAGCTGCTTATACTCCACATAATATGACAGTGGAAGAATTTGAAGCAGGAATATTGAGATGTAAAGTAGAATACAATACTCATAAAAATATATGGTCAAGATTATTTGATGGAGCAGCAAATTTTAGACATGCTTTAATTTTTCTAGCAGTTAATTACATAAATAGAAAAGAAATTTATAATAAAAAAGGTATAAAATTATGAGAATAATGTCAGTTTTAGCAAAGGATAATATATATAGATTTGACTCGCTTCATCAAAGAAAATACTATCCTCAAATCACATTGATAACTTTGGAATCATTGATTGATAAAAAATATAATGCAGAGATTATCCTAGTAGATGAGGGTGTGGAAGAATACGATGCAACTTCTTCAAAATATAGTGATGAGAAATTTGATTTAATTTGTATATCAGCTGTAATTTCAGCATCAAGGAGAGCAAAAGAAATTTCAAAATTTTGGAAGGATAGAGGAGCATATACTCAAATAGGAGGACACTATGCTACTGTACTGAGTGATGAAGCCTTAGAATATTTTGACACTGTGATAAAAGGACCAGCTGAAATTTCATTTCCTTCATTTATAAAAGATTTTGTAGAAGGAAAGCCTAAGAGAGAATATTTTGAATTAGTTGGTAATGATTTTGAATATAAACCATTAAATAGAAAATTACTTACAAATAAAAAATACTATAAGTCTTTTGGAACAATAGTGGCAAACAATGGTTGTCCTAACAAATGTACTTATTGTTCAGTCACTAAAATGTATAGTGGAAAGAATCAATTAAAAAATATAGACTTTGTTGTAAGTGAAATAAAATCAAATAAACATAAAAAATGGGTATTTTATGATCCAAACTTTTTAGCAGATAAAAGTTATGCAATTAATTTAATGAATGAATTAAAAAAATTAAAAATAAAATGGACTGCTTCAGCTACAATCAATATTGGAAATGATATAAAAATGTTACAATTAATGAAAGAATCAGGTTGTATTGGTTTAGTTATTGGCTTGGAAAGTTTTATTCAAGAAAATCTAAATGGAGTAAATAAAGGTTTTAATAATGTAAAAGAATATAAAAGATTGGTTAGTACTATACAATCTTATGGAATATCAGTTCTATCAACTTTAATGATAGGAATGGAAACTGATACAGTGGAATCAATAAGACAGATACCAGATATTATTGAAGAAATAGGAGTAGATGTGCCTAGATATAACATTCTGACACCTTATCCAGGAACACCTTTCTATGAACAATTAAAAGCAGAAAACAGATTACTTACAACAGATTGGTATTACTATGACACTGAAACAGTTGTATTCCAACCCAAGAATATGAGTCCTACTACTTTACAAGAAGAATTTTATAAATTGTGGCAAGATACATTCACTTTTAAGAGAATATTTAAAAGATTAAAGACTTCAAGAAATAAAGGGTTAAAATTAATATTAGAAATTTTTTCAAGACAACATGCTAAGAAATTTAAAAAATACGCAAAATTAGATTTTATAAATTAAAAAAATTTTAGATTGGATAGTAAAAAACAAGTGAACTTGCATTCTAAATTTTAGATAAAAAATCAAATAGAATGAGCCGAGTAATTGTCGGCGTGTCTGAAGCCAACTTGTTGGCAAGTTTTGCCGAAATTACAGTGAATTCTTGATTTTTTATCGTTAAGAAATTTAGCTAGCAATGAACTGTTTTTTACTAGAAACAACTTATTTTTAATTAAAAAAAATATAAGGTAAGGTAGGAGATAAATTTTGAAAATTACATTTATATTACCAGCTATTGGTAAAAAGAAAGGACAAAGATATATAAAAACTTGGAAACATATGGAACCTTTGATGATAGCAGTTTTAAAATCTTTGACACCCAATGATATAGAAACAAATTTTATGGATGATAGAAATGAGTTAATAAATTATGATGAAAAAACAGATTTAGTTGTTATTTCTGTTGAAACATATACTGCTAAAAGAGCATATGAAATAGCTAAAAAATTTAGAGAAAAAGGTGTAAAAGTTCTTGCAGGAGGATATCATCCAACTGTTGAACCAGAAGAATGTTTGGAGAACTTTGATTCAATAATAATAGGAAATGCAGAAAATGTTTGGTTAAAAATGTTAGAGGACTGCAAAAATAATAATTTACAAAAAAAATATTTTGGTACAAGTACATCATTTGCTATGCCAGATAGAAGTATCTATAAAGATAGAAAATACTCACCTTTGGCACTTATAGAAACAGGAAGAGGTTGTAATTTTAGTTGTGAGTTTTGTGCTATACATTCATACTACGAGAAAAAATATTATCGTAGACCTGTGGAAGAAGTTGTACAAGATATTAAAAATTCAGGTAAGAAATATGTATTTTTTATAGATGATAACTTTGTTGCAGATCATAGTTATGCCTTAGAAATTTGTAAGGCAATAGCCCCCCTTAAAATTAAATGGGTAACACAAGGTGCAATCACTATGGCAAAAAATGATGAATTGCTATATTGGATGAAAAAAAGTGGTTGTAAAATGGTACTTATAGGCTATGAATCAATGAATCCTAACATATTAAAAGATATGGGAAAAGGTTGGAGAAGTTCAGTTGGAGAGATTAATGAACTTACCAATAAAATTCATAGCTATGGAATAGGAATTTATGCAACCTTTGTTTTTGGATTTGGAGATGATAGTCAAGAAGTTTTTGATGAAACAGTTAGATTTGCTAAGAAACATTCATTTTTCTTTGCAGCCTTTAATCACTTAGTACCCTTCCCAAAAACAGGAGTATATAAAAGATTAAAAGAAGAAAAAAGACTTTTAAGTGATAAATGGTGGCTAGATTCAAAATATCCTTATGGTAGAATTTCATTTTTACCTTTGGACCAAACACCAGATGAATTATCTAAAAAATGTGCCAATGCCAGAAAGAAATTCTTTGAATGGGGTTCTATTTTGAAAAGAGCCATTGTTCAATTCAAACGTAGCTTTGACTTAGGAATGTTCTTTATCTTCTTGACACAAAACTTTAATTTAAAAAATGAAGTTTTAGAAAAATATGATTTACCTTATGCTGATAACTTAGATGAAATGCCTAAATAATTTTATAATATGAGAGGAGTAGTAATGAATAATTCAATAAATAGTATAGCCCTTAGACATTTAAATGGAATATACATAACTAAAAATGTAACTAACAATGTAAATAAAACATTAAGTATAGAAGAGCTTGCAACTCTTATTAAAAAATTTGAAGGCTATGGCTATATTTTTAGTAAGGAGCTAGCTATTGCTATTTCAAAAGAAGAGAGAAATACAATAATTGATAAATTAAAATCTGTTATAGAAGTAATTGAAGATTTTAAATCAGATAAAAATTACACTGTATTCTATAAAAATTTTCCTGATGAAGTTATAAATATGAATGAGATAGATTTATATATAAATCAAATTCTTCATTACTGGATAGGATATTTACCAAGTAATAATGAAAATATTATAAAGGAAGATGTTGAACCCTCTAAGTTAGTTAAAGCAAGGGAATTAAATTTAATTGATGATGAAATGATAGAAAAATTATTTGTTGACTTATTATCAAGTAATGTAACTCTTTCAGAGCAATATTTAGATGATGTTTGTGTTTTAACTAATAATAAATCAATTAAAGAATTAGAAAAATATATGGAATGTATTCAAATGAAAGAAACTCTTACAACTGTTTCAAGTTATATTCTTAAAAAAGAAGGAGTTTTAATAGGAAACTTTAAAACAGCAACAGATATTTTGAGATTGATAGCAAAGATATCTGCAGATGAATTAAATAATAAACATATACATTTTGCATATTTTTCAAGAACAGAGTTAAGCCAACTGATGACTAAACTTGAAAATTTACAAAATCCTATGCCAGATATTAAAAGATATTCTAAGCCTTGGCATACTTTTTTTAAACTTTATGCTAAAAAAATTAATTTTAATAAGTATCCAAAAGTAAGAAATGCTGTAGATATGCTATTTGGAGATATTTCCTATATGACTGAAAGAGGAAAAATCAATGAAAAAATTAACAGGCTTCCTGCTATGTCAGAAGAAGAATTAGATAATTTTGTTAAAGAATATATAGTTTTCTATGGAGATTATGTAAGAGAAATTTTATCCTTACTGAATAAAGCAAAGGATAATCAATATGAGAAGTTATTGTTAGGTTTAGAAAATTGTGTAACTAAGGTTAATACGAGAATATTATTTCAACTATATGACAGAATAATAAATTTAAAAGCAAAGGATAAAACTGTTCCTCGTTTAGTAAATAGCAAAGGAAAATGGAGAAGATTAAAAGAAAGTATTTCTCTATCTGATGAATTATTAAATAGAGTACTACAAATTGTAGAAGATGGAATAAAAACACAATTAAAAGAGAAAGAAAATCTAGGAAAAGTTTTTATTGATGAAGACTATAAAAATATTATGTTGACTACAAGTGAAAAAGATAGCAATGTAAGTTTAAGACCTATGACAAGAGGTTCAAGAATAAAGTTTAATCCCAAAGCAGAAGTTTTAAGATTTTTTGTTGCTTGGAAAAATTTAGATGAAAAAACTTTAAAAGAATTAAATACTATTTATGATAGAGTGGATGTAGATTTATCAGCTCTTACTTTTAATGAAAATTTAGAATTTAATGATGTAGTAGCCTACTATAATCAAAAGAAATCTGGTTTTGCTTTCAGTGGAGACATTACTAATGCACCAGAGGGAGCATTAGAATATATTGATGTTTTTGATTTAGAAAGACTAAAGAAAAAAGGGAACAGATATATCTTAATGCAAATTCGTTCATATAATGGCTATACATTTGAAGAAATAAATAGTGTTTATGCTGGTGTAATGGAATTAACTTCTATTGAAGCCAAAGAAAAGAAAAATATGTATAGTACTGCAATAACAGAAGGATTTCAAATTGTATCTTCTGAAAGAACAACTAATACAATTTTAGTTGATTTAAAAAAATTTGAATATATTTGGCTAGATATGAATATGGATAGTTATAAGTTAGATATATTTCAAAATGCTTTAAATTACGAAGAAATACCTTATTTAAATGATATGTTAAGATATTTTTCAAGAAAACAGTATATAACTATGTATGATTTATTAAAATTAAATGCTGATGTTAGAGGAGTTTTAACAAAAGATAAAAAAGAAGCAGATGTTATTTTTGAAAAAGTTGATAATAAAAATAACTTAGCACTTGCTGATATTCTAAGTAATTACCTTTAATTTATTCTTGTGAAAAAATAAAATTTATGATAGAATAAGAAAAAATTAGAGGTTTTGCTGTTCAAAAGTTATTCCTACTTCTATTCCTGGACGGAGGAAAGACTGCGAGTCCCCTCCCTTATTTAGAGTAACACACACAGCAAATGATACCTCTATTTTTTATTTATCCATCTATCTTGAAACCAATACCATTGTTCTGGATTATTTAAAATAATTTTTTCATAAACTTTTAGAAGTTTATCTGTTAAATCATTTTTATCAGCATAGTTTTCAGGATAGATAATTTCATTAATATAGATATTACAAATATTATTACTATCCACTTCATTATGGATAACAATGATAGGTAAATTTTCTCTTATAGAATAAAAAGCTGTAAAGCCTGAAGCTGTTGTTGGTAAATTAAAAAATGTTACCTTTTCTCCATCAGGTTTTCTAACATCATTTAACATAATAAAGAAACCTTTTGATTTCTTATGTTTAAAAAGTGCTTTTATATTTTGTTCAGTGAAAGAAAGCATATTTTTCTTAAATCTAATTTTATTCATATAAGCTTCAATAAATTTATTGGGAACAGGTCTAACTATTATAAACATTGGTTCATCTATGATAGGATACATACTCATATGAAAAAACCCATAATGTAATGTGGCTAAAATAATTCTATCATTTGTTTCTTTTAATTTTTCTAATAGTTCTAAGTTATGAATGATAGGTGGATATTTTTCACCATATTCATAAATCCAAAAAGGTAATAAAAAAGACTTCATAGTATTTTTATAAGATTTAATAGCAATATCTTTAATTTGATTTTCTGTTAAATTATATTTATATTGCTCATTTAAGATTAAATTTAGATTTCTTAATGATAGCTTTCTACCTTTTGGAATTAAGTAATATAAAAAAAGCCCTAGAAATTCAGAGAATTTTAATTTGATTTTACTAGGTAAGATTTTAAAAATAGATATAAATATTAAAAATATAAGATAGATTATAAAATCAAATATTAGTTTCAATATTATCACGACCTTAGTTATTAGTTTTAATAAAGAAAATAAATGAGTAGCGAATGTAAAATTTTAGATGAAAAATCAAATAGAATGAGCCGAGTAATTGTCGGCGTGTTTGAAGCCAACTTGTTGGCAAGTTTTGCCGAAATTACAGCGAATTCTTGATTTTTTATCGTTAAAAAATTTTACTCAGCAACGAATTATTTTCTTATTAAAGAAGTTATGGAATTATTATAACATAAAGAGGGAAATATGATAAATAAAGTAAAATTAGGATTAAACAATTTATATTTATTTGAAAATAATAATGGTGATTATTTACTGCTTGATACAGGTTTAACTTGTAAAGAAGATTTAATCTTAAATAAAATAAATAAAGTTATTGGAGATTATAATAAGATTAAAGTAATAGTGATTACTCACTCTCATTCTGACCATATTGGAAATTTAAAATTGTTGTTAGATAAAATTAAAAGAGAGGATAAAATTGTAATAATACATAGTAATGCTAAGGATATTATGCTTTCAGGGGAAAAAATAATTCCTGATGGCTTCTATAAGTTTTCTAAATATATTTCTAAAAAATTAAAAGCTAAATTTTCAGGGAACTTCCAAAAAGGTTTTGAAAATCTTTCAGAAGAAGATTTACAAAATGTAATATTTTTAGATTTTAAAGATTATGAAGAATTTTCTTTAAATGAATATGGATTTGAGAATTTAAAATTAATCTATACTCCAGGTCATTCAAAGGACTCAATCTCCCTTGTCTATAATGATGAATACTTATTCTGTGGAGATATAGTTCAAAACTTATTTTTAAAATATCCACTGATTCCTCTTTTTGGAGATGATATTGAAGAATTGATTAGTTCTTGGAAAAAAGTTATAGATAAAGCTTATTCAAGAATTTATCCTGCAACTTCTAGGAGCTATATTTTAAGAGAAGATTTAATTAGAAAATTGGAGAAATATGAATAAGATAGAATTTAAAATTATAAAAGGAAATGAATCTAGTGAAGAAATAAATAAAATTTTAAATGAAGAAGATATGGAAAGTTCCATACAAATTAAATATATAAAGTATCCTAGTCTTTTTGAATCATTGAAATTAGATGGAGTGAAAGACCCTCTTATTGTACCTGGAATAGATACTACAAATAATAAGATAGTTGGTTTGGGTGCTTGTACTATATTTGAAGATAATATTGCTTACTTAAATTCTTTTAGAATAAGGAAAGAGTATAGAAATAAGGTAAACTTTGGAAATGGCTATAAAAAGATTATAGAGGAATTAGAAAAAGAAGGAATAGACACAATTATTACAACTATTTTAGATGATAATAAGATGGCAAAGGAAATACTTACAAAGCAAAGAAGAAATATGCCAATTTATGAATTTTATAAAAATATAACTTTTTATAGCATAAAAAATATTAAGAAAAATAATATAGTTGTAGATGATTTGTATATAGCAGAATATAAGAATTTTAGAATAGAAATTAAAAATAAGCCAAATAAAAAATATTTTGTTGAAGACTATAAAGGGATCTATAAATTTTTATATAAGATAAGAAAAATGATTTCTTTCTTTGGTTATCCAGAACTACCAGAAAAAAATAGTGAAATGCGATTTTTATATATAGATATAATTGCAAAAGATAAGAATTATAGTAATAGTTTAGAAGCTATAAAGTTTTTACAAAATATAGGTTGTTCTTGTGATTTTTTTATGATAGGAACTTATGAAAATACTTCATTGGATATTCAACTAAAAAAAATTAAATCTTTTAAATATAGAAGTAAACTCTATAAAGTATATTATGGAGAAGATAAAAATAAGGGAAAAGATATAAAATTTAAGTTTTGGAACTTATAAAAGAGGTGAAATTGAATGGAATTAAAGGGCGATATAGTTAAGATTAATGAGATTTCACAGAGTGAAATAGAAGAAATGTATATTTTAATGACTGAATTTTATAATAATGTTGATAAAAATATATTTTTAAAGGATTTAAAAGAAAAAGATTATTGTATCATCTTGAAAGATGATAAAAACAGTATAAAAGGCTTTTCCACTCAAAAAATAATGAAATTTAATTTTGAAAATGAAGAAATTTATGGAGTATTTTCAGGAGATACTATAATAGATAAAGAAAATTGGGGGAATTTAACTCTATTTAAAGTCTTTGCTAATTTCTTCTTTCCATTTGGAGAAAAATATAAGAATTTTTATTGGTTTTTAATAGTAAAAGGTTATAAGACTTATAAATTTCTTCCTACTTTTTATAAAGAATTTTATCCAAATTATAAACTTGAAACTCCTGAAAGATTTAAAAATATAATAGATTTATTTGGTGAAATAAAATATCCAGATGAATACAATAAAGAAAGTGGAGTTATAGAATATAAAGGAATAAAGGATTCGTTGAAAAAAGGAGTTGCTGATATAACTGAGAAAGAGTTAAAAGATAAAAATGTTCAATTCTTTTTAGAAAGTAATCCTGATTATGAAAGAGGTAATGATTTAGTTTGTATCACTTCTTTAAAAGTTGAAAATTTAAAAGAAAAGACATTAAAAATTTTATTTTCATAGAAAGGAAGCTTATGTTATCAAAAGTTTATCTTTACATTGTTCATAGTATATTTTTACTCTTTTACAAAAAAGAATATAAGAAATATATGAATAGTAGAAATATTTTAGAGATACAAGAGAATAAATTAAAAGAGATTTTAGAAAATAATAAAGATACTCTTTATGGAAGAAAATATAATTTTGATAAGATAAAAACTATTCAAGATTTTCAAAAAGAAGTTCCACTTACAAAATATGAAGATTACTTGCTCTATATAGAAAAAATAAAAATGGGAGAAGAGCATATTCTAACTCATGAAAAAGTTAAGATGTTTGAATTAACAAGTGGCTCAACTTCTGCAAGCAAGTTAATACCATATACTGATAGCTTAAAAAAAGAATTTCAGTCTGGTATAAAAGTTTGGTTGTACTCCTTATATAAAAAATATCCTAGTTTAAAATTTGGAAAAAGCTATTGGAGTATCACACCAAAAGTAGATTTTCAACATAAAGAAAACTCTGTTATTCCAATAGGTTTTGAAGAAGATAGTGAATATTTTGGGAGATTTGAAAAATATTTAGTGGATTCTATCTTTGTAAATCCTAAGGATATTAAAAATGAAAAAGATATGGATAGATTTTACTTAAAAACTCTTTCCACTCTTGTTGCAGAAAAAAATATTAGACTTTTTTCATTCTGGAGCCCTAGTTTACTTCTCTTATTGATAGAATATCTAGAAAAAAATTCTGAAAAGATTTTAAAAACTCTTAATAAAAAAAGAAGAGAAGAAGTAAGGAAATATATAGAAACTAAGGAATATTATAAAATATGGAAGAATTTAAGACTTATTAGTTGCTGGGGAGATAGTAATTCAACGGAATATCTAAAAAAGATTAAAGAAATTTTTCCTAATACAGTAATTCAAGAAAAGGGTTTACTTGCAACAGAGGGCTTTATCTCATTTCCAGATACTGAAGAAAATCTTTCAAAATTAAGTATTTATTCACATTTTTTTGAATTTTTATCTTTAGATAATAATAGAATTTATAATGCTTCAGAAATTGAAATCAATAAAAGATATGAACTCATTATTACAACTTCTGGAGGTTTATATAGATATTGTATAGGAGATATTATAGAAGTTATCTCTATTAAAAATAAAGTTCCTTATATAAAATTTATAGGAAGAAGAGGAGCAATATCTGATTTATTTGGAGAAAAATTAGAAGAAAATTTTTTAAAAAATATAATGGAAACTTATAAACAAAAAATAGATTTTTATATGTTTGCCCCGTCTAAAAATCACTATGTTCTTTTTATTAAAACTGATAAAAAAATAAATATTGAAGATATAGAAAGTAAATTGAGAGAAAATTTTCACTATGACTATTGTAGAAAATTAGGACAATTAAAAAAAATAAAATTATTTATACTAACTGGCAATCCTGAAAGAGAATATATAGAGGCTTGTCAAAATAAAAATCAAAAATTAGGAAATATAAAAATGACAGCACTTTCAAAAGAAAGTGGCTGGGAAAATATCTTCAATGGATATTTTCAAGAAAGTGAGGACAAATGAAGATAGCTTTTTTAGCACCTGCTGGTGCAATGCACCGTTTTAATGGAAGTTTTGGAAAGAGCTTACATTATGCACCATTGACATTAACAACTTTAGCAGCATTAATTCCTGAAAGTTTAAATGCTGAGGCAAAAATTTATGATGAAACCATTGAAAAAATTCCTTTGGATTTAGAAGCAGATATAATTGTTATGACTTCTATTACAGGAACATCTCAAAGATGTTATGCCTATGCAGATTATTTTAGAAAAAGAGGGATTACAGTTGTTTTAGGTGGAGTACATCCCTCACTTATGCCAGAAGAAGCCTCTCAACATGCAAATGTCGTAATGATAGGCTTTGCTGAACAAACATTCCCACAAATGCTTTTGGATTTTAAAAGTGGAAATTTAAAAAGAATGTATATTCAAGATAAAGAATTTAATTTAGAAAATAAAGTAATACCTAGGAGAGAACTTTTACAAAAAGATAAATATATAACAACAGCAACTGTTGAAGTTGTAAGAGGTTGTTCTTTACCTTGTACTTTCTGTGCTTATCCAACTGCTTTTGGAAGAAAAATTTATAAGAGACCTATAAAAGAAGTTTTAAGTGAAATTGAAATGTTTTCTGAAAAAATTATTTTATTTCCAGATGTAAATTTAATTGCAGATAGAGAATATGCAATGAGACTTTTTAAAGAAATGAAATCTTTAAAAAAATATTGGATGGGACTTGTAACTTCTTCTGTAGGTATAGATGAAAATATGATTAAAACTTTTGCTGATAGTGGTTGTAAAGGGCTATTGATTGGTTTTGAGTCTATCACACAAGAATCACAAAGTTATATCAATAAAGGAATAAATAAAGTAGCTGATTATGCTGAACTTATGAAAAAGCTTCATGATTATGGAATTTTAGTACAAGGATGTTTTGCCTTTGGAAGTGATGAAGAAGATACTTCTGTGTTTGAAAGAACTGTTGAGGCAGTTGTTAAAGCTAAAATTGATTTACCAAGATATAGTATTTTAACACCTTTCCCTAAGACACAATTCTATGCTCAACTTGAATCAGAAAATAGAATATTTGAAAAAAATTGGGCTATGTATGATGTTGAACACTGTGTATTTACACCTAAAAAAATGACAGTTGAAGAACTAGAAAAAGGTACTGCTTGGGCTTGGAGAGAAACTTATAGTATGAAAAATATTTTTAAAAGATTAGCACCATTTACTCATAGTCCTTGGATATCTTTACCTTTAAATATAGCTTATAGAAAATATGCTGATAAGTATGAGCATTTTACAAAGGAAGTTATGTGTGATAACTCAGATATTCCTATAATAGATTAAAAAGTCCCCCACTTGTAAAAGTGGGGGTAGTTAGTTTAATGTATAGGTTTTTCTTCTTTTTCTTGAGCAGTCCTCATATCCCATGATGGTTTTTTAAATGCATAGAATATAAAAGGTGGTATTCCTAATAAAAATACAACTATTGCTACAATAATAGGATACATATTACGTGGTATAGCAGCTTCATTTGTAGTAGGAACAAAACTCATTAAAAATGCAAGGGCACAAGAAATAAATCCTACTCCTGATACAATATTAACAGCTGGAACTTTATATCCTCTTTCTATATTAGGTTCTTTTTTCCTTAAAACTATAACAGCTGCAAACATAAGCATATACATTACAACATATAAGGCTGCAGCCATTCCTATAAGAGCTATAAATACATCAGAAACATCAGGAAACAAAACATAAATCATAGCAAGAATAGTTACAATTATACCTTGAAAAATAAGTATATTTATTTGTACATTATTTTTATTTATCTTTTGCAGAATAGGAGGTAATAAACCTGTTCTTCCTGCATCTAAAAGTCCTTTTGAAGGTCCTGCAACCCAAGTTACAACAGAAGCAATTGCTCCAAAAAACATTGCACCTGACATTATATTACTCATCCAACCGATATGAAATTTTTCAAAAAATTCTTGAAATGCAACCATTATTCCATTTGCCATACCAAGTTTATCTGCTGGAACTGCCATTGCAATGGATAATGTTGGAAAAATAAATACACAAAGTATCAAAATAAATGCAAGAGAGATAGCTTTAGTAAAATTTTTTTTAGGATTTTCCATTTGTCCAGCATGGACTGCATTCATTTCCATACCTGCATAAGAAAGAACATTACTTACAATTAAAACAAGAGAGGAAATTCCTGTAACTTTTGGAATATATGAACTTTGCAAATAAGATTCTGAAATTGGTTGTCCTTGAGCTACCCAAAGTAATCCAAGTAATATTAATATAGCACCGGGTATTAAAACTCCTATCATTCCTCCAATAGAACTTACCTTAGCAAAAAGGTTTCCTCCTTTGAAGGCAAGGAAGGTTGAAAACCAATAGACTACTATTATGACAATTGCAGTAAATAATCCAGAATTTGATAAATCACCTCTATTTATTGTAAAAGCCAGTGCAGCTGCCACAAAAGCGAGTTGAACTGGATACCAAACAACATTTTGTATCCATTGTAACCAAATTGCTACAAACCCCATACGATTTCCAAATGCTTCACGTATCCAAATATAAACTCCACCCTTATAAGTAGTTGCGAATTCAGCACTAACCAATGAAGTTGGAATTAAGAATAATATTGCTGGTATAATATACATTAAAATTGAAGCTCTTCCTTCTTCAGCCATTGGAGGTAATGTACGTAAAGAAGCTACTGATATTGTTGTCATTACAGCAATTTGGAATATAGATAAAGTATTTTTTTGTATAGAACTACTATTTTTATTATCTTTATTCATTTAGAATACCTCCTTATTACTAGTGGCTGAAACTTCTAGTATTATTCTTAGGCATCTCGTGTTCAAGACTTTCAAGATATTTAACTTGAGATTTTATATCATCTAAAAATCTATCAGCAAGATCCATACTAAGCCCATTTCTCACAACTATTCTTTGAACAGTTATATTTGTAAGATTTACTGGCATTGGATAAGCTGGCACTTGCCAACCTTTCATACGTAATCTATCTGATAAATCATATAAATTCCATTTACGATTAGGAGATTCTTTAAGCATCCAAGCAAATACAGGAATATCTGTTGGATGATTCCAAAGTGTAAACATATCCATTTTATTAATTTCATCAGCAAGATGATTTGCTACATCCATTGTAGATTGTTGTACTGTTTTGTATCCATTAAAGCCATATCTTAAAAATGCCCAATATTGTAGTAATATTTGTGCACCAGGACGAGAGAAATTCAATGCAAATGTTGGCATTTCTCCTCCAAGGTAACTTACTTTAAATATTAGACTTTCAGGAAGATGTGCTGTACTACGCCAAACTACCCAACCAAGTCCAGGATAAACTAAACCATATTTATGTCCTGATGTGTTAATAGAATATACTCTTGGTATACGAAAATCCCATTCTAATTCTGGTTGAATAAATGGAGCTATCATTCCTCCAGAAGCTGCATCAACATGTATAGGTATATCCAATCCAGTATCTTTTTCAATTTTATCTAAAGCCTTAGCAATATCTTTTACTGGTTCATACATTCCTGTATAAGTTACTCCCATTATTGCTATAACACCTATTGTATTTTCGTCTACATATTTTTCTAAGTCATAGCCATCTAAAACTTTATGTTCTAAACTTATTGGAACATATCTTGGCTCAACATCAAAATAATTACAAAACTTTTCCCAGCAAACTTGTACAGCAGAGCTCATTATAAGATTAGGATGAGCAGTAGATTTTCCAAGTTTTTTCATTTTTTCTTGCCATCTACGTTTAAGAGCTAAAGCTCCAAGCATACATGCTTCAGATGAGCCAGTTGTAGAGCAACCAATAGAATTATCAGGATCTGGTGCATGCCAAAGATCAGCAAGCATGTGCCAACAATTTGTTTCAACTCTTGCAGTAGCAGGATATTCATCTTTATCTATTGCATTTTTATCAAATGTTTCAGAGTATAATTTGTTAGCACTTTCATCCATCCATGTTGAAACAAAAGTTGCTAAATTTAAACGAGCATTTCCATCTAACATAGACTCATCATGTACAATTTGATAAGCTATTTCTGGTAACATAGAGTCTGTTGGAAAACGATCTGCAAGAGCAGATGTAACTTCACCTGGACGTGCAAAAATTGGATTAATTTCAATAGTTTTAGATAAATTTTTTTTAGCCATTTTAAAACTCCTTTTTTAATAAAAAACAAACTATAAAATATTCCATGGTGCCGTTAAAATTAAATATGACATATTATCTACCCGCAAGATTATTATAACACTTTTTAGCTTGACTGTATATTAGATAGTATTAATAAATGTATAACTAAAAATTTTATAAGCAAAATTTATTTATAAAAGAAATAAAAATGATGTTAATGAAAATTTTTCAAAAACATCATTTTTTAAATAAATAATAATATTTTTTATTTAGAAT
>ERZ773100.339-NODE-339-length-25897-cov-4.479375_pt1 | contig 25897 bp, 25 predicted proteins | sample MGYA00511119_ERZ773100 | MGnify/ENA primary metagenome ERZ773100 (study PRJEB29015, sample SAMEA2738000) | human oral metagenome | biome: human oral; feature: human-associated habitat; material: dental | place: China | collected 2111 ...
GCATGCTGGGACCAGAACCCAGTGCCTTACCACTTGGCGACACCCCATCGCGCCTACCTTAATATATCACTAGAGCGCCGTTATTTCAAATCTAGCCGCCGCAGTTTAGCAGTCAAATACACCGCAGCTGCTAGCCACGCGCCGGACAGTAGTAGACTAATCACCCCAGGCAGCGCCGCTACCGCGCCAAACAAACTAACTTTTCCCTGCCCGCCGCTCATCAGTACGACCGCGCTGATCGCCAGCCAAACGCTAGGCGCTAGCAATGTGCACGCACCTGATATTCGCCTCTCTAACTTGCTCAACCGCGGCATAGACAACAAAAATGGCAAGGAAATAAACTCCAGCAAAACTATAGCAATAGCAGCGATAGTACCGTCGCCAATCCCCAGCGACTCTAAAGTTTTTGGAAATTTTTCGAACCTAAACAATTGCGCCAACATTATAATAATCGTCCAGAAACCTACTGCCAGCGCCGCATATTGCGCGCGCTTCTTGAAAATTGTTGGCGGAAAAATACTAGCTATAAACTGTTTCATATTATTAGCATAGCATTTTTCCACACGATTTTTTATTTTTTGTCCAAAAAATGCTTGCTATTAAACACAAAAACGTATATTGTATAGACAGCGAAGTTACAAAAACAAACACAAAAATGTATCGATCGCTCTCCGATAAATCCACCACAACAATGAAATACTCCTCTGTCTTGGCGAGGAGTATTTTGCTTCCTAGTTTAGTTGACGCTAGCTGGGTCTGCCCAGCACTAGCAAAATCGCTTTATTCCCCAGCCTTTTTGCTGTGCGCTGCCCGCCATTTGGCAATTCTGCCATGATGTCCGCTAAGTAGCACCTCTGGCACGCGCATGCCTTGCCATTCCTCGGGCCGGGTGTATTGCGGGTATTCTAGCGTTTCGCCGTCGCTGAAGCTCTCAATCGCTGCGCTGTTTTCGCCGCCAAGTACGCCAGGAATTAGCCGCACAATCGAATCAATAATCGTCATCGCTGGCAATTCGCCGCCAGTTAGCACATAATCGCCGACGCTAAGCTCTTGATCGACCAGCGCCATAATTCGCTCGTCATAGCCCTCGTAGCGCCCGCAGATCACAATATAACCATCTTCGCTTTCGCTGTATTGCTGCGCCAACGCCTGCCGCCAACGCTGGCCGCGCGGTGTCATGATTAAGACTTTAGCGCCAGAGTCAATCTGTTTAGCCTGCTGCACCGCATTCCATAGCGGTTCGACCATCAGCAGCATACCATCGCCGCCGCCGTACGGCGTATCGTCGACCGTCCGGCGCGGGCCTAATCCGAACTGGCGCAGATCAATCGTCGAAAGCTCAACATGGCCGTCTTTTTGCGCTTTCCACATCATCGAACTGCCGAACACGCCAGCGAACATTTCTGGAAATAAGGTGATCACCTGAATTTTTCTCATCTGTTATAGTGTAGCAAGTCTTGACACGGATGTCTATCTGTGATATATATAATATCAACTTTTGCTCAAGGTTTAATTCTAGGGCGAAAGTCGCCCTTACCTTGAGCAGAGAAAGGAAGGCGATCATGCCGACCGCCGTCGCTCCCAAATCCAAGCCCACCATCCTTGAGCGCGCACAGATGCGCGCGCTCAAGAACTCCGTCGGACACGCTATGCGCGGCCAACCGCGCCGTGCGGCCCTCTGGGCTGGAATCTTCGCAGGTCTGGGTGGCCTGAGAAGCAACTGAGCCCGCACGAAAATAGCCCGCTGAAAATTGGTTCAACCTGGTTCGAGACGCAGATTTTGCATCTCCTGGGTTGAAACACCCAGTTTCCAGCTTGAGCACGTTTTCGGCGGGCTATTTTCATGTCTTGCAATAATTTGCTGCAATCTAGACTTTATTGCCTAATAGTATTTGACTTCTACTACGTTATATTTTATCTATATATTTGTGCTTTTACAAAAAAGTTGTATAGTTGCAATTGACACGTTTGGCTTTTAGTGTAATAAATTACACCTAGCCTTCTCGAAATTTCACCCCAACAAAAAAGCCGCCTAAAAAGACGGCTTTCTTGCACAAATAAGTCTCTCAAACCATTTGTTGGTTTGCTCGCAGTAGAGCTTTTGTACTTTGTTTTCGTTAGTTCAGGGTTCTCGCATGAACTTACTTATGATTATATATCAAGGTCGTCTAATTCTGCAAGCTCTTGGCGCGACTTTTTTGCGAAATCGCTTTCGGTTTCTGCGTTTTCTGCGTCATTTTCCACAGAATCACTAGTGGCGTTTTCCACATTATTATCCACGACGGCCGGATCGGCGTCCTCGCGCTCGTCATTATTGACGATTTTCAGGTTGTAATGAGCGGTATTTTTAGCACCCAACGCCCGCAGCAGCGTGCGCAGCCCTTGCGCGGTCGAGCCGCGGCGGCCAATCACCCGGCCCAAATCTTCTGGATTGACAGTTAGCGTCAGCAAAACGCCCTTCTCGTCGACAATCCGGTCAACAACCACATCGTCTGGATGTCCTACTAGTGATTTTACGATATATTCGACAAATTCCTGGTCAATGGTCGACATGCCCACGGTATCTCCTCCTTTGCGGTCACACGGTTACTATCGTACTTTTATTGTAACATGCTTTTGCTATGAAATCGAAAAACGCGCTCCAGCCATACAGTTAGAGCGCGCTAGTTCGTGATTAAAAGCGTTAGGCTTCAGCTGGAGCTTCTGTCTCTTCGGCAGCTGGCTCTTCTTTCGGTTGGTTCTTGCGCAACTTTTCAGCATTCTTGACCGCTTTGGTCTTGCCGCCCTGGAACTCTTTAACCCATTTCGGCAGCTTGACGCCAGCTTCTTTTAACAACTTCGCAACGCGCGGCGTCGGTTGAGCGCCATTATCAAGGTATTTTTGAGCAGCCTCGACATTGATATTAGCGTCTTTGGTGTGCGGGTTGTAGCTGCCGACATAAGCAACCACGCGGCCGCTCGATGGATGGCGCTGCGCCTCCTGGACGGCGACGCGGTATACCGGATAAGCCTTGCGGCCCAAACGTTGCAAACGAATTGCGAGCATAAAATTAAAACTTCCTTTACTTCACGTTAGTACTATTGTTACTTCTGTCATATTCTAGCGTGTTACGGGTAAAATGTCAACAAAGCGCCTAAGCCGCCGCCTAGACGCCTTTTCGTTCAGATCTAGCCTCATAGGCCAATTCAGACAGAAAACGCCGCTAGAGGGCGCAAAAACGGCCAAAACAGCTCAAAAATACTTAAAATTTGCAATTTTTGCGAAATAATTGCGAAAACCGTTGACGCGGTGATTCATATGTGATATATATATATCAGCTTTTCGCTCAGAGTTACCTAAAGAGAGGGCGGAAGGTTGCCCTTTTTTGCTTTGTGCGAATCGATGATTTCTAGGAGGAAATCATGTACGACAACACCGCCTCCATCAGAAACGAGGTCACCGGACTCCGTAAGGATGTCGCCCACCTTCGTGAGGAGCGCGACAAGCTCCGCGAGGAGCGTGATGAGCTCCTCAAAGAGAACAAGAAGCTCCGCAAGGAGCTTGACGCCACCGAGGCCGTCGTGACACTGCTGAGCCTCATGGTTATCATGGCCATTAGCGAAGAGGACTAGTGCTCGCCGGAAAATAGCTCGCTGAACAGCGTTCAGCTTGAGCTCGTTCGGCGGGCTATTTTCTTTGGTTTATTGCTGCTTCTTATATTCTTCCAGCGCTGCCCGGGCGGCCTGCTGCTGAGCAGCTTGCTTGCTAGGGCCGATGCCTTTGCCCATCAGTTTGTCGCCGACATAAGCGCCAAGCGTGAAAACTTTATCGTGGTCTGGGCCGTCTTCGGCGATGACTTTGTAGACTGGCGTAGCGCCGTCAACGCGCTGGCTGATTTCTTGCAGATGGCTTTTGGGGTCGCGCCAAGAGCCGCTCTCTAAAATCCCGTCAAGCTTACTGATTGTGTGCTTCTCGATAAAGGCTGCCGCGGCATCATAGCCGCGCTCCAAATAAATCGAACCAATCACAGCTTCGTAAGCATTGGCTAGAATCTGATGGCGCGCCCGCTCGGAACCATGCTTCTCGCCGCGGCTCATCCGCACCAATGGCTCATAACCAAGCTCTTCGCCAGATTTAGCGTTGCTAGTGGTGTTAACTAGCGCCGCCCGCCAGCTAGTCAGGATACCCTCTGGCTCGCTATAATGTTTATATAAATAATCTGTCACCACCAGCTCTAGCACGGCGTCGCCCAGAAATTCTAAACGCTCATTGTGCTCGCTCACCGATTTTTTGTGCTCGTTGACATAGCTGCGATGCGTCAAAGCAGTAATCAGAAGCTGAATGTCATTATATTCAAAACCTAATTTCTGCTTCGCCCAATCTTGGTACGGCCCAGTTGGCATACCACTCATCTTTCCTCCTTTTCGTATTTTGTAAGTTTATAAGTTTTCTTGGCGGATCCGCGTTTTAGCTTTCAGCATTAGTTTGGCGATATCTTCGTATTCGATCAGCTCGAGCGCCTCGTTGAACGGGAACCATTTGATACCCTTCATCCAATCCTCTTTCTGGATTTCATCGCCGCTGGTACGAACGCGCACCAAATAAATTTGCGTCGTCATCAAAACGAGCTTGTCGAGACGGCGATAGCGAAAATGAATCTTGCCCAGCCAGCCTAGCATATCGACGTCGTGCAAGCCAGCTTCCTCGCCAATTTCGCGGCGAGCAGTCTGCACAGCTGTCTCGCCCTCCTCAATGTGGCCTTTGGGAATTGTCCAGCGGTCTTTGGCATCCTGAATCAGTAAAATCTCGATACCCGACTCGCCGTGGCGGAAAATCACGCCGCCGCTAGTCGGCTCGCGGACGATTTCTTGGATAGACGCTGAACGCGACTTTGTTAAATATTTGCGTATATGATCAAACTTGCTTTTGTTGGCCTTCGGCTTTGGCATTATCTGACCCTTCCTCGACAAATTTGCGATAAGCAGTACCCAGTACGCCGTTAACAAACTTGCTCGAATTATCAGAACCAAACGCTTTGGCTAGCTCAATCGCTTCGTTAATGGCTACGCGCGGCGGCACAGTATCTTGATGATGCAGTAATTCGTACAGGCCAATCCGCAAGATTACCCTGTCGATCCGTGCTATCTGCGTAATCGGCCACTCGGGCGCAATCGGCTGCAGCTGCTGATCAAGCTCTTCCTGCTGGCTAACAACACCGCTAGCCAGTCCTTCTACGAAAGCGATGTCGTCAATCGCCGAACGGTAACGCTCGACATCGCGCTTCAAGATATCATCTAACGCGGCACTGTTGTCGCCAGACTGCCGGCGCAATTCCAATTCGTATAGCGCTTGCAGCGCAACAATCCGACCAAGGTGTCTATTCGATGCCATTCGCGTTTGTTTCCTTTTATTATCTCACCGTTTTTGTTTGAAACGGTTATTTCTGCTTGGTTGATGATTTTTTCTTGCCAATCAACACTTTTACTGGCGAATGGCCGTTAACGCGCTTGGCTAACTTCTCGACAAGATGGCTGCGACGCATGCCAGTCTTGCGAGGACTTGATTGTTTCTTTGGCTGTGCCATGAAATGTTCTCCTTCTCGGTTTGTATAAACTTAGTAGTATTATACGCTAAAGCGAGGCTTTTCTCAAGTATTTGACATTGTAGTGTTATCGTATTTTAATTATTGACTTTTTATATCGGTTATGTTATAATGAGATTATGAGTCATGAACAAAACGTTGGTAAATCCGAGAAATTAATTACTACTGCCGCTGCCATAGGTTTGAGCGCAGCAGCGTTAACAGGCTGCGGTATCGGAGACTACGGAGCCAGCAGCGCCGAAACCCCTAACCCAGCAGCTGTGGCCGAGCAGAAAGCTGTCGAGCTAGTCGACGAATATAGCGAGCATCCCGAGGAATTTGATGAATCGGCGATTGTCCGCGTAGAGGTTCCAGAAGGTAGTAGCGTCAATGGAGCGGCTACCGCCTATGTTGATCAATACGGAGAAGAGCAAGGCTGGACGGGCCCGCAGCGCGATTTAGAGCACGGCGTTGTCAATCAAGCCGCCGCCGAAATCAGCGGCGTACCACAACCAGGCCCAGAAGTAGTCATGTACCATGTCGATCTGAACGGTGACGGCACAGTTGATGTTACGCCAGTTGGCGTTGAAAATCCAACAAAGTAATAGCGTATGGGTTCAGAAACGCTACTTGCCATTTGTAAGTTTGCAAGGACGGAATCACGCCACGATATTGACGAGCTTGCCCTTGACGTAGATAATCTTCTTCGGCTCAGCCAGCACGAATTTCTGGACATTGACGTCGGCTAGCGCTAGATCCTTGATCTGCTCTTCGCTAGCATCAGCAGCGACCTCGAGTTTCGCGCGCAATTTGCCATTGACTTGCACGATAATGAGCAAGCTGTCGCTGGCAATTTTAGCATTATCCCAGGCAGGCCAAGCGGCAAAATCAAGCTGCGAAGTTTCGCCAAGCTGCTGCCACAATTCGGCAGCCATATGCGGCGCAAACGGCTGCACCAATTGCACTAGCGTCTTGAGATGCGAGCGCCAATCTTCGCTGTAGCCCGCCACTTTCAATTTGTACAAATCATTCACGCATTCCATCAGCGCTGCAATCGCCGTATTAAAGCTAAGCCGATGAATGTCATCGGTGACTTTCTTGGTAGTAGAATTAATAATGGTATCAAGCTTCTGAGTATCAGACGTACCGGTTTTGTCGCTGTCATCAAATTCTTGTACTAGCGTCCACAAGCGATTAAGAAAACGATAAACGCCAGCAATGCCGCGGCTGTTCCAGCTAGAGTTTTCGTTAATCGGCCCCAGGAATAGTTCAAATGTGCGCAGGGCGTCAGCGCCATAGCCAGCGTTGATGACTTCGAGCGGATCAACGACATTACCGAGGCTTTTGCTCATTTTGCGGCCGTCCTCGGCTTGAATCAAACCATGGTAAACCAGCTTTTTTACTGGTTCGGCAAAATCTGTCAGCCCAAGCTCGCGAAAGACATGCGTCCAAAAGCGCACATATAGCAAATGGGCCGTCGCGTGATCGCCGCCGACATACATATCGAGCGGCGCCCAGTAATTTACCTTGTCTGGCGCCCAAGCCTGCTGCGCATTGTGCGGATCGGTATACCGCAGCAAATACCAGCTACTGCAAGCGTAACCGTCCATCGTGTCAGTTTCGCGCCGAGCTGGGGAGCCACAAACCGGACAAGTCGTCTGCACCCAGTCTTCTTGCGCCGCCAAGACTGATTTGCCATCGCCGCGCGGCTGGAAATCATCGACATCCGGCAGCAATACTGGCAAATCACTTTCCGGGACTGGTACCGTACCGTGCTCTGGACAATAAATAATCGGAATCGGCGCGCCCCAATAGCGCTGGCGGCTGATCAGCCAATCGCGCATTTTGTAAGTAATTTGCAACTTGCCTTTACCCTCTTGCTCGAGCCAAGCGACAATTTGCTCGCGAGCATCCTCGCTGCGCGTACCATCAAAAGCGCCAGAATTCACTAGAACGCCTTCGCCATGATAGCAAGCGTCGGTGTCAATGTCATCCTCGGGCCTCTCGATGACCTCAACGACTGGCAGCTCGAATTTCTCGGCAAAAGCAAAGTCGCGGTCGTCATGCGCTGGCACACCCATCACCGCACCAGTGCCATAGCCCCCCAGAACATAATCGGCAATCCAAATTGGAATCTTTTGGCCGGTCGCCGGGTTGATAGCATAGCTGCCGCTAAAAACCCCTGTTTTCTCTTTGGTGTCGTTGCTGCGTTCAATCTCTGATTTCTTGACGGCATCATTAATATAGTTCTCGACCAATTCACGCGTTTCATCGGTCAGCAGCGTGCGCGCTAATGGATGCTCGGGCGCTAATACCAAAAAGGTTGCGCCAAAAATCGTATCAGGACGCGTCGAGAAAACGGTTATCGTATCGTCGCTGCCGTCAACTTGAAAAGTGATCTCAGCGCCTTCGCTTTTGCCAATCCAGTTAGTTTGCGCAATTTTGATTTTGTCGGGCCAATCCATCTCTGGCAGCTCGGCAAGCAGCTGCTCGGCATAAGCAGTAATCCGGAAGAACCACTGTTTCATCGACTTCTTGACAACAACCGAGTCACAGCGCCAGCATTTGCCGTCAATCACCTGCTCGTTGGCGAGAACTGTCTTATCTTTTGGACACCACCATTGCAGCGATTCTTTTTGATAGGCTAAATCCTTTTCAAACAGCTTAGTAAATATCCACTGCGTCCATTTGTAGTATTCTGGGTCGCTGGTATTGATCTCGCGCGACCAATCGATACTAGCACCGACACTGCGCAATTGTTTTTTGAAATTCGCAATATTGTCAGCTGTAGTTTCTCGAGGTTTGCGGCCAGTTTTGATAGCGTAATTCTCGGCCGGCAAACCAAAGCTATCCCAGCCAATCGGATACATTACGTTGTAACCGAGCGCCCGGCGAAAACGCGCCACCGCATCGACAATGGAATGCTCCATAAAGTGACCGGTATGCATGCCTGCGCCGCTTGGATACGGAAACATGCCCGTCACATAGTATTTTGGCTTGGCGCTTGACTCGTTCGTATGATAACGCTGGTCATCCGCCCAGATTTGCTGCCATTTCGGCTCAATTTCAGAAGGGTTATAGTGTCTCATCAACTATCAGTATAACAGATAAAACACAGCTGGTTCTAGTAATTAATCGTCGTAATCGCTATATTCTAAGTCATTATCAGTATCAACGGTTGGCGCAGATAAATAACTACCGCCAGCTACAGACTGAAAAGATTGGCTGATTGCGCTTGCCCACTCTTCAGCGCTTATAGAGTCGCTTGGAACAGTGACCTGTGAACCTTTGCTAAAATCAATAACTGTTTTGGCGCTAACATTGTAGTTTTTGTCGGAACGGCTATCGGTCTTAAGGTTAGTGGCCTTAACGTCAACGCCGCGCAGTTCATGCGACCATTGCGACACCCAAACGGTCATGGTAGCGTCAGCTTTTGATTTGGCTTTTTTGGCAGACTTGTAAGTATCAGACGACGAAGACGAAACGTTCGGCGCGCAAGATTCAACGCTTTTAGCGAAAGAGGTTTCTCGAAAATCCTTCCAGAAAGCCTCTGCTTTGTCGTCATCAACTGATACGTCGTAGCCAAAATTACCATTTTGCGACTTAACTTCTTTGTCGATAATTATAAATGGATGTTTTTTGTAAACGCTGGAGATTTGATGCTTAGCTTTGTCGTCTTTGGAGTATTTTTTGTAAGCATCAATCACACATTGCAGTTGATTGGCTGATTTTTTGTCCTGCTTGCGAGCATCGGCTAGCGAATACTTTACCCATTTGCCGTCAATCTTTTTCAGATGTTTTTCAGCCTGAGCTGGCAGCTTTTGATGTAATATAGACAACGTCTCCTTGATACTTGATACGATATTATCCTTGAAATAGACCGTGCCGTTGTCAGTTACCAAACCGCTAGCCTTGAGAGACAGCTCCTTGCCATTCACCTCTAGAACTAACTCGGCATTTGCGTCAAATTTCGGCGTATTTTCAGCGCCTGTATCAAATGTGAATTTTTTGAACTTAATGTTCACACCGTCGGCTTCATAAGAGAAGTTTGAGTTCACTGTGGTTTTAGTCGAGACTTTGGTAGCGAGCGGCAATTTGCTAACCGCATCGAGCAAGACGTTTTCTGGCTTCTGATAAAACGCATAAGCAGTAGCGCCAGCAATCGCCAGCAGCACAACTAATACTGCGGCGCAAATAGCAATGATCAAGCCTACTTTAGACTTTCGCTGGCCCATCGCCATCTGCGGCGGCAACGCTGGCTGAGCTATAGGTTGAGCCACAGTCTGGTTAGCGACAACCGGAGCGGCAGCTGGCTGTTCTGCTACAGCATTGGATTTTGCAGTGGATTGCTTGGCGGGCGCTGGCGCTGATATCGTCGTGCTTGTTGAAACTTTAGCTTTTTTACTGGTCTCGGTTTTGACCTTGGCTTTGGGCTTGTCAGAAACCCTCTTTTTAGTGGTTTTCGGCTTCTTTGGCGCACCGTCTTGTTTCATTGCTAGCTTGCTCCTTTACTCCTTAACTTAAACCTATTATACACACGATTAGAATTGCTGGAAATATTTGTCTTTGATAGCTAGCCATTTATCGCTTTGGCGGACTAATTCAGCATCCTCGGTCATGTCGCAGAGCACCTTAACACATTCTTCGAGGAATATTTCGTTCTGCGAACCTTTGACCAGCACTACCGTCCCCGGCTCGGTTATTGAACGGACGAACTCGCCAGCTTCGATAGCGTTGCGCGCCACATGAACTTGGCAGCCTGTCGAACGGGCTGCTGGTGCTAAGTATTGCGTCGCCGCCACGCCGACGACTACCACCCACGACAAAAGACTCGGATCGCACATGCGACCGAGCTTCTCGTGCTCGGCCTGGCTGCTGCCGCCAAGCTCTAGCATATCGCCAAAAACAGCTACACGACTCGGTACATCCGTGAACTCGTATAGAGTTCGCAGCGCCGCCTGGGCCGCTGCCGGGCTAGAATTATAAGTGTCGTCTATAATAGTCACGCCGCCAATGCCGCGCAACAGATTCATCCGCCCCGGCACTGGCTTGAGGAGCGACAGTCCGCGTATAATGTCTTCCACGGGCAGTCCGAGCATCATTGCCGCGCCAACTGCACCCATGATCGGGCGCAAGCTATGCTCGCCCACTACTTTAATAGTAGCGGGAAAACGAATATCGTTAGGAGCAATAACCGTGCCGCTGTAGCCGTTTTCGTCAAGCTGTTGCTGCTCAAAACGAAACTCTGCTAGCCCAGTCGTGCCGTAAGTGCTAAAGTTCGCCGATTCCAAGAAATCTGCGAATCGCCCGTCGATATCATCGCGATTAATCAGCGTATACTCAGAAAATTTAGCGACAAATAGCTCTTCTTGAGCCACATGTTCAATTGAACCAAAAAATTCCATATGTTCAGGTGTTATCGCCGTAACTAGCGCAATATTCGGCCGCAAGTAAGTGCCGAAATCCATCATCTCGCCTGGATGGTCAACACCTAATTCTTGAATAATAACATCGACATCCGCCGGACTATAGACGCGGCGATGCGCTGCCCTAAAAACACCTAGCCACGCTAATGGGCTATGCAGTCTCTCTGGTAAGTTAATGCCGAGAATCGCCAATGGCGCCGACACTTCTGAATTATGATTGCCCTCGTGCATGCGGACGCGAAAACGCTGCGATAATAATCTGCCGAGAGCACGCTTGGTGCTAGTTTTGCCAACACTGCCAGCAACAACTATCAATCTGACATGCGGATGCAGCTCAAAGTACTTAACGACATACTTTTGAAGCTTCTTCTTGATATACTTTTTGAACATAATTCTATCATACCGTATACGGTTAAGAAATTGAAATGTGCGCCATCATTCTAGCAGCCCAAAACCGCGAATCGGTCCGTCGCGGCTGAGATCCGACTGTTGAATGTTGTTAATCACGCCGCCCTCGTTACCGCCAATAGTCGTCACCTTGCCGTTGTCGTATTTGAGCACAAAGTTCACGTGCTCGCCATGACGGCTGGCGTTATCATACATAATAGCGTCGCCAGGCTGCAACTGATAGCCGCTATTTGCGGCGCGGAACTTACCAGCGTTACGATAATACGTCTCGAGACTGCGCACACCTGGAATACGCCAACCGCCGCTATGCGGATTAGTTAGCGGCGCGCCAGCTTGGCGGCTGACCCAACTAACAAAATTTGCGCACCAATCCTGCTTCTCGCCCTGGCTATAAAACGGGCCAGGCTGCGGATTATCGTATTGTTGGCGAAGTATATTTACAGCGCGAGCACGTAGCGGCGACAGCTTATCTACCTGAATATCAGGGAATTTTTCACGAGCTGGTTGCAATTTGACAGCAGTGTAGCCACCCGATGAACGAGATGTAAAGTAGGTCGCTGCGCACACCAAGACAATTACCGCTACCAAGACTACACCGAAAATTATCGGCCCGCGCCAAGATACTTGCTTTCGCTGAATACTTCTCATTAAAATTATTATATCTGCTTTCTAGCCTAAAGAAAAACACTCTCCGGCGGGGAGAGTATTTTACTGGTGGCTCCTACTAGACTCGAACTAGTGACACAAGGCTCTTCAGGCCTCTGCTCTACCAACTGAGCTAAAGAGCCACAAAACTACCTTATGATTGTACTAAAAATCTGGCGAGCTGGCAAGGAAAAAGCCAAGGCTCCTTGGAATTTATTCGCGCGCCGTTATTATTTATTATGGTGGTGATACTGATGAGTCAGCGCGTGACCCTTGCCGCGGCGCAATAAATATAAATTAACAGGGTACGACACTAGGAACGCGGCAGTCATGCATAGCAGCCGGCTTGTCCAATACATCGGATGAGTGAGGTCTTTGTTCATGGCGCCTGGCACAACGAGCATGATGACATTGTCAACGATGGTCATCGACAGAATTGATAACGTATCGGCAGCGAAAACCAATTTGAAGGCTTTGATGAACGATAGCTTAGCGCTTATCAGCGGGATAGTTGATACAGTATAGCCAGACGTAAATGCCAAAACCGATGCCAAAATTACCGTGGCGTGCGGTGTAAATCCAGCGTGCGTGCCGATGGTGACGCCGAGCATTTCGCCGATCATGCAGCCCGCCAAACAGTGCAAGGTCGCTGCTAATGCCATGCGTTTGGTTGAAGTTTTTGTGTTGCAGTGAGAATGAGATTCGTGGTGCATCATTTCGTCCTTATATTATTTAACTCGTATAGATTAAGTAGCTCTTCGACGGCTTCATTTTGCTGGATTTCATCGCCCGAGGCTATTTTGTCAGCAATGTGCGTGCGCAAGTGCCGCTCCAAAATGAGCTTATTGAGCGATGCCAGCGACTTTTGCAGCGCTAGGCTTTGCGTTAAAACATCCATGCAATATGCGTCGTCGGCAATTTGCTTCTCTAGTCCGCGCATTTGCCCTAAAATAATTTTTGTGCGGTGCAGAGCTCGCCGCTTGATATCTGCTGTATCCATAAAGTCATTATATACCCCCTGGGGGTATTATGTCAACCTACTTAGCACATATTCAAAGCTTGACTGATTATAAGTATTTACTAACGTGAACAGCCTATTTTAGCTGAGTAGCCTTAGAATACTTCAGCGTAGTAACCAAGAAAATAATGGCTGGCGGAATGATAAATATCATATACGCTAGTACTGTAATCAAGGATTTTTCGGCAGGCAGCATCCACAGCGGCATGCTACCAACTGCAGGGCTGGGGTCGTTGTCCTTTGCGATACCAAATAAACCATGCATGAATAGCATACCTACATTCAGCATCAGCATGATTGAACTTACAATTCGCCATAGCCGCAGCCTCGCTAACGGTGAATGAGCCGTCCCGAGAGTCAAGCAAAACGGTACCAAGAAAAGATTAACTATTACAGGTCCAAAAAACGGCTCGTCTTGCATGCGAGCAATAAACATCAAAAAAGCCCCGACGAAGAAAACAATCAGGGTAATTGTTGTACTGCGCGCTAGATGAAAAACAATATTATTACTACTATTAACAAACTCTCGATGCTGCTGAATAATACCTTTAGGAGCGTCGTTGGGGTTTGTAACCGCCTCCGCCTCAGGTTCTACTGCTAACTGTTGGTTTGCCATTTGCGGTGATTGACTAGGTAACGGCTGTGCTGTTGGTGTCACTTGCGGCGACCGGTTGGGCATTGGCTGCATCGTTGGCATTGTTTGCGGAACTGGCGGTTGTTGATTCGCGTTTTGCTGCTCATTGTTCATATGGTTATTATACCGCACACTCCAGTATTAACAGACTTTGCGATAGGAATATTAAATGCTAGCTAATGTTTGATGAAATTTCCAGTGTGCCCTTACTCTTCTAACTAGCTGCGATGTTGTCCCCTTTCTTTCTTATACATAGCTCTAGCGACAAGATAGGCTGCCCCAAAAATAGTTATTATTAGCAAATAAACAAGAGAGGCTTCTATCACTTCATTAATAGGCAAAGTTCGCAACGGCGGATGCGACAAGTAATACAGAGGCCTTGTGGACCCGGGACTAGAGCGTACGATATTCCCTACAGATATAGCTCTGATAAACACAACTATATCACCAAAGAACATCGAGAGACTCACATCGCGCATCAATTTCACACGACCAATCCGTGTGCTTTTCATCGCGAATAATACAATGCCAGAAAATGTTATGTATATATTAACAAGCACGAAAACTCCATAATGCTTACTAAGTAAGCCAGTTGCGCTTCCTATAACAATGAGCAGAAACAGCCCAAGAATCATAATGGCAAAACTTCTCGCTATATGGACATTAAGGTCATGTTCGTTAGCATAGACAAAGTCCCGCTTTACTGCATCATCGTGCTGATTATAGGTCTGATTGGCTTGCGATTGTTGGTTTGTCGTTTGCGGCGGTTGATTAGACGTTGACTGCATCGCTGGCGGTTGCTGATTCGTGTTTTGCTGGTCGTTGTTCATATGGTTATTATACCGCTTTGGTGCTAGAATATCATTATATAAACAGGAGGTATTTATGGAAATAATGATAGTAATTTTAGTCATCGTGGCTATTTATGTACTGAGCGGCATCAAGGTCGTTAATCAATATCAGCGCGGCGTGGTGCTGACGCTCGGTAAGTTCACTGGCGTGCGCGAGCCGGGTCTAAGGGTAGTAGTGCCGATTTTTCAGACGATGATGATGGTCGACGTGCGTTCCACGCCGATTGACGTGCCGAAACAAGAGGTCATCACCAAAGACAACGTCACCGTCGGCGTTGACGCGGTGGTCTACTTCCGAGTGATTAACGCGCCAAAGGCAGTACTGGAGACGACCAATTATATTTACGCCACCAGCCAATTTGCCCAGGCTGCCCTGCGCGACGTCACCGGTAATGTCGATATGGACGATCTCTTGGCCAAGCGCGAGGAGATTTCGCAGCAGATCAAGGAAATTGTCGATGCCGAGACCGACAAATGGGGTATCGATGTCGAGAATGTCAAGATTCAGAACATTGAACTACCGGGCGACATGAAGCGCGCCATGGCCAAGCAAGCCGAAGCCGAGCGCGAACGCCGCGCTAACATCATCAACGCCGACGGCGAAAAAGCTGCCGCTGAAACGTTGGCGCAGGCGGCGGAGATCCTGGCAAAAACCCAAGGCGCGATTAACCTGCGTACGCTAAATACACTGGAGCGTATCTCCACCGAACCGTCGCAAAAGACAATGATGCTCTTCCCGATTGAACTGATCGACGCAATTCGCGGCAGCAAGAAATAATAACGAGCCATAAAAATAAGCACTCCATAAACTAATGGAGTGCTTATTATGATTGCTAGCAAATCGATAACATTATGTTTAGTAATAAATTATTTATATTCAATAACTCTGTCGCGCCGATACTTATAAGATTTATCATCACCACGTCTTGCGGCATAAAAATAGACTGCATCATAACTATGTAATCTGAGCTCTCTAAGTGATTGAGCACTACCTGCTCGCATTGATTGATAATGTACTCTAATAGTATTGCCGACATGTGATGCTAAATATCGACCGAACTTTTCTTGATCCACTCCACGACTACCAACGCTAAACGACTGTTTGGTATTTTTTGTTGATATATCTAGGCCTCCCGGTAGCCTGGAGCGATTTTCGCGTAGATTTACTTCTTCATACTTTTCTTTAGTGTCAGATTGATGTCTACTGGAGCGTTTGATGTTTGTTTTATACAAGTTCAAAGGTTCTTCGGATGGTTGAATCTCCAATTGTTTTATATCACGAACTATTTTTGAAGTCTGATGATTGGAGCTTTCGCTGAAGTATCGTTCTATAAAATCTAGAACATCTTTTTTGACGCTCTTTTCGTTATCGCTCCAATCAAAGCAAGATATGCGATAAAAGTTCCAGCCCGCCGTTTCCAGAACTGCTTGTCGCTCCCAATCGTTATCAACATAAACTTGACCGTCGCCATTCTCGAAGTGCGTTGGTCCATCGCACTCAATTGCTAACTTTTTACCACTCTTAATATTAGTAATAACTTGGTCGATCTTAAAGCCACAGCTCTCAACCTGCGTCTGAATCACGTAAACTTTCTCTGGCAAGCTGCTAGTAAGATAATCAAATACTTCTTCCTCAAAATGAGAATCGAAATGCAAGTCTTTTTTACTCTGCCGCTGTATAAAACCATTATCTTCGACGTATTCGAGATATTTCTTTATCCAAACACCATCGGGCCAACTAGTAGGCGGTATACATGTTACACAATGAACCTGCTGGCGCGCTCGGCTAAACGCAACATTAACGCGTCCTTCGTTTGCACCTTTTCTAATCTCGCCACCTTCGCCCGTCAATGCTATGTAGCGTTTTTTACCACTTGTTGCATCGGTAATAACAAATGAATAAATGACAATATCACGTTCATCGCCTTGAATTCCCTCGATGGTTGAGATTTTTATTGAATCATCATTGATTTCTCTAAGTAGTAGCTCGGCTTGCTCATTGAAGAAGGTAAGGACTGCAATAGATTTATTTTTTAATTGGTCGTCGTTTCGTATGTCATCTATAAGACTCTTGATATACCTCGCTTCAGTATGATTAGTCTTTTCTGAGTCTTCCAGTGATTTGTCGACATTGATTACGTGATTTATAAGTACTCGATTCGTGTCTTTATATGTCAAAATTCTGTCGTTAATGACCTCGAGTGGTCGGCCAACCTTTTCGTAGTAATTTTGATTAGAAAAACCAATAAGCTCTTTAGGAGATCGGTAATGATTCTTTAAGATAGCCGTCTTAAAACCAGCTAGACTAGCAATATCCATGATTGACTTAATCGTGTCTTCTTCGGCCTTAATCTGAAACTGGTCTGGTACACGATGCTTTTTCGCGATAGAGCTTAGCTGTTCATTAGACTTAAATAAGGTATTAGTATCGCGCATCTGTAAGCTATCACCGAAGAATATCGTGTGTTTTGAACGAAACATTGTTGGAACCGCATATGCTAAATTACACTGCGAAGCCTCGTCCATAATTACGTAGTCAAAAGCGCCCGCTTTCAATGGAATTATTCTATTAACATCATCAAGAGACATCATCCAAATTGGGAGAACTTCAGACATCACATCAAAGTTATTCTCATCGTGTTTTAACTTATCGAAAGTCTTGTACGCTTTTTTACTTTTCGTTAAAGATCGTGCCAACTGTTTCAATGTGGCTCTAGTAGCTTTGGACATCTTTAGTTTGTCTATGTTAGACAATAGCCTATTTCTAACATAGCTAACCGTGTCTTTACGATAATATTTCTGTAAATCTCTGACTGCTTTTCGTATATCATTGATATTACGGTAGCCACTCTGAGAGTTATTTTTAAGTGGACTCAATAAGCCGTCAAGCTTATCCTGAAGCGTATTATACTCATTTATCCTATTGAAAACCTGCTCTTCACCCTCTTCGCCAATCAACTTTCCAAGCGACACAAACAATTGTCTCTCTTTTAGATAACTGATCTTACCCTGTTCTATAAGCTCATCTCTTCTAGCAACGCAATTACTATACTCAAAATATTCTTTAAGTAGCTCAAGTTCTCTTAATTTTTGAGTTTTTGTTGAATCCTTATCAAATAGAATCACTTCGATGTCCCTGTATATCTCCTGTACAAGATTTTTTGCAACACTTTTTAGCATATTTAATAGTTTAATATCGACTATCTTTTTATTGATAAACCCAGCGCGTTCAGGCATGATTACTTTGAACTTACCGATAATATTATTTATTATCTCAATTTCTTCATCAAGTGTAATTTCCAGATCACGATACATTTTGTCTTTTATCTCTATGTACCGCTCATTGCCGGCTTCGAAATCGTCTATAGCCTGTTTTATACTGCCAAACTCCCGAAGGTAGTCTCTATATTCATCATAACGCTCTTTGTTAATTGAGAACTTAGCAAAATCCCCATACTTGGCTAATTGGTTACGTTTACTCGTTGTATCAAAAAGTTCTCTTTCAATATTTGTGTAACGATTAAAAATACTCTTAAATATATCAACACATTCAAGAGGTAGTTTTTGATCTTTTAGGAGTGGTTGCTTTTGGAATTCCTTATCAAGAGATATGAGAGTATTTGCTGCGCTGTCTCTCTCGTCTTCATCTGAATGTAGCGGGGAGTTTCTGTCTGGTATGTATCCAAAGAGAAAAGGTATTTCAAGTTCTTTTAGCTTATCCTTTACACCGCGTACGGCTTGATCTTTTTGACTAGCAAATAAAACCCTGTTGCCTGTTGCGGCAAGATGGACTAGTAAATTCGCAATCGTCTGCGACTTACCTGTACCGGGAGGCCCCTCAACGATGATTGCTTTGTTCTTCGTTATACCTAAAGTTCTTAACTGCCATTTATCATACGGAAACGGAAAGAAAATTTCTGTATCACCCTTGTCACTGACTGATTCCTCTATATCCATTTCATCATTGGAAATAAATCCACTAATTGCCGTTTCGAGCAGTACTTCCTCGTCAATGTCAGTAATAGCATCTAGGTCTTCTGTCAAAAAATAGTTAGCTTTGCCAATCAATTTGATTTCACAGTCGGAATAATTTGGCCTTTCAGTGATATTTTTAGCACCAATATTTCGCAACTGAGCATATATACGATTCCACAGCTCATCTGTAAAGCTTTTATTTATTGGTAAGTAGCTTTTTTCTTTCGATTCAGATTCTGCAACAAAAGAGAACAGATCGTCAAACTTAGTCTGAGGAATACAATCCTTAAACTTATTGATCAATATAGACACGCTATCATCGCGAAGCCCTATCTCTACCTCAATAAAGTTACGGTTCAGGTAACTTATAGATATATTTATTGGCAGTTGCAATAGAGATCTCGAAAAACTCTCCACATCGTCAGTCTCTTCATATGTACGTTTTGCCAAAAATGAATTTTTTATCTTTTTGGCGTCAAAATGCACAAAACCAGTCTCCAAGACTACCTGTTTTGTGTAGCTTTGTGTTCGAATCTTTTTGTCAATCTCGTCAATCTTCTCGATTACACGTCTATCTCTTTCGATAATTGCATTAAGTTCTTCTAATTCTGCGTCGTCGAGTTCATCTTTTTCTTTCTCACTAATAGCGATTCGTAGCCTGAAAGTAAATTTGTCTTTAGTACTCTTAAATATTACTTCATCTATGTCTATTAGGCCACTAGGTATTTTACCTGTGCTAACAGAACGTGTTAACGCATCTGTCGTTGTCAGATTGGCATAATCTAGACAATACGCTACAAGCTGTTTGATCGAGAAGTCTTTACTGCTCATGTTATCCAAATTGTATCACATTTTTCCGCATCTATCGCTGTTATGCAATAGTTACACTACTCGCGCACCACCCAGTCATCTTTGATGAAATCAAATAAATTATTAACGTGTCGACAATTTTATACTTAATTATTTTGTTTTTTCTAGTTTTAACTTCCTAAATTGCTACTAACTAGCGCAACATGCCCATATTTCTGCGCTTGCCTTTTGCGCAGTAGGTTTAGATCTTCAATACACAGAGCCGCTATTTCAGATCTAGAGTAGTGCCTATGAAAAGAATCTAGCTCCCGTCCCAACCTTGGGAAGGTTACATAATAACCATTTTTAAAAATAGCTCAGAAAAATCAAATTGCATTCTCCCGCGCTTTCAGGCATAATCGTAACCAGTATGTACTATATCAATAGGATTGAGCTGGGGCGGACTTTGGCGGGGCGCGTGAGCGATTTAAAGGGTCAGGAAGCGGTCGTTATCGCGCTGAAAGAAGATGCGCTGACAGCTTGCATTGGTTTGGCAAGCGAGATTAATGCTTGGGTGTTTCCTTTGCTTAGCAAGCGAATCATTATCCCTGGCGATCCGCGGGTGGTCGGACTGATTGACCCGGCGGGCATGTTCACGTGGAACCCTGATCTGGAAAAACCGCAGCGCGACGGCATTGAACTAGAATCCCGCTCGGTACTAGAAGACATGAAGCGCCAGGCGTTTTCTGAGCTGAATCGCATTCTTGATCAGTACGGGACGTTCTCTAAGGAAGGACTCAATGGAAGAGTGTTGCTGCTGACCGGCGACATCGTCGAGGATCGGATAGAAATTGCGATGGCTCTGGAATATTTGAAGAGCGTGCGCTACAGAGCCTTATATGGTCTGGGTGGCAACGTCGATAGTACGGCAGCAGATTATTTTCACCTGCAAACCGATAAAGACATCGCCCTGGACGTCATGACTCATATGTTTCCGGCAGAGCATTATTTTGAGCAAAAGGATAGTTACACTCCGGAAGAGTGCCGCTTGTTAGTAACGAATATTTCGCAATATTGGACATAGAAAGGAATAGTTATTATGAATCCAAATCCGTTTATATCAGCAGACCAAGAACCAGCGCCAGCTCAGTCGGATTCGCCGGCAGACAATGGTGCGGCCGCAGCTATGCCAGAAGCGCAATCTCAACCAGCAACCGAGCCGGCAGCACAATCCCAGCCTACAACCACACTAGCAGCACAATCCCAGCCTGCTGCACAGCCAACGACGCAATTTCAACCTGCGTCTGCGCCGATTAGCGACGACGAGCTAGCTGCAGCTAACCAAAATATCCAGACTGTTTTCGACGCTTTCTCGTCGCGGGTGGTCGGACAAGAGAACTTGCGGACGGCGTTGATGGTAAGCTTGATGACTGGCGGGCATATTCTACTGGAAAGCGTACCAGGACTTGCCAAGACGACCGCCGTGCAGACGCTAGCCGCCAGCGTCCACGGCTCGTTCAAGCGCATTCAATGCACGCCGGATTTGCTGCCAAGCGATATCATCGGTACGCAAATTTACGATTATAACAAGGGCGAATTCCGCACCGAGCTCGGTCCGGTTCATGCCAATTTCGTACTACTGGACGAAATTAACCGCTCCAGCGCCAAAACCCAAAGCGCCATGCTGGAAGCGATGCAGGAGAAGCAGACCAGTATCGGCGGACAACGCTATGACTTACCGAAACCTTTCATCGTGCTGGCCACCCAGAACCCGATTGAACAGGAAGGGACTTACGAACTGCCAGAGGCGCAGCTAGATCGCTTCCTATTGAAAGAAGTTTTGTCGTACCCTACTCCAGACGAGGAATTAGAGATTTTGAAACGCATAGAATCGGGCAAATTAAGCGAGGCACCAAATAATAGCAATACGCCGAATATTGAGCTGGCGGCAGTCGAGACGCTGCAAAACCTGGCGCAAAAAGTATACATTGACGACGTCATTAAGAATTATATTGTGAAAATTGTCTCGGCAACGCGCAATCCAGCCTCAATCATACCAAGCGAAACGGCGCGCTACGTCCAATACGGCGCCAGCCCGCGCGCCAGTATCGCTTTCCAGCAAGTTGCCAAAGCCCTCGCGCTAATTAACGGCCGAAATTACGTTATTCCAGAGGACGTCAAACAATTACGCCACAGCGTATTGCGCCACCGCATTATCCTCAATTTTGAAGCCATCGCCGACCAAGTTCATCCGGAAGTTATCATTGATTCGATATTTAACGCTGTTCCTGTGCCGTAATATGCCAAGTCTCTTCACCAAAGTCAAAGCCAAGATGGATCTCTACGCCCATGAAAAGGTGCGGAGTTTGCTGGACGGCCAATACGGCTCGGTATTTAAGGGGCGCAGTCTTGATTTTGACGACTTGCGCGAATACATTCCTGGCGACGATGTAAAAGATATCGACTGGAAAGCGACTGCTCGCAGCAGTGGTATTCGAATCCGGCGTTACCAAGCAATCCGCAAACATAATATTTTACTAGTCGTCGACACTGGCCGCCATATGGCAGCGACCAGTAAAACTGGCAGCAATAAGCGCGACATCAGTATTATGGCCGCCGGAGTCCTGGGATATATTGTATTGCGGCACGGCGATTTGATCGGACTGGTGTCCGGTGACGCCAAGAATAACGCCTATATTCCTTTCAAAAGCGACGACCGGCATATCGAGCAGCTACTGCGGCACATTGAAAAGAATACTCAGCTAGCAGCGGCGCCGAGCAATATTGTGAATCAGCTTGAATATATTGCACGCAATTTACGGCGCAAGATGATGCTGGTGGTGGTCGCCAACGACGATGAACTGACCAGCGAGCACCAGCATATTATCCGGCGGCTGCGCGCCCAGCACGAGATATTATGGATAACTGTCAATGACTCTTCAGGACTTGACGGAAGCCGTAATTTTTACGACATTGACGATTTGGCCGAGCTGCCTTATTTTATCCGCAAGCAAACGCGCCTGCAAGACGATTTCGACCGCAGGCAGCAATCGTACTACCGCGAATATTCCACTGCCCTGGAGCGTTTGGGCGTCGTCAGCGAGCGAATTTCCGGAGAAGAGGATGTCGTCGGCAGTTTCTTTTCACTGCTAGAAAGGCAAAAGCATGCGCGCTGGCACTGAGCTTCGCGAATGGGTAGATTATGACCCGCTGTGGCTGATTATCGGCTGCTTGCTTTTAAGTACGATTATTTTATGGTACGGATTTGTGTTTTACTCTACTCGCCGCCGCTCCCACCGCAGCCTGGCTACACTCAAACCAAAACCGTACAGGCCGCCAGATTTGACTGATTTGAAGCAGAAGTACCAACGGCTAATCGATGAAATTGAACAAAATCACGCTACCGGAAAGCTATCCTCGCGTAAAGCCCACCAGAAACTAAGCCATGTTCTTCGCATGTTCGTCGTCGAGATAAATGGCCACCGCGTTGACACGTTGACGCTGCGAGATTTGGAAAAGACTCGCTATAAAACGTTGGCAACCGCCATCAAGCAATTCTATATTCCTGAATTTACCGCGGTTGAACAAGGTAGCGTTGCCGAGGCAGCGGCGTTAGCCAGAAAGACGGTAGCGGCATGGAATTAGTTTTTTGGCAATTGTCGCTAGCGTTAATTATAATTATCGCCCTGCTGTGGTTTGCCGCGCCGATTATACTCCGCCGATACAGCCAATCGAAACACCATGACGCGCCTAGGCAAAAACTCCCTATCGCTAATACATCGCGGCTGCGTGCTTTTCCGCTCTATATTCAGCAGGTCAAACGGTACAAAAAACTATTGGCGGTTGTACTAGGACTGCATGCGTTCCTGCTGGTTATGATGATTATTCTCACTGGCCGCCCGTCGTCGGTGGCTGTCGTTTCTCCCGAGGTGAAAAATCGCGACATCGTACTATGCCTTGATGTATCGCGGTCGATGTATGAATATGACGTAGAGATTATTAAAAATTACCGCACATTGGCGCGAAAATTTGACGGCGAACGGCTCGGTTTGGTACTGTTTGACCGCTCGCCGGCAGTGATATTTCCTTTGACAGACGACGCGAGTCTCATCGACAGCAAATTAGCGCTAATCGAAAAAGCGCTGACGCCACCCGGAACGCTGGAATATTTCGATATTTTATCTGGTACGGTAGTCTCGAACGGACAAGGCTCATCGCTGATTGGCGACGGACTAGCAAGCTGTATCGGACGCTTCGATAAATTGGACAGCAAACGCTCCCGGAGTATCATTTTAGGAACCGACAACCAATTAGCTGGCACGCCGATAATTTCCCTGCCCGAAGCAGCAGAGCTTGCCAAGCAAAAAGACATCCGCGTATACGGCATTTACCCGAATAGTAATAAAAACCGCGAGGCCGAAGCGGCAGAATTGAAGCGAACCATGCTGGCGACGAGCGGCGATTACTACGCACTGCACGACAAAAACACAATTCCAAACATTGTCCAAAAAATCGCCGCCCAAGATGCCTCCCGCTTCAAAGGCACGCCGCACGTTACTCGCACTGACCAGCCGCAATTACTACTATACGGCATGCTTATCATCATAATTTCCCTCATTATTATCAATTGGAGGCTTCGCATATGATAGTGCAACCGATTTTGCCGTGGTATCTGCTGCTGATAATTCTGGTAGTTGCTGCAATTTTTACCGGCTGGAGGATTTTCTCCAAACCAATATCTAACCGGCGAGCGTGGCTGCGGCGGTTCTGTATCGTCTTGCTCATCATTACCGCTTGTTTTCGCCTAGCTATTCCCGGTGAAGTGAAAGAATGGGGCGCGCCGCTAGTCGATGTCTATGTTGTCATGGACACAACGATGAGTTCTGCTGCCGAGGATTATGATAACGGCCAGCCGCGAATCAACGGCATGCGCCGCGACGCCAAAGAAATTGCCAAAAAGCTGGTCGGCGCGCGATTTAGCCTAATAACTTTCAATAATAAAACCTTCGTCAACTCGCCGTTATCAACGGACGTTAGAATGTTTGAATCGGCAGTTGACACAGTAAATATCATCAGCGAAAGCTACGCCATGGGCAGCTCAATTGATACACCGATTGACACCATCGCCTCGGAGATTACTCGTACCAAGCATAAAAATCCCGAGCGCACCTCGCTGCTATTTTACCTGGGCGACGGCGAACAGACCAGCGACACCTCGCCAAAGTCATTCGCCAGCTTGAAACCGCTGCTGGGCGGCGGCGCGATCATGGGCTATGGTACTGCCAACGGCGGAAAAATGAAAACACCAAGCTACAGCGGCGGCTTTAACGGTTTTTACCTACGCGGGCCAGATTTGAAATATGCCGTATCGAAAATCGACGAGACAAATCTTAAAAACATCGCTAGCCAAGCAGGTTTACCGTACACGCACCGGCAAACTCCAAACTCCATTGACGCCGTCGTCAAGAACGGCTCCGTCGATAAAGCTGTCAATAGCAGCCGCTCGTTCGACGGCTACAACGATATCTATTGGATAGCGATATTTGCGGCTGCTATTTTGCTGGCCTTTGAAATCAGAAACATCTATTTGCCTTTGCGCAAACTTCAGAATATAATGCCGTCGGAGGGAGAAAATCGTGAGTAAGAATCGTCCATTTGACCTGAAAAAACTAGATTTTGAAAAAATCCGCCAAGGAAAACGCCGGAAACTGCTCCGCTATTCGTTCCCTGCTTGCGCGGTGATTCTGCTGGTTGCTATTAAATTGACGAGTTTTCCCCTGCTGTCGCTAGCAGCGCATGCCGCCTATAAAAACGGCGACAACAGCCAGGCTTCCTTCCGCTTATCACCGATCTATACCATGAATTTATTTGAATCTTATAAAGTATTTTTTAACAATGGGAATGCTCTATATAAGCAAGCCCGCTACGACTCGGCAGAAAAGCAATTCCGCCAAGCCCTGCAAAAAGCGCCGAAAACTCACGAATGCCCTGTCCGCATCAACCTGGCGTTATCAATCGAGGCGCAAGCAGACGCCCTCGCCAGCGAAAAACGCTACGACCAGGCAATCATCCGCTACGACGAAGCAAACGCCGTACTGCACGACGGCGAGGATAGTTGCAGCGTGCAATTTGCCAGCAAGACAGTTGACGCGAGCAATGACGACGGCAAGACGGCAATAATTATTGAGCAACGAATCCGGCAAAAGTTGGCGCAGATAAAACAGCTCCGAAACGGCGACCAAGGTATTTCAGCCACCAACCCCGGCGATAAAGAAAAAATAGACGCGGGCAGCACCGACGGCAAACTGAAAGAGCTCGACAAGCGATTCATCGACGCCTACAACGAACAGCGCAAATCACAGGAAAGAAACCAGCACCTGGAAGATTACAAAGACGCCGCGCCAGATCATACGAAGAGAAATTGGTGAGAAGATTATTGAAATGGGCGGTTTTGTTTGCTATACTTACTATGTAATCGAAAGATTGGCTGTTGCATCGCACATCGTAGGCAAGTTCGCAAAATTATGACGCTTTGCCGGCGAGATACGCAGCAAACATTATGCGGGTTTAGCTCAGTTGTTAGAGCGCTT
>ERZ773100.340-NODE-340-length-25892-cov-5.576963_pt1 | contig 25892 bp, 22 predicted proteins | sample MGYA00511119_ERZ773100 | MGnify/ENA primary metagenome ERZ773100 (study PRJEB29015, sample SAMEA2738000) | human oral metagenome | biome: human oral; feature: human-associated habitat; material: dental | place: China | collected 2111 ...
GGCGTTTGCGGGAGTCCCGCAAGTCTCTCGGAAAACTTTTTGGTGTTTGCGGGAGTCCCGCAAGTCTCTCGGAAAACTTTTTGGCGTTTGCGGGAGTCCCGCAAGTCTCTCGAGAAACTTTTTGGCGTTTGCGGGAGTCCCGCAAGTGCCACGGAAAACTTTTTGGTGTTTGCGGGACTCCCGCAAGCATTTCCAAAAGCACTATGGCCGTTGCAGCGCACTATTGAGATGAGGTGAACCTGAGATACGCGTGTTTTTTCCGGATCAATCACCGTCCGACAACGGTGCCGATGATGGCCGTGCGGGGGATGGGGCCGAGGTGTCGGGAGTCGATGGCGGCGTCGGGGTTGTCAGCTAAGATCCAGTAGTGATCGTGGCGGAAGCGGTAGCTGTCGGTGGGGTGACCGTCGAGGTAGAGGCGACCGGCACGGAGAGTGGCCCGACCCTGTGCTTCACGGAGCAAGGCCTCGCCACAGAGGCGGAGGGTGTAGGTATCGATGGCGCAGTTCTGTCGGGCTGCGGGGAGGATGAACTGGAGGCGAGGCGCCTCGTGGGGAGGCGGTGTGGGGAGGAGCATGCGGGGGAGAAGCTCGCGGACACGATGGGCCTCTGTAGGGGTGAGGCAGAGGCAGAAGTGCGCCGTGTCGTCGGATAGGTGACGGATGGGGATGTCGAGCGAGAAGAGGAGGCTGAGGAGGGAGAGACGGAGGTCGCGTGGGACCCGGTAGGTGTCGAGGATATCTGCTGGCGCGGGGTAGAGACGGCCGTGGATGAGGTAGCCGTCGGGGGTGACGGTGACGGTGTCGCCGGGCAGGCCCACGCAACGGCCGAAGTGCAGGGCGTCGCCATCCTGTGGTCGGGGACTGCGATAGAGGACAATGGCCCCACGACGAATCGGTGTGCCGCGTTTATCCACCGCCACACGGTCGCCCGGACGGAGCGCAGGCTGCATGGCGCGTGTGGCTACGGCGTAACGCCCAACCCAGAAACGCCCCACGGTGTGGGCTATCAGCAGGGCAGCTAATAGCACGACGACGCAGCGGATGAGGGGGCGTTTCATGGGGAGGCGTAGACGAGGCGAATCAATCTGAGCGGACGCGTCGGAACATGCGGTTCCATCGGATGCCGCCGTTGAAGAGGCTGCGATCCTTGTCGATGGAGAGCCAGATGAGGATGGGTTTGCCGATGATGTGATCTTCCGGCACAAAGCCCCACGAGCGACTGTCGGCGCTGTTGTGGCGGTTGTCGCCCATCATCCAGTAGTAGTCGTACTTGAAGGTGTAGGTCGTGGCTGGCTGTCCGTTGATGAGGAGGGTGCCGTCCGGGCGACGCTCCATGTGGTTGCCTTCGTAGTTGACGATGCAGCGGCTGTAGAGAGCCAGGTTGCGCTCGTTGAGATCGATGGTGGCGCCTTTGCGTGGGATCCAGATGGGGCCGAAGTCGTCGCGTGTCCAACCGGTGACGTACCCCGGAGGATAGGTCGCTCCGCCAAGCTCAGCGGGCTCCACCTTGATGGTACGCACGAAGGGGAGCTTACGCAGGTAGGCCAACGCTTCGGCGGTCAATGGGAGGCGATAGACGGGGTTGTAGCGTCCGTCCGCATTGGTGGTGAAGCCGAGGTAAGCCAGGGCTTCGTAGTAGTATAGGTCTTCGTTATGCTGCCCGGCGGAGACCAGTCTGCGGTCCTCGCGGCTGATGTTCATCTTGCGGAACTGCTCCTCGGTGAGGAGTGTGCCGTTGGTCTCAACGAAGTAGCAGAGCTGCATGCAGACGGGATCTTTCTGGAGGCGGCCGTTGATGTAGAGCTTGTTGTTGCGCAGCATTAGGGTGTCACCGGGCAGGCCGACGCAACGCTTGACGTAATTCTCACGCTTATCGACAGGCCGGTAGACGATCTTGCCGAAGATGTCGCGGCGGGTGTTGACGACGTCGTACCCGTTCTCTTGCGTGAGCCAGTAATAGTCCGGGTTCTGCTGGAGCAGGGCCACGGTGTCGCCCGTGGGGAGGTTGAAGACCACGATGTCGTTGCGCTGCACATGCCCCAGGCCTTTGACCCGCTTATAGCCCCAATGCGGCCAGTCGAGGTAGGACTTGCAGTTGAAGAATGGCATCGTGTTTTGCACCAGCGGGAAGGAGAGGGGCGTGTTGGGTACACGCGGCCCATAGCTCAGTTTGCTGACGAAAAGGTAGTCGCCCACGAGGAGCGTTTTCTCGAGCGAGGCCGTGGGGATTTGGTAGTTCTGAAACACGAACAGGTTGATGAAATACACGGCGATGAGCGCAAAGAGGATGTCGTCCACCCATTCCAGCGCCTCGCGTACGTGCTTGTTTTTCGAGCGTTTCCATGCGCCCCAGGGGACAAACCGGGTGAGGAATATGTCCGCCAAAACGAACAGCCCGAGCAGCAGCCAGAGGTTTTCCATCCAAATGCAAAACAGGACGTACAGCGTGGCCCAGATGCCGAAGCCGATCCATTGTCTTCTTGAAATCTTCTTCATTGTGCTATTGTGTGTGTAGGGTGGGTGGCCGCCTTAGGCGTTCACCCGGAGTAAATCATTCATACCAAAGACGCCCCTTCGCCCGACGATGAACTCGGCCGCCAGGAGGGCTCCGAGCGCGAAGCCATCGCGGCTCTTGGCCTCGTGGATGAGGCGGATGGTGTCGACGGGGGAGTCGTACGTGACCTCGTGAGTGCCCGGCACTTCGCCCTCACGGACGGACTCGACGCCGATCTCGTCGGCCTGCTGCGCCTGGCCGCGCACCCACCGCGTCTTGCGGTCTATCCGGCGGACGATGGCCTCGGCCAGGGTCACGGCCGTGCCGCTCGGGGCGTCGAGCTTGTGTATGTGGTGCGTCTCTGAGAGGCGGACGTCGTAGTCCGGATAGGCGTTCATCAGCTTGGCCAGATGGTCGCTCAGGGCAAAGAAGAGGTTCACGCCGAGGCTGAAGTTGGAGGCATAAAAAAAGGCGCCCCCCGCCGCGAGGCAGTGCTCCTTCAGTTCGTCCATGCGGGCGGTCCATCCGGTGGATCCGCTCACTACGGGTAGGCCCGCGTCGATGCAGCGGGTGATGTTGTCATAGGCCGTCTGGGGGCCGGTGAACTCGATGGCCACGTCGGCCCGACGGAAGGCGTCGGAGTCGAAAGCGGTGCGGTAATTATCGATGTCGATGAGGGAGACGATGCGGTGTCCCCGGGCGGGTGCGAGGCGTTCGATGGTGTGGCCCATCTTGCCGTGGCCTATCAATGCAATGTTCATCGGGCGTGAAATCTGTGTAAATGAATGGCGCAAAGATAGGACGCGGGCGCTCGAATGCACGTACCGGGGGCCATCTTCCGGCACTCAACGTCGTATGCGGCGGAAGAGGGCGTCGACCGTCCAGAGCAGGAAGACGAGTGCGCCGATCTGGAAATAGAATCGGCAGGCCGCTAGGTCGGGCCACGTGATGTGCAGATCGGGCCACGGCAGGGTGACCTTCAGCACTTGGGTGACGACAATGAGCGTCACGATCGGCAGGGCGAACAGGAGGGCCATACCGATGCGTTCCCAGCGGCGCCACCGCGCCTCTGCCAGTTGGGCCTCTCGGTAGATGCGCTCCATCGTGCGGGCGGCGAATCCGTCGGGCAGATCGGCCTCAGGCCGCTGGGCGAACAGCTCGCGCAAGGGGTCTTTTTCCTTCTCTTCTATCATGGGTCAATCCTCCATAGCTTGCATTAAACTCATCAATTTCTTACGGGTGCGGTGGAGCCTGACCTTCACGTTGGAGAGGCTCAGCCCCGTGATGGCGGCCAGCTCGTCGACCGTCTTTTCTTGCTTATAGAACATATGTACGAGGGCACGATCGTCGGCTCGGAGCTGCGCCAAGGCACAGTCGAGGCGGCGGAAACGCTCCTCGTTGGCCTCCGTCTCGTCGGCCTCGTCGTCGATGGGGTCGGGCAGGTGCTCGATGGCCGTGTCGTCGTCCATCGAGGCCGGCCGGTCGGGGCGCTTCTTGCGCAGGGCAGAGAGGGCCGTGTTGTAGGCGATGCGGTAGATCCAGGTGGCGAAGCTGCAATCGCGTCGGAAGGAGCGGAGCGAACGGAAGGCCTTCAGGAAGGCGTCCTGAGCCAGCTCTTCGGCGTCGGCGCGGTTGCCCGTCATGCCCACCAAGAGGGCAAAGACGGGTCGGCTGTAACGCTCCATGAGTGGGGCGAAGCCGGCCGTATCGCCGTCCAGAACGCGGTTGATGTATGCTTCATCGTCGATCATCCCTAAGTCTCGTTTTTGTCGTGCAAGGATATGACGCAAAGGCGTGCCGCAGGTTACAATCGGCGCACTCCCACGCCTGCGCCGGGCCAAACCGCGCCAGCCTCCGCAGCCACCCCGACCGGTGCGACGCCTATCAGGCCCTGTTTACCTACCCGACACGCCTGCAAGCTCCCAAAAGTGCCTCGTTTCCCTATCTGGCACCGATGTTAGTCCCGAAAAGTGCCTCGTTTCCCTATCCGACACCGATGTTAGTCCCAAAAAGTGCCTCGTTTACCCAACTGACACGCCTGCACGCCCCAAAAAGAGGCGTTTTTGAAATAGCCGTCTATCAGTCCCTGCTTATATACGTAGTATATCAGATCCGCGCCATCGAATCGGACTAAATATACGGCGTATAGATTTATCCACTGTATAAATCGGATCTCATATTCATCGTATATCACAATCAGGTGTACGAATCGGTTCAAATATACGCTGTATAAGCCTATCGCTTATATAAAGCGGTTTGTATTCACAGTGTATATTCGACCCACTTCTATAAGTTGCATTAAATACACTGCGTTTATTTGACTCGCTTGAATGGTGTGACAGAAATACACGAGGTTTATTTGAGGCGATTCTGTGGAGTGATTTACATGTACGATGTATAAATGATCCGTTTCTATGAAGCGATTCACACAAACGGCTCTTTTTGGGGCTTGCAAGCGTGTCGGCTGGGTAAACGAGGCACTTTTTGGAACTGACATCGGTGTCGGGTAGGTAAACAGGGCACTTTTTGGGGCTGACACTGGCGTCGGATAGGCAAACGAGGCCTGATAGGCGTCGCACAGGTCGGGGTGGCTGCGGAGGGCGGCGAAGTTTGGCCCGGCGCAGGCGTGGAGACGCCGATTGTAACCTGCGTCCATCCCTTGCGTCCATAGGGCAAACAGAAACGAGAGAGATTTCAAACCGTATTTAATCAGCGTTTAATTGAAAGGATAGCGTTATGCATGAATTAGTGCCTATAGGTGTTGTAGGGATCGTGTTTTACTTCACGTATAAGATGATCGAGTTGCCTTCGCGGCGTAGAGAGCGAGAGATGATGATCGAGCGAATGGGCCGTACGAACGGCACGGTGCCGAATCTGTTGAGTACAGACCTACCCAAGCGGTCGTTCAGTGGGCTCCGGTTGGGCTGCCTGTTGATTGGCGTCGGACTGGGTCTGCTGGTCGGGCTGATCATCAACACGGCCCTGGCGCACGGCGGATACAGCATGAACAAATGGTCCGAGGAGCAACTCTTCGAGGTGGCTTACGGAGCGCCGGTGCTCATCTTCGGAGGCCTTGGCCTGCTGTGTTCCTACCTGTTGGAGCGTCGGCTATCGACCGACGACAAGCAACGGAGCGAGCGACCGTAAGCCCTTCCGTCCCCGCCCTGCTACGTATGTGAAACAGCCCCCATCCGAATCTTACCGGGTGGGGGCTGTTGGGTGTTATAGATAGGTATGGTAGGGTTTTACCTATCTATCATCCCATTTTTTTCAATTGTACGACTTATGATATACGGATACATCAGGGTGAGCAGCGACCGGCAGACGGTGGAGAATCAGCGGTTTGAGATCAATAACTTTTGCCAGCGGCAGGCGTTGCCGGTAGACGACTGGATCGAGGAGACGATCAGCGGAACGAAGGACTACGATAAGCGGCGCCTAGGGCGACTACTCAAGCGTGTCGGCAAGGACGACATCATCATCTGCAGCGAGCTCTCGCGACTGGGGCGCAACCTGTTTATGATTATGGAGATCCTCAACATCTGCATGACGAAGGAGTGTCGTGTGTGGACCATCAAGGACAACTATCGGTTGGGCGAAGACATACAGAGCAAGGTGCTCGCCTTCGCCTTCGGACTCTCGGCCGAGATAGAGCGCAACCTGATCAGCCAACGCACCCGCGAGGCGCTGGCACGTAAAAAGGCCGAAGGGGTCGTGCTCGGGAGGCCGAAAGGGCGCAAGACTGCCCCAGAAAAGCACAAGCTCTATCCCAAGCGTGAGCTAATCCGGGGCTTACTCGCGGAGAAGGTCTCCAAACGGCAGATCGCTAAAATCTGCAAGTGCGACCGAAACACATTGGCGCGATACATCAAGGAGGTAATTGAGAAGGAAGCATGCTAATCACTTACGAGGATTTTGATCCGCGTATTCGTTTGCCATCAATAGAGACGTGTTTCCCTTTAAGGTCTTCTATAAGCGTATCCCCGAAGACCGATAAACACGCTCCAAAAGCCTTCGGATCAATTCGAGAAATTACTTTTTCGAAAGTGTCCACGCTCGGACAACCATTGGGCAGTTCCACCAAAGGTTTTAGGTTCTCGACAGAGTTCATACATAGAGACGTAATCATCACCACCGCAGAGATAGGTAGCTATGGCAATAATGATTATGTCACTCACTTTATGCTTACAACGTCCTTTCACCCGTGGATCGAGTACTGATGTGATCTCTTCAAATTTTTCCAAGTCCCCTAAGAACAACATTTTGATGCGGTTGCTCTGACGCAAAACCACCCCCATCCTTCATAATTTATGGAGGATTATGAAGGACTGATAGAGTTTGTGCCGTAATCCACTGACGAATACACGTCCTACTTCTCGACTATTCACCCAACTGAGGGGGGGGGGAAAATTGCTGCGATAAAACACCCTATTTTGAGCATCCCTGCTTCCTTTGCGCTTATGATCAACGAAAATAGAGAGATGGATGAGCTGCTGTATGAGCCGGAAAAACTGAGTAACACCCTTATCGATAATACCGATAAGCTGAAGATGGCTGCCTACTTGAGGCGGTGCATCAAAGAGAAAGACATCAACACGATTCAAATAGCCACGGGATACTGGGATGTGCCGGGTATGGCACTCGTGACCGAAGAGCTAAAGGCTTTCTTAGAGCGCGACGGCACGCAGCTGCAAATCCTTATCGGCCAAGAGCCTTATGTCTACGCCGGCCAAGTAAAGGAGCCAACCTATAGAAGGAACTTCCCAGACGATTATATCAAGAAGGATCTCGAAGAGCTGGAGCTCAAAGAGGAATACAAGGGCGTGGTCGACTTGCTGCTGACGCATTGCGGCAAGAAGATGCAGGTGAGGAAGTACACGAAGACCTTCCTGCATGCCAAGTGCTACATCTTTTCAAAGACTTTTATGAAGGACGGAAGCTGGAAATACTACAACGCTATGGCCATTATGGGTAGCTCCAACTTCACCTATAAAGGGCTCTTGGGCAATGCAGAATTGAATTATCTCGAGACGGTCAGCAGTACTGTCGGCGCTAACTATGAAGAGATAAGGGTAAAGGGGCATATCTATTGGTTCAATGAAATGTGGGAGCAGGCGGAAGATTGGACTCCGACGTTCCTCGAGCAAGTCGTGAAGCCCTCCCCCATCGGCCAGGAGGTGAACCGGGAGCGGAAGCAGCGGCAGAAGGAGGAAGAGGTGGCGGCCACCGCACCCTTTACGCCCTACGAACTATACATCAAGCTACTGCAAACCCAGTTTGCCACCTTCCTCGACACGAAGCTCAGCAGCCAGATCAAGGACTATCTGCCCACGACGTACAGCGCGTTCGATTATCAGATTGATGCCGTCAAGCAGTGCTACGAGTATATGCAGCGGCACGGCGGCTTTCTGCTGGCCGACGTGGTCGGGCTCGGTAAGACGGTCGTGGGCGCCCTGATCGTGCGGCACTTCCTAACCGAGCCGCAGAAGGATGGGCGCGGTGGCCGTGTGCTGATCATCACGCCGCCGGCCGTGCTACAGCCGTGGCGAGACACTATCGGCGACATCTGCGCCGCCGCCCCTGAGTTGAACGACCGCATCGACTACATCTCCTTGGGCCGACTCGACAAGTTCACGGAGGAGGTGAACGACGAAGGCGACGAGGAAACGCTCGACGACGGCACGCTTGACGGCACGCTCGATCAAAGCAAGACCTACGGCCTGATCCTCATCGACGAGAGCCACCGCTTCCGTAACTCCGACACCGAAATGTACCGGGCGCTCAACGGCTTGATCGGATCCATCGCCCCCACGCCCTACGTCGGGCTACTCTCTGCCACTCCGCAGAACAACCGCCCCCAGGATTTGAAGAATCAGATCTACCTCTTTGAGCGTACACCCAAGAGCAGCACACTCACGAAGGTGCCGGGCGGCGACTTAGACGCCTTCTTCAAGGAAGTCCATGCGGAATACCAAGAGTTGATCGACAAAAACAGTCCGATGCTCGAGGATCAACGCACCGAACGGCTCAAGCGACTCTCCGAAGAAATCCGCTCCAAAGTGCTGGTGGACATCATGGTGCGTCGCACCCGCACCGACGTGGAGATGAATTACGGAGAAGATATGGAGGCGCAAGGGCTCGTCTTCCCCCGGATCGAGGGGCCGACGGCTTTGAAATACGTCATGGACAGCGCGCAGGTCAGCCTTTTCAACGACACGATGCGCCTCATCGCCCCCGGAGAAGAGGATAAGGACGGACTGACCTATGCCCGCTATCGCGCCATTGAATACTTCGCCGATCCCGCCAACGCGGAGAAGCACAAAGGCCGCGGCAGTCGTACGGCAGGCGATGTGGCCGGACAGCTGGCCTGGCTCATGCAGCAGAGCCTTGTTAAGCGGCTCGAAAGCTCCGCTGGTGCCTTCCGCGAGTCGCTCCATAACCTGTGGCAAAACACGCAGAACATGATCCGTATGTGGGACAACAACACCCTCTTCGTCTGCCCCGACCTCAATGTCAACGAGATTCTGAAAGACAATTTCGACGAGGGCGTGAAAGAGCTGCGCCGAAAAATGGACGAGCTCAACAAGCAGGGGCGGAACGAAGGCGGAAAGAATGCCGAATACCGCCGTGAGGATTTCCAACCGGAGTACATCGAGCTGCTGCAGCGTGACGAGCGCATCCTCAGCGACCTCTGCGCGCGTTGGGACCCGAAGAGGATTAAGAAGGACCCGAAGCTCGAGGCTTTCAAGCGGCAACTGCCCGCGCTGTTTGACCCAGAGAAGAACACCACCGGCCTGCTCGTCATCTTCACCGAGGCCATCCCCACCGCCGTGGAGCTCGGGCGTGTGGTGAAGGAAGCCGGACACCGTCCGCTTGTCATCCGCTCGCAAAACCGCGAGGAGGAGCGCGTTGTGATCCGCCGAAACTTCGACGCCAACTGCCCCGCCGCGGAACAGCTGAACGACTACGACGTGCTCATCACCACCGACACCCTGGCCGAGGGCGTCAATCTGCACCGCGCCCACGTGATCCTCAACTATGACACGCCTTGGAACGCCACCCGCCTCATGCAGCGCATCGGCCGCGTGAACCGTATCGGATCGGCAGCGCCCCACATCTATGTCTACAACTTTATGCCCAGCGACGAGGGCGACGAGAGGATCAAGTTGGTGCAGAAGGCACACGTCAAGCTGCAATCCTTCCACACCCTCTTCGGTGAGGACAGCAAGATCTTCTCCAACGCCGAGGACGTGGTGCACTACGCACTTCTCCCCACCTCCGACCAGATTGAGGATGAGGTGGGCGATGCCCCCTACTTGAAATACGTCAAGGAGCTGCGTGCCTACGTCAAGGCGCACCGCCCGCGCTATCGCCGGATAGAAGAAGCCAACGCGCCCGGCGACTGGCTGATGGTGCAAACCACCGACGACAAAGGCACGGCTTACTTCTTAGTCGGAACGCAGCCCGCCAACGCCATGATCGTCTACTTCGATCCGCAGAGCAAGACGAGGAGCCGGTTCAAGGTGGTCTCGCCGATAGATGTCCTCGAGGAACTGCGAGCGGACGAGGCTGCCTGCGCCATTGATCCGCCCATGAACAGCGAGAAAATGTGGAAGACGCTGGAGAAGGAGGCACTTCAGGCATACAAGAATCACGTCTACGACAAATCCTCAACGCGGGTGGGCGACGCCCTGACCAAAGCGCGGGAAATCATAGACAAGCTATACGACATGCCTAACCTTTCCGCGACGGCTAAACAGATCTTGAAGCAGGCCACCAAGCAGGTGCGTGGTGGCAACGTAGACGTGATCAATCGGATCCTTGAGATCGATCGGAAGCAGTACGCACGGCAGCAACAGCTCTTCTCTTTAGACGACCTCATAGAACAAGCGCTGGGCGGGCTGGCCAAGGAGGTGCCGGTTGCTTCCAAGGGCGACCCTCGAGTCATTTTAGGAACCATCAAATAATCACGTGAACCCGATGTGCGATGCCTCGGCAGACATTCTGCCGAGGCTACCATACCCCCTGAGTATGCCAGCAGACATTCTGCCTGAGCTACCATACCCCCTGAGTATGCCGGCAGACATTCTGCCGGGGCTACCATACCCCATGAGTATGTCGGCAGACATTCTGCCGGGGCTATCATACCCCATGAGTACGCCGGCAGACATTCTGCCGAGGCTATCATACCCCATGAGCATGTCGGCAGACATTCTGCCGAGGGTATAAATAGACGAATCGCTTACATCAAACTCCCGTTCAAACAGCAAACACAGGCAATCATTCACACAACAAACCCATACATATTTATTATGCACACAGACACACTGAGATCCTTCCTGGAAAAGAGCTATCCCGGCATGGACGCCTTCCTCGAGCGGGTCATCTATCGCATCTTCGATCAAACAGAGTTTGAAGCGATTGGCAAGGATGATTATGCGCAGAAAGCGGACTACGGCAAGCAGGCCGAAGCAACCGGCATACGCAACATGGTGTTGAAAGGCGAAGTCTATGCCGGCACAACGCCCTTACAGGTCTTTGACATCACCGTCGACAATCATGTAAAGATGGCGCACAACCGCGTCGCCTTGCAGCTGCTTACCCGCCGCATTATGGAGCATCGATCGGCCGCCTTTATGGTCTTCCACTACGACGAGGCTCACGCCTCCAACCGCGAGTGGCGCTTCTCGTTCTGCTATAAGAGTTCGGAGAGTGAGCAAACCACCGACCCGAAACGCTTCACCTTCCTGTTCGGTCCCGGACACTCCTGCCGCACGGCCGCGGAGAACTTCCAAAAGCTATTCGACAAGAAGGGCGAGGAGGTGACTATCGCCGACCTCCAAACGGCCTTCTCCGTCGAGGCGCTCTCGAGGGAGTTCTTCGACAAGTACCGCGAGCACTACGCTCAGTTTGTGCTCCACGCCACGGGCAAGCGCTACGTCAAGCAGGCCAATAAGTGGGAGGAACGCACGGAGCACGCGCCCGACGAGGCCCTCATGCGCGCTTTCGACGACGACGAGAAGCGTGTGCGCGACTATGTCAAGAAGCTGCTCGGGCGCATCGTCTTCCTCCACTTCTTGCAGAAGAAAGGCTGGATGGGCGTACTCAATGGCGGCCGCTGGGGCGAGGGCAACTACCAATTCATGTACGGCCTCTTCGACCGTGCGTCCGAGACACAGCGGGCCGACTTCGTTCACGAGGTGCTCGAATACCTCTTCTTCCACGCGCTCAACACCGACCGCAAGACCGACAATGACCTCTACGACACGCGTGTCTTTCCGGAGCGAGTGCGCGTGCCTTACCTCAACGGCGGACTCTTTGAGGAGGACGATGCCGACAGATGCTTCAAAGCCTGCACCGACGCCCGCTTCCCCGCCGAGCTATTCGAGAAGCTCTTCACCTTCTTCGAACAGTACAACTTCACCATCGACGAGAACGACCCGGACGACGCGCAGGTGGGCGTAGACCCGGAAATGCTCGGGCGCATCTTCGAGAGCCTCCTGGAGGACAACAAGGAGAAGGGCGCCTTCTACACCCCCAAGGAGATCGTCCAATACATGTGCCGCCGCTCCCTCACGGCTTACCTCCAGGCCGACATACCCAAAGAGAAAGAGAAAATGCGGCAGGCCATCGACTGCTTTGTCCGCACGAAGGACTACAACGAGCTCCGCCTCAAACTGCCACCCTCTCTCCGCGAGCAGGTGGCCGAACGCCTCCGTACGGTCAAGATCTGCGACCCAGCCATCGGCTCCGGTGCCTTCCCCATGGGGCTCTTGCGCGAGCTCTACCTCTGCCGCATCGCCCTCGAAGACGAGGTGAAGGAAGACCCCTCCAAGTCGCACGCCGAGATCAAGAAGGAGATCCTCCAGCAGAACATCTACGGCGTGGATCTCGATCGCGGCGCAGTGGACATTGCCCGCCTGCGCTTTTGGCTCTCGCTCGTAGTCGACGAGGAGCTTCCCCAACCGCTGCCTAACTTGGACTACAAAATCATGCAGGGCAACTCGCTCCTTGAACGCTACAAGGACGTCGACCTTAGTACGCTGGCCTCACAGAAGACGGATGGCCGCCTCATCTTTATTGACGACGAGAACGACGCCTCTCGTTTGAGCCTCTACCACCTCCTCACCGAGTACTACGGCGAGGACAACCACGACAAGAAGCAGTCGCTCCGAGCGCGCATCCAGCAGAACATTGAAGAGCAGCTCAAAGCCCAACGATACGAGGTCGACCTCTCCGACGTCGACCTCTTCGCCAACGCCCACTTCTTCCTTTGGCACACGTGGTTTAGCGAGGTCTTTGACGATGGTGGCTTCGATATCGTAATCGGAAATCCGCCGTACATCAGTCTGCAAAACGAGGGTGGGAGTGTCGGCAAACCTTATGAGAAGGCGGACTTCTCTTCTTTCGATCGTAGGGGTGACATCTACTGTCTCTTCTATGAAAAGGGAATGCAGCTGCTTTCTCCGGGCGGAACGCTCTGCTTTATCACCTCCAACAAATGGATGCGTGCCGCGTATGGCGAAAAGCTGCGAGGATTCTTGGCCGAGCATACCAATCCCTGCCTCTTAATCGACTTCTCCGGGAACAAGATCTTTGAGAATGCCACGGTGGATGTCAATATCCTGCTGCTCGAAAAGGCGGCGAACGCTGGGCAGACGGAGGCCGTAACGCTGGGGAAAGACTTCCGGTTAAGTGCCGAGAATTTGAGCCTTTACGTGCATCAACATGCCACGCGCACAGCCTTCTCCTCTTCGGAAAGCTGGGTGATACTCTCGCCCATCGAGGAAAGCATCCGCCGTAAGATCGAAGCAGTGGGCACGCCGCTAAAGGAATGGGATATCCAAATCAACTACGGTATCAAGACTGGCTATAATGATGCCTTTATTATCAGCACCCAAAAGCGTGATGAGATCCTTGCTGCCTGCCAAACAGAAGACGAACGGCAGCGCACTGAAGCTGTAATACGACCCAATAGTTAGCTCCCCATCGCTGCATAGCATACCATTCATACCGGATTCCTGTCTCGCTTTTATTGCGCTTCGACAAGGGCTCTTTGTACTGAAGCATATGAGCATATACCGAAGGGTACTGCTCCATGAATGCCGCTTCAGCCTGTTCCGATGCACCTTGGATCGTCTCATCGAATTGAAGTGGAAAATGCCAAGGAATATAGATCAGCCACAGTCCTGCCCAATCGTAGCCGTAGCGTTTGATGTCTTTGCCGCGCAGAATCGGTCGTATCAGATCCGCGGTGCGCTGGCGTTCCTCTTCAGACTGGCAATTGGCAAGGATCTCATCGCGCTTTGCGGTGCTGATAATAAAGGCTTCGTTGTATCCGGTGAGAATGCCGCGTTTGATAGTGATATCCCAGTCCTTTAGCGGCGTCCCGACGTCCTCAATCTTACGGCGGATGCTTGCCTCGATGGGCGAGAGAATAAGCCAGCTGCCCGAGGTGGTGAATGGGAGCGTGACGGCATGTTGCTCTACATAAAGGCTCCATTTTAAGCATCATCTATAAGACGAAGCGTGGCTACGAGCGGGCGTTTCTCTACACCGAATGCGACGACAACGATCTGACCTATTTCATCCTCTATCACCTGCGCACAATACGGCAGGCACTCGAGCGGTTGAAGGATTACCTGCGGCGTAAGGCGACGGAAAACAACGACGCCCACCGGCAGATGTCCGTGGGGAACATGAATAGCCGGCAGGCGCAGATGGTTCAGATCCTTCGCGAGAAGCCCGACATGATGTTCACTGTCCGCGAAATCGAGCAGCGCTTTGCTGTGACAAACGCCACAGCGCGTACCGACCTGAAGGGCTTGGTGGAGCGAGGCTTCCTTGTTGAGGTGGCTATGAATAAGGTGAAGCGGGGCTATGTACGATTAGCCGACTTCGAGGCACGACTGGCAGGAGGGTGAGTTCACTTTCCCTGGCTTACTAAGCAGCTCATGGGCGCCTTGAGGCGGGCGGCGCTGCGGAAGTAGACCTCGGCGTAACCGATCTTCAGCTTCGTGCGGATCTTGATCGGCAGAAAGTTCTCGTCGTCGCCCACCCACAGCTCCGCGGCCGAACGCGTCTGCGTGAAGGCGTCGTCGTGGATGTCGATCGAGAAGTGGTGCGTGCGATAGCGCGCTTTGTCGCGCTCCACAACGGCGGGGCCGTGATAGCGCAGGTTCACCTTCACCAGATCATGTCCCACGGCAATGATGGCCGGAAAGACGTCGCCCGCCTTGAGACTCGTGCGGTTGATCGTGCGCAGGAAGTAGGTGGCGCCAAGCATGTCGAAAGCGCAACCGGAGCGGACGTAGAGCGTGGTGTCGATCTTCATCTCCGTGGGCGTGTAGCGGCGCGAGCGGATGGTGGTTCGGCTCTTGGCGGGATAATAAAAGGTGAGCTCGTCCGTCAGGCGGTAGTCGTTTTCGTTCGATCGCTTGACGCTGTAGAGCAGGGCGCCTTCGGGCGTGTAGTAACAGTCGAGGGTGTCGCGCATACGGTAGACCGACTCAAAGATTTTGATCGTGCGGAAGAGCATGCGATAGCGACGGGCCGTGGCGCCGCGAAACTTCGTCGTGTTGTATGAGATCGTGGCCTCACCAGCGCGCGACATGATCACGCCCCACTTGAAGTAAAGGTCGTAATTGACCGACTCGCCCACGTTCAGCGGGATGTTGGCCGGGGGGCACTGTGCACGGGCCGCGGCGAACACCAACAGCAGTGCGCACATCATGGCGGCGGCGCGGCCTAGGCCTCGGTCAGAACGGGAAGCCGCCGCTTCGGTTGCGATCACCGGAGCGACCTTCGTCTTTGTAGTTACGTTTCTTCGGAGTCTCATCTTTGGGTTTATTTTTTGTGATTGCGATAGGCTTCTGTCGGTCGAGGGGCAACGCTCTGGGCGCCCACGTTTCCTCGATCTCCCAGTTGGCGCGGATGACGTATTCCTTGGGGGAATAGTAGACCATCTCGGGCTGCCGATGGGTAGCGTAATCACCCGTATCCCAGCGGTCGTTGGCGTTGGTGTCGACCGTGAGGCGGGCGTAGTAGGTGGCGGGCTGCAGGTTGGCAAAGAGTACGCCGCCATCTTTCACTCGGACGCGTCGCAGAGGCTCGTCGGAGGTGTTGAGTAGCTCCACGAAGGCCGTCGTGTCGATGCCGTCGATGTTGATGTACAAGTGGCCGTAGTCCTCACGCTTACGGATGCTAAAGGCCGACTCATAGGCGTCATTCGTATGTCCGTAAATGCTGCGGAGGCGTGCCGAATCGACGGCTATGCGATAGTTGGCACCGTAGGCCCAAGCGTGGCGGAGGTTGTACTTCAGTAGATCCATGCTGTCTTGCTCCAATGCAAACTCAACGGGCGTCCAGACCGTGTCCATCTGTTGCTCCAGGCGGAAATCTTCACGGCGGAGGTTGGTCATCGGCTCCTCGAAAAGGAAGGCCACCGTATCCGTCACCTCTACCATGCCCGCGGCGTTCGATTGGAAGACGAGCGGACGGCGCTCAGGTTTGTTTTCGCTGTCTTTCGACTTACGCCGTGCACGCGGCTTTCGCCAGACTAAATGGAGCGTATCCGTCTGTGGGCGGAGTGTGTTCGTCGAGTCGCTTTTGAGATAATCCACGCGCAGATGCACCGTGTCGCGTGTCCAGACGGCTGAATCTGTAATCCAGTAACGGACAGCCGTGCGACCCGCCATCGGTTGGGTGAGGAACCACGGTGCGTTGCGTCGTGCACCATCGAGTAGCGAGACCGTGGGTAGGGAGTCCAGCGGCGCGTTGAAGTGCAACGTGAAGAGGTCGGCGCGATCGCGACCGGGGCGAAGCATGTATTGGCGCTGGGTGACCTCTTTGAAGAGCCGCAGGGTGACGTCGTCAGGCAGGAAGTGCGTGTAGTGAACGGTGCGGATCGTATCGACGGTGACGGAGTCTTTCCACGTCGTGTCCTGTCGGGTGGCGAAGCGGAAGGTGGGCGTCACGGTGGAGTCGAGGAAAGCGATGGCCTCGCCGGGCTGATCGAAGCGATAGTCCCGATTGGCGTCGGCTAGGGCGTAGAGGCGATACGTACCGGTGGCGATGTTGCGGATCGTGAAGCGTCCGCGATCGTCTGTCTTTGAGGTTCGATCGAAGGGCAGACGGGTAAAAGCCGTGTCGGACGGATTGGCGTGCAGCCCGACGACGACGTCAGGCATCGGTTCCAAGTTCTCGGCATTGAGCAGGACGCCGCCAACCTCGAGCGAGTCGATCACGTCGCCCGTGGAGAAGGCAAAGCTGAAATGGCCGATGGGGTTCTTCTCGTTGTTGTCGGAGATGGCATGACCGAAGTCGATGGTGTACGTGGTGTTGGGCTTCAGCGTGTCCTTGAGCTCGACGCGGATCTTCCGCCCGACGATTTGAATGCTGGGCAGCTCCTTCTGTGGCGGGGCGATGACCACGTTTTGCGACGGTTTATCGACCTGAATCAGTTCATCGAAAACGATCTCCACGCGTCGCCCCTTGTAGTTCGTTTGCTGCGGTGGCGGCGTACTGCTGACAAACCTGGGCGGCTTCTCGTCATACGGTCCGCCGTTCGGTCCCGCCATATTGGCGCACGCCACAGCGCCCCCGATCAGCAATCCCAACCCCAGTCTTTTCATCACGTATGGCACGCACGCCTTCATTCGTTCATTCATCCGCCTCACCTTTATTATGATCGGGGGCAAAGATAGACGCGCTTCGAGAAAGGCTCCGAGGCGTGAGGAGGGCTTCAAAACACGCTATCCCAGAGGTTGTGAATGTCTCTGACCCGTGTCGTTCGCCCGATCTGGATATCCTGCAGTCCCTTTTCGATAGCCCCAACCTCTTTCTCAGTAAGCGGAGGCTCCGCGATGTGCCCTATCTGGCTTTCTACCCATGCCATCAATTGCTTCTTGCCGTTTATCCCCCTCGTTCGTTGCAAGTGAACGATCGGCTGACCATGCTTCTCTCTATACATGCTTCAAAGACCATAAGAATCACACGCTAATACCGCTCCCCCCACAGCCGTCGCATGCGCTCCACGAGCTTATCCTCGGCCGCGTTCGGCTGCCCCTCCCAGATGCGCGTTTGGAGCAGCTCCTCGGGCAGGAAGTCTTGCTTCACGAAATGCCCCTCGTAGTCGTGTGCATACTTGTAATTCTTGCCGTAATCCAGCTCCTTCATCAGCTTCGTTGGGGCGTTACGGAGGTGGAGCGGCACGGGCAGGTTGCCCGTCTCACGCACCAGCGCCAGCGCACGGTCGATGGATAGATAAGCCGAGTTGCTCTTCGGACTGCACGCCAGATAGACCGTCGCCTCGGCCAGGATGATGCGCCCCTCCGGCCACCCGATCTTCTTCAGCGCATCGAAGCAAGCGTTGGCCAGCAGCAGCGCGTTCGGGTTGGCCAGCCCGATGTCCTCCGCCGCAGAGATGACCAGCCGACGGGCAATGAACTCCGGATCCTCGCCCCCCTCGACCATCCGCGCCAGCCAGTAGACGGCCGCGTCCGGGTCGCTGCCACGGATCGACTTGATGAAGGCCGAGATGATGTCGTAATGCATCTCGCCGCCCTTATCGTAGGCCGCGGGGTTCTCCTGCAAACGCTCCACGACCTTCCGATCCGTGATCTCGATCGGCCCCTCGGGCTCGGCCGCGATGACCAGGTCGAGGATGTTGAGCAGCTTCCGCGCGTCGCCACCGGAGTAGCGCACCAGCGCGTCGGTCTCCTTCACCTCAATCGTTCGCTCGCGCAGCACCACGTCCTCGCTGACCGCCCGACGGATGAGCGTCAGCAGGTCTTCCTCTTCCAACGGCTTCAAGACATAGACCTGACAGCGCGAAAGCAGCGGACGGATCACCTCGAACGACGGGTTCTCCGTCGTGGCCCCGATGAGCGTCACCACGCCCGTCTCGACGGCGCTCAGCAGCGAATCCTGTTGCGACTTGCTGAAGCGGTGTATCTCGTCGATGAAGAGGATGGGCGCGACCGTCCCCGTCCGAAACAGCGGCTGGTTACGCGCCCGGTCGATCACCTCGCGCACCTCCTTCACCCCCGAGCTGACGGCGCTCAGGGTATAAAACGGCGCCTCCAGCCGCGACGCCACGATGCGCGCAAGCGTCGTTTTGCCCACCCCGGGCGGCCCCCAAAGGATGAATGAGGGCACGCGTCCGGCCTCGATCATACGGCGGAGCGCCGCCGTGGGCCCCGTCAGGTGGCGTTGCCCGATGTACTCATCGAGCGTCTTCGGTCTCAATCGTTCTGCAAGTGGCTGACTCATGCCGCAAAGATAGCCGCGCCTGCTGGCCCTCGCCTCCGCCTCGCGCTATACGTATATATAATGGCCTCAGACGATCAGCCCTTGGCGGACATCCCCCGACCTTCTTCCGAGGCTCTTCATCCGAGGTGTTTTGCCTCAAATCAAGTGCATAGAGAAAAAGTACTGCGGTAATTTATCGGAAATCAACTGCTTTAAGACTACTTACTGCGGTAATTCATCGCAATGTAATTGCTTTGTGACTACTTACCCGAGTAATTTATTACAATGCGATTGCTTTGCGACTATTCACTCAAGTAATTTATTACAATGCAAATGATTTGCGATTATTTACCGAGGTAATTTGTCGCCATGCGAGTGATTTGTAATCATCAAACTCATTACTTGATTACAATGTAATTGCTTTGCGATTATTTACCGCAGTAATTTGTTACAATGCAAGTGATTTGTAATCATCGAACTCGTTACTTGATTACAATGCAACTGCTTTGCGATGATTTACCGCGGTAATTTGTCGCCATGCAACTGCACTGCGATAAAGTAATGCGGAGTTTGATCGGAAACCGGTTGCATGGCGATCAACCCGGGTGGGAGATGTTTCTCGGCAATAGATGGAGGATCGTCAGTCGAAGCCTTTCATCGTACGTCACATCGGTAGCGATGGATAGACTGCGACGGAGTTTCCCGCACGGTAGCCTCGGCCCGTCCCCCAAGGGTTGGAGGTGTCCCGCAGAGGGGCTTTTGATGGCCCAACTTTGCCGTTTTGAAGCCACATCTGGTTATTCCTTCACAATCCTTGCACTTTTCTTTTGGCACATGGTTTTTGCGCCTACATTTGCCCGCGGTTTTAACACGCAACACATTTGATAGTATTATTTTTTCGATCTTATGAAGAAGCACAATTTTTATGCAGGACCCTCTATTTTGAGTGAGTACACGATCAAGAACACGGCCGACGCCGTACTGAATTTCGCAGGCACAGGCCTGTCGCTGCTGGAAGTCTCCCACCGCGGAAAAGAGTTCGTTGCCGTAAACGACGAGGCTCGCGCGCTGGTGAAGGAGCTGCTGGATGTGCCCGAAACGCACGAGGTGATCTTCCTCGGCGGTGGCGCCAGCCTCCAGTTCTACATGATCCCCTTCAACCTGATGAAGAAAAAGGCCTCGTATCTCGATACAGGTACGTGGGCATCCAACGCCATCAAGGAAGCCAAGTTCGTTGGTGAGGTGGACGTTGTGGCTTCGTCAGCGGACAAGAACTACACATACATCCCGAAGAACTACACCATCGCACCGGATTCGGAGTACTTCCACATCACGACCAACAACACGATCTACGGCACGGAGTTGCATAAGATCCCGGAAGTGAACATCCCGCTGGTGGCTGATATGTCGTCAGACATCTTCTCCTTCCCGGTTGACTTCTCGAAATACAACGCCGTTTATGCCGGTGCACAGAAGAACCTGGCCCCGGCCGGTGTGACGATCATCATCGTTCGCAAAGACGCGCTGGGTCACGTAGACCGTCCGCTCCCCACGATGCTGGACTATCGCACACACATCAAGAAGGATTCGATGTTCAACACGCCTCCCGTACTGCCTATCTTCTCTGCGCTGCAGACCCTGAAGTGGTATAAGGAGCAGGGCGGCATTAAGGTGCTTCAGAAGAAGAACCAGGAGAAGGCAGCCGTGCTGTATGACGAGATCGACCGCAACAAGCTGTTCCGCGGAACGGTGGCTGTCGAAGACCGCTCGCTGATGAACGTTTGCTTCGTGATGAACGACGAGTACAAGGAGCTGGAGAAAGAGTTCGCAGACTTTGCCGCTGCTGCTGGCATGGTCGGCATCAAGGGCCACCGTTCGGTGGGCGGTTTCCGCGCTTCGCTCTACAACGCTATGCCGATCGAAAGCGTGAAGGCACTGGTTCAAACGATGCAGGAATTCGAAAAGAAGCATTGATGTTGAGTTGTTTGGTTGTTGAATCGTTGAGTTGTTTGTTTGACTGATGCACTTGTATGCCTTTGAGAGGTTAGATGTATGACAAGTCTCGAGAGCGTTCGTAAAGAGGAAGTGTATCGACTTCTGGCGCAGTTCCCAGACTTTGAAATGTACAACCTGACGAATCAGATAAGGCGTGCAGCCGTTTCCGTATCTCTAAACATCGCCGAGGGCACTTCCCGAAATTCATTGAAAGAGCAATCGCGTTTTTCTGAAGTCGCCTATGGCTCACTGCTCGAAGTCCACTGCTCATTGCTTATCGCGAAGGATTTGGGTTATATCGATGAGAACGATCTATCCGGTATATCCGTCCGGATTCAGGAATTATCGAATAAGCTGAATGCGCTAAAGCAGAGTCAGATCAGGCGAAGCGAGATTCAACAACAAACGAATAAACAGATAAACAATTAGAGACATGAAGGTACTCGTTGCAACAGAGAAGCCCTTTGCAGCCGTCGCTGTGAATGGCATTCGTGAAGCTGTCGAGAAGGGCGGCTTAGAATTGGCACTGTTGGAAAAATACACCGAGAAGGCACAGTTGCTGGACGCCGTGAAGGATGCTGACGCGATCATCATCCGTAGCGATAAGGTAGACGCCGAAGTGCTCGACGCAGCTAAACAGCTGAAGATCGTGGTTCGCGCAGGCGCTGGCTACGACAACGTAGACCTGGAAGCTGCTACGGCACACAACGTGTGCGTGATGAACACACCGGGTCAGAACTCGAACGCCGTGGCCGAGCTTGCGCTGGGTCTGATGGTTTACGGTGCGCGTAACCTCTATAACGGCACGTCGGGCACGGAGCTGAAAGGCAAGAAGCTGGGTATCCACGCCTATGGCAACGTAGGTCGCAATGTGGCCCGCATCGCCAAAGGCTTCGGTATGGAGATCTATGCCTACGACGCATTCTGCCCCTCCGAAGTGATCGAGGCAGACGGTGTGAAGGCTGTCGCCTCAGCTGAGGAGCTGTACAAGACCTGCCAGTACATCTCGCTGCACATCCCGGCCACGAAGGAGACAAAGAACTCCATCGGCCACGCACTGCTTACGAGCATGCCAAAGGGAGCCGTGCTGATCAACACCGCCCGCAAGGAGGTGATCAATGAGCCGGAACTGGTGAAGGTGCTGGAGGAACGTCCGGACTTCAAGTACCTGACGGACATCATGCCCGGTAACCACGCCGAGCTGGCTGAGAAGTTTGCTGCCCGCTACTTCAGCACGCCCAAGAAGATGGGTGCGCAGACGGCTGAGGCTAACATCAACGCCGGTATCGCTGCCGCCAATCAGATTGTAGACTTCCTGAAGAACGGCAACCGCAAATTCCAAGTGAATAAGTAATGAATCATAGCAAGCTCCCGTTATCGCAGTCCTCTCAAAAGAGAGGAGTCCGGTAGCGGGAGCTTCTTTCTACACACATTCATATACATCCAATCATGAAGATCAAACCATTCAAAGGCGTCCGCCCACCGAAGGAATACGTTGAGCAGGTGCAGTCGCGCCCATACGACGTGCTGAACTCTGCCGAGGCACGCGCCGAAGCTGAAGGGAACGAGAAGTCGCTCTACCACATCATCAAGCCGGAGATCGACTTCCCCGAAGGCACGGACGAACACGATCCGAAAGTCTACGAGAAGGCCGCACAGAACTTCCAAATGTTCCAGGACAAAGGCTGGCTTGTGCAGGACGGCAAGGAACGCTACTACATCTACGCCCAGACGATGAACGGCAAGACGCAATACGGCCTCGTGGTCTGCGCCTATGTCGACGACTACATGACGGGCAAGATCAAGAAGCACGAGCTGACTCGCCGCGACAAGGAGGAAGACCGCATGAAGCATGTGCGCGTGAACAACGCCAACATCGAGCCAGTGTTCTTCGCCTACCCAGACAACAAGGACGTGGACGCTATCGTAGCCAAATACACCAAGGGCACGCCCGAGTATGACTACACGGCCGAGCTCGACGGTTTCCGCCACACGTTCTGGATCATCGACGACGATGCCGACATCCAGCGCATCACGGAGCTGTTTGCCGCCATGCCCGCTATGTACATCGCTGACGGGCACCATCGCTCCGCCGCCGCTGCACTCGTAGGCGCAGAGAAGGCTAAGCAGAACCCGAACCACCGTGGCGATGAGGAGTACAACTTCTTCATGGCCGTTTGCTTCCCCGCCAACCAGCTTACGATCATCGACTACAACCGCGTGGTGAAGGACCTCAACGGACTCTCCGACGAGGAGTTCCTCAAGAAGCTGTCCGAAGACTTCATCGTGGAGAAGAAGGGCACGGAGATCTTCAAGCCCTCGCGCTTGCATGAGTTCTCGCTCTACCTCGGTGGCAACTGGTACTCACTGGTGGCTAAACCGGGCACGTACAACGACAACGATCCGATCGGGGTGCTCGACGTGACGATCTCTTCGAACCTGATCCTCGACAAGATCCTCGGCATTAAAGACCTCCGTAGTGATAAGCGCATCGACTTCGTCGGTGGCATCCGCGGACTGGGCGAGCTTAAGAAGCGCGTCGACAGCGGAGAGATGAAGGTGGCCCTCGCGCTCTACCCCGTCTCCATGAAACAGCTGATCGATATCGCTGACACGGGCAACATCATGCCGCCTAAGACAACCTGGTTTGAACCCAAGCTCCGTTCGGGATTAGTCATCCATAAGCTGAGCTAACCCTCATTCTCGAAAGAGAAACCACACCAATCAATCGCCAAAAAAGAGAGGACACGGGGCCGCGACGAACACTAACCTGTTCTCCACCCCGTGTCCTTCTCATCTCTCCCCACATCATAATGATCAACAACATCGTATTCGACATGGGCGGCGTGCTGGCTAAGATCCATCCGGAACGTGCCATACGCAGCTTCGAAGCCATCGGCGTATCCGACGCCGCAGACCTTATCAACCCCTACAACCACAGCGGACTCTTCGGCGACTTGGAGCGCGGAACGATCGACGCGGACGAGTTTGTCCGCCAACTCTCCGCCCATTGTGGCCACGAGCTCAACCCGGAGGACGTCCGCCGCGCATGGCTCAGCATAGCCAACCCCGCGGAGGTCGAGAAGCTCGACTACATCCTCCGTCTCCGGCCACGCTACCGCCTCTATGTGCTCAGCAACAACAACCCCATCGTCACCGGTTGGGCGCGCACGAGCGAGTTTTCCGCTGCCGGTCGGCCCGTCACGGACTACTTCGACCGCCTCTACATCTCCTACGAGATGCACTGCATGAAGCCCGAGCCTGAGATCTTCCAACGTATGATCGAGGACAGCGGCATGGTGCCCGCCGAGACACTCTTCATTGACGACGGCGCCCATCATCTCGTCACCGCCCGATCGCTCGGCTTCCACACCCTCCTCGCCACCAACGGCGGTGATTGGCGTCCAGACGTCGACCAGTTCCTCAGCGAAAACAAGTAGTAGGGACGCCCTGCGGGCTCCCGGTAGTCATGCGGCTTCGCCGCGGTAGTAGGGGCGGCCATAGTGGTCGCCCGGTAGTCCGAAAGTAGTTAGGAGGCAAAGCCTTCACTCCCGCGGCGAAGCCGCATAAACACATCCTTTATCTTTATGAAAATCCCCTTCCGCATTTCACTCCTCGGATGGGTGGCCATAGCCATCGTAGGCGGCATCTTATTGGGGCAATTCCTGCCCACGGCCATCGTCCGAATCTTCGTCACGTTCAACAGTCTCTTTGGCAACTTCCTCTCGTTCGCCATCCCGCTCATCATCCTCGGCCTCGTGGCCCCCGCCATCGGCGAGTTAGGCAAGGGCGCAGGGAGGCTGCTACTCATCACGGCGCTCATCGCCTACGGATCGACCATCTTCTCCGGCTTCTTCACCTACTTCACCGGTGTGGCGGTCTTCCCCCACCTCCTCACCGTTGGCACCCAGTCGCTCGAGGCGTTGCAGAACCCCGAATCGGCCATGCTCACGCCCTACTTTACCGTTGCCATGCCGCCCGTGATGGACATTATGACCGCCCTTCTGCTCTCCTTCGTCGTCGGTCTCGGCCTCGCCTCCATCCCCGGCGACACGCTCCAAAAGGGCTGCGTAGACTTTCGTGACATCGTCTCGCGCCTCATCGAGACCGTCATCGTGCCCCTCTTGCCGCTCCACATCTTCGGCATCTTCCTCAACATCACCGTCAGCGGACAGGTGGCCGGCATCATGTCCATGTTCCTTCGGGTCATCCTCGTCATCTTCGTGCTGCACGTCGTGCTGCTGCTCATCCAGTTCAGCATAGCCGGTGTCATAGCGGGCAAGAATCCCCTCCGGCTCTTGAAGAACATGCTGCCGGCTTACGCCACTGCCCTTGGCACACAGTCGTCGGCCGCCACCATCCCCGTGACGCTCAAGCAGACGCTCCGGAATGGCGTCCGGGAGAGCATCGCCGTCTTCACCGTCCCACTCTGCGCCACGATCCACCTGGCCGGTAGCACGATGAAGATCACCGCCTGCGCAATGGCCATCCTCCTCATGTCCGGTCAAGCGATCGACCCGGCCGCGTTCAGTGGCTTCATCCTCATGCTCGGCATTACGATGGTTGCTGCGCCCGGAGTGCCCGGCGGCGCCATCATGGCGGCCCTCGGACTCTTGGGCACCATGCTCGGCTTCGACGAGACCCTCCAAGCGCTCATGATCGCCCTTTACATCGCCATGGACAGCTTCGGCACGGCCTGCAACGTGACGGGCGACGGCGCCATTGCCGTCATCGTCGACCGCATCGCTGGCCAGCGCCCCGGCGAGCCGCAAAACGCGTAAGCCCGACGCTGTGGCCGCATCTGGCCATAGCCTTGCGCGGTATCTGCGGATCCCCAGCGGGATGAAATGGCGACTGCTATCGAAGTAATGCCTCCAACCCACCCTCGGTTGGAGGCATTGTCGTACTATATGATTAAGCCGCAAAATTGTAAGTTAACGTCGCTGTGCTGTATGATTAAGATGCAAAATTGTGAGTTATCGTCGCTGTACTACATCGTTAACTCACAAAATTGTGAGTTGCCATCGTTGTACAATGTCGTTAACTCGCAAAGTTGTGAGTTGCCGTCGTTGTATCATGTCGTTAACTCACAAAGTTGTGAGTTGCCGTCGTTGTATCATGTCGTTAACTCACAAAGTTGTGAGTTGCCG
>ERZ773100.344-NODE-344-length-25479-cov-6.284967_pt1 | contig 25479 bp, 16 predicted proteins | sample MGYA00511119_ERZ773100 | MGnify/ENA primary metagenome ERZ773100 (study PRJEB29015, sample SAMEA2738000) | human oral metagenome | biome: human oral; feature: human-associated habitat; material: dental | place: China | collected 2111 ...
TGCATGGTCTGCAATGGCCCAGAATCAGATTCTGGAGGATTTGCATGGTCTGCAATGGCCCGGAATCAGATTCTGGGGTGCCCTGCGCACAAACCTCGGGCTGGAGATGAGTGCCCCCCGCGGCTTGTCGGGGTGGGGCGATGTGACTCCTGTAGATCCCGCTCTCGCCAGACGAAGAACTTGGGCGAAAAGAGGGTCGGTACCGTCTCGCGGATGAAGGGATAGGTGCGCGAACGGCTCTTGGTCTCCTCAGTGAGGAGGAAGCCGTGGCGGTCGATCCCCTCGACGAAGTTCAGCGTGAAGCTGCTGACGAACAGGGCGACGCTGGCGGCACAGAGCGCACCGGCCAGGCGGTTGGGGATGTTGAGCGCGCTCTCGTCTACCCAGTGGTCCATCCATCGACCGGCCAGGCGGACGGTGGCGAAGATGAGGACGAAGGCGCCGATGTAGCTGACGAACGTCACGCTGCCCTCTGACACCCACCCTGCGCTCAGAACGAGCGCGCGCAGCCAGTGGGCCACGCGCGAACAGCAATAGATGACGGCCACGACGGCGCCAAGAACGGCCACTTGACGGACGAATCCGTCGTGCCAGCCCTTGACGAGGCCCCCTCCGACAAGGCCTAAGACCACAATATCCAGCCAGGTCATGCGCGTCCGGGAGGGTGCGGGTTACAGCGTCTTCTTGACCTCTATCTCGTCGAACGGCTCGATCATGTCGCCCTCTTGCACATCGTTATAGTTGTTGATGAAGAGGCCACACTCCTGTCCGGCCACGACCTCCTTCACCTCGTCTTTGAAGCGCTTGAGTGAGGCCAACTCGCCGGTGTGGATCACGATACCGTCACGGATGACGCGCACCTTGTTGGCGCGCTTGATCTTGCCTTCCTTCACGAGGCAGCCAGCCACGGTGCCCACCTTCGAGATCTTGAAGACTTGCAGCACCTCGAGGTTGCCGCAGATCTCCTCCCGAATCTCGGGCGAGAGCATGCCCTCCATAGCCGAGCGCACCTCCTCGATGGCGTCGTAGATGATGGAGTAGAGGCGGATCTCGACGCCCTCCTTGTCGGCCAACTTACGGGCGGCCTGAGCTGGGCGCACCTGGAAGCCGATGATGATGGCGCTGGATGAGGCGGCCAGCTCGACGTCGGACTCGGAGATCTGCCCGACGGCTTTGTGGATGACGTTGACCTGAATCTCTTCGGTGGAGAGCTTGATGAGCGTGTCGGAGAGCGCTTCGACGGAGCCGTCCACGTCGCCCTTGACGATGAGGTTCAGCTCGTGGAAGTCGCCCAGTGCACGGCGGCGCCCCAGCTCCTCGAGTCCGAAGCGCTTCTGGGTGCGGAGCCCCAGCTCACGCTGCAACTGCTCGCGGCGTGCAGCGATTTCGCGCGCCTCCTGCTCGGTCTCCAAGACGTTGAGCGTGTCGCCCGCCTGTGGCGCACCGTCCAGGCCGAGGATCAGCACCGGCTCCGACGGCCCAGCGCTCTCCACGCGTTGGTTGCGCTCGTTGAACATGGCCTTGACACGTCCGTAGTGTGTGCCCGCCAGCACGATGTCGCCTTGGCGCAGCGTCCCGTTGCTCACCAGTACGGTGGCCACATAGCCCCGCCCCTTGTCGAGCGACGACTCGATGACGGAGGCCGTGGCGCGACGTTTCGGGTTGGCCTTCAGCTCCAAAAGGTCGGCTTCGAGCAGCACCTTTTCGAGCAAGTCTTGCACGCCGATGCCCTTCTTGGCCGAGATGTCTTGGCTCTGATACTTGCCGCCCCACTCCTCGACGAGGTAATTCATCTGCGAGAGCTTCTCCTTGATCTTGTCCGGATTGGCGCCGGGCTTATCGATCTTATTGATGGCAAAGACGATGGGGACACCGGCCGCGGAGGCGTGGTTGATGGCCTCGACGGTCTGCGGCATGACGTTGTCGTCGGCTGCGACGATGATGATGGCGATGTCCGTCACCTTGGCGCCACGTGCACGCATGGCGGTGAAGGCCTCGTGGCCCGGGGTGTCGAGGAAGGTGATGTGTCGACCATCGGGCAGGGTCACGCTGTAGGCACCGATGTGCTGCGTGATGCCACCGGCCTCACCGGCGATCACGTTGGCGTTGCGGATGTTGTCCAGCAGCGACGTCTTACCGTGGTCCACGTGGCCCATGACGGTCACGATCGGTGGGCGCGGCACCCAATCCTCGGGGTTGTCCTCCTCTTCCTTAATGGCTTCCGACACCTCGGCGCTGACGTATTCCGTCTTGAAGCCGAACTCCTCGGCTACGATGTTGATCGTCTCCGCGTCGAGTCGCTGATTGATGGAGACCATCATACCGATGCTCATGCAGGTGGAGATGACCTCGGAGACGGAGACGTCCATCATGTTGGCCAGGTCGTTGGCGGTGACGAACTCCGTGAGCTTCAGGATCCGGCTTTCGCGTTCTTCAGCGCGCAGCAGTTCCTGCTCGCGGAAGGCCACAGCGTCACGTTTCTCGCGGCGATACTTGGCGCCTTTGTTCTTGGCGCCCTTGCTGGTCAGACGGGCCAGTGTCTCCTTCACCTGACGCTGCACATCGCCCTCGTTCACCTCCGTGTGCACGGGGCGTTTGGGGCGCTTGTTATCGTTCGATCGCTTGTTGTCGTTCGACCGTGCACCCGTATTGACGGCGGCGTTGATGTCGATGCGGTCTTTCTTGATGCGCTTACGCTTCTTCTTGGCGTCGGCGGATGCGGCGGCCGATGGGGTGGCGGGGGCATGAGGCGTCGCAGATGTAGCGGGCTTAGCTAAGGTAGCGGAAGCCTGCGGTTGCTGCCGCCGACGGTCACGGTTACGCTCGGAGCCCCTGCGCTTGGGGCGCATGGATTGGTTGATGGTGGCGAGGTCGATCTTGCCTGTCACTTTGATGTTCGACTCCAAGCGAGGTGTCTCCAGACGGAACACCTCGTCCTCCTTTTTCTCCGTCGATCCCGTCTGCGCCGTGCTGTCGGCCGATGCTTCCGGTTTGGGCGTTTCGGCGACGGTCGGTGTTGGTTCTGCGGGCGCTTCGGCGATGGGTGCAGGCGCTTCCTGCGTTTGCGCTGTGGGTGCAGAGGCCTCCGCCTTGATCTCTACGGAGGCTGTCCCTTCCTTCGGTTGCTCCACGTTGGGGGCAGGCGCCTCAACGGTTGGAGCGCTTACGGCTGGAGTCTCCGGCTTAGCCTCTCCCTCAGAGGGCGCTGGAGCGGCGGCCGCAGGCTTTGTCTCCGTGTGGTGTGTGGTCGTGGAATGTCCACTGTGTTTACGCCGCCGGGAGTGCGACGATCCGTGTCCGCTCGTTTCGGGTAGATCGATCTTGCCTTTGGTGACGAATTTGGGGAGGATGTCGTCCGGTATCTCGGTCTTGATCACATCCGGTTCCGTCTTGGTGGGTTCCTGGGCTACGGGTTCCGGTTTTGGTTCTGGTTTCACGTGCGTTTCTGTCGGTGCAGCTTTTTCGAGCAGGCGACTTCGTTCGGACTCCGGCAGGTTTTTGCCGAATTCCTTAACGAGCAGGGTGTACTGCTCATCGGGAATGCGGACGTTGGGGTTGCTTTCGACCTCGAAACGCTTCCCGCGCAGATAGTCGACAACCGTCTGCAAGCCGACATTCAAGTCCTTCAATACTTTGTTCAATTTAACAGGCATATCTCTCTTCCTCGTGTAGTTATCTCTGATTTAATCCTCCTCTTTTTCGTCGGTGTCGTCTTCTTGAAACACTTCTGGGGTGTCGTCGTCCGCTTCTTCGTCGGCGTCGTCTTCTTCCGGTTCATCTTCTGTTGGCGTCTCGTCCGGTTCGTCAGTGGATTCAACGGGCTGTTCGTCGACGGGTTCGGATGCGTCGGATGCGTCAACGGGCTGTTCGTCGACGGGGTGTTCCTCTTCCGGAGCATAATCGTCGGGTGCCGGTTGAGCTTCGTCTTCAAACTCGGCTGAGAGGACACGCAGCAGGTCGTCCACCGTCTGCTCTTCCAGGTCGGCACGCTCCATAATCTCTTCGGGGGCCAGGGCAAGCACAGCTTTGGCGGTGTTGCAGCCGATCTCCTTGAGGGCTTCGATCACCCAAGGCTCCACCTCGTCAGCGAACTCGTCGAGATAGATATCCTCCTCGTCGGCCGTATCGATGTCGCGGAAGACGTCGATGGTGTAGTCCGTAAGCATACTGGCCAGCTTGATGTTGAGTCCGTTCTTACCGATGGCCAGCGAAACCTCTTCGGGGCGCAGGAAGACTTCCGCCTTATGCTCCTCTTCGTCGACGCGGATGGAGGAGACTTTGGCCGGACTGAGTGCGCGCTGGATATAGAGTGCGGTGTTGGTGGTGTAGTTTACGACGTCGATATTCTCGTTGCGCAGCTCGCGGACGATGCCGCGAATACGTGAGCCCTTCATGCCGACGCAGGCACCGACGGGATCGATGCGTTCGTCGTACGATTCGACGGCGATCTTGGCGCGTTCACCGGGGATGCGTGCGATAGAGCGGATGGTAATCAGGCCGTCGTTGATCTCGGGCACTTCGATTTCGAAGAGGCGCTGCAGGAAGGCCTTGTCGGTACGAGAGAGGTAGATCTTCGTGTTGTTATCCGTCTCTACCCGCTGCACGACGGCGCGTACGGCCTCGCCCTTGCGATAAAAGTCGCCGGGGATTTGCTCCGATTTGGGCAGCAGGAGCTCGTTGCCTTCGTCGTCGAGTAGCAGCACCTCTTTCTTCCATACCTGATAGACGTCGGCCACGACGATGGTGCCGATCAGCTCGCGGTATTTGGCCGTGAGGTTATCCTTTTGGAGCTCCAGGATCTTCGAGGCCAGCGCCTGTCGGAGGTTGAGGATGGCACGCCGGCCAAAGTCGGCGAAGTGCACCTCGTCGGTCACTTCTTCACCGATGGTACAGTCGGCGTCGATCTGTTGCGCGTCGCGCAGCGAGACCTCCAGATTGGGGTCGCTGACGTGTCCGTTTTCCACCACGGTGCGGTTGCGCCAGATCTCGAAGTCGCCCTTTTCGGGGTTGATGATCACGTCGTAATTCTCGTCCGTGCCGAACATTTTAGCGATCACGTTGCGGAACGACTCTTCGAGCACGTTGATCATCGTCTCCTTGTCGATATTCTTCAGGTCTTTGAACTCCTGAAGGCTGTCTATCATGCTGACTGTTTCCTGTTTCTTGGCCATATTCTCTTGTCTTCTCTCTATTTGAATCGGATTTTACTTTTCGCGTATGCTATCTCATCATATCGGTACGTTTCGTCTTCGTACACGGTGGTCTTGCGACGGGCACCTTCGGGCTTTACCTTTTTGGCTACGGTGAGCGTGACGCCCGTCTCGTCAGCATCCTTGAGCACGCCCGTGCGGAGGGTGCCTTCGCGGGGCTTGAGCTCGATTTCGCTGCCGATATGCTTGCGGTATTGGCGGACGATCTTGAAGGGGCGATCGAGGCCGGCGGAGGTGACCTCCAGCTCGTAATCCTCGGCGTCACGGTCGAGGTGCTGCTCGATATATTGGCTCAGGGCCACGCAATCGTCGATGCTGACAGCCTCGTCGTGGTCAATCTCCACAACGATGGCGTTGTCGGCGCCGATGACGACATCCACAAGGTAGCAAGCCGAGTCGGCCAGGGCGGCTTCAGCCAGACGCATCACTGTATTTCGTTCGATCATTATTGTGCAAAAAGAAAGGGAACCAAAGTGTTCCCCCGTCGTAATTTCGGGGGCAAATATACAATCAATCAGCCTTTTTCTAAGGAAAGGCGTTTTCCAGGCTTTGGCTGGAGAGGTGAAGGCGGATTGGGGGCGTGGCTTAGATGCAGGGCCGGGGCTGACCTTTTCCAAAGATCCCTTTTAAGTACGTTTGCGCCGTTTGAAAACAAAACACCTATAGATATATGAGTGAACTGCATATCATTAATCACCCGATGATCTGCCACAAGTTGACGCGGATCCGGGATGTGAACACGGGTGCGAAGGACTTCCGCGAGTTGCTCCGCGAGATTGCTATGCTGATGGGCTACGAGGTGACGCGCGATCTGCCGCTGACGGAGGTCGAGATCGAGACACCGATGGAGCGCACCGTGGCGTATGAAATCTCGGGCAAGAAGTTGGCTATCGTGCCCATCCTCCGCGCCGGCCTCGGCATGGTGGACGGACTGCTGAGCCTGCTGCCCGTCGCTAAGGTGGGGCACATTGGCCTCTATCGCGATCACGACACGCACCGCCCCGTATTTTATTACTGCAAGCTGCCGGAGGACATCGACCGCCGTATGGTGATCGTCACCGACCCGATGTTGGCCACCGGTGGTAGTGCCTCGGACGCGATCCGTATGCTCAAAGAGAAGGGCTGCACCAACATCCGCCTCATGTGCCTCGTGGCGGCGCCTGAAGGGGTGGCTTACGTCCAGAAGAACCACCCGGACGTGGACATCTACACCGCCTCGCTCGACCGCGAACTGAATCCGCAGGCTTACATCCTGCCTGGGCTGGGCGACGCGGGCGACCGCATTTTCGGCACAAAGTAGGCGTCGCCTAATAGCCGCAACGCTAAGCATCCTCTCGACAGGGGCCTCTCTCAAAAAGGTTCGCTGTCGGGAGGATGCGTTTTTTGTGCCCCGATAGAAATGCGGTTTCATGTCGCATGAAACGGCATTTTCGATTGGAAAAACCATTTTATGTCGCATGACGGGGCATTTCCGACTGGAAAAGCCATTTCGTGTCGCATGACGGGGCTTCGAGCATTGTCCCCCCCACTTTTTTAGATGAAAACGACTTCAAACGACGACGGAGGCGGAAGCATGAGGCGCGTTCAGCCTTGCGTGATGATCAGTGCGCGGCGCGTCTTTGAGGTGATGCGAAAACGGTTGTCGGTGCGATGGCCCACGATCCAAAGGATCCGCCCCGAGGCGTCGCAGAGGATCCACGCGGCGGCTTTGCGGAGGAGGCTGAATTTGTGGTCGGAGAAATAGTCGCTCAGCTTCTTGCGACCCGTCATGCCGAAGGGCACGAAGCTGTCTCCAGCGCGCCAACGCCGGAGGGTGAGTGGAAGGGCGATGCGATCGGCGTCGAAGGTGGCCACGTGGGGGCTGCGGCTGATGGTGAACGCCTCGTCGACGATGCGCTCCTCGAGGCTGAGGCGGATGGGCGCGGTGAGTTCGCTGCCCAGCGTGAGGGGGAAGGCGTCTGCGGACACTTCGTCGGCGGGGTATAGGATCAGGTGGAGGCGATCTTTGAGGAGGTGCCATCGGCCGCCGGGGGCGACGAACGAGCGACCGGATTCGCCGCTGAGGGCGCGGGCGATGTCGGCGCACTGTGAGGGTGTGAAGCCATAAGGCGTGAGCAGTTCGAAGAGCACGGCCTGCGGGGCGGGCGTGCGGAGGAGGGCGTCGATCGATATGCGGCCGTCGGCGTCGATAAGGTGCGCGCGGTGGCTATCGATGGCGTTGCGATAGATGGCTTCGACGTCCGTGAGATGGCCAGCCATGCGCAAGATGGCGTCTCGGACCGACGGGTTGAGTTGCTCCATGAGCGGCAGCAGGCGGAGGCGGACGAAGTTGCGCCGATAGACGTCAGATGCGTTCGAGCTGTCGGTGCGGAAGGGTAGGTGGCGATCGGCAAGCCAGCGGACGATCTGGTGGCGGTCGACCGAGAGCAGCGGCCGGACGATGTGCCCATTGCGGGGCCGCATGCCGCATAGCCCGCTGAGGCCCGTGCCGCGGATGAGGTTGAGGAGGACGGTCTCGACGTTGTCGTCGCGGTGATGAGCCACGGCGATGGCCTCAGCCCCCAGCTCGCGGCGGAGCGTCTCGAACCATTCGTAGCGCAAGGTGCGGGCGGCCATCTCCGTGGAGACACCGTTTTGGTGGGCATAGTCGGCTGTGTCGAAATCGATGCGACGGAAGGGGAGGCCGAGCGCTTCGGCGGTCTGTTGGGCAAAGTCGGCGTCGGCGTCGGACTCGTCGTTGCGCAAGTGGAAGTTGCAATGGGCCGCCACGCAGGGATAGCCGAGTCGGGTGAGGATGTGCAGCAGGGCGACAGAGTCTGCGCCGCCACTCAGTCCGACGATGACGGGCGCCCCGGGCCGGAGCAGTTGGTGTTGCGCGATGTAGGCTTGGACGGTGGAAAGCATGGGTTGCGAGGTCGTTATGGGGGTAGTCAAGAGGTGGTTATGGGGTAGTCAGAGGGCGTGTGAAGTTGTATGGGGGGCGAATGATGCGCGCGCAAAAATAGATGGGGTGGGAGAGGGGCAATGAAATCAGCGACTTATGTTTGCCCGCACATGGAAAAGAAATACGGTTATTTCAAGCGAGACATCAGTTGGTTGTCATTCAATTATCGCGTCCTCCTGGAGGCCGCAGACGCCACCCTACCCATCTATGAGCGGATCCGCTTCCTCTCCATCTACGCCTCCAATCTGGAGGAGTTCTATGAGATACGCGTGGCCGATCAGCGCGGCGCTATCATGAAAAAGAATTACCGCGCCGACAATTCTGAGAAGGCCGAGGAGACGCTCAACGAGATCACCACCGAGGTGAACCGTCAGCAGCAGGATTTCTACAGCATCTTCAACGACGGCATCCTGCCCGAGCTGCGTCGCCAGCGCGTTTACCTCTATCAGACGCACGAGCCGCTGCCCTTCCACCGCGACTTTGTCCGCCGCTATTTCGACGAAGAGATCTTCCCCTACCTCTCGCCCGTCACGCTCCATGAGGGCTTCCGCACCTTCATCCGCGACCGCCGGCTCTATCTCATCGCCCGTATCCTCAAGCGCGAGACGCGTGAACCGCTCTATGTGCTGATCAAAATACCGCACTCCAATGTGCCGCGCTTTATCGCCCTGCCCGAGCATGAGGGCATGCACTACTTCATGTTTGTCGACGACATGATCCGCTACAACCTCCCCGCCATCTTTCCCGGTTACGTGCCCGACGGATGCTACGGGATTAAGATCTCGCGCGACGCCGATATCTATGTCGACGAAGAGACGCCGCAGAGCATCCTCCAGTCTATTCGCACGAAGGTGGGCAAGCGGAAGATCGGCGCCCTGAGTCGCTTCATGTACGACCGCGAGATGCCGCCCGATGTGTTGGCCTTCGTGCGACGGTCGTTCCACATCGCGGCCGACGACCTCGTCGTGGGTGGGCGTTACATGAACCTGCAAGACATGATCCGCCTTCCGAACCCCATCGGGGCGGAGCTGGTGCGCACGCCCCCTGCGCCGCTGCGGGTGCCGTATCTCGAGGAGTTGGCGTCCATGTTTCGCGCCGTGGAGCGGGGCGACGTGCTGCTGCATTTCCCCTATCAATCGTTTGACTACCTACTGCGCTTTCTCATGGAGGCGTCGTTCGATCCGGACGTGGAGGAGATCAAGATCACGCAGTATCGCGTGGCGGAAAACTCGGCCGTGATCCACTCCCTGATCGGTGCCGCGCGCAATGGCAAACGTGTGACGGTCTTCGTGGAGCTCAAGGCGCGCTTCGATGAGGAGAACAACATGAGCACGGCCGAAGAGATGCGTCAGGCGGGGATCAAGATCATCTACAGCATACCCGGGCTGAAGGTGCACGCCAAGGTGGCCGTCGTCTTGCGTCGTGGCGAGGCCGCTGACTTTGCCTGCCTCAGCACGGGCAACTTCAACGAGAAGACGGCCAAGGGCTACTCCGACATGGCCCTCCTGACCTGCGACAAAGCCATCGTGGGCGACGTCTGCCGTGTCTTTGAGGTCTTAGAGGGGCGCCTTGCGGAGCCACACTTCGACCGCCTATTGGTGGCGCGTTTCAACATGGTGCCGGAGCTGATCCGCCTGATCCGCCGCGAGGCCGACCTGGCGCGTGCCGGTCGTGGAGGGCGAATCATTCTCAAGATGAACGGCCTCCAGGATAAGCAGATGATCGACGAACTCTACGAGGCCGGTCAGGCGGGCGTGGAGATCGACCTGCTCGTGCGCGGCATTTGTTGCCTGACTCCCGACCGTAGCTACAGCCCCAACATCCGCGTCACGCGTATCGTGGACATGTATCTCGAGCACGCCCGCCTCTGGTACTTCCGCGGCGATGGCGAAGAGACGATGTACCTCACCTCCTCCGACTGGATGCGGCGCAACCTCAATCGACGGATTGAAGCCGCCGTGCCCATCCTCTCGCCCGACGTCCGCCGCGAGATCCTCGACCTCCTTGACATCCAGCTGCGCGACAACGTCAAGGCCTGCCACATCGACGGCCAGCTACGCAACATCTTCATCCACAACGACGCCCTCCCCCTTCGCGCCCAGCAAGCCACCTACGAATACATCAAGCGCAGGACACACCCAGAGTAGAGACGAATCGCATACACCCCACAGGTACCCGGCCCCGGTGGGCCTTGACCTTCTAACATACGCCCACAGGTACCCGGCCAACTTCCCCGGCCCCGGTGGGGCCTTGACTTTCTTTTGCTTCTTTTCTTGCGTCAAGGCAAGAAAAGAAGAAGGAGAGGCAAGAAAAGAAGGAGGAGAGGCAAGAAAAGAAGAAGGAGAGGCGAGAAAAGGCCGGGTACCAGTGGGGCGTATGCAATACGCCCCTACCCCAGGCACATCCAAATCACCGATTTGCGTCAAGGCAAGCAATATTCCCCCCGTTTCGCCCGTTTCCATCCCACCAAATACAGAGAAAGAAAACTTCATTTATAGCACATACATACACCCATACACAACAAACATCCCCCCATTTTCTGCCTATGAAAAAGATTACCCCTTCCGCCCCCGCCGAACGTCCGGACAACCCCTCCAACCGTCCCCCATCCTTCGGCCCTCGCCCCGAGACCCTCGCCCTGCTCAGCTGGTTCGCCCGCATCTACACGCCGGACAACGCACCCAACCCCGCCCTCCCCATCGCCAACTGACGCCCGCCTCGCTCATACCTTATATATAGCGCACAATGAACCATCTCATAGCCCCATCGCTCCTTTCGGCCGACTTTATGCACCTCGGCCGCGACGTGGAGATGATCAATCGCAGCGAGGCCGACTGGCTGCATATCGACGTCATGGACGGCGTCTTCGTCCCCAACATCTCCTTCGGCTTCCCGGTCATGAACGCCCTCCGCGGCGTCTGCCACAAGCCCACGGACGTGCACCTGATGATCGTCGAACCGCAGAAATTCATCCGTGAGGTGGCCGACTCCGGCGCCTACATGATGACCGTCCACTACGAGGCCTGCACCCACCTCCACCGCACCGTCCACGCCATCCGCGACGCCGGCATGCGCGTCGGTGTGGCCCTCAATCCCCATACGCCCGTCACGCTCCTCGAGGACATCCTCGGGGACCTCGACATGGTGCTCCTCATGTCCGTCAACCCCGGCTTTGCCGCCCAGAGCTTCATCGGCCACTCCGTCGTCAAGACCGCCAAGCTGCGCCGCATGATCCGCGAGCGCGAGCTGAAGACGCTCATCGAGGTCGACGGCGGCGTGAACACCGAGACGGGCCGCGTGCTCCTCGATGCCGGCGCCGACGTGCTCGTGGCCGGCAGCTACGTCTTCCGCTCGCCCGACCCCGAGGCCACCATCCGCGAGCTGAAGGCGCTCTAAACTATCGCCTACCATTTTCTTTGAAAAGCGACCGCTCCGACGCCGTGTCGGGTGGCCGCTTTTCCATTTCTGGGGGACACGGGGGGGGCGGAAATAGTGTATTTCGGAGCCATGCAAGTCTGCGGCGGCCAGAAATAGTGTATTTCGGGCGTTGCAAAGTCTGCGGCGGCCAGAAATAGTGTATTTCGGGCATTGCAAAACCTGCGACGGCCAGAAATAGTGTATTTCGGGCATTGCAAAGTCTGCGGCGGCCAGAAATAGTGTATTTCGGAGCCATGCAAGTCTGCGGCGGTCCGAAATAGTGTATTTCGAGGCCATGCAAATCTGCAACGACCCGTCGCTGCGTGCGATATTAAGAAACATGACAGGAACTGACTGCCGCTGTATGCGATACTAAGAAACATGTCGGGAATTGACTGGCGAAGTGTTCGACACTAAGAAACATACAGGAGACTGACTGGTGAAGTGTTCGATACTAAGAAACATGCCGGAAACTGACTGGCGCTGTGTGCGACACTAAGAAACATAACGGGAACTGACTGGCGAAGTGTTCGACACTAAGAAACATGCCGGAAACTGACTGGCGCTATGTGCGACACTAAGAAACATGCCGGAAACTGACTGGCGCTGTGTGCGACATCAAGAAACATGCATGTGATTTATTATCGCTGTGAATTTTGAGGCCTAACCAACCTGCGACATTCCGCCGCTGTGCTGTTTCCGGATAAAGTGTTCGATTTTGGCGTCTTACGGATTGGCGTATATTTGCCCCCGCTTGATCCCCCTTCAAATAGCACCCATTAACCCCGGGAACGAGGGCCGGACGAAAAAGCAATCCTCACGATATATACAATTGATAGTTACATCATAAGCGAAGAGCCTGGTGGCGCGTGGACGCTGCGTATACATGTCCGCTTCTGCCCCGCGTACCCCCGCTAATTCTCCATTTATCCACATAACAACATGGTCAAATACAACATTGTCGAACTCACAGACATGGATCTCCCCCGGCTGCAAACCATCGCAACCGATCTGGGACTCACGGACATTAAAGGTGTCGAAAAACAAGCCCTGATTTATCAGATTCTTGACCGACAAGCCGAATCGGTAGCCGGTATGCAAAAGGAAAAAGAAGCTCAGAAATCCGAACAGAAACGCCGCGGCCCCGGCCGTCCACCCAAAAACAAGTCGGCCGAATCCTCCGCTGAGGCCTCCGCCTCCGAAAAGGAGTCCAAAGCCGACACGACCGAAAAAGCGGAAAGCAAACCCGCCAAACGTCGCCCGGGCCGCCCGAAGAAAAACAAAGCGGCAGAGCCGACGGAAGCCGCCGCTCCAGCCAAGGCCGAGACGACGGAAGCCGCGCCCAAGGCCGAGACGAAGGAGGAGGCCGAGGCAGCGGAAAGCAAACCCGCCAAACGCCGCCCGGGTCGTCCGAAGAAAAGCAAGTCGGCGGCAGCACCCGTCGCTGAGACGCCTGCCTCCATCGCCGAAACGGAGCCGATCCTGGCCACCGAGCCGATGCTCGAAGCCGAAGAGATGCCCGTAGAATCGCCCGTGGCTGCCCCCATTGCTCCCGTATCGCCCGTCGTTCCTCCATCCGCCGCAGCTGAAACGGCGCCCCAAGCAGCCGCCGCAGCCGCTCATGAAGCGAAGCCGTCGCCCGAAGCGCCAACAGCGACACCCGCCACTCCCCCCGCGCCCGAGGAACCGAAACGCACCATCTTCAAGCATGCTACCGACACGCCTTCCGTCCTCGATCAGGTGCTGCCCATGCAGCCTCCCGCGCCGCAGCCCAAAGACAAGCAGCAGAACGAAGCCAAGAAACGCCCCCAACAGAATCATCGGCCCAACAATCCCAACCTACGCGAAAATGCCCCCGTCGTGCCGCCCCCGCCGATCTACGATTTCGACGGCATACTGACCGCCGCCGGCGTCCTCGAAATCGTGCCCGATGGCTACGGATTCCTCCGCTCGTCGGACTATAATTACCTCGCTTCACCGGACGACGTCTACGTCTCGGCCTCACAAATCAAGCTCTTCGGACTCCGCACCGGCGACCTCGTCGAAGGTCCCATCCGCCCGCCGCGCGAAGGCGAGAAATATTTTCCGCTCGTCAAGGTGGACACCATCAACGGCCGACTGCCCGAAGAGGTCCGCGACCGCGTCCCCTTCGACCATCTCACACCGCTTTTCCCCGAAGAGAAATTCAAACTCACCGACCGCCGTTCGCCGAAGGTTTACGACCCGTACGCCGTCCGCGTAGTCGACCTTTTCGCACCCATCGGCAAGGGGCAGCGTGGACTCATCGTAGCACAACCGAAGACCGGTAAGACAATGCTCCTCAAGGACATCGCCAACGCCATCGCCGCCAATCACCCGGAGGTTTACATGATCATCCTGCTCATCGACGAACGCCCCGAGGAGGTGACCGACATGGCCCGTAGCGTAGACGCCGAGGTTATCGCCTCCACCTTCGACGAGCCGGCCGACCGCCACGTGAAGATCGCCGAGATTGTCCTCAATAAGGCCAAACGCATGGTCGAGTGTGGCCACGACGTAGTCATCCTGCTCGACTCCATCACCCGCCTGGCCCGCGCTTATAACACCGTGCAACCGGCCTCGGGCAAGGTGCTTTCGGGTGGCGTGGAGGCCAATGCCCTCCAGAAGCCGAAGCGATTCTTCGGTGCTGCGCGTAACATCGAGCACGGCGGCAGCCTCACCATCCTCGCTACGGCTCTCACCGAAACGGGTTCGAAGATGGACGACGTGATCTTCGAGGAGTTCAAGGGTACGGGCAACATGGAGCTGCAACTCGACCGTAAGCTGGCCAACCGTCGCATCTTCCCTGCGGTCGACATCCAGGCCTCCAGCACGCGTCGCGACGATTTGCTGCAGGACGAGAACACCCGCAACCGCCTATTCGTGCTCCGCAACACCGTACTCTCGGACATGAATACGGTCGAGGCGATGGAGTTCGTCAAGAAGCGCTTGGAGGGCACCACGGACAACGCCGAATTTTTAGCCTCCATGAACAGCTGACAGCCGGAGGAGCGTCACTCTGGCCTCTCGGACTTAGGGAGGCACCGCAGAAACGTCCTGTCGGGCGAAAGGGATCCGGTCGATTCCTTCCGTCCGGCAGGACGTTTCGTTTGCATCCGTCTGCCGTTGGCGGAGCTTAGTCGCGGTTCCGCCGCCTCATCAGTCGACCCACGGCGTTTTCTAACGACTCCGTCGGCTCAATGATGTTATACCCCTCCCAGAAGTTGGCGTCATAGAAGTCGGCTGCGCGGTCGGTCAGGGCGTCGCGTGAGCGAAACGCCTCGCGGTAGGGGATTTTCTCCGCGTGCGTCTCGTCACGATCGGTGATGGCCATTTCCGACGTCACGACGTACGATGTGGCGAAAAGCCGCCGATGCCAGTCGCAACGAAAGGCCGTTTCGCAGCGCATGTAAGCCAGACTACTGCGGCCGTCGGCCTGTCGCCGATAGGTGACGAGGAAGGCCAATCGCTCGGGGCGAAAGCGCATTCCGGCGGGTTTCTTGCGGAGCATGGCCTGCGTGGCCTTGAGGCGGTCGGTCATATCGAGACTGAACTCCGCGCGGGAGATCGTCCGCGTTTCGCTGTCGATGTAAAGCAGCCCTTCGTAGAGCGCATAAGGGCAGACGACACGTGGCATGAAGCGGATCTCAACGTGCGGACGATCGTCTATCAGTGTGGTGCGATTGTAGCGGAAGGCGTAATGTTCCATCTCGTCGGGGGCGAACATCAAATCGCTGTTTTTCACCACGTCGAGAAAGATGGAGAGCGTCGGTCCGCCTTCGAATTTCACGATGAGCGTGTCGCCCGGCCGTTGGCTGAGCAGCCTCCGCCCCTTCTCGAGCCGTACCCGATCGGCGTTTGTGCCCACGCCATTGTAAGGCGTCTTGTAGAGCCCGACGATGGCCTCCGAAATGTCGATGTAGCGCCGCCCCTTGCGGATGACTTCCCGATAAAAACCAGTCAGGCGATTGGCCCGCTGCGGATAGTTGTCCGTGATGCGATCCACAGCCTGGCGCACGAGGTCGCGCGCATCACCGCCCATGACGGTCACCTCCTCCAGGAGGTTAGCGTTCGGTGTCAGTCGGATGGAAGCCGCCTCGACCTGCGTACCCGGTCGGATCGGATAGGTAAGGAGCGCATAGCCGATGTGCGAAAACTCGATCCGATCGGCCCGGAGGGAGTCAACCACATGGAGCGAAAAATAACCGTCGGCATTGGTCACGGTGCCGATGCCCGTACCTGGCACGGCGACATGCACCGCCGGCAGCACACGGTTCGTGCGGGTGTCGCGCACCGTTCCGCTGACGGTGGCGTACGTCCTACGTGCTGGCACATCCGTCTGCGCCGCGCTGCGAAGCCCCACCATACCGGTGGCCATAAAGAGGCTCCACAGCAGAACTCGAAAAATCGTTTCAGTCTTCATGATTCGGTAAGCGTTTGAATAAAGTGAATAGAGAAAGAGAGCGTGAAGTAAGCTGGGAATAAGTAGCACGAAATAACAAAAATCATCGGCAAGTAGACCTAAAAAAGTTTTAGCGCCCGTCCGCTTCCGGCTGCCTTTTCCCACCGACCGCGAGGATCCCCAAGCGACCCGCTGCGATAACCCGAAAAAGTACAGCTCCAGACTGCCTTCGGCTTTTGGTCAATTCTCTGCAAAAAGTCCCACCAGCCTTCGGAATTGTGCTCTGAAAAGACGTTCAGGCCGGACTACCTTCGGCTGCCTTTTCCCACCGACCGCGAGGCTCCCCAAGTGGCCCGCTGCGATGACCCGAAAAAGAGCAGCTCCGGACGACTTTCGGCTTTTGGTCGATCCCCTGCAAAAAGCCTCTCCAGCCTTCGGAGATGTACCCCGAAAAAATATTCAGGTCAGACAACTTCCGGTCGCCTTCTTCCCACCGACCGCGAGGCTCCCCAGGCGGCCCGCTGCGATGACCCGAAAAAGTGCGGCTCCGGATGACTTTCGGCTTTTGGTCAATCCCCCACGAGAATCCCCGCCAGCCGTCGGAGATGTACCCTGAAAAAATGTTCATGCCAGACTACCTTCGGCTGCTTCTTCCCACCGACCGCGAAGCTCCCCAGGCGGCCCGCTGCGATAGCTCGAAAAAGAGCAGCTCAAGACAGCCTTCGGCTTTTGGTCGATCCCCTGCAAAAAGCCTCTCCAGCCTTCGGAGATGTATCCCGAAAAAATGTTCAGGTCAGATAACTTCCGGCTGCTTCTTCCCACCGACCGCGAGGCTCCTCAAGTGACTCGCTGCGATGACCCGAAAAAGTGCGGCTCAAGACTGCCTTTGGCTTTGGATCTATACTGAGCAAAAAGTTCCGCCAGCCTTCGGAAATGTACCCCAGCCATTCGCCTCGGGCTGTCGGCTTTAGGCTGTAACAAATATAAAAGAAATGGGGCATGAGGGTTGCAGGTAAGGTGTAAATTTCCAAAAGATGCGTCTTATAGCCCAAAATGCGCTGGAGAAAAATAAGATGTTCTACAGATAGCCTTCGGCTATGTGAAGAAGCGCCTCGGCGACTCGAAACGGCTTCAAGATACCCCTTTCCGAAAATGTGTATCGGCCTCAAATCCAAAACGCGCTAAGGAAAAATGAACCGTTCTACAAACAGCCTTCAGCTATGTAAAGAAGCGTTTTGGCGACTCGAAACGGCCTCAAGATACTCCTCCTCGAAAATACGTATCTGCCTCAAATCCAAGACGCGCTGAGGAAAAATAGGCTGTTCTACAGACGGCCTTCGGCTATGTGAAGAAGCGTTTTGGCGACTTGGAAGGGCCTCAAGATACTCCTCCTCGAAAATACGTATCTGCCTCAAATCCAAAACGCGCTAAGGAAAAATAAGATGTTCTACAGACGGCCTTCGGCTATGTGAAGAAGCGTTTTGTCGACTTGGAAGGGCCTCAAGATACTCCTCCTCGAAAATACGTATCTGCCTCAAATCCAAAACGCGCTGAGGAAAAATATGCTGTTCTATAGATGGCCTTCGGCTATGTGAAGAAGCGCTTCGGCGACTCGAAACGGCTTCAAGATAGTCCTCCTCGAAAGTGCGTATCGGCCTCAAATCTTATGGCCTGCGGACCGAAACGGAGCGAATGTGTACGCAGCCTCTTACTTTTGCGCCCCCTAAAAAAGGGGACTCCAAAGATGATTGATAGTGCTTATTTTGAAGATAAAAAGGCGGCCTACTACACGCTGGGTTGCAAGCTCAATTTCGCCGAAACGTCCGCCATCGGCCGCGAACTGGCCGATCATGGCATCCGACGTGCGCGCGCCGGGGAGCAGGCCGACGTCTGCGTGGTGAACACTTGCTCCGTGACGGAGCTTGCCGACAAAAAGTGCCGCCAATTGATCCGACGCATTCGCCGCCAACACCCGAAGGCGTTCGTTATCGTCACGGGATGTTACGCGCAACTGAAGCCGGACGAGGTGCTCGCCATCGATCACGTCGATCTGGTTTTAGGCGCTGAGCAGAAGGGAGATGTGATGCGTCACCTGCGCGAGCGGACGGCCGGCCTGGCGGTGACGACCGACACGAAACGCATTCGCGCTTTCACCCCCTCCTGCTCGGCGGACGATCGCACGCGCCACTTTTTGAAGGTGCAGGACGGCTGTGACTATTTCTGTTCTTTCTGTACCATCCCGTTTGCGCGCGGACGCAGTCGGAATGGCCGCATTGCCGACCTCGTAGCGCAGGCTGAGGGGGTGGCGCGCGAAGGCGGGCGGGAGATCGTCCTCACCGGCGTCAATATTGGCGACTTCGGGCGCTCCACGGGCGAGACTTTTCTGGACCTCCTCCGCGCGCTGGATCGGGTCGAGGGCATTGCGCGCTACCGTATTTCCTCCATCGAGCCGAACCTCGTCACGGATGAGGTCATCGAGCTCGTAGCCGCCAGCAGCCGCTTCATGCCGCACTTCCATATCCCGCTGCAAAGCGGCAGCGACACCGTCCTCGAGCTGATGCGCCGACGCTACGACACGTCGCTCTTTCGCCGCCGCGTGGAGCGGATCCGCAGCCTGATGCCGGACGCGTTTATCGGCGTGGACGTGATCGTGGGTACCCGCGGCGAGACGGAGGCGTGTTTTGCTGAGTGCCACGAATTTCTTGAAAATTTACCCTTCTCACAGCTTCACGTTTTTAGCTATTCCGAGCGGCCGGGGACGATGGCGCTGCGGATTACGCCCGTCGTCCCGGCCGACGTCAAGCACGCCCGCAGCCGCACGCTGCTCGATCTGTCGGACCGCAAACTCCATGCGTTTTACGACGCCCACATCGGTCGCGAGGCCACCGTCCTCTTCGAACACGCCCGCAAAGGCGGTCGCATGCACGGGTTCACGGCAAACTATATTAAGGTAGAAACGGCGTACGACAGCGCGCTCGCCAACCGCCTCACCCCCATCTGCCTCGACGGGTGGAACGCGGACGGCACGGCGCTCACGGCCACACTCCTCAGCCGCCCATGAAAGCCTTCGCGAACACGCTGATCTATGCACTGCTTTACGCCGTGGTGCGCCTCCATGCGCTGCTTCCGATGGCCGTGCTCTACGTGCTGTCGGATGTGTTTTACGTCCTCATCTATAGGTTAGTAGGCTATCGTCGGCGTGTAGTCCGCAGCAACTTAGAGGGCGCTTTCCCGCACCTCTCGCCGGACGAACGCCTGCGGCTGGAGCGCCGTTTCTATCACCATTTCTCGGACTACATCGTCGAGACCATCAAACTGGCCGGGATCTCGCACGAGGAGCTGCTGCGGCGGGCTCACCTGCGCAATCCGGAGATGGTCCGCCCGCTGCTCGAAGCCGGCCATAAGTCGCTCATCCTCGTCATGGGCCACTACGGCAATTGGGAATGGTTCACCGGATTTCCTTCGCGTTTTGGGGGGCTCTTGGAGGTGTGTCAGATCTACCGCCCGCTGGATAGCCCCGCCTTCGACCGACTCTTCCGCCACCTTCGGACGCGTTTCGGTGCCCGCTGTGTGCCCAAAAAAGACGTCGTCCGCGAACTCATCCGCACTGCCCGCCCCACATCGCCCCCCGCGCTCTTCGTTTTCATTGCCGATCAGACCCCCAGCCGCGCGAATCTGCACTACTGGACCCAGTTTCTCGGCCGCGACACCGCCGTGCTCAACGGCCCCGAGCGGTTGGCCGTCAAGATGAATCTTCCCGTCATCTACGCCGACGTAAGGTGCGAAAGCCGTGGGCATTATACCGTTGATTTTCAACTCCTCACCGATGCCCCGCGCTCCAAGCCCGAGAACTGGATCACCGAAGAATACACCCGGCGCATGGAGCGCACCATCCTGCGCAACCCCGCCGGTTGGCTCTGGACCCATCGCCGCTGGAAATACAGCCGATAGCCTCCAGCCTACAGACGATGAAAAACGCAAACGGTCCACAGCCTTCCGCCGTCAGGCAGCTAAAAGCCCTCGCGAGGGCTTGACTTTCTTTTGCCTTCTTTTCTTGTGGCAAGACAAGAAAAGAAGGTGGGGGAGAGGGGGCAATGCCCCCTCACAGTTAAAGGCGGAAGGCTAAGGGTGTTTTTTTGATTTGAACGACTTGAAAGCCTGCGGCTATACGTTATATATATAAGCGAACGACCCACAGCCTTCCGCTTTGGTATATCGATAATGAAAAACACCCACAGCCTTCCGCCGTCAGGCAGCTAAAAGCCCTCGCGAGGACTTGACCTTCTTTTGCCTTCTTTTCTTGTGTCAAGACAAGAAAAGAAGGTGGGGGAGAGGGGGCAACGCCCCCTCACAGCTAAAGGCGGAAGGCTGAGGGTGTTTTTTTGATTTGGATTGACTGAAAGCCTGAGGCTATTGATCTTTTCTCATTGTCGACGCTTAAAAGCCTCAGGCAAATGGACGTTTTCACCGTCGACACCCGAAAGCCTCAGGCAAAAGCTCAAATCACTTTGGCGAGACGAAAATGCCTCAGGCAAAACGGAATTTTCAGTTGGAAACATCAAATTGCCTCAGGCAAAACGGCATTTCCAGTTGGAAACATCAAATTGCCTCAGGCAAAACGACATTTCCAGCGAGAAACAACGATTTGCCTAAGGCTTTGGCGTCTCGACGGTGAAAATGCTCATTTGCCTAAGGCTTTCGAATGTTTACGTGTAGATTAGATGCATAGCTTCAGGCGTTTAGGTAAAACAAGGAGATAGATAGCAAAAGAGTAAAGCGGCCTTGTGTTTTCGTCTGTTTAGATCGGCTATCTTTCGGCTTCCTTGAACCTCTCGAGGAGAGGGGCGTATGCCATACGCCCCTACGCCTACCGGCCAAAAGGCGCATCCCGGCTTGTGGTTATACCTAATATATATACGGATATGACCGAAAACCTTCCGCCTTTAGCTATGAGGGAGCGTTGCCCCCTCTCTCCTACCTTCTTTTCTTATCTTGACTTGGGGAAAAGAAGGCAAAAGAAAGTCAAGCCCTCGCGAGGGCTTTTAGCTGCCTGACGGCTGAAGGCTGAGGATAGTTTTTCGCCGTCGACATATTAACGCTTTAGGCTGTGGGTCGTCCGCTTATATATATAACGTATAGCCGCAGGCTTTCGAGCCGTTCGAATCGTCGCGTTACGTCGGTCGCGAGCGGTGCGCAGTGGAAAGATTGAAAAAAAATAGCGCTGAACGTTTGGCGGTAGAGAAAAAGGCGTATGTTTGCGGCATGATACCTGCGTAAAAATTACAATAACCACATAATAAATCCCGATGGAAAAGATTCAAATCAATGTGCCTCGCACAATTACCTTCGTCAAGGCTAACAACACAAAGTTGAACAATTCGCTGCACGTGCAGTATCACCGCAAACAGTATGATCTGGTCATGGCCGTCGACAAAACGAAGCTGAAGCTGCCTGCCGACCTGCCGGAGAAGTGGAATACGGGAATCACGTATGAAACGAAGATCGACCAGCACTCCGCGCTCTCAGCCGACACGGCCAAGCTCAAGAAGAAGGATGCGGAGCGAAAAGACCAGTTGATCCACATTTTCCTCACGATACGCGCCCAGGAACGGTCGCATAAGGAAGATGTCCGAGACGCTGCCCTCCGACTCGCCGCCACGCTCCATCCGTACGAGAAGATCTACAAACTGCCCTACGAAATGGAGAGCGGCCGCCTGCTGAGCATGGAGGACGACATCAAAACGATGACGGCCGAGATCACGGCCTTGGGCCTCACCGATGCCTTCGAGAATCTGAAGAAGATCAACACCGAGTTTGAGGCGCTGCACGTCCGCCGTCGGACGGGCGACGCCGACGGGAAGCTGCCCCAGGCGGTCGAGATTCGTCCGCAAACGGACGCGGCGTTCGACGCCGTCTGCCAGTATATCCAAGCCGCCTATCTCAGTGCCGCTTCGGACGACGATCGCGCGCTCATCGATCAGCTCGTGGACCGAATGAACCAGACTTCGCGAGACTTCAAAACGATGCAGCGCTCCCTCACGGCCTCTCATCGGAAAGACAACAAAAAGAAGCCCGGAGAGAAGAAAAAACCGAGGAAGAAGCCGGACGAAGGTCCCGACATTCGGCTGCCAGAAGATGGCAATCAGCCTAAGAAGCCAGAGGGCGGCGGTGGCGGCAAACAGCCCGAAACGCCGAAGCCGGGCGGCGCTGGCGAGGGTAAGAAGCCCGAGACGCCTCAGCCGGGTGGCGCTGGCACGGGGGGCACAGGTGGCACGGGCGGCGGCGGTCCGGAGATCCACCTTCCGGAAGAATGAAGCGCGTAAGCCGAAAGCGGACGACAAGAAACGGTTCCCCCGCGGGGAGATCCGAAAGCGAACAACGAACGACGAAAAATGCCGGGTACAAGAGCGAGGCTATCGCTCCATACCCGGCATTTTCCTTTGTCCGCTCTCGGCTGCCATGCGTCGTTCATTTTCAGCCATTTGCCGCCTGACGCGTACGCACGTCGTTTTTTGTCGTCGACTTTTCGCTTTTGGCAGCCACGCGTCGCTCATTTTCAGCTTTTTGCCGCCTGACGCGTACGCACGGCGTTTTTCGTCGTCAGTCTTTCGCCTTCGGCAATTGCGCGTCGCTCATTTTCAGCTTTTTGCCGCCTGACGCCTACGCACGGCGTTTTTCGTTGTTAGTCTTTTGCTTCCGGCTGCCATGTGTCGTTCATTTTCAGCTTTCTGCCGCCTGATGCGTACGCGCAGCGTTTTTCGTTATTGACTTTTCGCTTCCGGCAACCACGCGTCGTTCATTTTCAGCCTTTTGCCGCCTGGGGCGTACGCACGGCGTTTTTTGTCGTCAGTTTTTAGCCTCCGGCAACAGCGCGTCGTTCATTTTCAGCTTTTTGCCGCCTGATGCGTACGCGCATCGTTTTTCGTTGTTAGTCTTTAGCCTCCGGCAATTGCGCGTTATTCATTTTTAGCCATTTGCCGCCTGACGCCTACGCACGGCGTTTTTTGTCGCCGACTTTTCGCTTCCGGCAGCCACACGTCGTTCATTTTCAGATTTTTGCCGCCTGATGCGTACGCGCAGCGTTTTTCGTTGTTAGTCTTTCGCTTCCGGCCTATACGCGTCGTTCATTTTCAGCCTTTTGCCGCCTGCCGCGTACGCATGGCGTTTTTCGTTGTCAGTCTTTCGCCTCCGGCTGCCATGCGTCGCTCATTTTTAGCTTTTTGCCGCCTGACGCGTACGCATGGCGTTTTTTGTCGTCGACTTTTCGCTTCCGGCTGCCATGTGTCGTTCATTTTCAGCTTTTTGCCGCCTGACGCCTACGCACGTCGTTTTTTGTCGTCGACTTTTCGCATCCGGCTGCCATGCGTCGTTCATTTTCAGCATTTTGCCGCCTGATGCGTACGCACAGCGTTTTTTGTCGTCGACTTTTCGCTTCCGGCTGCCGCGCGTCGTTCATTTTCAGCCTTTTGCCGCCTGACGCCTACGCACGGCGTTTTTGTCGTCGACTTTTCGCTTCCGGCAACCGCGCGTCGTTCATTTTCAGCTTTTTGCCGCCTGACGCGTACGCACGGCGTTTTTCGTTGTCAGTCTTTCGCTTTTAGCTCGCTCCGCTTTTCATTGATTGCCTCGTTGAGGCGGCGGCGTTCGATCTCATTGTTTGAATCGTCGGCTGGCGGCGGGAGCAAACTGTACGATTTATAAGCCTGAGCGTGACGCGCGTTGTGCTTTTTCGCCCGGTAACTCGGCCAGAAAACAAAGCGGAGCATATTCTCGAAATTGACCGGAATACTGAGGCCCATCGGCAGCATTCCCGTGCCGACATGCCCAGCGCGTCGCAGCCCGATGCGTCGCAGCGCACGGAGGTCGCTAATCGCCGCAGCCGAAAGCATATAGCTGCCCATCGGTGCGGTGGGCTGGGGGAGGGCGGCTGGCTCGTACAGCCGATAGACCGCGGGCGGCAGCTGGTCGGGGCGGGCCGTCGGACCGCCAGTGGGGCGAATGCTGTCGAAGGAAATGACCAAGGGGAGGTCGGCGGGACTATGCCGCAGCGCCGGAGCCGCCGATGCGGGCGAGAGAAGCGAACCGGAGCGGATGGCCCGCAGCGTTTCCTCGTTTAGCTCCAGCTCGCCGCTGCGTGCCCGCCGTAGCCAAGCCGTGTCCACAGCCGCAGGCTCCTGCGCCGCGACGAGGGCAGGGACAGCCAGCAGCCAGCCGAGAAGGGTGATTTTTACGAGAAACCACGCGGGCGGAGGCTTGAGAGCGTAATGTAGCGGCAAGGCGTCCAAGACCGAGAGGGGGGAAACATGGTTGAGTGCATGGCCGAACAGCGGGGTGCGCAGACAAGGCCACGGATGCGCTGCGATGTGAAGCCGAATCAGATTTCCTGTTCGATCTTGTAGTTGTTCCGATTCGGCGAGTTACGCGAGATCAACTCCCCGATAAAGCCCGAGAGGAAGAGCTGCGAGCCGATGATCATGGCCGTGAGCGAAATGTAGAAGAAAGGCGACGTCGTGACCAAGGGGCGCAAATCGCCCTCCATCATCGAGGCCAATTTCATCACCAAGACGATGACGAGCGCAGCGAACCCGATGAGAAACATGCCGCTGCCCCAAAGCCCGAAGATGTGCATCGGTTTCTTTCCGAATTTCGACGTAAACCAAAGCGTAATGAGGTCGAGATAACCGTTCACGAAGCGATCGAGTCCGAATTTCGTAACGCCATATTTCCGCGCCTGATGGTGGACTACTTTTTCGCCAATCTTATTGAAACCAGCGATTTTCGCTAAGTAGGGGATGTATCGGTGCATGTCGTTATAGACTTCGATGTTCTTTACCACCTCGCGGCGGTAAGCCTTGAGTCCGCAGTTGAAATCGTGCAGATTGATGCCGGAGAATTTGCGCGCCGTGGCGTTAAAGAGCTTCGACGGGAGGTTTTTCGTCAGGCGATTGTCATATCGCTTCTTTTTCCAGCCCGAGACGATGTCGTAGCCGTCTTCGCGGATCATGCGATAGAGTTCGGGAATCTCGTCGGGGCTGTCCTGCAGATCCGCGTCCATGGTGATCACCACGTCGCCCTCCGCGCGGTAGAAGCCGCAATGGAGCGCCGGCGACTTGCCGTAGTTGCGTCGAAATTTGATTCCCTTCACATGCGTCGACTGTCTCGCCAGACGTTCGATGACGCCCCATGAGCCGTCGGTGCTGCCGTCGTTCACATAGATGATCTCGTAACTGAAATGGTTTTCGTCCATCACTCGCTCAATCCATGCGTGCAACTCAGGCAGGGATTCCGCTTCATTATATAGGGGTACGACAACTGATATATCCATCGTTCGGTTCGTTTCTTTTGAGACGCAAAAGTAGGCCGGGATTTGAATTATCTCGGTGCGTCGCCCGCCCGAAGCGCAGAAGGTCGTCGGACGTCGTCGGCGCCACGCAGCCTGAGGCTTTGGGGAGATCACGTATTTCGGGGGAACGTATCGGTTGGCTGAG
>ERZ773100.345-NODE-345-length-25457-cov-5.493819_pt1 | contig 25457 bp, 20 predicted proteins | sample MGYA00511119_ERZ773100 | MGnify/ENA primary metagenome ERZ773100 (study PRJEB29015, sample SAMEA2738000) | human oral metagenome | biome: human oral; feature: human-associated habitat; material: dental | place: China | collected 2111 ...
AAAACCGTATTATTTTAGTACAGAAGAAAGCCAAAATGCCTACAACAAGTGTGCGTTCGTGTCTCAATGGCTATTTGGTGCAGGAAAAAGACCTTAAAACCGATAGCATAGCCGATGTACAATATGTAACTGCTGTAAAACCTTCAACGGAAGTGCTCAACGACCTTTTCTTCGCATCTAAAATATGTAAAAACACCAAATCGAATACCATTGTATTAGCTAAAAACAAACAGCTCATCGCCAGTGGTACAGGACAAACCAGCCGCGTTGATGCACTCAAACAAGCTATCGAAAAGGCTAAAGAATTCAAATTTGATCTCAACGATGCCGTAATGGCAAGCGATGCTTTCTTCCCCTTCCCCGATTGCGTGGAAATCGCTCACAACGAAGGTATTCGCTCAGTAATACAACCTGGAGGGTCTATTAAAGATCAAGCCAGTATCGACTATTGTGATGCCCACCAAATGGGAATGGTATTCACAGGAATACGACACTTTAAACACTAATTAAACGCTATTTAAACAACGTATGAAACACATTGCAGCCGTAGGAGGCTATTTTATAATGCTTTATGATGTCTTTCGTAAACGCACCCGCTGGTCGATAATGAAAGACCTTATCTTGCGTGAGATAGACGATTTAATATTTGGGTCAATAGGTATCGTGACTTTTATCTCCTTCTTTGTAGGAGGGGTAGTAGCAGTACAAACTGCCCTAAATATCGATAACCCTTTTATTCCTAAATATCTCATAGGTTTCGCCACTCGTCAATCTATTGTATTGGAGTTTGCTCCCACCTTTACAGCTATCATCTTAGCAGGAAAAATAGGGTCGTTTATCACTTCCAGTATAGGTACTATGCGCGTAACCGAACAGATTGATGCTCTTGATATTATGGGAGTAAATTCAGTGAATTATTTAGTATTCCCAAAAATAGTAGCCCTAATGTTAATGCCTTTTCTCATCGCCTTAGGTATGTACTTAGGGGTATTAGGAGGCTGGGCTTCAGCGGTGATGAGTGGTTATACCACCTCTGCTGAATTTGTACAAGGAGTACAATACGACTTCAAACCTTACAGTATGATATACGCCTTCACCAAAACGATAGTATTTGCCTTCTTCTTGGCTACTATCCCGTCCTATCACGGCTATTATATGAAAGGAGGTGCACTGGACGTTGGAAAAGCGAGTACCGTTTCGTTTGTATGGACAAGTATAGTGATTATCCTTTCTAACTCGGTACTCACACAGTTGTTCTACGCTTAAAATGTATCAAGAAAACAAACCACAATATCGCATTTTACTGCTTATCGCCTTAGCACACGGACTCAATGACCTCATTCAAGGGGTCATTCCGTCTATTTATCCTGCTCTGCAAAGCAAATATGCTCTCACAATGACGCAAGTAGGGGTTATTACACTCTGTTACCAACTATCAGCCTCTATATTGCAACCCTTAGTAGGCAATTATACCGACAAGCACCCTAAGCCCTACTCACAAGTATTAGGAATGGCTTTTACCACTACGGGAATCGTAAGTTTATCGTTGGCGAGTAGCTATACAGCTATACTGTGCTCGGTGGTATTCATAGGGGTAGGTTCATCGGTATTCCACCCCGAATCGTCCAGAGTAGCGTTTTTAGCCTCAGGAGGCAGACGCTCGTTCGCACAAGCTATCTTCCAGTTGGGTGGTAACTTTGGGACAGCCTTAGCTCCTCTATTGGTGATATTACTATTGTTCAGCAAAAAAGTAATCGACGGACGAGTTGTAGAAGAAAGTCATCAAGGTAATTTGGTATGGTTTGCAGGGTTCTCTATCTTTGCAATGGTCATACTGCTCCTCATAGGCAAATGGCGTAGCATTCTGCTTAAATTGCTCAAAAAGAAAGCTAAAAAACCTGTATTGTTGCCTAATCTTACCCGTGCACAAATACGCAACTCTATGATTATATTGATGTTACTAGTATTCTCCAAGAACTTCTATACAGCAGCTATCAACAATTACTTTCAGTTTTATACTATTAAAAAGTTCGGATTTAGTAATGCTGAGGCACAGGTATACCTATTCTACTTTTTAGGAGCGGTAGCTGCGGGCTCACTTATTGGAGGTTTTTTAGGTGATAAAGTAGGAAGAAAATTTATTATTTGGTTTTCAATCTTAGGGGCTGCCCCCTTTGCGCTTTGGTTGCCTTACGCCGATGCTACCACTACGGCAGTACTCATCGTGCTGATAGGGTTTATCATTTCATCGGCTTTTGCCTCTATTTTAGTCTATTCACAAGAGCTTTTGCCCCAGAAAATAGGAATGATTTCAGGCTTTTTCTACGGTTTTGCTTTTGGTATGGGCGGATTGGCTTCGGCAGTATTAGGCAAATTAATAGACATAACCAATATTGACTTCGTTTATAAACTATGTTCTTTCTTGCCTTTGATGGGGCTTATTGCATACTTTTTGCCAAACTTATCTTCTGTATCTCTTTCTCAAAAACAGACACAAGCAACCCCGTAAGGGTATTTTGCAATACTCTTACAAATAAACTTTTTCAGTGTTTAAGCTGTATTTCTAACTTACGGTAATGCGTTGAGTTTCTCGATAAGAGCGCCCGCTTTTTGTTCAAAGTCTCTTCTCACTTGTTTGAGGTGGGCGCCTCTGTTCTCTACTCTTTTATCAGCTACTTTATCGATAAGCGTATCAAAATCGTTGAGAATTTCGGTTACAAGAGCTTTACCTCCTTCTGTTTGCATCTTTCCTGTGAAATACACTGCATCGATAATATCACCCAACACGTAGTTAATGTCCTTTTTTAAATTGCGAATACTTGCCATACGTTTTTAATTTATTTATAAATTGGTTGCAAAGTTATGAATTATTTATTATCTTTGCAAAAAATAAATGGGTAATGTATGTATATAATTTAACAGTGGTGATAAGCGATGAGGTATTCACCCAGTGGCAAGAATGGCTACAAAACGTTTATTTACCTACTATAAACACTAATAAAACCATAGAGAGAGTACGAGTATTTAAAGTATTGGACGTACCTGAAAAACACTATGCCATTCATCACGAAACTACTTCACCCGCCCAGTTATTGCATTTCATTGAGCACACTATTCCTAAACTCCTACAACAGTCTGCTGAAACTTTTGGCGAAAAGGTACTCTTTTGGGGCACCCAACTGAAAGAAGTAAAAAGTGAAGAGTGAGAAGTAGATAGATTTTGGCACAGAAATTGATTTACATTCATTAAGCACTAACCATTGACCATAAACCATTAATTACACACTATTAACTAAAAACGATTGACGATGAAAAAGAATTTTAACCTCAGAAAAACGATGAGATACCTCTCCTTAGGTCTGGTAGCCTCATTAGCACTTACCTCGTGCGTAGGTTATTACTATGCCGATGGTATCTATAACGACCCTGTACCCGAAAGGGTAAGATATGTGGAGAGAGAAAGCTATCCTGAACGTTATGACTATCCTCCTGAAAACCGTTATACCCCTAATAAATATAAGGATTTTTTCAGTGAAAAAGCACAACAATATCAACAAAAAACTGACAGTAGTTTTACGCATTTTACTGATGTGAACAGCTATCGCTCCAATGCCTATACAGGCAACTCCTCTTACGGAGGTTGGGGCAGTAACCCTTCACGAGTGAATGTAAATGTGTATAATAACGGTTGGATAAATCCTTATTACGGCTGGAATAACTATTGGGGCTACGGAGCTTGGTATCCTTATTATAGCTATTACGACTACCCTTACTATCGCCCTTATCGCTCTGGCTGGAGCTTTTCCTTAGGTTGGGGCTGGGGTAATTACTACGACCCTTATTGGGGTGGTTACTACGGAGGTTACTATCCTTACTACGGTTACTATGGCTATCCTTATTATGGATATTACGGATACCCATACTATGGATATTATTACGACTATTACCGCCCAAGAGATTACTATTATGAGCCCAATCGTTCATATGGTAGAGATTACTATGGCGGAAGCAGAGGAAGAGCTATCATAAGAGACGACGGACGAAGAGGAGACCCTAATCGTTATAGTGATTACAATAGGGGCTCTTACAATCGTTCTCAAACACAAGGTAATAATTATAGCAATGACGCAAGTCGTCCTAATTACCAAAATCAAGGACGTAACAATGATTATAATAGAGCTCCTTCAGGCTATGAATTAAGAAGAGCTTATGAGTCTAACAATTCTAACTATTCAGGCAGAAGCTCTAACTATAGCAATAGTAATTCAGGTGGAAACTACAACAGTAGCAGTTCCTCTAATAGTGGAGGAGGATACAGAAGTTCTAATCGTGATTAAAAATATTAACAAATGAAAAAAATCAATCATATATTACTTTTAGGAGCTTTTCTTTTCGTAGCTAATGTACAAGCACAGAATTATACTGATGCCCTGCGTTACTCAACAGAAGAGCTTACAGGAACAGCTCGTTTTAAAGCGATGAGTGGAGCTTTCGGAGCCTTGGGAGGCGACCCTTCTGCTATCAATGTCAATCCTGCGGCGAGTTCTATATTTAACAGTTCTGAAATCTCATTTTCTTTAAATAACAACAATCAGAAAAGAGAGATTAATTTTTTAAACAGAAATACTAAAATGACTAATAATGACTTCAATCTGAATCAGTTTGGAGTTGTGTTTCTCTTACCAGATGCTTCTGCTACTTTTAAGAAAGTGAGTTTTGGATTTAATTATCAATTAGCAAAAACATTTGATAATGATAAGTTTTCATATTCTGCTTACAATAACAAAGGATTAGATAATTATTTTTTGTACTATGCTACAAAAGGTAATAACGGAAATCCGTTTAGTTATGGCACTTTTTCAGGAGGTCCTGATCGTATAACAGGGACAGAAGGTAACCAACGAGATGTGGGCGAATTTTATGCTAAATTAGGAAAAACAGAAGGGTATGCTGCACAAATGGCTTATTTAGGAATGATGGCTCAACTTATCACTCCTACAGCTACTTCTACGACTAACATTGCTTATAATCCTAGTGGAGATAATAGAGAACGGTTACAAACTTATAGAATAGATCGTTCAGGTTATGTGAATAAATATAATTTTAATTTTGCTTCACAGTTGGGAGACTTTATAGGCTTAGGATTAAACTTGAATGTTCATAACATCAATGAAAAAGCTCTTTATAGTGCAAAAGATGATAATTTTCAAGGCACTAATCCTTTTTTGCGATATGCTAACCATAAGCAATATATCAATACCACAGGAGATGGTTTTTCTTTGCAGTTAGGAGCTATTATAAAAATAACAGATGACTTGCGTTTAGGTATGAGCTATCAATCGCCTACGTGGTATAGAATGAAAGAAGAGTACAGACAAGTGTTGTATGGTACTGTAGGTGTTGCTACTAGAACTTTTGATTCAGACGTTGAGCTTATCAATCGTTATGGAGATGAAATTTGGTATGAACGTGAATATAAATTCCGTACTCCGAGTGCGTGGACAGGTAGTTTAGCTTATATTATCAAGAAAAGAGCCATACTAAGTGTAGATTATACTTATAGAGCTTATAACAATCTAAAGTTTAGAAGTAGTAATATGGAAGGTGAGAATAATATTATCCAAAATGATTTGGGAGATACTTCTACCTTACGCGTAGGAGGTGAATTCCGTATTCCTTTCAAAATGTTTAAGAATGAACCAGCAAGTACTAACTATATAAGCCTTCGTGGAGGTTATCGCTACGAACAAAGTCCGTATCGCAAAGCAACTGCCACCGTAGGTGACCTTACAGGTTATTCGTTTGGAGCAGGGGTTACTTTAGGAGGTATCCGTTTAGATGCGTCTTATGACATTGCTAAACAAACAAACCTATACCAAATGTACGAAACAATACTTACCGATAATGCTCAAATAAAATCAACTTATGGTAACTTCTTGTTTACCTTTACTGCACAATTATTTTAGGTAAAAGGTAAAGCGAGCGAATGCTTGAAGATAGATACGTGAGTAAAAAATAAAAGAGACGGTGCATAGCACCGTCTTATTTTTAGTATAATGAAATTACACAGAAACTTAGTAGATGCCGTGATAGAGGGACTTACCTTTATTTTCAATGAAGGGCAATACGCCGATAAGGTAGTAGAAAAACAACTGAAAAAAGACAAGCGTTGGGGCGCCCGCGATAGGGCTTTTATTGCCGAAACCATTTACGACATTGTGCGTTGGAAACGGCTTTATGCCGAGATTGCCGAAGTGTACGAACCCTTTACAGTGCATAACCTGCGCCGTATGTTTGCCGTGTGGGCAACCCTCAAAAGTATCACCTTGCCGGATTGGGGAAACTATTTTGAAGATACTCCTGCACGTCGTATCAAAGGCAAGTTCAACGAACTCTCTAAGGTGAGAAAACTACGTGAATCAGTACCCGACTGGTTAGATACTTTGGGCGCACAAGAATTAGGAGAAGCATTGTGGACAGATGAATTGCACGCTCTTAACAGTTTAGCCCCCGTAGTATTGCGCGTGAATACCCTTAAAACTTCTTTGGAACACTTGCAACAGTTTTTGCGACAAGAAGGAGTAGAAACTTATCCTTTGCGCGATTACCCCAATGCTTTGCTGTTAGTAGAACGTAGCAATATCTTTAAAACCCAAGCCTTTGCCGATGGACTGTTTGAGGTACAAGATGCTTCCTCTCAAAAAGTAGCTCCTTTTATGCAGATAGACGACAAGGTGAAACGTGTGATTGACACTTGCGCAGGAGCAGGAGGTAAGACCTTACACCTCGCTACCCTAATGCAAAACAAAGGTCAGATTATAGCGATGGATATCTACGAGCAGAAATTGCAAGAGCTCAAACGCAGGGCGCGCCGTAACGGGGTTTTTAACATAGAAACTAAACTCATAGAACCTAAACAGCTCAAACGTATGCACGGCACATTCGACCGCGTACTCATTGATGCCCCTTGTAGCGGACTCGGCGTACTGCGCCGTAACCCAGATGCAAAATGGAAATTGCAACCTGAATTCTTAGACGAAATACGCACTACTCAACAGGAAATTTTACAACAGTACAGTAAATTGCTAAAAAAAGGGGGCAAACTTGTCTATGCTACTTGTTCTATATTGCCTAGTGAAAACCAACAACAAATAGAAAAATTCTTAGCCTCAGAAGCAGGAAAAGAGTTTCGCTTAGAAGCTGAGGAAGTAATTTTTGCCCATCAATTGGGTTATGATGGTTTCTATATGGCAAGGCTTATCAATGATTAATGATTAGTGATTAGACTAATCATTAAAAATTGTAAATATCATTATTTTGTTGTAATTTTGCACCCTAAAATTTATCACTCATAAACTCAATAACGAATGAAGAAAATAATAACACTGATATTCGTAGTACTTGTTGCAATAGCAAACGCTCAGATACACAACCCTGTAAAGTGGACAACAACGGTTGAGAAAATCAGCGATAACGAATATTATTTGGTAGCAACAGCTTCCATTGAGGCAGGCTGGAAACTCTACGCACAAAACATTCCACCTAAAGGACCTATTCCTACCACCTTTACTTTTGAAAAAAGCGCAAACTTCGAGCTTATGGGTAAGACCGAAGAAAGTAAACCTATACAAAAACACGACAAGGTTTTTGATATGGAAATTGCTTATTTTCACAATCAAGCTGTGTTCAAACAACGCATCAAAATAGTAAAACCTATAACTTCTATAAAAGCAACGGTAGAGTTTATGAGCTGTGACGATAGCAACTGTTTGCCTCCCGATACAGTAGATTTAGAGTTTTTCCTTTCGGGGGCTCCCGTTGCAAACAAAGTGGCGACTCCCCAGTTTACTTTTAGTAATAATACCGACAGTAATAATACAGTTCCTGCAACTACTATAAGCCAAACTACAACAACAAAAGCTTCCACTACTACCCCTATCTCACGTCAAGGTCTGTGGACAATATTCTTTATATCTTTTCTTTCTGGCTTTGCTGCCTTGCTCACTCCTTGTGTATTCCCAATGATTCCTATGACGGTGAGTTATTTTACCAAACAGAGCAAAACTAAAGCTAAAGGTGTGAAGAATGCTGTGATCTATGGTATTTCTATCATTGTGATTTACGTATTGTTGGGCTCAGCTATTACTGCTATCTTTGGTGCAGATGCCTTGAATGCTTTAGCAAGCAACTTCTGGTTTAACCTCATCTTTTTCTTAATATTGGTAGTATTTGCCATTTCGTTTTTAGGAGCGTTCGAAATTACTTTGCCTAGTTCGTGGAGTACCAAAGTAGATGCTCAAGCCGACCGCAGTGGTTTTGTAGGGATTTTCTTTATGGCATTAGCTTTGGCAATAGTATCTTTCTCTTGTACAGGTCCTATTGTAGGTACTTTGTTAGTACAAGCTGCTTCCGAAGGAGGGATCGCTCCTATTATCGGGATGTTCGGCTTCTCATTGGCAATTGCCTTGCCTTTTGCCTTGTTCGCAGCTTTCCCTGGTTGGTTGCACTCCTTGCCTAAATCAGGTGGTTGGATGAACACCGTGAAAGTGGTATTGGGATTTTTAGAATTGGCATTAGCATTCAAATTCCTTTCTAATGCTGATTTGGTATTACAATACCACTGGATAGAACGAGAAGTATTTATCGCTATTTGGATTGCAGTTTTTGGTGCCTTATCGCTCTACCTTTTTGGAAAAATACGTTTGCCTCACGACGATGCCACCGACCGTATTTCAGTAGGTCGCCTGCTATTAGGCTTACTAACTCTTAGTTTTACAATTTATATGATTCCGGGGTTATGGGGGGCACCACTCAACCTTATCAATGCTTTTCCTCCTCCGCAACATTATAGCGAATCGCCTTACGGTGTAGGCTATACCGCTGACGGAGGTAGTGCCAGTGTAGATGAAGGTGCTCTTCCTGAAGGAGCGCACTTGTTCAAACCTCACAATATCGTTACTTTTGATGATTATGAAAAAGGATTAGCTTATGCCAAACAAGTGAACAAACCCGTATTGTTAGACTTTACTGGCTGGTCTTGTGTAAACTGCCGCAAAATGGAACAAAATGTATGGCCTAACCCTCAAGTGCTCGATGCTCTCAGAAATGAAGTGGTATTAATTTCGTTGTACGTAGACGATAAACGTCCACTACCTGAAAGCGAAGTGAGACCTTCACAAATTAGAGAAGGCAAGATGATAAAAACCATTGGACAAAAATGGAGTGAGTTCCAAACCCTCCATTACAAAGCCAATACACAGCCCTTTTACGTGCTGATGAATCTCCAAGGAGAGAACTTAGTAGACCCAATAGGATATACCCTTGATACCGATGACCCCGATGAGTTTTACAAATGGATAAAACAGGGGATTACTGCCTTTGGTAAATAAAATTATTTGATGAAAAACAAACACTACATACTCCCCATATTTATAGGCTTAAGTTTAGCATTAGGGCTTGTTTTAGGAAGACAACTTGCGAATTTCTACATTCCCAAGCCTCCTCCACCTGTACCTATGCCTATTACGGATATAGATACGGTGCAAGAGAATCCTTATAAAGTGAAATTAAACAGACTTATCGATTATATAGAAGAGGACTATGTAGATAAAGTAAATACCGATAGTATTGTAGACCTCACAATAAACAGTATTTTGCACAAGTTAGATCCTCACTCCACTTATATCTCTAAAAGTGATATCCAAGAGGTAGCCGAAACGATGAGTGGTAAGTTCGTAGGTGTGGGTATTAGCTTTTATATGTACAAAGATACCATTGCTGTAATCAAACCTATTGAGGGAAGTGATGCAATGCACAAAGGTATTCGTTTTGGTGACCGTATTTTAATAGCAGGGAAAGATACCTTGTTTAAAAAACACTTAAATACTGATAAAATCAAAAATATTCTCAAAGGAGAAATGGGGTCAAAAGTAGATTTAACTATTTACCGAAAAAGTAAAGATAGTCTTTTTAAAATAGGTATTGAGCGAAAGTTTATTCCTATTAAAAGCATTGATTGTTTTTACAAAGTAAATGATACTTTAGGCTATATACGTATGAATAGGTTTGCCGAAACTACTAATGATGAATTTGACTCAGCACTTAAAGCTTTGGAAAAAGAAGGTATTAACAGTTTAATTCTAGATTTGCGTAATAATTCTGGTGGCTTTCTCAATGTTGGAATTCAGATAGCCGATGAGTTCTTAGCAAAGGATAAGATGATTGTATTTACCAAAAATAATCGCAAAGAAATAGTAGAAACCTATTCTACTGCTGGTGGGTTATTCGAAAATAAACCTATATTTGTACTTGTCAATGAAAATAGCGCATCAGCTAGTGAAATTGTAGCAGGGGCTTTACAGGATAACGATAGAGGTGTGATAGTAGGACGTAGAACTTTCGGCAAGGGATTAGTACAAAGCGAAATGCCTCTACCTGATGGTTCGGCAGTACGCCTTACTACCGCTCGCTACTACACTCCAACAGGACGCTCTATACAAAAGCCCTACAACTTGCGTCACCAGCGCAGAAGCTTCCAAATAGATAATGCTACAGTCCCCGATTCTTTAAAGTTTACAACTCCTAAAGGAAAAGTAGTGTATGGTGGTGGTGGTATCTACCCTGACGTATATGTACCGATAGATATGAAACCGGAAACCTATATGGTAAATGAAGTGCTAAACTCAGGACTTACGAACTTCTTTTTGTTTGAATACTTAGACAGTCACCCTTCTCAGAACCATAAGCCTCAAAAGTCTTATTTCATAGGGGAATACAAAGTGCCCAAAGAAATGCTCAACGCCTTTTCAAAGTTTTTAAAAGAGCGTAAAATCAACATAGATTTCAAACGAAACAGCAATGATATATCAAAATATCTAAAAGCTAACTTAGCTGAGATATGGTTTAACGATAATGTAGCAGGGCTTATCAGGAATCAAGGAGATTTTTACATAGAAAGCTGTCTACACTACTACAAACAAAAACACCCTAAAAATGGTACTGAAAATCCTACCAAAGTGGTAAGGAGAAAAGCCAAAAAACCTATAAAAAGAGTTTAAAAAATATATGAGCAAGAATTTAACATCACGCAGTGAAGACTATTCTAAATGGTATAACGAATTGGTTGTAAAAGCCGATTTAGCCGAAAGTTCAGGCGTGCGTGGCTGTATGGTAATCAAACCTTACGGCTATGCTATTTGGGAAAAAATGCAAGCAGAACTCGACCGTATGTTTAAAGAAACTGGTCACACCAATGCTTATTTTCCTTTATTTGTACCCAAAAGTTATTTTGAAGCAGAGGAAAAGAATGCTGAAGGTTTTGCTAAAGAATGTGCCGTAGTAACCCACTATCGTCTTAAAGCCGACCCTAATGAAAAAGGAAAACTAATGGTAGACCCCGAAGCAAAACTCGAAGAAGAGCTGATAGTACGTCCTACCTCAGAGGCAATTATTTGGAACACCTACAAAAACTGGATACAGTCTTACCGTGATTTGCCTATACTCATCAACCAATGGGCGAATGTTGTGCGCTGGGAGATGCGCACCCGTCTATTTCTTCGCACTGCGGAATTCTTGTGGCAAGAAGGACACACCGCTCACGCCACTAAAGCCGAAGCCATAGAAGAAGCTCAAAAGATGATGAACGTATACGCCAACTTCGTAGAGAACTTTATGGCTGTGCCTGTAATAAAGGGTGTAAAAAGTGAAAGCGAACGCTTTGCAGGGGCTGACGATACCTACTGTATAGAAGCCCTTATGCAAGACGGAAAAGCACTGCAAGCAGGAACATCACACTTCTTAGGACAGAACTTTGCCAAAGCCTTTGAAGTGAAATATGTGAGTAAAGAAGGTAAACAAGAGTACGTATGGGCGAGCTCTTGGGGCGTCTCTACCCGTTTGATGGGAGCACTCATTATGACCCACAGCGATGACAACGGATTGGTGCTTCCTCCTAAATTAGCTCCTATACAAGTGGTAATCGTGCCTATCTACAAAGGAGCAGAACAATTAGAAAAAGTACGCACACACATACAACCTTTAGTAGAAGAACTTAAAAAATGTGGTATTAGCGTAAAATTCGACGATCGTGACACACAGTCTCCTGGCTTTAAGTTCCACGAGTACGAACTCAAAGGGATACCTGTACGCTTAGCTGTAGGACAACGCGACATAGAAAATAACATCTTTGAAGTAGCCCGTCGCGATACCCTTACCAAAGAAACGGTAGCTAGTGACCAAATTGTAGCACATATCCAGCAGCTTTTAGAAAATATTCAAACCAATATATACAACAAAGCTTTGGAGTACCGCAATACCCATATTACCGAAGTGAACAGCTATGATGAGTTCAAGGAATTGCTAGAAACTAAGGGAGGTTTCCTCTCAGCCCACTGGGATGGTACCCCCGAAACCGAAGAACGTATTAAAGAGGAAACTAAAGCGACAATACGTTGTATTCCATTGGATGCCAAAGAAGAAGCAGGTGTGTGTATTTACTCTGGTAAACCCTCTACTAAACGTGTGCTATTTGCTAAAGCCTATTAAAAAATGTAAAAAAATAATTATTGTGTAATTCTAAAATGTTGTATCTCAAACATTTTATAAAAATAGTGTAAATTTTTTTACATTTTATTTGGTAGATATAAAAATAAGATTTATCTTTGCCTTATAAATTTTAACTAAAAACATTTATACGATGAAAAAAATCATTTTATCATTAGTGACCGTATTTGCTTTTGGTATTGCTTCAGCTCAAGACGGCGATTTTGGCTTTAAAAAAGGTAACCTTTTTTTAGAAGGTAACTTTAAGATTAAATCTATCTCTGCAGGATCAACCAAAAGTAATACACTTACATTTACTCCACAAGCAGGGTTCTTCCTAACTGATAAGTTTGCTTTGGGTGCAGGACTAATCATTACGAGTGAAAAAACAAAAAGTAATGGAAGCCAAACAAGTAAGAACACCTCTTTTGGTTTTGATGTTTTTGGACGTTACTACTTCCTTGAATTAGGAAAACGTTTCAAAGTATATGGTGAAGGAGCTGCGTCTTTAACCTTCCCTAGAGAACAAGGAGCAAGTGGTAGTCCAAAAGACAAATTTACACAATTTGGTATTGGAGTAGGAGCAGGTGTTAATTATTTCGTAACTCCTAAACTTGCTATCAACTTTGTTTTAGCTGATGTGGTATCATTTAAATCTCGTAAGCCTGAAAATAGTGAAGCTTTAAATGAATTTAATGTAAACATCAATGAGTTTAATAATTTCTTTGGAAGCCACGCAGCATTTGGTTTAACTTATATACTTTTTTAAAAAGCCAACGCTTAAAACACACAGCTTACTAAAGCATTACCTCCAAAAAGGAAAACTTTTTGGAGGTTCTTTTTTGCTTGATAAGTATATTATTAACAAAATTACATATAAATCATATCTAAAACAAAAGAGTCCAGCAAATTACTGAACTCTTTCTATCATATTAATAATTACTAATTTCTTAACTATCTATACCTTCTATGCTTTAAAACTTTTAAACAAAGTTTCCATCTTTTCTCTTTCTTCTTCAGCTAAAGCTGCATCTACTAAGATTCGTCCACTGTGTTCATCAGTAATAATCTTTCTACGAGAGGCAATTTCTACTTGTACTTGTGGCGGAATAGCAAAGAAAGAACCTCCAGAGGCTCCACGCTGAATTGGCACTATTGCTAAACGGTTCATCACACTACTGCGAATACGTTGATAGGCTTTTAGCAAACGCTCTTCAATTTTAGCCGCATACTCTTCTGCTTTTTCTCTTAAAAATTCCTCCTCTTTCTCAGTTTCTGCCAAAACAGAATCAAGTTCAGCTTTTTTGTGCTTAAGGTGCGCATCACGTTGGGCTTTGCGCTCATCTACTTGTTTGATAGCCTCTTTCTTTTGGTCTACTTGCGCTTTACCTTCTTTAATGCGTTTTTCTGCCAACTGTACTTCTAACTCTTGAAATTCTATCTCTTTAGAAAGAGAGGTATATTCACGATTGTTACGTACATTCTTTTGCTGAGTAGTATATTTTTTGATAAGTGCTTTTGCCTCTTCAATTTTTGCCTTCTTCTCAGCAATTCCTGCCTGCAATTCGTCTAACTCTTCTTTAAACTTTACGTGACGTTTTTTTAAACCCTCTACCTCATCTTCAAGGTCTGAAACTTCTAACGGAAGCTCTCCACGAGTGTTTTGTAACTCATCAATCTTAGAATCGATAAGCTGTAAATCATACAATGCTCTTAATTTTTCTTCTACGGTTATATCCACTTTTTGTGCCATATCTATGAATAATATTTGATAGGATTTGTATCTACATTTGATATTGAGAGGGCAAAAGTAGGAATTTTTTTTGAAAGATACTCAAATAAAATAAATTTTATGTATTGTTCACTTTCAAAATGACCTATATCTGCTAATAATATTTTCCCCTCAGCCCTGAAAAAATCGTGGTATTTAAAGTCTGCACTCACAAAAACATCTGCTCCTGCTCGCTTAGCATCTTCTATTGCAAAAGCACCACTTCCTCCCAATACAGCTACTCTTTTCACTTCTTTCCTCCTGAATGCTGAATACCTAATACAGCTTACCTCCATTTTTTCTTTTAAATAAACAAGGAAATCAGCCTCACTCATCGGAGTTTCAAATTCCCCTATCATACCCATTCCTATATGTTGATGCTCGTTTTCGAGTATATATATCTCATAAGCCACCTCTTCATAAGGGTGATTTTGGCGAAGTGCTTTTAGTATTTGAAATTGTAAGTGCTTGGGAAAAATAACTCCTATTTGTGTTTCATCTTCTGTGTGAAATACATTGGGTTCACCAATAGTTGGGTGTGAAGATTCATTGCCTCTATAAGTGCCTTTCCCTTCAAGATTGAAACTGCATTCCGCATAGTTGCCAATATTCCCCGCTCCTGCTTCGAAGAGTGCTTTACGTAGCTTTTCAGCATTAGCTTTTGGAACATAGGTAATAAGTTTTCTAATAACATTAGGCTGTGGAATAAGTATGGAGCGATTGTGTAATCCTAAACGGTCAGCAATAGAAGCATTCACTCCTAACAGCTGATTGTCTAAAGCCGTATGCATACTGTAAATAGCTATCTGATATCGAATCGCTTTCATCACTACTCGTTCCACATAGGTCTTCCCTGTAAGCGATTTCAGCCCACTGAAGATAATCGGGTGGAAACTAACAATAAGATTACAATTCTTTTCAATAGCTTCTTCTACCACAGATTCTAATGTATCTAAGGTGATGAGTACTCCTGTCACTTCGGCATTGGCGTCACCTACCAATAACCCTACATTATCAAAACTCTCAGCATAATCAAGTGGTGCAAGAGTTTCTAGAACTTTAGTTATGTCTTTTACTTTCATCGTATTATTTTAATGTTTACATACTTTTTCACAGTTCTTTTAATAAAGATTTTCTCTAATCTTTTTCTATATCTGATTTATTGTGTTAGAGATTTAAAATCTCTCCATCATCGTAATACACTACTCTATCTCCTATAATACGAGCAGGAGCAGTATATCTATGAGGTTCTTCCTTACCTATTGCCATAATATGATTTACTTGCCAACCTTTGGCTTTCAAATAATCTGATACCATCGACCTATGACAACGCCACCAAACAGCCTCTGCACACATATAGGCAGTAGTTTCTTTTTCAGCTATAGCAATGAGTTGAGCAATACCTTTCTCAAAATCATAAGTCTCCATATAATCAGCATAAGCTCGAAAAGACTCGTTATGCCAACGAGTATTCTTAGAGTCTTTATGTACTTTACGTCTACCACCTAACAACGTGAGATGGGTATAGGCTATCCCAATTTCGGGTAATACTACCTCTAAGTTTTCTTTATTAAATTGCGGATATTTGTTAGAGCCTGGTAATCCTCTGATATCAACTAAATGTTGTATCTCAAACGATTGTAACATCTCTATAAATTCTTCCAATGTATGTGTGGAATGTCCTATAGTATATATTCTCTTCATAATCAATTACTAACCACTATCTTACTCTTCCCATTACCTTCCTTCTGTACCTCTACTTTCACAGCAATACGCTCTACCATTTCCTGCACGTGAGAGATAACTCCCACTTTCTTCCCCTGATTTTGCAAACTCTCTAAGGCATCTAAGGCTACTGAAAGTGTCTCAGAGTCTAAAGAACCAAAACCTTCGTCTATAAAGAGGGTTTCTACGTTCATTTTGGTAGATGAAAGAGACGAAAGTGCCAAAGCTAAAGCCAAGGACACCAAAAACGATTCTCCTCCTGAAAGTGAGTATACCGAGCGTACCTCAGCTCCCATATCGTTGTCTATCACTTGCAGACTAAGAGAATTGGGAATGCGTTGCAGGGTGTAGCGCCTATTGAGGTAGCGCATCTGCACATTAGCATATTGCAAGAGCATATCCAAAGTGTATTCTTGCGCGTATTTGCGAAACGCATTACCTGTACTACTTCCTATCAGGTCGTTGAGCAAGCTCCAGCGATGAGCGAGTTTTTCCTTTTCTTCTTTGGCTGTGTGCAACTCAACTGCTATTGCTCGCTGTTGTTCATCATTTAAAAGCCGACTCTTTTGAGTGACTACCGTATCGCGCAAGGTATCTTCTTCCGCTGTCTGTTCTGCCAACTGCTGAACGATATCTTCTTCTGTAAAGTTGAGTGGTCTTTTTTCTTTTAGTGTTTCAAGCGCTTGTTGTTTTTCATTCGCAATGGTGTTGTATTGTGCAATGCGGTCATTTAACGATTGAAGGGCTTGGCGCTCTGATTGTAGCCATTCGTGAGAACGATTCGCCCACTCTTGCATTTTGCTTCTTATATGCTCTATTTGAGCAGGTTTGTAGGCTGTAAGCCATTCTTCTATTTTGTGAGTTGCCTCGGCTATATGAGCTTGCGATTGCTGTTGTTGCGTCGCTAAGGTCTCTAAAGTTTTTTCGTTAGCCGTCATCTCCAATAAAATAGCGTTATATTGCTGTTGCGTTTGCTCTAAAAGAGTTGTTAATCGTTCTAACTGCTGTTGGTAAGTCTCTTCTATTACTTGAACCGATTTTCCTTCTAACAATCCCGCACGTTCTTCTTTTAGCGTTTGCAATTGCGCTTGCTCTTTATCGATTGCCGCTGTCAATTCGGTGAGCTCCTGACGGAGTACTTGTTGTGAGGAGGCGAGCTCAGTGCGCTCTTGTGTGAGTTCTGCAAGGCGCTTTTTGTATTTCTCCACACAAGCCGAATGCGCTTCCCAGTCGGTTTTAGCAGTGGTAATTTGGTTTTGAAATTGCACAATATCGGTTTTCCAAAGGGTAAGCCAAGCGTCCGAAAGTTGCAAACTCTGTAATTGTTGATTGTATTTTTGCCGTTGTTGCTCGTAATTTTCAGCGTCTTTCGCAAGGGTATTCAGCTCATCAGTAAGCGATTTGAGTCGGTTGAGGACTTCAAAAAGACGCTCGTTTTCCGCTAAAAGATGTTCTGTTTTTGCTATCTTTTCTGTGATATATGCTTCTATTTCCACAGAAGGATAGGTCGTATAATACACTGATTGCGACAAGCGTTCGTTCTCTTGTTGCCATAAATCCGTACGTTCTGCGTTTTGTGCTGTCTGACTCTCTATACGCTTTTGCAGTTCTTTGAGCTCCGTTTCTTTGGTGATAACCTCTTTGGTAAGCATTTCTAATTGTTTTTTAGCCGTTAGAAATTCTTGTTGCACTGTATCTATTAGGTGTTCAGCTACTGCCTTATGAGCATTGGGGTGGTGTACCGAACCACATACGGGGCAGGCTTCTCCTTCCACCAAATGTTCTCTCAAAAACGCTACATCTTTGGTATTTTCTATTTGTGCCCTTTGGTAAATGCGTTCCGCTGTATCACAAGCTATTTGGGTGGCTATCTTCTCAGCTTTTAAACCTTGCAATGTTTCCAATATTTGGCTTTGGGTGTTTTGCATCTCTTGTAAGAGCGCTTCTCCCTGAACTTTTGCGTCGGTATATTGCTTGATATGTTTGGCAATCTCTCTATCCGCCTGATACACTTGCAAGGCGGTGAGATAAGCCTTCTGCTGTTTGGCAAGCGTCTCTATATCAGTTGAAGGAAGTGCTTGTATAGGGTATTGTGGTTTCAGCTCATTGAGTTGTTGCGTAAGGCGTTCTTCTGCTTGGCTATGGGCGGTTAGTTTTTCATTGAGTTGTTGCTGTTCTTCCACAAGCTGTTTGAGCCACAACGCATTGCGGTACAACTGGGCTTCATCAGGGTGGGTGTTGAGCCACTGCTCTTCTTGCTGAATGTACCTCTCCCCTTTCTGTATGTGCTCAGTTACTTTTTCAAGCGACTCTTTTTTAGCTTGCAAAGCAGTCTCTTTCACCTCTTGTTGCTGCTGTTTTTGCTCAAAAATCTGCGTTAGTTCTGCAAGTCGTACGTCCAATTCCTTTGCTTTGGCAATAACAGGTTTGGCAGTTTCATAAGCCTTTTTGGCAGTAGCCAAATCGTTTTCGGTTAGCGATTTTCGTTCAGATACCTTAGCCTTATCAGCAGTAAGCCTTTCTTTTTCAGTAGTAGCTTCCTTCAAATGTTGCTGAGCGGTTGCTAATAGTTCTTTTTCCCTTTGCTCGGTGAGGATATCCCCTTTTATGGCTTGTAATTGCTCTATGATAGCAAGCTCTCCAAAACGTTCCGCTTGCGAGGTTTTCTCTTGTTCGGCTTTTTCTTTATTGGCAACAGCCTCTTGCCATTGCTGAGTGTACAACTTCTGATTATCAAACCACTGTTGTTGTTCTTTTAAAGTAGCGAGCGAGGCTTGTAAGGTTTTCAACCTCTCTTCATCGGCTGTAAGTTGCTCAGTCAAAGCACTGCGCTCTTCTTCCGTTAAAAAAACAATGTTTTCAAGCTGTTTTTCTAAGAGTTGGAGTTCGTTTTTATGTTGCTTGTTGAGTTCGTACACTTGCTTAGAAATGCGTGTGTAAATCTCCGTACCTGTGAGTTTTTCTAAGATATCCGACCGCTTATCATCATTCGCTTTTAAGAACGACGTAAAGTCTCCTTGTGCCAAAATCACCGATTTGGTAAACTCGTCAAAAGTCAAGCCCACGCATTCCTTTATCTTTTCGAGCACCAATGTCTTGCGGTTCTCAGCAATCAGTTGGTTATCCGTCAGGCAAGTAAGTTGCAAAGTTTCAGGCTGAATTGCCCCCGAAAGTTTGTTATAGGCTCTGCGTACCTGCCATTCCGCTTCATAAGTCTTGCCGTCTACCGCCTGAAATACCACTTTGGCATAGCCCGAAATCGCCCCTTTGCGCAAGAGGTTCTTCACATTATTCACCTGCACCTCAGCCGAGCCGTCAGCAATAGCAACCGAGTTTTTAGTAGTTGCCAAGCGAGGGGTATCGTTGTAAAGCGCAAGGCAAATAGCATCTAAAATGGTAGATTTGCCTGCCCCTGTCGCTCCTGTAATAGCAAATAACCCCACCGATTTAAGGGGTTCAGCTTCCAAATTAAGCGTAAAGGGACCTTCTATAGAAGCGATATTATGAAGAGAGACCGAAAGTATTTTCATAAGAAAAAAAACCTCCGTGAGGAGGTTTTTAAAAGTTGCTATGTTATTTTTGGAACTTAGCGTATTTGTTTTTAAACTTATCAATACGTCCGGCTGTGTCGATAAGTTTAGATTTACCAGTGTAGTAAGGGTGCGAAGTGCGAGAAATCTCTAATTTTACTAATGGATACTCAACCCCTTCTACTTCAATAGTCTCTTTTGTCTCTACGGTAGACTTTGTGATGAAGATATCGTCGTTCGACATATCTTTGAAAGCCACCAAACGGTAAGATTCTGGGTGAATTTCTTTTTTCATTGCAATGCTAATTTTATTACGTAATTTTTTCAGGGCGCAAAGGTACAACTATTTTTCGAATTGACAAACTAAATAATTAAAATCTAAAACCTTAAAATATAATTCACTGATTATTAAACGCTCCAACAGCCTTTGTATAACAATCACCTAAGATTCATCAAAGTCTCAATTGTCGCTTTTGCATTGCATCTCCCCCTTTGAAGGTAGCCAGCGAGAAGTTTTCACCATATTCCCTCCGTCATTCGTCACCCGTCACCCGTCATTTCTTCCCTTTTCCGTCATACTCCCCCCTAGTGCCTATGGCCTAAGGCCTATTGCCTTTTCCCTTTCTTTCGCCTCAAAACCCCATTTTTGGCATTTTTGGCATTGTTGTATTAAGCTATTAATCAACTTTTTATACACCCTTTCTATACCAATCGTCCAAGATTCGTATAAGCTTCCTATAAGCTCTCTATAAGCTACCCCCACCCTCCTTATAGCCTTTTTTCACCAAAATCCCTCTCGACCCACTTCCGAACTATTTCGTTTCCTTCCGAAAACTCCGATGTGTTACTTTTTGTAGCACACATCATTTCCCCTTTAAAGATAGCCAGCCAGCTGGCGTAGCTGGGTACGTGCATCGCGAAAGCGGAGTATGTGTAGGGAGATGTTTATACAACAATAATGACTGTCGCTTCTCCCCTAATGCCTATGGCCTATGCCCTAAGGCCTTACACCACCTCATTTTCTAATTTCCTAATTCTCTCATTTTCTAATTTTATAAATTATTTTGTATCTTTGCATCGTTTTGGCGCAGTATTTGATTAACAGCTATGAATTAAAAGTTAATAATAAAAGCCTTTGCGACTTTTAACTCTTAACTCTTATCTTTTAACTAATTATGATTCATATCGACGAAAAAATATATCTTTGGCTCATAGCGGTACTCATCCCGCTATTCATTATCTTTGCCCTTTCAATGCTTCGCAAACGTCGGTTGCAAAGACAATTTGCCTCCTCCCCTGCCCTTAGGCGTTTAGCTCCTGACCGTTCACGATTCAAACTCTGGGTGAAATGGAGTGTCTTGGCAGTAGTGCTTGTGCTACTGAGCATCGCTCTCGCTAACCCCAAGATAGGCACAAAAATTGAAACCGTAAAACGCGAAGGGGTAGATATCGTCTTTGCCATTGATGTCTCTAAAAGTATGCTTGCCGAAGACGTAGCCCCCAATCGTTTGGAAAAGGCAAAACGCATCGCTTTCGAAACCATTAGTCAGCTAAAAGGCGACCGTGTAGGTATCGTAGCTTATGCAGCTAGCGCTTATCCTCAGCTCGCTCTCACTACCGACCATTCTGCCGCTAAGATGTTTCTACAAGGTATGAACACCGATATGCTTTCCTCTCAGGGAACTGCCATTCAGGAAGCAATACGTATGGCAAGCAACTATTTCGATGAGAATACTCCCACCGCGCGCTTGCTCTTTATCCTCACCGATGGCGAAGACCACGAAATGGGTGCTACCGAAATCGCTACCGAAGCACAAGAAAAAGGAGTACATATCTACACCATAGGTATCGGCACCGAAAAAGGTGCTCCTATCCCTATTAAAGACGAAGGCGAACAAACGTATAAACGCGACCGCAATGGCGAGGTAGTGATTACCAAACTCAACCGCGAACTCTTGCAACAGATAGCCATTAATGCAGGAGGTGAATACCTCGACGGCGATAATACCCAAAAAGTAGTAAGCCAAATTAACAAGATATTAGACGGTACTGAAAAAAGTCAGTTCGATACCCAAAAATTTGTAGATTTCAAAGACCAATTTCAGTGGTTTTTGGGCGGAGCTTTGCTCTTGCTCATCTTAGACCTCGCTATTTTTGAACGCAAAACTCAATGGGTAAAGAAATTGAATCTATTCAACGAAAAAGAAAAAACAAATAATAAATAAGAATAAAAAATCCGTGTATGATGACCATCGTTAGTTCCCCCTTTGGAGGAAGCCAGCGAAAGCTGGGTATGTGTAAGGGGGAGGTTTTCAAAGAGATATTTCCTACTATGAAAAACGTTCTATACATAACATTATCCTTACTATCCCTCTCTGCTTTTGCACAAACCAAAGCCGATAAAGAGGCACAAAAAGCAATTGCTAACTCTAAAAAATATACCTACGAGGGCAACACCGCTCTCAAAGGCGATAAACCCGTACAAGCCGAAGTAGAATATCGCAAAGCAATAGCCGAAGATAAAAACAACGCTACTGCACAGTATAATCTCGGTACGATGTACTATCAACAAAAGAGTTACGACGAGGCTTTCTCCCGACTTAAAAACGCCTCAACCTCCGATAAGATAACCGAAGAAGAAAAACACAAGGCTTTCCACAATTTAGGCAATGCCTTTATGAAGAACAAAGAGTACGAAAAGGCGGTGCTCTCTTATAAAGAAGCTTTGCGTCATAATCCTAAAGATGAAGAAACTCGTTACAATTTGGCAGTAGCCAAAGAAATGCTTAAACAAAACCCACCTCCACCTCAAAACAACAAAAACAATAAAGATAAAAACAACCAACAAAACCAAAACAATCAACAGAACCAGCAAAATCAGAATAATCAACAGAACCAAAATAACCAGAATAAAAACCAAGATAACAAGAATAATCAGGACAACAAAGACAATAAAGATAATAAAAAAGATCAAGGCGATAAACAGGATAAAAACAAAGATAAGGGCGACGACCAAAAAGACCCTAACCAAAACAACCAGCAGAATAAAAACCAAAGCGGACAAGGACAAGGTGAACAACGTCCCTCTTCTCTTTCGCCACAACAAATGGAGCGTATCTTGGAGGCAATGAACAACGAAGAGCGCAAAACCCAAGAGAAAATTAACGCTCAAAAGGTAAAAGGTCAACGCGCTAAAACTGAAAAAGATTGGTAGTAGTAGGGGCGAATGGCTATTCGCCCTTTTAATAAGTAAAAGCTAAAATGAAATACAAGATAATATTCTTTATAACTTTCTTAATCCAAAGTCTCTATGCACAACAAGTAGAGTTCAAAGCCGAAGTGAGTAAAAATCAATTAGGAGCTAACGAACGCTTGCGCATAGAGTTCTCTATGAATAAAGACGGCGATAACTTTACTCCGCCTAACTTTCAAGGTTTTACCATAGTGATGGGACCTTCGCAATCGGTTTCAAGATCGTGGATTAATGGAGTAAGTAGTTTCTCCAAAACTTATATTTACATTCTCCAACCTACTGCCAAAGGTAAGTTTACCATAGGACAAGCAAGTATAGAAATCGACGGTAGAACATATAAAACAAATCCCATAGCTATCACTGTTACCGAAGCAGTAAAAACTCCCTCAATAGACAGAAATACTAACGATATCGCACGTGAAAACCTATTCCTCCTCGCCGAAGTTTCAAAACCCAACCCATACCTTAACGAAGCTGTAAGTGTGGTATATCGACTTTATGTAGGAGGAGAAATATCTCTTAGTAATCTGCGTTTGTTAGATGTACCAAAATACCCTAACTTCTGGAGTCAAGATATACGTCTGCAAAATTATGAGGTAGAAAATTGCTCTTATCAAGGTCGTTCCTACCGTTGTATTGTAGTAAAAAGAATAGTGCTTTACCCTCAAAAAACAGGTGCTATCACTCTCGAACCTCTGTCTGTAGAAGCTATTATCAATGCTCCTACAGGACAACGAGACTTCTTTGGACGTCCTTTCTATGAAGAAATATCACGCAAAGTAAGCTCTGGTAGTCGCGTTTTAAACATAAAACCCTTACCTGAGGAAGGAAAACCTGAAAACTTCTCAGGAGCAGTCGGTAACTTCTCTTTTTCTGTAAATGCTACTAAACAAACACTCAAAGCTAATGAAAGTACTCAACTAAAAATAGAAGTATCAGGTAATGGCAATTTTAAACTGTTTGATTTACCTAAGCCTACTTTCCCATCATCGTTAGAAGTGTATGCTCCCGAACAAAAAGAAGACATCAACACTTCTCTTAACGGAATGAAAGGACGCTTAGAGCAAACCTATACTATCGTTCCTGAATACAAAGGGAAATATCCTATTTCAGGACTCTCTTTCTCGTATTTCAACCCTAATACTCAGAAATATGAAACTGTAAAAACCGAAGATATTTGGATAGATGTAACCGAAGGTCCTACAGCCGAAAACCAGCCTAATGACACGGCTAATAGTAATAACATTCCTTTAAAACCAGAAGGTCTTCAAACCAATGCCGACCTTCAGCCAATGCACCAACCTGTATTCTTTGGTTCTACAGCTTACTATTTATGGTTGTTCTTGCCTTTGCTTCTTATCCCTATTGTACTTATCTGGTGGCATATCAAAATGCAAAGAGCCGGAGATATCGAAGGTAATAAAGTAAGAGTAGCCAATAGATTAGCGAAGAAATATCTAGGAGAAGCTAAACGTAAATTAGGTGATAAAGGTACCTTCTACGAAGCGTTAGAACGCGCCTTGCACAATTACTTAAAAGCTAAATTAAAAATTGAAACATCTGAAATGAGCAAAGATAAAATCACTGAACTATTGCTCAGCCGAAAAGCTACTGAAGCTACCGTAGCTCAGTTTATGGCATTACTCGCTAATTGCGAAATGGCACGCTACTCTCAGCATCACACCGATGCTTCTATGGAAAAAGATTTTAGCGAGGCAGTACAAGTAATCTCTGCTCTCGACAAACAAGTGAAAAACAAGTAATAAAATGAAAAACAACATCATCATATCACTCTTGCTGTTGCTCTCTTTCTCTGTTTTTTCTCAAACTAACGAAAATCCTTTCGAGAAAGCAACCCAATATTACGACCAAGGAGAGTACCAAAATGCAATTGACCAATACAAATCAATTTTAAAGTCTGGTAAAGAATCATCAGCTTTGTATTATAATTTAGCAAATACTTATTACAAACTGAATCACGTGCCTGAAAGTATCTATTATTATGAGAAAGCACTCCAGCTAAACCCCAAAAACCAACAGGCTAAAAACGGACTCCTATTGGCAAACCAAATGAAGGTAGATGCTATTACACCCCTACCTAAAACCTGGTTACGCCAGCTCTCTGATGCCATTACAGGTTTGTTTAGCTTGCAAACGTGGGCAGTGCTCTCTATAATAGGAGTAATGGTATTTGTTTTGAGTTTCTTTTGTTACTACTTTTTAGAACAAACTGCCCTCAAACGGCTCTTTTTCACCTTGATGTTCGTTTCAGTAGCAGTAGCGGTAGGTACTTATTTCATCGCTGATTTTCATAAAAGGCAAGTAGACGGTGAAAAATACGCTATCTTATTCGATAAAACGGTACGGGTATTTTCTGAAGCCAATTCTTATAGCAATGAAGTAGTACAGCTTCACGAAGGTACTAAAGTAGAAATTATAGAAAAGAATAATGACTGGATAAAAATTCGTTTAGCTAATGGAAAAATAGGGTGGACTAAAGAAAGTGCTTTAAAAATACTATAATTAAAAAAATATAAATATAGACAATAAAAAAGACTACTTTATCAATAAAGTAGTCTTATCTTTTTGTGCCTACGACTGGATTCGAACCAGCACGCCCTAACGAGCACCACCCCCT
>ERZ773100.347-NODE-347-length-25393-cov-7.616189_pt1 | contig 25393 bp, 19 predicted proteins | sample MGYA00511119_ERZ773100 | MGnify/ENA primary metagenome ERZ773100 (study PRJEB29015, sample SAMEA2738000) | human oral metagenome | biome: human oral; feature: human-associated habitat; material: dental | place: China | collected 2111 ...
GTCGACGATGATGGCGCCCAGGCGGGGGAGCGGGGCCAGAACGGCCAGGCGCGTGCCCAGGATGATGCGTGCCCGGCCGCTGGCTGCCGCCAGCCAGTGACTGGCCCGCGCGGCGTCGGTCATCTCGCTGTGCAGGACGGCAATGGGCTGCCCGGGAAAGCGGCGCTGCAGCTGCAGCTGCAAGGCGGGCGTCAGCCCGATTTCCGGCACCATCAAGAGCACCTGAACATCCAGCTGTGACGCCAGAAGGTGCTCCATCCAGTGCAGATAGACCTCGGTCTTTCCACTGCCGGTGATGCCGTGCAGCAGCCATGGACGAGGGGCTGGCTGGGAGGCCCCCGATGAGAGGGATGGATCGACCTCGGTGGGAGCGCGGGAGGAGCGGGGCGTTCCGTTCGCGGCAGGGGTTACGGCGGGCGTGGGAGCCAGGGACTGAGTGGACGCTTCCGGGGGCGGCATGGCCGGGGATGACCCGTCCAGCCTCGCGCCTTGCCATGTGCACAGCTCCGCCAGTACGGCCTGCTGCTCGGCGTTCAGTTCGGGGGCGGTGGACGGCGCGTCGTGCTCGCCATCCAGCGTGGTCGAGAAATCTTCCAGTCGCGCGACGGCGTCCTTGCGGCTGCGTGCGGTGGGTGGAGTACGCAGCAGCTTGGGCAGGTTGCCCACGGCCAGATCAGCCAGGCTGCCGTGGTAGTAGCGGGCCACGAAACGAAGGAAGGCCAGCCATTCGGAGGAAGGGGCGGGCAGATCCTCGCGTACTGCCTCGATGGGCTTGATGTCCTCGGCTTTCAGTCCGGCCGGCAGGGCGCTGGCATCGTGGCGTTGCAGGGCCAGTCCGGTGCGTCTTCCCTTGCCCCAGGGCACGGTCACCCAGCGGCCGGCAGGTTCCGGCCCCTCGACCGGACAGCGATAGCTGAAGCAACCGGCCAGCGGCCCGTCGATCAGGACCTGGAGATAGGGAGCAGACACGACAGAAGGTCAGACGAGAGGGGGAGAGGGTGGGCGGCTCGCTGCGCCGTCCGGAAGGCTCGGGCGTGCAGGATTGGGGTGTCGATATTGTGCCGCAGGGGCGGAGGGGCTGCGGGTGCGGGCCTGCATGTGGGAGCGCTCGCGGGATTGTCTGTTCGGGTGTCTGTGGGGTGTCTGTGGGGTGTCTGTGGGGTGTCTGTGGGGTGTCTGTGGGGTGTCTGTGGGGTGTCTCGACGGGAAGACACCCCGGATTCGGCAGGCAGACGCCCCAGCTCACGGGGGAGCGATGAGCAATATCGGAATTGCCACGTCGAGATCAGGTGTTTTTCTGAAGTTGATTGAAGAAATACGCCGTAACTTATTGATATATAAGAGTATCAATATTTATGCACAAAAACTGTGGATAACTCTGTGAGAAAAGTGGGGCAATCGCCCCCAAACCCGCATGGCGCCTAGGAAAGGGGTTCCTTGCCCAGAAATACACCAAAGAAAAAAGTCTTTTGAATCAATGAGTTGAAGAAATGCCTCCTCGATTTGCACAACAGCCATGGGTTGTGGCAGCACGATCGCCGTTCTGTGCATAACCACGAAAAACCGGCCTTCGCAGGTTAGGGAGCACTCGCCTACGCGCCAAGGCTCTACCCTTCTACTGCTATCGAGAATGGAAAGCCGATTGGCTATGAGCGGTGGATGCATGGCGACGAACGGCGCCGCGGCTGAAAAAGCAAGTTCGGCGACATGCCCCGGAAATGGGGGCGATGTCTGGCGGCTCGCACGCAACAGTGGCGCATTCCGGGTGGTGTGGTTGAGGGGGCGGATCGGGGGGCTTCGGTGAGCCGTGTTCACGAGGGACCGGCATGCCATTCATCGGTACACGGGTACGGCCCTGCGCGGATACGTTCCTGCGCAAAGGGTGAGGCGCTTGTATTCATGCCATTAAACAGGAATTGTTCCCTGCCTGTTGACAAGTCCATCGACTTGGCGGCTCCTGAAGCCGACATGGAGGGATGCAAACGTGACAGGCCGGTTACCGTTCATCGGTCAGGAGATGTGCGCTTTTTCACAGAATCAGTGGATAAGTATGTGAACTCGGCCCAGGCAAGCTGGGAAGATCCAGTGTTCATGCGGGTCTTGAGGGTGTTGCCTAAATTTTGACCTGGGGAGATGGCATGCCCGACAGGCGGTCGGCCGGCGTGAGTTTTTGTTACGAAAAGCGCGTGAAATAGGCCCGAAGTTGTGCACAAAAACAGTGGATAACTCTGTGGGATCTCCATTCGCAACCGGCGCAAGCCCACTGTTGATGCGGGTTTTCCGGGATTGCCGTTTTTTTGGACGGCCTTGGCAACTGTGCCATCCAGGGCAAGGGTGAAGCCGACCAGTGGTCGACGGCTGTCGCTTGAACGGTAGACAGGAGACCCGTCAACGGTCGCCGGACGTGGGTTATTTCACAGAATCAGTGGATAAGTGTGTGGGAAGGGGAAGGGTAAGCTCGTCGAGGCCTGTATCCATGCGGGATGGGCAGGGGGTGCCTGAAATTTAGGCATATGGATTTCTCCCGCTCATGGCCCGGAGAACGCGTTGTCTGGAGGATACAGTGAGCCCAGGTCGTGCAGATCAGGGGAGTTTTCTGTGGATAACTTTGTGAGGACAAATCCCGGCGGACTTGTCAAATCGAAGGGCTGTCATCTTTTCCAGCGATGCAGCAAGCCAACAATGGAAATAAGGCCTTGCAAAACAATGGGATAGCTTCCTTTCGGCGGCTGGTGGCTGACAACCCCCCAGCAACTGCCCAGGGTGTCTTTCTGTGGATAACTTTATGGATAAGTGAGAAAGACCCCGCGCTGCAAAGGCTGCCGTCACGTGGGGGCGCCCGTGGGGAAAGTCGTCTCCGCGCTCAAAGAGCAAAAAAATGGGCGGCTGTTGCCGCCCGATGCCTGGTCTGAGGTGAGCCAGGTGCTATAGGGGTGTCCTGAGCTGGCGGAAGGCCCTCGCAAGGCGCTTTCCGTCGGCTGATGGGGTGTTTTTCCTGCAAGGGCTTCCGTCAGCCGGTCAGGATGGTCTTCTCAGCCGCGTTTCATCAGTGCTTCACACGGTGACCGAACAGGCCGAAGTAGACGATGTAGCAGTAGCACGCTGCCGCCACCCAGAACGAGGGCAGCAGACCCACCGTGTCAGCCACGACGCCCTGGAACAGCGGCACGATGGCGCCCCCGACGATGGCCGTGGCGAGCATGCCCGAGGCCTGGCTGGTGTGCCGCCCCAGGCCACGCGTGGCCAGCGAGAAGATGGTCGGGAACATGATGGAGTTGAAGAAGCCGCAGGCCAGCAGGCTGTACATGGCCACGTGCCCGCCCTGTGCGATGGCCAGCGAGATCAGCAGCACGTTCATCATGGCGTTGAACGACAGGTAGATGCCCGGCTGGATGATGTTGAGCAGGTAGCTGCCCAGGAAGCGCCCCACCATTGCGCCGCCCCAGTAGTAGGTCAGATAGTGGGCTGCGGTGGCTTCCTTCAGGCCCGCCACTTCCGGCAGACCCATCACGCTCACCAGCAGGCTGCCGATGGCCACTTCGGCGCCCACATAGCAGAAGATGCCCACTGTACCCAGCTTCAGATGGTGGTAATGCCAGGCACTGCTGCGGTCGTCATGCGCGTGGGCCGAGACTTCCTGTGCGATCTTCTCGGCCGCCGGCAGCCGGATGAAGAACACGGTGACGGCCAGCAGGATCAGGATGCCCGCCAGAATCAGGTACGGCTCCTGTACGGATGCCGCTTGTCCTGCCTGGTACTTGGCCAGGTCAGCCGCACTCATCGCCTTCTGCTGGTCCGCCGAGATGATCTCGGTGCTGAGGATGAAGAGGGCTCCGATGGAGGGGGCCACGGTGGTGCCCAGCGAGTTGAAGGCCTGCACCAGGGTCAGCGTGCGGGCTTCCTTGCCCGGTGGGCTCAGCAGCGTCACGTAGGGGTTGCCGGACACCTGCAGCAGCGTCACACCGCTGGCCAGGATGAAAAGGGCACCCAGAAAGATGGGATAGGACTTGGAGCCTGCGGCCGGATAGAACAGGAGGCAGCCGGTTGCGGCGATCAGAAAGCCGCCGATCACCCCGTTCTTGTAGCCCAGGCGCGAGATGAACTTGCCGAAGGGGATGGAGGTGATGGCGTAGGCGGTGAAGAAGCAGAACTGAACCAGCAGCGCTTGCGCGTAGTTCAGCGAGAAGACTTCCTTCAGGTGAGGCACCAGGATGTCGTTCATGCAGGTGATGAAACCCATCATGAAGAACAGACTGGTGAGGACGGTGAGGGCCTGGTTATTGTTCTGCTGCGTGCCTGCTGGTGGCGCCGCAGTGGGAATGGTTGCCATGGACGGATCCTCGGTTGGTGGGCGGGGGAGGGACGGGGCTCCGAGGATCCCTTCAGGATGAACAGGATCCCCGGATGCCAGCCCTCAATCAGGCGTCGACCTGATTGGACAGGGCGACGGCAGCACCGATCAGACCCGGGTTCTGGGCCAGCACGATGTAGACCGGAATGACGGCCAGGTAGCCTTCGAAACGGCCTTTGCTCTCGAAGCGGTTGCGGAACGGCGAGGTGACGAAATAGTCGATGAATCGACGGATGATGCCGCCGCACAGATAGACGCCGCCCCGTGCACCCAGCGTCAGGGCCAGGTTGGACGAGACGGTGCCCAGCATGGCGCAGAAGATGTCCAGGCTCAGGCGGGCGAGCGGCGAAGAGCCGCTGAGCGCCTGCTTGCTGATCTCTGCCGCACTCAGCGGCGGGCGCTCGATGCCTTCGCGGTCGGCCAGCGCTTCATAGATGAGGGACAGGCCCGCGCCCGACAGGAAGCGTTCGGCCGAGACGTGGCCGTGCTTGCGGTTGGCGTACTGCCAGATGTGGATCTCGGTGTGATCGAACGGGCTGAAACTGACGTGGCCCCCTTCGCCCGCCAGCGCGGTATATCCGCCCCGGCCGTTGGGGATGAGGCCCGAGACGCCCAGACCGGTGCCCGGACCGATGACGGCGATGGGGGCGTCTTCCACGGGGGCAGCTCCGCCCACCTGCAGCAGCTCGCGCTTGGGCAGGTGAGGAATGGCCAGCGCCTGTGCCGTGAAGTCGTTCAGCAGGATCAGAGTGTCCAGTTCCAGCGCCTGCCGGGTCGTCTCGATGGAGAACGCCCAGTGATGGTTGGTCATCTGCACCCAGTCGCCGATGATGGGGTTGGCGATGGCAATGGCCGCGTGCTTGATGAGGGGCTGACCGGCCTTCTCCAGATAGGCGCGGATGGCAGCGTGCAGGCTGTCATAGTCCTTGGTGGGCAGGGTCTCGATGTGCTCCAGCTCAAGCGGGGAAACTTCCAGTGCAAATCGGGCGTTGGTACCACCGACATCGGCAACCAGGCGGGGCCAGTTGCCATCTTTCTTGCTGGGTTTGGAAGTGGCCATGAGAACGCTCCTTGTTTCTTCTGTGCGCGAGGTTTCGGGAGGGCGCGGCAGCCATCGGGCCGCAATGCCTGCGGGTTGCGGTGGGCGGCCCGTGAGGAAAGAGGGGTAACGGGCAGCACGCAGGTCTGCCGTCTGTCGGTCGCCAGGCCCCGGGGGGCGCAAGCCGATTGACAGTCGGTTACGTCCCATTATGCGGCAGTTTCATATTGATCGCGCCGCTATTCCGCACAGAAAGATTGGCGTTAGAAAGTGGCGTCTGCCGAGGTGCGCGGACGTCCCGGACGGTGGGGTCTGGTTGGGTCAGGCGACAGCGCGTTGTGAGGGCGGGCGGGGCTGCCGGGGGCGCAATGGGTGGCCAGGAGGGCGAGCTCAGGGAGCATTCAGGAGGCCATGGTGGTTTGATGGGTACGAGGTGCATGGGGGGCCGTGCCCGGGATCGATGGGGGGTACTCTGGAGCGGGGAGGCCATTCCCCGCTTCACCCGCAGGTGTCGACACATGCGGTACCCACGCAATGGTGGAATGACAGGAGAGAGTCAGAGAAGATGGAACCGGTGGGGCGTGGTACCCCACGCGATGGTGGAATGGCAGGCATGAAAAAGCCCGCGTTGCGCGGGCTTTCTGGGGGATGCGAGGGCGGATCAGGCGAAGGGCGAGCGACGCAGCTTGCGGCTGTGCTCGTGAACCGTCTCGACCAGCACCGAGACGTGCTCGGGCGGCGTGAACTGCGAGATGCCATGTCCCAGGTTGAAGACGTGGCCCCGGCCCGTGTTGGCCGCACCGTAGCTGTCCAGCGTGCGGATGGCCTGTTCACGCACCTGTTCGGGCGAAGTGAGCAGCGCCATGGGGTCGAGGTTGCCCTGCAGCACGCAGGTGGGACCCACACGCTTGCGCGCCGTGGCCAGGTTCATCGTCCAGTCGATGCCGATGGCATTCGCGCCGCTGGCGGCCAGGGCCTCCAGCCAGGGGGCGCCACCCTTGGTGAACAGGATGGTGGGCACGCTTTCCAGCACCGTCTCGCCCTTCTCGTTGAGTTCCTTGCGGTACGGGGTGAGCTCGGACAGGATGCGGCGCATGTAGGCCAGCGAGAAGCGCTGGTACGGTCCGTCGGCCAGGATGCCGCCCCAGGTGTCGAAGATCATGACCGCCTGGGCACCGGCTTCGATCTGGGCATTCAGGTAGTTCGTGACGGCCCGTGTATTGATTTCCAGCACCCGGTGCAGCAGGTCGGGGCGCTGGTACATCATCGTCTTGATGGTATGGAAGTCGGTGCCGCCCCGGCCTTCCACCATGTAGCAGGCCAGCGTCCAGGGGCTACCGGCAAAACCGATCAGCGGAACGCGGTCATCCAGGGCCTGGCGGATGGTGCGGACGGCGTCCAGCACATAGCCCAGCTCCTGGGCCGGATCCGGCGCGAAGAGCGCCTTCACGTCGTCCTCGTGCCGGATGGTCTTCTCGAAACGGGGACCTTCCCCCTGCTGGAAGCTCAGTCCCAGGTTCATCGCATCCGGAATGGTCAGGATGTCGGAGAACAGGATGGCGGCATCCAGCGGGAAGCGCGCCAGAGGCTGAAGCGTCACCTCGCAGGCCAGCTCGGGCGTCTTGCACAGCGCCATGAAGCTGCCCGCCCGGGCGCGCGTGGCGTTGTACTCGGGCAGGTAGCGCCCGGCCTGACGCATGAGCCACACCGGCGTGTAGTCGGTGACCTGGCCCCGCAGGGCGCGAAGGAAGGTGTCGTTCTTCGTGGACAAAATCAGCGTGACCGATATCTGCGAATGGTTTGGATCTGGGCGGTGACCGCCGCCAGTTCGGAGTGGGCACGTGCCAGGTCCATCTTGGACTTGGCGTTGGTGAGCGCTTCTTCAGCCGCACGACGGGCCTCGTTGGCACGCGCCTCGTCGAGGTCGTTGCCGCGGATGGCGGTGTCGGCCAGGACGGTGACCAGGTTCGGCTGGATCTCCAGGATGCCACCGGCAACGAAGATCAGTTCGTCGCGGTTCTCGCCCGGCACCCGGATGCGCACCGCACCGGCCTTGATGCGGGTGATCAGCGGGGTATGGTTGGGATAGACACCAAGCTCACCGACCTCACCGGGCAGCACGACGAATTCGGCTTCCCCGGAAAAGATCGACTCCTCGGCGCTGACCACTTCGACTTGAATCGTGTTCATGACGTATGGGTTCTCGCGGGTCAGGTGGGACGATGCGGCTGATGGCATGAAGGATCATTCGGTTCGCGCCGAAGGCCGGCTTGTGAAAGCCGGGCCCTCGGCGGCGTCATTCGAAACATCCGGTGCGTGCCAGATTCAGCCGACATCGCCGTTGTCATCGAAGTGGCTGCTTACTTGGCGAGCTTCTTCGCCTTCTCGAACGCCTCGTCGATGCTGCCCACCATGTAGAACGCACCTTCCGGCAGCTCGTCGCATTCGCCGTCGATGATCATCTTGAAGCCGCGGATGGTTTCCTTCAGCGGCACGTACTTGCCAGGCGCGCCGGTGAAGACCTCGGCCACGTGGAACGGCTGCGACAGGAAGCGCTGGATCTTCCGGGCACGGGCCACGGCCAGCTTGTCCTCGGGCGACAGCTCGTCCATGCCCAGCAGGGCGATGATGTCGCGCAGTTCCTTGTAGCGCTGCAGGGTGGCCTGCACGCCGCGGGTGACGTTGTAGTGCTCTTCGCCGATGATGTTGGGGTCGATCTGGCGCGAGGTGGAGTCCAGCGGGTCCACGGCGGGGTAGATACCCAGCGAGGCGATGTCACGCGACAGCACCACGGTGGCGTCCAGGTGGCCGAAGGTGGTGGCCGGCGACGGGTCGGTCAGGTCATCGGCAGGCACGTACACGGCCTGGATGGAGGTGATCGAGCCGGTCTTGGTGGAGGTGATCCGCTCCTGCAGGCGGCCCATCTCCTCGGCCAGCGTCGGCTGGTAACCCACGGCGGACGGCATCCGGCCCAGCAGAGCGGACACCTCGGTACCGGCCAGGGTGTAGCGGTAGATGTTGTCGACGAAGAAGAGGATGTCACGGCCTTCGTCACGGAAGCGCTCGGCCATGGTCAGGCCGGTCAGCGCCACGCGCAGACGGTTGCCCGGGGGTTCGTTCATCTGACCGAACACCATGGCCACTTTCGACTGCGACAGGTCGTCCTGCACGATGACCTTGGCATCCGACATCTCGTGGTAGAAGTCGTTACCCTCACGAGTACGCTCACCCACACCAGCGAACACGGACAGACCTGAGTGCTCCTTGGCGATGTTGTTGATCAGTTCGAGCATGTTCACGGTCTTGCCCACGCCGGCGCCACCGAACAGGCCGATCTTGCCGCCCTTGGCAAACGGACAGATCAGGTCGATCACCTTGATGCCGGTTTCCAGCAGCTCCACCGACGGCGACAGCTCGTCGAACTTGGGTGCCGGCTGGTGAATGCCGCGATGCTCTTCGGTCTGGATCGGACCACGCTCGTCGATCGGGCGGCCCAGCACGTCCATCACGCGGCCCAGCACGGCGGGGCCCACGGGCACCTGGATGTTGGCACCGGTGTTCTTCACCGGCATGCCGCGGCGCAGGCCGTCGGACGAGCCCATGGCGATGGTACGGACAATACCGTCGCCCAGTTGCTGTTGAACTTCGAAGGTGAGGCCCTTCTCGGCGAGCGAGTCGCCGGATTCCTCCAGGACGAGCGCGTCGTAGACCTTGGGCATGGCATCGCGCGGGAACTGGATGTCGACGACGGCGCCGATGCACTGAACGATATGACCTTGTGCCATGGGGATTCCTTTGAATACTGTACGTTGATCGGTCGGGGACGTCGTCGGTCAGACGGCCGCAGCGCCGCCGACGATTTCACTGAGTTCCTGCGTGATGGCTGCCTGCCGTGCCTTGTTGTAGGACAGCTGCAGCTCGTTGATGATCTTCTTGGCGTTGTCCGAGGCGGCCTTCATGGCCACCACCCGGGCACTGTGCTCGGATGCCATGTTCTCGGCCAGCGCCTGGTAGATCAGTGCCTCGATGTAGCGCACCATCAGTTCGTCCAGCACCGACTTCGGGTTGGGCTCGTAGAGATAGTCCCAGGAGTAGCCCGGATCGGGACGGTCGAGCTTGCCCTCGGGCAGCGGCAGCAGCTGCTCCACGACCGGCGTCTGCGTCATGGTGTTCACGAAGCGGGTGTAGGCCAGGTACACCGCGTCGATCTCGCCTTTCAGGAAGTCGTCGATCTGGACCTTGATGATCGGGACCAGCTTCTCGATGCGCGGCGTGTCGCCGGGCTGCACAAGCTGCGAGACGATCTTCACCCCGGCGCGGTACATGAAGCCCATGCCCTTGGAGCCGATGGTGGTGGCCTGCACGCCGGCACCCTGGTCGTGAAGCTCCTGCATCTTGTGGGTCACTGCCCGGAAGATGTTGGTGTTCAGACCGCCGCACAGCCCCTTGTCGCTGGTCACCAGAATGATGCCGGCCTTCTTCACCTTCTCACGCTTCTGCATGAACGGGTGGACGTACTCGGGGTTGGCGTTGGACAGGTGCGCCGTGATGTCGCGGATCTTCTCTGCGTAGGGCCGGGCCTGCCGCATCCGGTCCTGTGCCTTGCGCATTTTCGATACCGAGACCATTTCCATGGCCTTTGTGATCTTTTGCGTGTTCTTGACGCTCTTGATCTGGTTTCGGATCTCTTTGCTGCTTGCCATAGTGGAGAAACTCGTTGGCGCGCCGCTTGCGCGGCGCGCGGTTCAGCCCGCAGGCTGGGGGACGAAGACGTTCTTCAGAATGCGCCGTTCTGCTTGAAGTCCTTCAGGACTTCGTGCATCTTGGCCTCGACATCCTTGTTGAATGCCTTGTCGCGTTCCAGCTGGGCCACGAAGTCGGGGTACTTCGTCTGCACGTAGTCGTGCATGGCCTTGTCGGCGGCCAGCACCTTCTCCACGGGGATGTCTTCGTAGTAGTGGTTGTCGGCGGCGAACAGCGTCAGCGCCTGCTGCCAGACCTGCAGCGGGGCGTACTGGGCCTGCTTCATCAGCTCGGTCACCAGACGGCCATGGTCCAGCTGCTTGCGGGTGCTCTCTTCCAGGTCGGAAGCGAACTGCGCGAACGCAGCCAGCTCACGATACTGGGCCAGCGCGATACGCGAGCCACCGGCCAGCTTCTTGATCAGGCCCGTCTGAGCCGCACCACCCACCCGCGACACCGAGATACCCGGGTTCACGGCAGGACGGATACCGGCGTTGAACAGGTCGGTTTCCAGGAAGATCTGACCGTCGGTAATGGAGATGACGTTGGTGGGCACGAAGGCCGACACGTCACCTGCCTGGGTCTCGATGATCGGCAGGGCCGTCAGCGAGCCGGTCTTGCCTTTCACTTCACCCTTGGTGAAGTTCTCGACATACTCCTCGTTCACGCGGGCAGCGCGCTCGAGCAGACGCGAGTGCAGGTAGAAGACGTCACCCGGGTAGGCTTCGCGGCCCGGCGGGCGGCGCAGCAGCAGCGACACCTGACGATAGGCCCAGGCCTGCTTGGTCAGGTCATCATAGATGATCAGGGCATCCTGGCCACGGTCGCGGAAGTACTCACCCATCGTGCAGCCGGCGTAGGGAGCCAGGTACTGCATGGCGGCGGACTCGGAAGCGGTCGCGGCCACGACGATGGTGTATTCCATCGCGCCGAACTCTTCCAGCTTGCGCACCACGTTGGCGATGGTGGAGGCCTTCTGGCCAATCGCCACGTAGATACAGATCAGATCCTTGCCCTTCTGGTTGATGATGGTGTCGATGGCCACGGCCGTCTTGCCGGTCTGGCGGTCGCCGATGATCAGCTCACGCTGGCCCCGGCCGATGGGCACCATGGCATCGATGGACTTCAGACCGGTCTGCACCGGCTGGGACACCGACTGACGGGCGATGACGCCAGGCGCCACCTTCTCGATCACGTCGGTTTCCTTGGCGTTGATTGGGCCCTTGCCGTCGATGGGCTGACCCAGCGTGTTCACCACGCGACCGATCAGCTCGGGGCCGACGGGCACTTCCAGAATGCGGCCGGTGGTCTTGACGACGTCGCCTTCGGAGATGCTCTCGTATTCACCGAGGATCACCGCGCCGACCGAGTCGCGCTCCAGGTTCAGCGCCAGGCCGTAGACGTTGCCCGGGAACTCGATCATCTCGCCCTGCATCACGTTGGAGAGACCGTGGATCCGGCAGATGCCGTCGGTGACCGAGATGACCGTGCCCTGGTTCCGGGAGTCAGCCGAGACCTCAAGGTTCTGGATCTTGCTTTTGAGCAGTTCGCTGATTTCAGCGGGATTGAGCTGCATGAAGGGAACTCCTTATTTCGTCAGGGACGCGGCCAGCTGGGAGAGCTTGCCACGCACGGATGCGTCAATGACTTCGTCGCCTATCTGGATGGAGACGCCGCCAATCAATTCGGGGTTTACGGTGGTGGTGGCCTTGATACCCTTGCCGAAGCGCTTCTTGAGCGTGTCGACGATGGCGGCCTTCTGGGCGTCGGTCAGCTCGAAAGCTGACTCGATGGTCGCCTCCAGCACGTTCTCGTGCCGGTCACGGCTCTGTTCGAACAGGGCGGCGATGTCGGGCAGCTGGGCAAGACGGCCGTTGTCGGCCAGGACCTGCACGAAGTTCTTCTGATGCTTGTCCAGCTTGCCGGCGGCTTCGGAAACGATGGCGGCAGCCTGGGCGCGGTCGATGTTGGGATTATCCAGAAGCTCGGTGGCGACGTCAGCCTTCATGACGGTGGCCAGGCGCGAGAGTGCGCCCGACCATTCCTTCACTTTCTTGGTTTCTGCCGCGAGCTTGAATGCCGCCTCCGCGTAGGGACGGGCAATGGTCAGTGCTTCCGCCATGGTTCTTGGGCTTAGCGCAGCTCGTTTTTCAGGTTGGACAACAGATCGGCGTGTTGCTTGGCGTCGATCTCCCGCTTGAGGATGCGCTCGGCACCGCTGACGGCCAGTTGGGCGACCTGATCACGCAGCTGGTCGCGGGCACGCTCGGCAGCCAGTGTGGCTTCCTCGGCGGCGGACTTCTGGGCGGCGGCAATGATGCGAGCAGCCTCGGCACGTGCCTGGTCGATGAGTTCGGCAGCCTGCTTGTCAGCGCTGGCGCGGACTTCGACCGCAGTGGCGCGAGCCTTCTGCATTTCCTGTTCGACCCGTTTCTCGGTGGCCTGCAGCTCCGCCTTGGCCTGGTCGGCAGCTGCCAGACCGGCTGCGATCTTCTTGCTGCGTTCATCCAGTGCCGCAGTGATGGGCGGCCAGATGAACTTGGCGGTGAACCACCAGAGCGCCAGGAAGATGAAGCATTGAACGATGATCGTGGCGTTGATGTACACGCGAGATTCTCCGTATCAACTATTGATACCTAAAGCGGCATGGTGGCTGCCTCGTGGCAGCCACCGTCTGCCTGCTTCTCTCAATCTACCGTTCCGATGGTGTCAGGCGGCGAAGGGGTTGCCGAAGGCGAACAGCATGGCGACACCCACGCCGATCAGGAAGGCCGCGTCGATCAGGCCGGCCAGAACGAACATGGAGGTCTGCAGTTTGCCCATCAGTTCAGGCTGGCGGGCGGAGCCTTCCAGGAACTTGCCACCCATCAGGGCGATACCGATCGAAGCGCCGAGAGCACCCAGGCCCACGATGATGCCGCAGGCGATTGCGACGTATGCTGCATTGGTCATGAAAGACTCCTCAGTCGAGACAGACAAAGAAAGGTTGAGAGAGACAGAAAAGAACCTGCGCGAGGCAGGGGACTGGGGTGTGCGGCGGGCCGGGCCTGGCGCGCACCCCGGTTCACTTTACACGCCGCTCAGTGAGCGTCGTGGGCCTGACCCAGGTAGATCAGGGTGAGCATCATGAAGATGAAGCCCTGAAGCACGATGATCAGGATGTGGAAGATGGCCCAGATGAGACCCAGCACGAAGTGCAGGCCGGCACCCCACCAGGTGGCCAGTGCGCCCAGCAGGGCCAGCAGCATGAACACCATCTCGCCGGCAAACATGTTGCCGAACAACCGCATGCCGAGCGACACGGTCTTGGAGAGGTACTCGATGATCTGCATGGCGAAGTTGCAGACCCAGAGGATGGGCTTGAAGATGAGGCCGATGCCGCTGTTGCCGCCCGAGCCGAACGGGGCGGAGACCAGCTCGCCGAAGAAGTGGGCCTTCTTGATCTTGACGCCGTAGTAGAGCGAGGCCAGCAGCACGACGATGGACATGGCCAGCGTGGCGTTCAGGTCCGCCGTGGGCAGGATGCGCTGATAGTGGGAGATGCCCAGGCCGGAGACGATGGCGGGCACCAGGTCAACAGGAACCAGGTCCAGGGTGTTCATGAAGACGATCCAGACGAAGACCGTCAGCGCCAGCGGGGCGATGTAGCGGATGTCGCCGTGGATGATGGAGCGGGCCTGTTCGTTGACGTATTCGACCAGGAACTCGATGGCCCCCACGAAGCGGTTGGGCACGCCGCTGTTGACGCGGCGGGCGACCATCCACATCAGGCCGCAGGCCAGGACACCCATCAGGACGGACCAGAAGATGGTGTCGTAGTTGATGATGGAGAAGTCGACGATGGCCTTCTGCGGATGACCCGAAGAGTTGGCACTACCGAGGTGGTGAACGATGTATTCGGCCGCATTTGCGGGGCCATGTGTGCCTTCTGTCGCCATCTTGGTGTGAGGTTAAGGTGTTTCAGGAACCAAGCCTGGTGTCGCGTTGGACACCCTGCTCGGCATGGATTCGATGCTCTCGGCGTCGGGAAAGGGCCATCAACCATGGCGCATGCAAGGCCGTGATGATGCCCAGCAGCAATGCTTCCCAATGCGCCGGCGTCAGCCATCTGACGATAGCCATCAGGCAAAACAATGTCAAGGCAAGCTTGAGGAACTCCCCCAGCAGGAAGGCCGCAACGAATGCCTGCGACGACTGTCGTCCTGCCCGTGCAAGCAGACGGGCAAACAGCACGTTGGGAACCGCGCATGCCAGCCCGCCGAGCAGGATGTCCCGGGCACCCGGAGTGCCCCAGTACAGACTGCCGAGCGCAGCGACCACGATCACCAGCACGATCTGCAGGCTGACGGTTTTCAGCATTCTACCCAGCCCCTTCGAAGATCGGGAAACGCCTCCTCTGCGTCCCCCGGTGCGTCCGCGCATTGACCGGACCGAGCTGCCTTGCCCGATTCGCTTCGCGGCGAGGGTGCGTGGGTGTGCGCCCACCTGCGAACGAACGAAGAAGCTGCATTCCCTAATGCCTGCACGAGTATAGGGGGTACTACGATGCCGGTCAAAACGGCAGCGTATCGAGCTGAATGAGGGTTTTCCCGAGGAGCGCTCAATGCGTCATTCATAACGCTGAATTACGAGCGCCCGTGGAAGGTGCTAGCCGGCCGTTACTCAGGCGTGTTTTCTGCGGACTCCGTCGATAATGACAACGAAGTCCGTAATTACGTGATTCAGCGACGTTTGTGTGCGTTCACTCCTGAGTCACGGTGTCCAAGCGCAGCCGCTCCAGCAGCCCCGAGAAAGCGTCGTTGCTGGAGAAATGGATGACCAGCTTGCCGCGGCCGTTGGCCTTGCTGATGATCTCGACCGTCGTGTTCAGGTGGTCGGCAATGCGCTCGCGCAGACGGGCCACGTCGCGGTCGGTCACGGCATCGGCGGCACGCTTCTGGTTGGCCTTGGCCAGACCCTTGTTCTCCTCCAGCTTCTGGCTCACCAGACGCTCCGTCTCGCGCACGGAAAGGCGGCGTTGCACCACCAGGTGGGCCATCAGGATCTGCTCGGCCCGGTCCAGCGAGAGCAGGGCGCGGGCGTGGCCCATCTCGATGTCGCCGGCCAGCAGCATGGTCTGAACCGTGTCGGCCAGGTTCAGCAGGCGCAGCAGGTTGGAGGTGGCGCTGCGGGAGCGGCCGATGGCCTGGGCGGCCTGCTCGTGGGTGTAGTGGAACTCGTCGATGAGACGCTGGATGGCGCTGGCTTCTTCCAGCGGGTTCAGGTCCTCGCGCTGGATGTTCTCGATCAGGGCCAGGGCCAGCGCGTTCTCGTCGCTGACTTCCTTGATGATGACGGGGACCGTCTCGAGCTGGGCCAGTGCTGCGGCACGGAAACGCCGTTCGCCGGCGATGATCTCGTAGCGTCCATTGTCGATGGGGCGGATCACCAGGGGCTGAAGCAAGCCATGCTCATGGATCGAGTCCGCCAGCTCCTGCAGGGCGGATTCGTCCATGCGGGTGCGGGGCTGATAGCGCCCGGCCTGCAGCAGGTTCAGGGGCATCTCGCGGATGCCTTCCTCGGCGGGGGCGGCCGGACTGGCGGAGACCGCAGACGGTTGCGGGGCAACCGGGGCAGGAGTCTCATCCAGCATCGTGCCATCGCCCCCCAGCAGTGAATCCAGACCGCGACCGAGGCCGCCCTTGGCTTTCTTGCTCATGCCTTGCTTTCCTTGGAATGTTCTCGTGTGTTCTGGTGCCAGACGCTGGGTGCGCGGGATGCGCCCCGTCTGGCTTCAAGGTTCTTGTGTGGGATCAGCCAGCGTTGGCCTGGCTCTCTTCGGTGTGACTGTCGGCAGGGGTTTCGCTGGTATGCCCGGACACGCTGCCGTCCGTGGTGGACGGGTTCTGCGCGTCCCAAGTCTCATCCGCCTGAGTGGAGGCGTTCGTGGATCCGGCCGGCGCATGAGATGCGTCCCGTGCCTGTGGGGCTGCCTGCTGTCCGGCGCGCGCCTGCGCAGCCGACTTCATCTGGGCTACATAGGCGGGGGTGCGCTCGATCAGCTCGGAGGCAAAATCCAGATAGCCCAGCGCACCGCGCGAACCCGGGTCGAAGCGAACGCCCGGCAGTCCATGGCTGGGGGCTTCGGCCAGACGGATGTTGCGCGGGATGACCGCCTTGAACACCTTTTCCTTGAAGTGCTCTTCCAGCTGGGCCGAGACCTGCTGCGCCAGCGTGATCCGGCTGTCGTACATCACGCGCAGGATGCCCATGATCTTGATCTCCGGATTGAAGTTGGCGTGCACTTTCCGGATGGTTCCCACCAGGTCGCTCAGACCCTCCAGCGCGTAGTACTCGCACTGCATCGGGATGATCACGCCCTGGGCAGCGCACAGGCCGTTCAGGGTCAGCAGCGACAGTGACGGCGGCGAATCGATCAGGATGTAATCGTAGTCAGCGCTCACTTGGTCCAGCGCGTCCCGAAGACGACGCTCGCGCCGGTCCAGCTCGACCAGTTCCACTTCGGCGCCTGCCAGTTCGCGGTTGGCAGGCAGCAGGTAGTAGCCGCCGGCGTCCGAGCGCTGACGGGCCTCAGTCACGGTCGCTTCCCCGATCAGCACGTCATAGACGGACAGGGACAGGCGGCGCTTGTCGATGCCGCTACCCATGGTGGCGTTGCCCTGGGGGTCCAGATCGACCAGCAGGGTCCGTTTGCCCAGCTGGGAGAGGGCGGCAGCCAGGTTCACTGAGGTCGTCGTCTTGCCGACCCCGCCTTTCTGGTTCGCAATGGTCAGAATGAGCGTCACTGGGGTCTCCGTCGGTTGGGTTGTGCGGATGGGGGCAGGGATGAGGATGAGGGAGTGCCGATGGCAGGCGAGTCACTGGCTGTCGGTGACGTAGGCTGCGTCTGCGTGCTCGCCGTGGTACCGGAGCTTGAGGGACTGGGAGATGTAGCGGCTGCCAGGTGTGCAGCGTCTGGCACCTCCGTATTCGCGGCCAAGCTCAGGATGGCCAGGTTGCGCTGCACGCCCAGGTCGATCGTCGGCAGTGGCTCCACGGCCTGCAGCATGATGCTGTCCGGAAGCGCCTGCTGTTCCTCGGAAAGCCGCAGCGACTTCATGGCAAACAAAAGTGAGTCCTTGCTCATGTGGGACTCACACAGTGCGGCGAAGCGGCCCAGCGCGGTGAAGGCCCTGCAGATGAAGTGCGGCGGGCGGATCAGGCTGCGCAGCACCGGGTGGCTCGCGGCGCTCTCTGTTGACGCTGAGAGCGCGGTGGAGGCTGGTGCTGGGCTCAACGCCTCAGCACCAGCCTGGGGCGTCGAGGGGGCTTCGTCCCTGCCCTTCCGGAAGGCTGGGTCTGCCCGCAGCAGGCTTTCGAGATCCTCGATCTTGCCCGCCAGTACGGTGGCGTTCTTCAAGCCGAGTGTGAGCACTGACTGACGAAGGAAGGCAACCTTCTTGCCCACCGGCTCCACCAGATAGATGGGACGCTGGGGCTGGACGATGGCCAGCAGGATGCCGGGAAAGCCGGCCCCCGTGCCCACGTCCACAAGCGCTTCCTCGGCCCGTGGCAGGTAGCGCTCCAGCACCGGCACGATGGCCAGGCTGTCCAGTAGATGCTCGTCGATGAGATGGGCACTGTCGCTGTTGCCCAGCAGGTTGAAGGTGCGGTTCCACTGCTTCAGCAGCCTGGCCCATTGCACCACCTTGGCAAAGGCGGTCTCGTCCAGCGTCACGGACAGGCGCTGAAGGCCCTCCTGCAGGCGCTGCGTGTCAGCGTCTGTCCAGGTGGTGTCCGAACGTTGGGCGGGGGCGCGGCGCTTCATGCCGGGTCTCCCTGGGGCTGGGAAGCGGCTGCCTCAGACGTGGGCACTTCAGGCTGGGTTGGCGCGCGCTGTTCCATGGCGCTCGCGACCTTTCGGCGCTTCTTCAGATGCACCAGCAGCAGGGACACGGCCGCCGGCGTCATGCCGGGAATACGTCCAGCCTGTCCAATGGTCTGTGGCCGTTGGGCGATGAGCTTCTGGCGCACCTCGTTCGAGAGGCCGGAGATCTGTGTGTAGTCCAGATCAGGCGGAATTGGGGTCGCCTCCTGCTGGGCCATGCGCTGCACTTCGAGCTTCTGCCGATCGATGTAGCCTTGGTACTTGATCTGGATCTCGACCTGTTCGGCCACGCGGGGATCTGCCTGAACCTCGGCAAACTCCTCCGGCATCAGGCTTGCCAGCTGGGCCAGCGAGACATCTGGACGCTTCAGAAGGTCATGAAGTGAGTGTTTACTTGCGTAATTCTGGCCTTGGGAGGCGGAAGGCGCGTCTTGTGCTGCTGGCGTGGCGCCTTGGGCCTCCTCCGCGACCTGCGTCGTGTCATGGGGCGTCTGCAGGCGCGCCAGAACTTGAGGGTTTGCGAGCGTGGCGCGCATGCGGGCAATTTCGCGCTCGATGGCTTCCTGCTTGGAAGTGAACGCTTGCCAACGAACATCGTCCACGCAGCCCATCTGCCGTCCCAGCTCGGTCAGGCGCAGATCGGCATTGTCCTCGCGCAGGCTCAGGCGATACTCGGCTCGGCTGGTGAACATCCGATAGGGTTCCTGCACGCCCTGGGTCAGCAGATCGTCCAGCATCACGCCCATGTAGGCCTGATCGCGGCGGGGCACCCAGGGCTCCTTGCCTTGAACCTGGCGTGCGGCATTCAGCCCTGCCAGTAGACCCTGTGCAGCGGCTTCCTCGTAACCGGTCGTGCCGTTGATCTGGCCCGCGAAGAACAGACCCTGAATCTGCCGGGTTTCCAGGCCGGGCTTCAGCCCGCGAGGATCGAAGTAGTCGTACTCGATGGCGTAGCCGGGGCGCAAGATGTGCGCCTTCTCCAAGCCAACCATGGAGTGCACCACGGCCAGCTGCGTGTCGAAAGGCAGGCTGGTGGAGATGCCGTTGGGGTAGATCTCGTGTGTCTGGAGCCCTTCGGGCTCCAGGTAGATCTGGTGGGAATCCTTGTCCGCGAAGCGGTGGATCTTGTCCTCGATGGAGGGGCAATAGCGCGGCCCCACACCTTCGATGACGCCCGTGAAGAGCGGCGAACGATCCAGCGCCTGGCGGATGATCTCGTGCGTGCGCGCGTTGGTGTGCGTGATCCAGCACGGCAGCTGCCGAGGATGCTGGTCTGCGCGCCCGATGAACGAAAACACAGGCACTGGATCCAGATCACCCGGCTGGACGCCCAGCCGGCTGTAGTCGATGGTCTTGCCATCGATACGAGGAGGCGTGCCGGTCTTGAGACGCCCCTGCGGCAACGCCAGTTCCCGCAGACGAGCCGCCAGCGTCTTGGCTGATGGATCAGCCGCGCGCCCGGCCTCATAATTATCCAGCCCCACATGCACCTTGCCATTCAGGAAAGTGCCCGCGGTGAGCACGACGGCCTTCGCCCTGAATCGGATGCCCAGTTGCGTGATGACGCCCACTACCCGGTCACCCTCCAGCAGCAGGTCATCCACCGCCTGCTGGAAGAGGGTGAGATTGGGCTGGTTCTCCAACGCCTGTCGAATGGCCTGACGATACAGGACACGGTCTGCCTGGGCGCGCGTGGCTCGAACCGCGGGGCCCTTGCTGGCATTGAGAATTCGGAACTGGATACCGGCGTGATCGGTGGCAACAGCCATGACGCCACCCAGCGCATCGACTTCCTTGACGAGATGTCCCTTACCAATGCCGCCAATGGACGGATTGCAGGACATCTGGCCCAGGGTGTCCAGATTGTGGCTTAAAAGCAACGTTTTTGCGCCAATGCGCGCCGCGACCAGGCTGGCTTCCGTTCCAGCGTGGCCCCCGCCAACGACGATGACGTCGAAGATTTCAGGGTGAGTGCTCATGCGCCATTATAGATCGCCCGCCCTCAATTTGTGCCTGGTTTCGTGCGTTGTTTCACGTGAAACAGCGATTTTTCTACAGTTTCACAGCTGCGTGGGCACAAGATTTGCGAGGAAGGGTCTTGTGCTGATGAATCTGCCTGCACACCCTGGGGGAGTAGGTATCCGATGGCGAACCTATCAGGATAGCGGCCTAGCCGATTTCGAACGGATGGATAGTTGAGCAAATTTAGGGTCGCTATGGAGAAAGCCTTTGACCAGGATGGATAGCCTGCCGGCCAGGCCGAGGCTTCTACAGAAGCTTACCCCGCCGGAATGTCCTGCATCCGGCGTAACGAGAGACCCTGGTAAGAAGGAGACGCGCAATCCCGACCTGGATGTGGAGCCCACGTAAGCACCACTAGCCGGCGACGCCCCTGAACCGCTGAGACCTCTTTCGCCACGACGAGGCTAGCAAGAGCATCATGCGCGCCTACGGATGGCGAAGATCGAGTCTTGGATCCACGTTGGGTCATTCTTTGTGACGGGGGGTTAAGACGCCTGCATTTATGGGATGCGCTCAGAAAGATCAATGAACAACAGTATCCGGCATTCCTTTCCTGCTTCTGGCTTCTGGCTTCCAGCATTCGGCGATCGGATATCGGCTTCCACTGCGCGGTGCGTGTTCGTGTTCGTGCCACGGAGTCCGGAGGTAGGCGTGGTGCTTCTGTCGCAAAGCAGATCAGAACGGGATAACGGAGAGCTGCGACAGAGGTCCGAGAGCCTGTGGATAGTTACGGAACGACGATGAGCGGCTCGAGCAGTGGAAAGATGAATGCGGCCCAGGATATAAGGGAGGAAGGGTGATGTGGAACAGGGTAAAGGGGAACAGAGTAAAGGAGAGCAGAGGCACAGGAATACTGCCAACGTGTACCGTCACCAGGAATTGAGATTAGGGGCGCCCGGGAATGGATGCGTGGGTAAGCATCGTCCTTCGGAACGACGCCGGACCAAGTTTATGAAAAGGCGAGTTGTATCGAGTATCGCGGCGGCTTCGACTACCGCTGAAGCCAGGATACAAAAGTATTTTGCGAGAGGAACCAATTTGCCCGAGACTTGGCGCAGGGTGCGTGGTCGGACGAGGTCAATACCCAACATTAAACCCCGTTTGCTATTCATGCGGCTCGTTTGGAAGGTCTCGCATGCGTTTAATAAGGGGTCGGAAAAGACCAAAAATCGTGAGCCGTGACTCCTGGTCGTTGGACTCGGCTCTGAGCGTGTGAACCGGATAGTATCTGGCGCCTGGCAGGGAAAGGAGAGAACCCTTGGCACGTGGAGGGCGATGGCCGCAGTAGATGGGTTGCTGGATATGCCCCATCTTCTGATCCTCGAATAGGGGCGTATGGAATGCCTTTGTTATCCTGATACTCGCTGTTCATGGATCAATTAGCGAGCTACTTGCCGGAAGTGGCGGCCTACCTCATGTGGGTAGGCCTCAATCACTTAGAGGGTTGTCTCGGCGGCATCACTACTCACTATTTAGCCGTTTGCTTCGCTGCCCGTGCAGCCTTCTGCGCGGCAAATATCCCGAACAGGTATAGCGCAACGCCCACCCATACCCAGACATATCCGATGAAGCGCGAGAGCTGAAAGCTTTCATGGAACACCAGCAGTCCCAGCAGGAACTGCATGGTGGGGGACATGTACTGGATCATTCCAAGATTGCTGAGGCTGATGCGACGGGCCGCGGCCGCAAAGAAAAGCAAAGGTATGGTTGTTGCTGCCCCGGAACCAATCATTACCGCCAACGGAAGTGTCGAAAGCTCTCCCAAGGAAACGAGTTGCTTCAAATGTCCTTGATAAATCAGGTAGATAGCAGCAATCGGCAGCATCAGAAGGGTTTCCATGGCCATCCCGGTCAATGCGTCCAACGGCGCAAGCTTCCTGATGAGACCATAAGCGCCAAAGCTCAGCGTCAGGAGAATGGCGACCCATGGAATGGAGCCGGCCGGAATGGCAAGCCATAGGATGCCAACCAGAACCAGGACTACAGCGCCCATCTGAGGCTTGTTCAGTCGCTCGCTGAAGAAGATGCGGCCCAGCAAGACGTTGAACAGGGGGGATATGAAATACCCTAAACTCGCATCCAGCACGTGCCCATTCGTCACGGCCCACAAATAGACCAACCAGTTGACAGATATGGATGCTGCCGAGCCCACCAGCATGAACAGAAGGCGAGGGTTGCCAAACACTGAGTACAGGTTCTTCAGCTTCCCGGTGCCGATGACAAGAATTGCGGAGAACAGCGCCGACCAGACTATTCGTTGTGCCAGGAGTTGATCAGCGGGGATAAGTCCTTTTAGCGGCGACCAGTAAAGAGGGAATATTCCCCAGATCAGGTAACAGGCAACGGCATATAGTGTGCCTTTCTGGGTAAAAGAAAGCTGTTCCAACGACATATTTATCTGAATAGCCGGATCAAGAAGGACGTACCAATGTAGGTGACCTAGTATATGCCTCTCTGGTGATCGTCGCGGCATATGAGTAGAGCACGGCCTTCTGAGTCCCATGCTCTGTGTTTCACGTGGAATAGGGAGTTATCACGGCAGTATGGTCTGCTTCGCACATGCCGTGATCGATGCTCTGTACTTGTCGTTGTTCCACGTAAAACAGCTTCCTTTTACTTCTGGAGCGGGCATGTTTCACGTGAAACACCCGTTGGGAGAGCCATGAAGACCACGACGAGTGCTTATGTTCCACGTGGAACAGTGCGTGCGCCGGCCTTCATCCGTTAAAGCGACGTGTTTCACATGGAACAAAGGGCTAAGTGCCATATCGCCGCGGTCTACGGCATTGGCGGAAAAGGGGGGGCACCAGCAGATGACGGAACAAGCATCTCTTGGCGTAGCACAGTCATTGCAAGATAGGACTCCGACTCCCTGCTAAGGCTGAGCTCGCTGCTCATGAGAACAGAAGAGGTTCCGAGGGATCGCGTTGTCTTCTTCTGAGATGAGCGGAAGAGGCGTTTAGCTTTTGCACGCCTTGGCGGCGAGAGACTGTTGTCGCATGAGCTTCTAAGCGGAAAGTCGACCCCAGATAGACTTGCGGAGCACTAAATCTGGGGGCCTTCTGCTCAAATTTCCGCGATCAGGCCTTCTAGGAACCAGAGGGAGATACTGCCCGATCGTACCTTCGTTGGTGTTCCCGGAAGAGGATATCTGGATCGATGTTTCACGTGGAACAGAGTAGGGCGAGTTTGAACAGGCCGTATTGAGCCTTGCACGCTGCTGATCTTGTTCAGGTGGCCAGTCTTGTAGATGAATCGTAGATCCTTGCGTTGATGCAGTCGCATAAGAGGTAGAAAGATCGGCACTGATGCGTTTGCCAGTAGTGAAAAGATGTGCTCTGGACTTCCGGTTCTATCGACTCGGATATACGTTCTGGATTGGCGTCGCCTTGAATGCTGTCCTCTACAGACGATAAGGCACGTCCGGCCGCATCAGCCCGATACCCTGCTTCCTTAGAAGATCAGAGTCTTCAAAACGGTTTTTTGGAGTCCTCTTCAGTGGTGGCCATCCACGTAAGGGGAGGTCAAGCTCTGCTGCGGAAGAGGTATGGAATTGGGAGGAGTTTGGTTAGGGCGTTAGCAGACGCTTATCGGTGATAAGGCATGGACGAGGCGTCACGAGATATCGTCGGGGATCTTGACGGAGATATTGGCGCCATTGGGGCGAGGTATGGATATGAGTGCGTCGTACCGGCTTGAAACTAACTAGTATTGCGGCCTATTGGGGGGGTATCGCGTGGTTCGTTGGGGCAGGGGTCGTAGGCAAGGTCAATGTCGGGTGACTCCGCGCACCTTGCTCTCAGTAGACACTAGGCCGTTTGAACTGGCAGATTCTCTCCTTCTCTTTTGGCACAGGCGCTGAAGTCCACAACAGGCGCCATATGTATACGGCAGAGGCTTTCGGTCATAGCGGTGCCCCTGCCATCAGGGATCTATAGACTTGAAAGATCGCGCTTCATGGGCGGATCCTCGGCAACCGAGTTCCGAGGTGCTTCGGGATTGGGTCGTTCTCCAAGCACAAGTTGGGGGTGAAGGCGTCTTTCATTCGGAGGTATCTGGAGTGACAGGAGTTGTAGAGGCCTCGTTCTTGAGTTGCTGGATCATGAACCGACACGGCGCGAGTTAGAGCGTGCGTGCGTGACGGGTTTAGGGAATCAAACCGGGGTTCCGGCCTGGAGAGATAACGTGGCAGGATTGCGAGTCAAGACCTTGTTCCACCCGAATGGGGAGATCAGAGTACTTCCGGAGCAGGCTTCTACGTTGCCTGTCAGGAGCTACGGCGGGGCGAGGGCAGTCGTGACTCGATGCCGATGGGAGGCGCGCTCTGCCGCAGACCTTGGGTTTGCTTCGGATAGCCTCAACATGATCACGACGCGTCTCTGGGTAGCGGCCGTCCGTGATCATTATGGTCTTAGCCGACAGTTCCATCGTCGATTATCGCTGAGTTGGGTATACGGATGTACGCAGTTCATGCCAGCTATGCTATGCAGCGATCGTTTGCCTGGCCTGTCTCTGGCACACCATCGCGCGGTTGGTTGCCATCTGGATCTGAACGCTAACGGTGTCCTTCGGCAGATTCTGGCAAGGGTTCTCGTCAAGGCCTGGCTTGACGCCTGTTTCACGTGGAACAAAGGGCATCTGCTCATCCTTGCGGTACCCATGGAGAGGGCGGTGCGCGAGTACGCGCCTATAGTCCGGCCACAGGACCACTTCTGATGGCGGTGCATGCTGGTGGCGATTCCCTGTTCTGGCAGGGTGAGACGCTTCGATAGTCCTGTCCTGATGGAGAGTTCTACGTAATGCCGTCCAGGATCTGATTACGGAGTGAGCTACGCGGAATAGTCGTGATGGACTACATGGAAGCCAGAGCCAGAGCCAGAGCCAGAGCCAGAGCCAGAGCCAGAGCCAGAGCCAGAGACCCGAGACCCGAGACCCGAGACCCGAAGCCCCGCCTATCACGTGTCTCATGCCAGACGATAAGGGGGGAGAAAAGCTGACCAGAAGGAGGACAGGCGGACGCGCGGCTGATTCGAGACCGGTGCAACGGCGTGCTACACAAGATCAGAACGCTGGGAAGCCGGCAATCCCAATTGCCGGGCAATTGGGGGTCTGGAGACTAGCAAGTCGCAAGGCGTGCTGCTTCTCTGATGTCCCATGCGTTGGCGCAGCGAACAGCTCAACACCAACGTCCCTCGATCAAGCAGGGTATTCCTCGCTGCTTCGTCCGTCAATCAGCCGCCTTTCCATCAGACGGGCAATCGGGTACATAGGTGAACGGCTGAACGGCAATCCGTTTACCCACCCGAAACCCGGAGGGCCTGCGCCCAGAGTCAGCCACGTGTCCGGCTTCCCCCAAAGCCAGTTTCTAAAC
>ERZ773100.348-NODE-348-length-25313-cov-4.085478_pt1 | contig 25313 bp, 21 predicted proteins | sample MGYA00511119_ERZ773100 | MGnify/ENA primary metagenome ERZ773100 (study PRJEB29015, sample SAMEA2738000) | human oral metagenome | biome: human oral; feature: human-associated habitat; material: dental | place: China | collected 2111 ...
CGCAAGCCATTACCGCTACACGCCAATATTGAATGGATTCAATTTTTTTAAACATTAATTTAATTTCTCTTTAAGTAAATCTTTTAATTGCTTTCTAAAAAATTTGTTAAATTCAATTTTATATTGTGGGGAATAACAACTGTCGAAAAAACGAATTGGCAAGGTGAAATCTTTATATTTTTCATCGGCAGATGATAAGTTTAATATTGCATCGCATTGCATGGTATGTAAATTAATCAAACCGTTTCCTCGGCCTAAAAGCTCGGGTGTTATTAGATTAAATTTATTCACGCGCAGCAAATTGTTGTCCAAGGAAAGTTGAGAATCAAGCCGTTCGAATGCGGTGCTCATTCGTCTCTTCGATAAATCGTCGCGGTAGTTTATGGGCCAATATTGCGTGGCTAAGTCTAATAAGTTCATACCTAAAATTTCGCCATCACGCGCATTAAAATCAAATGTTCCTTGGATTAATTCCGAATTATTAAATGCCAGTCGAATGTTAAAATCCGTTGTGCCGGTAAGCGCTTTGGGTAAATTAAGTAATGTGAGCAACCGTTCTGTCAGAAAATTTTTACCGGAAAAATTAACCGTACTTTGTTGCGCGATACCGTTGAATTTCAATACCGCAAGGCAATTCGTTGTGCAAATCGGCTTGATATAGCCGATTAATACTTTTTGCGGTTTAGAAAAATCGGCGTGAATTTCGATATAGTCGAGCGCCTGTTCGTTTAGTTTTGCTCCGTCAATTTGCAACAGCGATTAACGATCTTGATGAAGGGCGAGATTGGCTTTATTAAAGGTAAAAGTATATTTTGTCGTTTTGCCGTAAATTGGTTTTGCCAGTTCAACCGAAATAAGATTCGCACCACTAAACAGAATTTCTTTTGTGAATAATTTATTTAGAGAAATATTAGCAAAACGCATCATTATTTTGGCGCTGTTTGTTGCGTTTTGAGTTAATTTTGCTTGTGCGATGGTTAACTCTTCAAGTTTTACGTCGCCCGCAAACAAAGGTAAAAGCGCCACTTTCCCTTCGGTTTGTGTTAAGGAAAACGTGTGATAATTTAATTGTTCGATGGAAAAATGAGGCTGTGGAATTAAACCGACTTTAAGGGATTTTACCGAAATATCGTGTTGTGCAAGTTGTTCAAGGAGTAAGCTTTTAGCTTGTTGAAGTTGAACATAAAAAAACGCAAAGATCGCAGCCACCACGATCGATAGGCTTAGTGCGATCTTTTTCATTTATTTGTCCTCGCCGATACGGCTGGCGACGGCATTTTGTTGGTTTTTGTATTTGGCATCTTTACGGCTGTTGTACGGACGCGCGGCCGCTCCGCTTAATACTTCAAAGCTCAGCGCGCCGATGATCATATTCGGGCGTAAAGCTAGCGGCAGTTTACCGGAATTGTAAAACTCTAATACGATTTTTCCTTCCCAACCCGGGTCAATGCGGTGCGCTGTGACATGTACCATTAAGCCGAGACGCGCTAAAGAAGAACGCCCGTCTAGCCAACCGATAATATTCGCCGGTAGTTTTACCGATTCCAAAGTGGTGGCAAGCGCCAACACGCCGGGGTGTAAGAAAAAGGCTTCATCGTCACCGATAATAATTTCATCGCTCATTACCGATTCCAGCTGCGCCGACACTTCATCTTTCGGACCGCTTAAATCAATGTAAGGTGCGGAATGTTCACGAAACACGCGAAAGGAATTTCCCAAACGTACATCAATGGTAGCACCATTAATTTTGTCGTTATCCGGACGCGGCGTTAAAGAAATAATGCCATCATTCAAGTAGCGTTCAATATCGGTATCGCAAAGACGCATGATTTCTCCTATTTTTGATCCAGTAGATGTAAGATTTGAGCCTTTAACATATTAATTGCAATGCGGTTCTTGCCGCCGCGCGGAATGACAATATCCGCATATTGTTTTGACGGCTCAATAAATTGCAAGAACATTGGGCGAACAGTCGCGCGGTATTGTTCAATGACAGATTGGAGTGAGCGACCGCGCTCTTCCATATCGCGTTGTAAACGACGAATAAAACAAATATCTAACGGGGTATCCACAAATACGGAAATATCTGCTTGTTGGCGTATTCGTTCGTCCGTGAGCAATAGAATACCTTCTAAAATCACGATTTTTTTCGGTGTGAAGTGAGTGGTTTCATCCATTCGAGTATGTTCGACATAACTATAAACCGGTACGTCTACTGCTTTGCCGGCTTTCAAATCTTGCAAATGTTTAATCAGTAAATCGCGATCCATCGAGTTTGGATGATCATAATTGGTTTTTATGCGCTCGTTCATTGCTAAATGGCTTTGATCTTTATAGTAGCTATCTTCCGCAATGATACCGATTTCTTCGCAGCCTAATTCATTACACAGTTCCTTGTGTACAGTGGAAGCAATGGAACTTTTTCCGGAAGCGGAAGCGCCGGTAATGGCAATGATGATACAAGATGAATCCGGCATAAATTTAACCTGATAGAAGAAGTAAAAATTTGCTGAATTATAAAGAAAAGCACGGTCTATTTCATCTTTATTTTCGGGACTACTTTTCAAAATTGTGAGAGTTATCACGGTATTGTTTTTTGTTTTCGAGTAGTATCTAAGCGTTTTAATCCAACAGGAGTGTGTATTATGAAGTTCAACAAAATTTCTCTTTCAATTTCAACCGCGTTTTTAGCTGCCGGTTTATTGTCTTCCACTGCAGCAAATGCGCAAGGCCGTTTAGTGGTGTATTGTAGTGCCACAAATATTTTATGTGAAACTACCACCAAAGCTTTTGGCGAAAAATATGATGTCAAAACCTCTTTTATTCGTAATGGTTCCGGCAGCACTTTCGCCAAAGTGGAAGCAGAAAAAAATAACCCTCAAGCGGACGTTTGGTTTGGTGGCACGTTTGACCCTCAGGCCCAAGCTGCCGAACTCGGTTTAATCGAGCCGTACAAATCTAAACATATTGATGAAATCGTAGAACGCTTCCGCGACCCGGCAAAAACCAAAGGTCATTATGTTTCCGCCATTTATATGGGAATTTTAGGTTTCGGTGTGAACACGGAACGTCTTGAAAAATTAGGCATTAAAGAGGTGCCGAAATGCTGGAAAGACTTAACTGATCCGCGCTTAAAAGGCGAAGTGCAAATTGCAGATCCACAAAGCGCCGGTACGGCTTACACCGCCTTAGCAACTTTTGTACAACTTTGGGGTGAAAATCAAGCCTTTGATTACTTAAAAGCCTTACATCCGAATGTTTCCCAATACACTAAATCCGGCGTCACTCCGTCTCGTAATGCGGCACGCGGCGAAACGGCCATTGGTATCGGCTTCTTACATGATTACGCCCTTGAAAAACGTAATGGCGCACCGTTAGAGCTAGTGGTTCCTTGTGAAGGTACCGGGTATGAATTAGGCGGTGTGAGCATCTTAAAAGGCGCACGTAATCTTGATAATGCAAAATTATTCGTGGATTGGGCGTTATCCAAAGAAGGGCAGGAATTGGCATGGAAACAAGGCGAATCCTTACAAATCTTAACCAACACCACTGCAGAACAATCTCCGACCGCGTTTGATCCAAACAAATTGAATCTGATCAATTACGACTTTGAGAAATATGGTGCCACCGAACAACGCAAAGCCTTAATTGAAAAATGGGTTCAAGAGGTTAAATTAGCGAAATAACGTTGTAGGGGCAAATTACATTTGCCCCTATCAGTAATCTTCATTAATGACGCAATCATCTAGGCTTGCGTTCATAAAATAAAAAATACAGGAGTGTTCCAATGAAACTCTCAAAAATCTCCTTAGCCGTATCTACATCCGCAACTTTATTAAGTAGTGTATTCTTCTCTACTCAGGCGCTGGCCGAAGGTCGGTTGGTCGTGTATTGCAGTGCACAAAATTCAGTTTGTGAAACCCAGGTTCAAGCATTTGCTAAAAAATATGATGTTAATACCACATTTGTTCGTAATAGCTCAGGCAGTACCTTGGCAAAAATGAAAGCGGAAGCCAATAACCCGCAAGCGGATGTGTGGTATGGCGGTACTTTTGATACCCACTCGCAAGCAGCTGAAATGGATTTATTAACTGCATATCAATCTCCAATGCTCAATGAGGTTATGCCTGAATTTAAAGATCCGGGTCGTCGTAAAGGTAACTACAGCTCCGTTGTTTATATGGGTGTGTTAGGTTTTGGTGTGAATACCGAAAAATTGAAAAAATTGGGTATTACCGAAGTGCCAAAATGTTGGAAGGATTTATTAGATCCAAGACTTAAAAATGAAGTTCAAATTTCGGACCCGCAAAGCGCTGGAACTGCATATACGGCGATTGCAACATTTGTTCAACTTTGGGGCGAAGACGCCGCATTCAAATATTTAAAAGATCTTGATAAAAATATTTCACAATACCCTAAAGCCGGCACCGCACCCGCCCATAACTTAGCACGCGGAGAAACAACGGTCGGAATAGGTTTCTTGCAAAATTATTCTTTTGAGAAACAAAACGGAGCCCCGATTGAAATTGTCGTTCCTTGCGAAGGAACAGGCTATGAATTAGGAGGCGTAAGTATTATTAAAAATGCCCGTAATTTAAAAAACGCTCAGTTATTTGTGGATTGGGCAATGTCTAAAGAATCCCAAGAACTTTCTTGGGAAAAAGGCCAATCTCATCACATCTTAACCAATGTAAATGCTAAGGGCTCTCCTTATGCTTTGAAATCAAACGAATTAAATTTAATTAAATATGATTTTGATAAATTTGGTTCTTCCGATGTGCGAAGTGGTTTAATTGATCGCTGGGTACGTGACGTCAAATTAAATAAATAATTTATTTATTACCAAAAACGGAGGCTTTATGAGAAAGCAGTATAATTTTCTCAATTCCAATCTCTTTTGGGTAATGTTCGCTATGGTAGGCTTTATTTGCCTACCATCACTAGCGTTATATTACGGCATTTTTGATTCTACTTCGGATGAAATACTTGCAGCGATGGGCTGGTATCAGCCTAATCTTAGTTGGGTGTGGTTTGGTTCACTCTTTCTTATCCCTGTATTTTCTGGTTTATGGAAAACGAAAGGTGTTATATCTCAAGGAAAAATTGAGTTTATTTTATCCTGTATTATTTTTGCGTTTGTTATGATTTCTGCGACAATCGCAAAAATAAGTTTAGGGTATTCTATTTTTATTCTTACTGTAGCGTTAATTGGTATTTCTACTAATGCGCTAGCTAAAATGAAGGTAATGCAAAGCGATAAATTTATTATCGGATCGTTAATTAGCATTATTCTGCTTATCTTCTTTTTTATTGTTTACCCAACGTTGGCAATTTTTATATCAATGTTCTATAAAGGTTCGGAATTTGTTCCTGGACAAGTCATTGATATAGTAAAACAACCTTATGTTATTAGAATTATTCTGAATTCTCTCTCCGTGGCTGGGACGATTGGGGTTCTCGCCACCGCATTCGGTTTAGTATTTGCGTTATATACAACAAGAATTGCTAAACGTAGTGCTGTAATAGGCAAAATATTTTCTATATTACCTATCGTAACACCGCCATTTGTAGTGGGATTGGGTGTAACCTTAATGTTGGGACGATCCGGTTACATCACTCAATATTTAGTGGAATATTTAGGTTTTGATAGTAACTGGCTATATGGTTTCACCGGCATCGTGATTGCGCATACACTTGCGTTAACACCGATGTCTTTTATGATTTTGGAAGGCGCATTAAAGTCAATTCATCCTTCAATTGAGGAGGCCTCTTATACATTAAGAGCAAATCGCTATCAAACCTTTTTCAACATTATTTTCCCATTACTGAAACCAGCTTTAGCAAATTCATTCTTGGTCGTTGCTATTCAGTCTATTGCCGACTTTAGTACACCATTGGTTTTAGGCGGAAGTTTTGACGTAATTTCATCACAAATATACTTTTATATTGCGGGTTCTCAACTAGATTACGCTTCTGCTAGTACACTAGGGACAATCTTATTAATTTTCTCTTTAGGTATTTTCATTATCCAATATTGGTGGATTGGTAACCGTTCTTACACAACGGTATCAGGGAAATCTTATCGTGGTGATGTACAAGAATTACCAACTACCATGAAATATACCATTACTTTTATTCTAGGGTTTTGGGTAGTGTTTAACGTAATGCTTTACGGCAGTATTTTCTACGGTAGTTTCACTGTAAACTGGGGCGTAAACTATACGTTAACATTGAAAAACTATATAACCCTGTTTGGGCAAGGTTTCAGTGACGGAGCTTGGCCATCATTAATTCAAACGGTCATTTTTGCCGCAACAGCTGCACCTATTACCGCATTATTTGGCTTATTAATTGCTTACATTACAGTACGTCGTGAATTTAAGGGTAAGAAGACACTAGAGTTTTTAACATTGCTTTGTTTTGCAGTGCCGGGTACGGTAGCCGGTGTGTCTTATATTCTTGCGTTTAATGACGCGCCGATTTATATCACCGGTACCGGCTTAATTGTTATTCTGTCCATGGTGATGCGTAATATGCCTATAGGAATGCGTGCAGCCATAGCAGGGTTAGGCCAATTAGATAAATCTCTGGACGAGGCCTCTCTTTCATTAAAAGGTAGTTCATTTAAAACAATCTGTTTTATTGTATTTCCATTGTTGAAACCGGCTTTGCTATCTGCTTTGGTAACAAGTTTTGTTCGTGCAATGACAACCGTGAGTGCTATTGTATTCTTAGTTACTGCCGATACCCGAGTCGCTACCTCTTACATCCTAAACCGCGTTGAAGATGGTGAATACGGTATTGCCATTGCGTACGGTTCTATCTTGATCGTGGTGATGATGGCGATTATTTTATTCTTCGACTGGATTGTCGGTGACACCCGCATTTCCCGTTCCAAAGCGAAAAAAATGAATTAAGTTGTAGGTAAAAAATATGAGTAATGATTTCTTAGTATTAAAAAACGTCACTAAAGCTTTTGGTAAATCCGTGGTCATTGACGATTTGGATTTAAACATCAAACGCGGCACTATGGTTACTTTGCTCGGTCCGTCCGGCTGCGGTAAAACTACAGTTTTGCGTTTAGTGGCAGGCTTGGAAAGCCCGACTTCCGGTCAAATTTTCATTGATGGCGAAGATGTCACCAAATCTTCCATTCAAAACCGCGATATTTGTATCGTGTTCCAATCTTACGCACTGTTTCCGCATATGAGTATCGGCGATAATGTAGGCTACGGCTTGCGTATGCAAAACGTGAGCAAGGAAGAGCGTAAACAACGGGTGAAAGAAGCCTTGGAATTGGTAGATTTAGCCGGATTTGAAGATCGTTATGTGGACCAAATTTCCGGTGGTCAGCAACAACGCGTCGCGCTAGCTCGCGCGCTTGTGCTAAAACCGAAAGTGTTACTGTTCGATGAACCATTGAGTAATTTGGATGCCAATTTACGTCGTGCCATGCGGGAAAAAATCCGTGAGCTGCAACAAAGCCTAGGTATCACCTCCCTTTACGTCACCCATGACCAAACCGAGGCCTTTGCGGTATCGGATGAAGTCATCGTGATGAATAAAGGCAAAATTATGCAAAAAGCACCGGCAAAAGAGCTTTATTTACGTCCGAACTCTTTGTTCTTAGCCAATTTTATGGGCGAATCCAGTATTTTTGACGGCGAATTGGCAAATGGTACGGTGAATATTCACGGCTACTGTATTCCGCTTTCCGATGCGGCACAATTTAGTTTACCGGATGGTCTATGCCTTGTAGGTATTCGGCCGGAAGCAATTTTTCTTGCAGCGGAAGGTAGCGAAGCGCAACATTGTGAGATTAAAAGCGCAGTCTATATGGGCAATCACTGGGAAGTGATTGCATCTTGGGCGGGTAAGGATTTACTGGTAAATTGCAAACCGGAAGATTTTAATGCGAATTTAAAACAGGCTTATGTGAATTTATCCGAACAAGGTATTTTCTTATTGAAGAAAGAATAATAACCACAAGGCGCATAATTATGCGCCTTCTTTTTTCGGTAATTTTCGGTAATATTGATTTGAGAAACGCCATGTTGTTATAAAATGAATATTTAGTGATTTCTCTTATTACTCTTTCTAAATCAGAGAGGTACGATTTCAGCACCGCATTGAAGCCACTAAAATTCATATCATCGTATCAAACAAATTTTATTGTAGCTTGCGTGGTGCATTGACGCATAGAGTCTTCATTCATGCACTTCATGTGAAAAATAAAAGCATTTCATCAATAAAAATGGGCGAAAGTCCATGTGTTTTTCTAAGTTTGAGCAATTTTTAAAATTAATTTTTCGAGCGCTTTAGTAAAAAATTCTGGGTTTTCCGCATGGGCATTGTGACCGGCTTGGGGAATTGTGGTGAGATTGAGCTGCAGATTTCGCGCCAGCTTTTGGAATTTTCGATCATGTTCACCGCAAAAATAAAAAAACATTGCTGCGTTTGATTGCACTTCCGGACTGAAATCCGCCTGTTTGGCCAGGCTGGTGGCAAGTAGCATGTTGCCGATATTAGCACCGCATTGGGCTTGTCTTTTTTGAATTAAGGCGGTTCTATCAGCTTCGGTTAAATGGGCGAAAACCGGCTGCCGGTACCAATCATCTAATACGCTTTCGGGCGCTTCATTGCCAAATCGTTTGGCCCAGTATTTGTCATGGCATAAACGCGCTTGCCTTTCTTGTTCTGTTTTCAAGCCAAGATTGGCGCCTTCTAAAATCACTGCTCGCAGCTTGCCCTTGTCTGCTTTTGATTGTAACGCATAATGTAATGCCAGTCGTCCACCTAAGGAATAGCCGACGAGAACGTAAGGTTCGTTTAGCACCGCATTAGAAATTTGTTTGGCAAGGTATTGCGTGGCTTCGTCAAAATCCGTTACTTCGATTTGTTGCGCCGCGCCGTGAAAAGGTAAATCTAATGCAATGCAACGAAATTGCGTGAGATTTTTGATGATGCCTTGCCAGTCCGATGCGGTGCCGAGCAGGCCGTGTAGGAAAATAACGTTGAGCATAAAATAAAGGGCGCATTGCGATGAGAATCGTTAATGGCGCCCGTACCCTTATTTTTATTCGCCGATAACGGCGTGACTGATTTGTTCGATTAAATGCTTGTAAGTGTTGCTGCCATCGCTCGGATTGGTTTTGATTTCGATCAATGTGGTTTTACGGCGCGCGTAGGCTTGTTTCAACACGCTAGTTAAATCCGCCCAAGTGTAAGGATGGGCATATTTTATGTCGAACATGGCCGTGATCTGTGAAAAATCGCCGTTGTGCGGTAAGCGATAGAATCGATCTTTCACTTCTTCGTCTACCGGCAACATATCGAAAATTGCGCCGCCATTATTGTTGATTACAAAAATAATCGTTGGTTGAGTGACGTTTTTGAACAATGCCAAAGAGTTGAGATCGTAAAGCGTAGAGGTATCACCAATCATTGCAACGACCGGTTGTTCGGAGCCGACAGCGATTCCGGCAGCGGTTGCTAATAAGCCATCGATACCGCTGGCGCCACGATTAGTATAAATCGGGTAGCCTTCCGGCAATTTGGTAAGTGCATCGACCAAGCGCACGAATAAACTGTTACCGAGGAATAAAATGCCGTTATAAGGCAACACGCGTTCAATATGATGCGCAAGGGAGGCTTCGTTTAAATTGCCGCCGACTTGCTGTTCGATAAAACTTGCACAGAATTTGGACAGCGCAAGCGGTTCCAATAACCAAGGTTTTTGGCGAAGCGGCGGATGGGCGCGCAACCAGTGATGTGCTTTGGCGTTAAAGCGAGTTTGTGCATGATGGTACGGATCGAGCGCATTGTCGCTTTGTTCCACTAGCCAAAATTCCCCGTTGAAAGCTTGCAGGAATTGATTTATTCGTTTACTGATAAAATGCGATCCGAACTGAATCACAATATCCGCCTGCAATAATTTTTCGCGTACGGTTTGGTTCGCCAGCCAAATATCGGCGTAAGGCATCATAGGCTCTACACCGGATTGAATATCGGTGAGCAACACCCAACCCATTGCGGTCGCCCAAGCGTTGATGCCCATGGCTTGTTCGGTTGGCAGCCGTCCCGCCGCAATCACGCCACGTTTGGTGCGCCAATGATCCCAATTTTCGTGTGGAATCACTTCTTGTTGCAATGCTTCGTGTTTCACCCAAGGTTTGTTTTGTGGCAGCCAACGGTGTAACGATTGCAACCAAGGGTGGCGATCCACCGCACTTTCGTCAGTATCGTAAAGCGGTTCTGCAAAAGGCACGTTGATATGAATGACGCCGTGTCGTTGTTTTTGTCGGAATGCGGCTTGTTCAATATAAGAAACCAACCATTGGGCGGAATAGTCAGCGTTTGGTTTAGGCAAGTTTACGTTGGCGACGGGATAATCGCCGAACATATTTTGTTGCAAGATGGCTTGATTGGCACCGCATTCCCATAGTTCGGGCGGACGATCTGCGGTGAGTACTACCAGATCGACACCGCTTTGGCGGGCTTCAACAATGGACGGATAAAGATTGGCTGCGGCGGTACCGGATGTGACAATGACGGCGACCGGCGCTTGTACGGATTTGGCAATGCCGAGCGCAAAAAAGCCTAAGCCACGTTCGTCAAAATGGCTATAGCAAGTGGCGCGACCGGCATTTTGTAAGCGCACCGCTTCTAAGGTTAATGGGGTGGAACGCGAACCGGGTGCGATGCAGAAGTGGGTAACCCTTTGGCGTACCAAAGTTTCTAAGATCACTTTCGACCAACAACGATTAAACACGCTTACAGACATTTCTTTTTCTCCGTTATTCTTAGTATTCTTCGCTCCTTTCGTTTACGCGGGATGCCGCCGAAGGCCGAGGGAAAATTTTCCTCCGCTCTTTGCCCACCAGCGGAGGAAGATAAGGAAATAATATATTATTGATTTTTAGCAAACAAAGAGATTAATCCTGCAGCCTTACGTTCGATTTCTTGCCATTCTTCCAACGGTTGCGAACCTTCTACAATACCGGCACCGGCAAATACGCGAATGCGGTGCGATTCAATGAAGGCGGAACGAATCGCCACGCAAAATTCTGCATCAGTTTTGCTCATTACGCCGAAAGTACCGGCGTACCAACCGCGCTCGAAGGTTTCGATTTTCGATAAAATCATTTTGGCTTGTTGCTGTGGCAAACCGGATACCGCTGCGGTGGGATGAATCGCATTGAGTAGAGCGGCATCTTGGTAATGGGCGGCTAAGTCGGCACGAATTTTACGCAGCAAATGTTGTACTTTGCGCAGCGGTTTGAGTTCCAGCTCGCCGACCTCAAAGGTTTCCGTTAGATCGCGCAGATTCTGTGCAATATCTTGTACCACCAACCAATTTTCATTGCGATTTTTTTCATCGCGCAGCAACCAATTTGCTTGGCGTTGATTTTCCTGCGAATCATCGCTAACCGGTGCGGTGCCGGCCAATGCTTCCGTTAAAAATAAGTTGTATTTCCGCACAAATAGGCGTTCCGGCGTCGAGCCGACGAACTGAGAATTTGGGTTTTCTGCCCATAAAAAATGATAGCAGCCTTGATTGTATTTTTCGCTTTCCGCTAAAAAATCGTAGGCATTGATTGATTGTTTTAAGTGTAACTGGGTTTCGTTCGCTAGTACGAGTTTGCTGAGCTTGCCCTGCCTGATTTCAAATAGCGCTTGATTTACCCAATCGCACCAAGTTTGGCGGTCGGCGCGTTGTTCCGTGCATAACGGGATTTGTTTGGGTAATGGGCTAAGCGGTGTTGTGTTCGACAGTGTTTTTAGCGCCGCCAATGCGGTGCTCGCCGAGTCTGCGCCTTCAACAAAACAATTCAATGCGGTGCTGTTTTCACTTTGCACCAGTAAAAACTGCGGTAAAACAAATTGTCCGTAACCTTGAAATTGCAAGCCACCGACTAAAGGATAATCGCATTGTTCGATAAATTCTTGTGCAGCGTCTAAATCGAAAAATGCGCGAACCTTGCCCGACGCGGCCAGAATTTTCGTTTTATCGCGAAAATTCAAATAAAATTGCGGATAAGCTGTTTGCGATTTTAACCAGGCTAACAAATCGACATTGTTGATTTTTACTTGAAAACACACAAGAACAGTTTGTTTTTGCTGCAAATAATCTGTAATTTGCTCACTGAGTCGTTTTGCGGCTTGCTTTAAATTGCCCATTGTAAATTATTTTTAATACACAAAAATTAGCCCGTATTCTACCGTACTTTGCGAGTGACAAAAAATTTTTTTACAAAATCTTTTCAAGGTTAAAAATTCAGCGTAAATTAGCGAACATTTCTCACTCAAAATAACAAAAAAAGGACACAACCATGCGATTATTTCCTAAATCCGACAAGCTAGAACACGTCTGTTACGACATTCGCGGGCCGGTACATAAAGAAGCGTTACGTTTGGAAGAGGAAGGCAATAAAATTTTAAAACTTAATATCGGCAATCCTGCACCTTTCGGCTTTGAAGCGCCCGATGAAATTTTGGTGGATGTGATTCGCAATTTGCCGTCGGCGCAAGGTTATTGCGATTCCAAAGGGTTATATTCGGCGCGTAAAGCGATTGTGCAATATTATCAATCTAAAGGCATTCAGGGGGCGACAGTAAACGACGTGTATATCGGCAACGGCGTATCCGAATTGATTACCATGTCCATGCAGGCGTTGCTTAATGAAGGCGATGAAGTGCTGGTACCGATGCCGGATTATCCGTTGTGGACGGCAGCAGTGACGCTTGCCGGCGGGAAAGCAGTACATTATTTGTGCGATGAAGAAGCTGATTGGTTTCCGGCAATTGACGATATTAAAGCTAAAGTCACCCCGAAAACTAAAGCAATTGTGGTGATCAATCCGAATAACCCGACGGGCGCGGTGTATAGTAAAGAATTGTTGGAACAAATCGTGGAAGTGGCGCGAAAAAATAATCTGATTATTTTCGCCGATGAAATTTATGACAAAATTTTATATGACGGTGCAGTGCATCATCATATTGCGGCGTTGGCACCGGATCTTTTAACGGTAACCTTAAACGGGTTATCAAAAGCTTATCGAGTCGCCGGTTTCCGTCAAGGTTGGATGATTTTAAATGGCCCGAAACAGCATGCCAAAGGTTACATTGAGGGCTTGGATATGCTGGCTTCAATGCGGTTGTGCGCGACGGTACCGATGCAACATGCGATTCAAACCGCACTGGGTGGCTATCAAAGCATTAACGAATTTATTTTACCGGGCGGACGTTTGCTTGAACAGCGTAATCGGGCTTATGATCTCATTACGCAAATTCCCGGTGTGAGTTGCGTGAAGCCGAGGGGCGCAATGTATATGTTCCCGAAACTTGACATCAAGAAATTCAATATTCACAGCGATGAAAAAATGGTGTTGGATTTGCTACGTCAAGAAAAAGTATTGTTGGTGCACGGTAAAGGCTTTAACTGGCACTCACCGGATCACTTCCGTGTAGTGACGTTACCTTATGTAAATCAATTGGAAGAAGCCATTGGCAAACTAGCCCGCTTCCTCGAAAATTATCGCCAGTAATAACGTTGTCTACGATTGCCGCGGGCGTAAAAAAGAAAAGGAATGCCGAGTAAATCCATAAAGATTAAAAGGTTTTTTGCGCTATCGCGGTTCGTTATAAATCTCTCAATTTACAATTTTTAAACTTGGTCTACAGTTTTCTTGCTAAAAATTTGTGCGGCAAATTTCAGCAAAAACTGCTATACTTCTGCCGCTTTTAACTCAATAAAACAAAGGAAAAACAATGGCTGATTTTAATCAAATTTTAACGCCGGGCGATGTGGATGCCGGTATTATCAATGTGGTGAACGAAATTCCGCAAGGCAGTTGCCACAAAATTGAATGGAATCGTAAGGTCGCCGCGTTCCAATTAGACCGCGTCGAACCGGCGATTTTTGCTAAACCGACCAATTACGGTTTTATTCCGCAAACTTTAGATGAAGATGGTGATGAGTTAGACGTTTTGTTATTAACTCGCCAACCGCTTGCCACCGGTGTTTTTCTTGAAGCGAAAGTGATCGGCGTGATGAAATTCGTAGACGATGGTGAAGTGGACGATAAAATCGTCTGTGTACCGGCGGATGATCGCGATACCGGCAATGCGTATAACAGTCTTTCCGATGTGCCTGCGCAGTTAATCAAACAAATCGAATTCCACTTCAATAGCTACAAAGCTTTGAAAAAGCCCGGTTCGACCAAAGTCACCCATTGGGGCGATGTGGAAGAAGCGAAAAAAGTCATTCGGGAATCAATTAAACGTTGGGACGAACGTTAATTCCATGTATTCCAAAAGAAAGGCATCCGTCGGATGCCTTTTTTGTTTCCTCGGTGAGCCGCGAATAACGTACAGTAAAAGTAGAGAATTTTTTGGTGGGTAAAATAGTGTTATAATTTGCCCATTAATCGAACAATAAAGGAGCATTAAATGGCTATTTTAGTGACTGGTGGTGCCGGCTATATCGGTTCCCATACCGTTGTGGAATTATTAAACGCGGGAGAAAAAGTAGTGGTATTGGATAACCTTTGCAATTCCTCGCTGAAATCCCTTGAGCGCGTCAAACAAATCACCGGTAAAGAGGCAATTTTTTATCAAGGGGATATTTTAGATCGAGCACTGTTACAAAAGATCTTCGCAGAGCACCGCATTCGTTCCGTAATTCATTTCGCTGGCTTGAAGGCGGTGGGTGAAAGTGTGCAAAAACCGGCGGAATATTATATGAACAACGTAGCGGGCACCATCGTATTAATCCAAGAAATGAAAAAAGCAGGCGTGTGGAATTTCGTGTTCAGTTCGTCAGCCACGGTTTATGGCGATCCGAAAGTGGTGCCGATTACCGAAGATTGCGAAGTGGGCGGTACTACTAATCCTTACGGCACCTCCAAATATATGGTGGAACAAATTTTACGCGATGTAGCCAAAGCCGAACCGCAATTTAGCATGACGATTTTGCGCTATTTCAATCCGGTCGGCGCGCATGAGAGCGGTTTAATTGGTGAAGATCCGAACGGCATTCCGAATAATTTATTGCCGTATATTAGCCAGGTGGCCATTGGCAAATTGTCACAACTTTCCGTATTTGGTAGCGATTACGATACCCACGACGGTACCGGCGTGCGCGATTATATCCACGTAGTGGATCTTGCCGTTGGTCATTTAAAGGCGTTGCAACGCCACGAAGATGATGCCGGATTACATATTTATAATCTCGGCACCGGGCACGGTTATTCGGTGTTGGATATGGTGAAAGCTTTCGAGCAAGCCAACGGCATCGAAATTCTTTACAAATTGGTCGAACGACGCCCGGGTGATATTGCCACCTGTTATTCCGATCCAAGTTTAGCCGCTAAAGAATTAGGCTGGACGGCACAGCGCGATCTTCAAACAATGATGAAAGATACATGGAACTGGCAGAAAAATAATCCAAAAGGGTACAAAGACTAACTTTTCCACGACTCATTTTTCCATTGAAGCGAAATAACTCTCGCTCCCTCTATTTACGGATTACAGAGGGAGCAGAGTGAGGCGGCGCGAAATTGTAATGCCAAATGAGCACCGCATTGAAATCGCCTCCTGTCCGCCCGTGTCATTAATGAAAACGTCTGAATTACGAAATCGACCGTATTCTATGCCGAATTCCCTCTCCTCCCAAATTTTTACGCGCAAGATGTTAATTTGTGTGTTTACCGGCTTTAGTTCAGGTTTGCCACTGTTTGTCTTATTGCAAATGTTACCGGTGTGGCTGACGGATAAACATCTTTCCATTGAGCTTATCGGAGCAGTCACCGGCGTGATGTTGCCGTACGGCTTGAAATTTCTTTGGGCGCCGTTACTGGATCGCTATTTCCCGAGTTTTTTGGGGCGTCGCCGAAGTTGGCTTTTGATTTCTCAAGCGACACTATTGATTTTGCTGTATGCCATCAGCCTATTTGATCCGCTCACCCAACTTAGCGTCGTGGCAAACATTGCCTTGCTCATTGCTTTTTTCTCGGCGACGCAAGATATTGTGCTAGACGCTTATCGCCGTGAAATCTTAAGCGATCGCGAACTAGGTTTGGGAAACACCATCCATATTAATGCTTATCGCGTAGCGGGCTTGATTCCCGGTGGGCTCTCGCTTTATTTGGCGACCCTTTATCCTTGGGAAACGGTGTTTTTATGGACCGCACTATGTATGCTGGTGGGCATTTTTATGACGCTGTTTCTTGCCAAAGAGCCTAAAATTGACGCACCGAGTTTCGATCAACCGTTCTATCAAGCCTTTTGGATTCCATTGCAAGAATTTTTCCAACGCAAGGGCGTGGCGCAAGCAATCGGTTTTTTGCTATTTTTATTTCTGTATAAATTCGGCGATTCTTTTGCCACCACGCTGCAAACCAAATTCATCTACGATATGGGTTTTGGCAAAGAAGATATCGCGTTGGTCGTGAAAAGCACTTCGCTGTGGGCGAGCATTTTGTCCGGACTTGCCGGCGGCGTGATGATGTTGAAACTCGGCATTAACCGCGCATTATGGTTATTCGGTTTAGTGCAAATGGTGACTATCGGCGGCTTTATTTGGTTAGCCGAGTTCGGACATTTCGATTCGATTGGTTCGGCCGAATTGTGGAAATTAGGCGTGGTGATCGCGGCGGAATATATCGGCGTAGGGTTGGGCACTGCCGCATTCGTAGCTTTTATGGCGCGTGAAACGAATCCGCTTTACACCGCCACTCAACTTGCCCTGTTTACTAGTCTTTCCGCATTGCCGAGTAAAGGCTTGGGGATGCTGTCCGGTTATGCCGTGAGTGCGCTCGGCTATTATCAATATTTTTGGCTTTGTTTCTTTTTCGCCATTCCCGGTATGCTTTGCTTGTTTTGGGTCGCGCCTTGGACGGACGGAAAGCGCTAATTATGGGCCTTCAATGCGGTGCTAAAATCGATGAACGGTTTATCTTGATTTGGTGCCGAAAGGCGGTTTGGCGAACCAAACGATAATGAAAAGCACAAGGAAACAAATGGCAGAAAGCCAAAAGATTTCGTTGGCGCTTAAAATAAAACCCTGCGCAGTAATTTGCTGTGCGATGTAGCCGGAGGTTTGTGTATCACTTAAACCGAAGTGATTCATTTGCTGATAAAACTGCTGCGAAATCGGGTTATAGGGATTAATAGATTCGGTAAATTGGCTGTGATGGATTGCTTCCCGTTGATACCACAAAAATGTCGTTAAAGACGTGCCGATCGAGCCGGCGAGGGTGCGTAAAAAATTAAATAAACTGGCGGCCGATGCTATTTTTTGCGGTGGCAAGCCTGACAGCGTAATTGTGGTGAGTGGCATAAAAAAGCACGCCACGGCAAACCCTTGCATGAGCTGCGGCAGAGCGACGTCAGCGAACGTCATATTCGGTTCGAAAGTGATCGCGCGCCAGTAGAAGGTCGCGGCGTATATCATAAAACTAATGGTGACCAATATACGCATATCGATTTTATAGCCAAAACGCCCGATTAGTGGAGACAGTAAAATCGGGAATAAGCCTACTGGCGCGGCGGCAAGTCCGGCCCAGGTGGCGGTGTAGCCGTAAACCTGTTGCAGCAATAACGGAATTAGCACTACGGAGCCGAGATAAACCAAAAATGCCAAACTGGTACAAAGACAGCCCACACTGAAATTACGCGAGCGGAATAACGAAATATCCACCACCGGATTCTCGTCGGTCAATTCCCAAATCACCAGCGCGGTTAAACAAATCGCTGCCGTTATAGCAAACAGAATAATTTCGTTGGAATTAAACCAGTCCAGTTCGCGTCCTTGATCGAGCATTAATTGCAAACCGCCGACACCGAGCACCAATAAAATCAAGCCGATCGTATCAATTGGTTGATGGGAAACAGCGGTTTCCCGCCCGCTTAATAATTTCCAGCAAATCAGTACGACGAGCAAACCAATCGGTACGTTAATAAAGAAAATCCAACCCCAATGAATATTATCGCTGATCCAACCGCCGATAATTGGGCCGAAAATGGGCGCAACTACAATGGTCATCGACCAAAATGCCAATGCCATACCGCGTTTTTCCGGTGGATAGTTATTGAGTAATAGACTTTGTGAAAGCGGAATAATCGGGCCGGCGACAGCGCCTTGAATGATGCGGTAAACAATCAGCATTTCCAAACTGTGAGCAATCCCGCAAAGCCACGAAGCGACCACGAATAAAAAGGTAGAGAGCAAAAACAAGCGCACCTCACCGAAGCGTTTGGCAAGCCACCCTGTGATTGGAATGGAAATGGCGTTCGCTACGCCGAAAGAAGTAATAACCCAAGTGCCTTGACTAAAAGACGCACCGAGATCACCGGCAATGGTAGGAATGGCTACGTTAGCAATGGTGGAATCCAATATTTGCATAAAGGTGGCGAGGGCGAGCGCGAGGGTGAGTAACACCAAAGCGCCGCCTTTGATCGGGGCGTGAGTCGCAGCTTGCATGATCGCCCCTAATGCAGATTTTGTTCGATAATGGATTGAATTAGGCTATCCACAGCACTTTCATCATAGTGCAACGTGTCGGTGGTGTAGTGCGTACGCGGTGCGTCGATTTCGCGCAAGAAGGCGCCGTCTTTATTCGCTACATTCACTTTGACGGTGGCGGATAAACCGATGCGTAGCGGATTTTCGGCGATTTGTTGGGCATCGAGCTGAATCCGCACAGGTATGCGTTGCACCACTTTAATCCAGTTGCCGCTGGCATTTTGTGATGGCAGCAAAGAAAATGCACTGCCGGTCCCTATATCGATGCCGACTACGGTACCGTGAAAGACTTTATCTTTACCGTACAAATCAAAATGAACTTCGGCCGGCTGACCCAAACGCATGTCGGTGAGTTGGGTTTCTTTAAAGTTGGCATCAAGCCACATTTGTTCGGTGGAAATCACCGCCATTAACGGGCTACCGACGGAAACTGCTTGTCCCACTTGGGCGCTGCGACGCGCTACGTAGCCGTCAATCGGGCTTTTAATTTGCGTACGTTGCAAATTCAGCCAAGCTTGTTTGACGGCGGCGACGGCGTTTTGAATTTGCGGTTGTTGCATTAACGGACGAGCCAACAACAATGCCTGATTGGCCGCCAGCTGATTTTGTGATGAACTCAAGTTGGCTTTGGCGAGCGCCACTGCTTCTTTGGCGTGTTGGAAGGATTCTTGATCGATCGCACCGGATTTTTCCAATTGCACGCGACGATTAAGATTGCCTTGTGCTTGAGCAAGCGTGATTTCATTGGCATTCACCGCGGCTTGCAATTGTTGCACGGTAAATTCAAGCTGCTTGATTTGGCGCACCGCATTGGCGAGGTTACTTTGCGCTTGTTCGAAACTAAGTTTGGCATTGGTATCATCAAGTTCAATAAGTATGTCGCCCGCTCGCACTTTGTCCATATTATCCACGTTAATTTTCGCCACATTGCCTGCAACTTGGCCGGACACCATAATTTGATTGCCGCCTACATAGGCATCCTCCGTGCTTTCTATATCTTTTAGAAAAAAGAGCCAATAAAATGCGGCCAAAATACCGCTGACAATCAGTAATAAGATAAAGATAGATAAGCCTTTTTTACGGTTTTTTGTTTTATTTGAGGGCGCGGCTTCGCTCATGCTGTTCTCCTTTGGACTAAATTTGCCAATCAATTGCTTGTTGTCCTTGTGCTTTTAAATAATCGTTGGTTTGGGAAAAATGGTGGCAGCCGAAGAAACCGCGATGCGCCGATAAGGGCGATGGATGCGGTGCTGTTAGGACAAGGTGACGAGTACGGTCGATCATTTGGCCTTTTTTCTGCGCATGGCTACCCCAAAGCAAAAACACTAAATTCTCACGATGTTCATTGAGCGCCGCGACGACGCGATCGGTAAAGGTTTCCCAACCCAGATTGGCGTGAGAATGCGCCAGTCCGCGTTCTACAGTGAGTACGGTGTTAAGCAGCAATACGCCTTGTTCTGCCCATTTCACCAAGTAGCCGTTTGTCGGCATATGGAAACTGGCAATATCTTCGGCGAGTTCTTTATACATATTTAATAAGGACGGGGGAATGGCAACCTCAGGTTTTACCGAAAAAGCCAGTCCGTGGGCTTGGTTTGGACCGTGGTAAGGATCTTGTCCTAAAATGACGACTTTTACATCGTCAAATGCCGTGTATTTAAATGCGTTAAACACATCTTCTTGTGGTGGGTAAATGGTTTTTCCGCTTTGGCGAGCGAGATGAACTTGTTGTAAACAGTGTTGAAAATACGGCTGTTGTTTTTCTTGGCCGATGACATCAGTCCATGTTTTCATAATTCGCTCCCAATTAAATTGATGGCGGCATTATAAACCAAATCAGATTGCGTCGGGGAGATAAATTGTTATTAAAATGTAGTTTGAATGTTAATTAGCGGTGTAATTTCAAATGTATTGTGAATAAATAATTTAATCTAGATCAATGTGGTTAAAAGGCGTTCAAGAAACTAACTTGTTCTTTATCAAAAGAATTTGAAGTCTTAGAATTTTTTGATAAAATTTGCGCAGTTTTTTATGATTATTTAGACGCCAATTAGGAGGCTTTTATGATTAAAGGTATTCAAATTACTCAAGCAGCGAACGACAATTTACTCAATTCATTTTGGTTGTTAGACAGTGATACCAACGAAGCTCGTTGTTTATGTGCGAAGGGGGAATTTGCCGAAGATCAAGTGATTGCGGTGAGCGAATTAGGTCAAATCGAATATCGCGAATTGCCGGTAAACGTTGCACCGACTGTTAAAGTGGAAGGCGGCCAGCATTTAAACGTAAACGTATTGCGTCGCGAAACTTTAGAAGATGCGGTTAACAACCCGGATAAATATCCACAATTAACGATTCGTGTTTCAGGCTACGCCGTACGTTTTAACTCTTTAACGCCGGAACAACAACGCGACGTGATTACCCGTACTTTCACCGAAAGTCTATAATTTTTGATTGAGTTGAGAATAGCGATTAAAAAATAATTTTGAGCTATTCTGGAGAGCAAGAACCGAGTGCCGTATTTTGCACTCGGTTTTTTTATTCTTCGAAATTTAGTGTCGATTAATGTAATCTCACTTTTCGACGGGTTTTTCGCATAAGCAAAAATACCCACGGCCATAATATGCCGGAAGCGACGGCGCCGAAGATTTCTTGCCAGTTGAAGACGGCGTCGTGTAGAAATAATTCTACAAGGAAAATGGCGATGCGAATGAAGAATACGAAAATAATCACCAACAGACTTTGAAACCACAAAGACAGGTTACGCAGTACCAAATAATTTTTCGCAATGAAATAAAACGCCACGGATAATACTAAGGCGTGGATGCCGAGCGTGGAACCGAGCAGTAAATCCCAAATAACACCGAGCAAAAAAGCGATACCGATACTGACTTTGTTCGGAATGGCTAGCATCCAGTAAGTCAGTACCAAGATCAACCAAGCAGGCTTAAATGCTTGGAAACCGGTGGGCCAGGGCGCAAGCTCCATCACCAGTGCAATGATGAAAAATAAAAGGATTGTCGTCCATTGCAAAATTAAACGAATTTGCATTAGTCCTCCTCCCGGTGTTTTTGTTGTTCCGGTGTAGGCGATTCTTCTTGCGGCGCTTCTGCCGGAATTTCCTCAATGATTTCCTTACCGCCCTCCGGTTGTGTTTCCTCATCGGTGACCTTCTCTTTGAGCACCGCATTGGAGCCTTCATTGGATTGGCTTGCTAAGCGTTTTTGTACTAACTCGCGCACTTCTTGCGGCGATATGGATTTCGCTTTCGACATATCTGAATTACTCGGCCAGAGCAACAGCACATAACGTAATCGTTCTAATGAGGCGAGCGGTTTGGCTTTGATGGTGGCAAAATAATTCGAGCCGTCGCGAGATACGTTTTGAACCACGGCAACCGGATAACCTTCGATAAAACGACCGCCCAAACCGGACGTAACCAATAAATCTCCTTTTTCAATATCCACTGAGCGTGGCACATTATCAAGCGTCAGCTCATCGGTATGGCCGGTACCGCTGGCGATTACGCGCACATCGTTACGCAACACTTGTACGGGAATAGAATGGGTGACATCGGTGAGCAATAATACGCGGCTGCTGTTTGCACCGACGGAAATAATTTGTCCGATGACGCCTTTTTCATCAATTACCGCTTGCCCTACGTAAGCGCCGTCTTTTTCGCCTTGATTGATGACGATTTGTTGACGATACACATCGGTTTCCGCCGTTAGCACCTCGCCGATTTTTTTGTATTCATCGGTACGTAGCGGAGAGTTGAGCAACAAACGCAAACGCTGATTTTCCACTTTGAGTTGATCCAACAATAATAAATCGGCGTTTTTTTCGCGTAGTTGCTCGCGCAACACTTTATTTTCGATTTGCAGTTTGCCGGTATCCGCTAAATTATCGGATACGCCGTCTAATACGCTGCGGGGGCTGTTTGCCAAATAATACAAACCGCCCACGGCCGTTTCTAGCAGACTGCGGGCTTGGCTCATAGAATTTTGCCCGTCAGTAAGTATGAGCCCAATGGAGGCCATTACTGTAAGAATTAAGCGAATGCCCAGTGGCGGGGCTTTAGCAAAAATCGGTTTCATTCCAGTTCCTAAATGCTCAAAACAAAAGTGCGGTTTAATTTAACCGCACTTTGATTGATGATAAATTAGATTTCATCGCTAAAAATATCGCCGCCATGCATATCGATCATTCCTAGCGCTTCGCCGCCGCCGCGCGCTACGCAAGTGAGCGGATCTTCGGCGATGATAGTCGGTACACCGGATTCGTGGGCAAGTAACACATCAATATTACGTAATAAAGCGCCACCGCCGGTTAACACCATACCGCGCTCAAAAATATCGGCGGCATGTTCCGGTTGGCATTCTTCCAATGCGGTACGCACCGCGGCGACAATACCGTTTAACGGTTGTTGAATCGCTTCCAATACGTCTCGGGAAGTGAGTTTGAAAGAACGCGGCGCGCCTTCGGCGAGATTATGGCCGTGTACTTCCATTTCTTTAATTTCATCGCCGTCTTGGATGAATGCGGTGCCAATTTCTTGTTTGATGCGTTCTGCCGTCGGTTCGCCGATCACCGAGCCGAATGTGCGGCGCACATAAGAAATGATCGCTTCGTCGAAACGGTCGCCGCCGATACGTACGGAAGAAGAATAGACGACGCCATTTAAGGAAATTACCGCCACTTCCGTGGTGCCACCGCCGATGTCGATTACCATTGAACCTACTGCGGTGGAAACCGGCAGTTTGGCGCCGATTGCCGCGGCCATCGGTTCTTCAATTAAATACACTTCGCGTGCACCGGCGCCGATAGCCGATTCTTTGATGGCGCGACGTTCCACTTGGGTGGCGCCCGCCGGTACACAGACTAATACGCGCGGGCTCGGACGCATAAAGTTGCCGCTATGCACTTGTTTGATGAAATATTGCAACATTTTTTCGGTGACGAAAAAGTCGGCGATGACACCGTCTTTCATCGGACGAATTGCGACGATGCTTTTCGGTGTACGGCCTAACATTTGTTTCGCTTCTTTACCCACCGCCGCAATACTTTTGAGCGCACCCACGCGGTCTTGGCGAATAGCCACCACGGAGGGTTCGTCTAATACGATACCTTGTCCTTTTACATAAATAAGGGTGTTTGCGGTACCTAAGTCGATGGAGAGATCGTTTGAAAATAAACCACGAATTTTTTTGAATAACATAATGATTCCGTTAAATTTAGCTGGTTGAAAAGTTGTTCGTTGTCGAACGCAAAAAAATTGCGCTAAATGTACCAAAAAATCGCTGACGATAACAGCACTTTTACAAGGATTACGGCTTTTTTAGCACGGAAAACGCACGAGCGTTTTTTACAGTTAGCATAGCAAGCGGCAACGGGTTGACGTGACGCTCATCGAATGATTTTTGGAACAAAGAGCACGCATTTCAGCTTTATTGCTAAAATAGCACCGCATTGGACGCAGCTTCAATGCGGTGCTATTTTTGATCCGTAATTAGGCGGTGTTGATCATGCGCTCATGCCTAAATTTCATTGAGCGCCCAACTGCCGTCGGTAAAAATTTGCAGTTGTTGACGGTGATAGCGTTTTAATGTGGAACGATGTCCTACGCTGATGAGGGTTGTATTCGGTAGTTCCGATTTTAATAGGCGATACATGGCGTCTTCCAAACCTTCATCCATACTGGCTGTCGCTTCGTCCAAAAAGGCGACTTTGGGTTTATGCAGCAACAGACGGCCGAACGCCAAGCGTTGTTGTTCGCCGAGAGAAAGAATGCGCGTCCAGTCTTGTTCTTGTTCCAAGCGTTCGATTAAATGCCCAAGTTGAACTTTGCGCAAAATCTCTTCTGCCAAGGGGCGGTCGATGTCTGCTGAATTTTTCGGATAGGCCAATGCGGTGCTCAAATCACCCTGCGGCAAATAGTTTTTCTGCGCAAGGAAAAGTTGCGAATCCAGCGGGCAATATACGGTTCCCTGCGAATAAGACCAAAGCCCTGCAGCCGTACGTAATAAAGTGGTTTTGCCTACACCGGAATCGCCTTGAATCAGTAAACTTGCCCCTTGCGGCAAAGTAAGATTGACGTTATTGATTAACGTGCGACCAAACGGATTTTTAATGCTCAAGCCTTTGAAAATCACATCGTTTTCGCTGTTTCGAATATCCGTTTCCGATTCGCGATTAGCCATGTCGATGGCATAAGTGAAGCCGGTTAAACGATCGAGTGTGGCTTTGTAGCCGGCAAAATTATCGTAACTGTTACGGAAAAAAGACAGATTGGTATGCAGTTTGCCGAATACCTGCAAAGTTTGCATTAAATCGCCCAGTTTGATTTGCTTTTCAAAATAGCGACCGACCTGAATTAATAATGGAAAAACTACGGAAATTTGGCTGACGATTAAGTTGAAACCGGAAAATTTCAGCGTTCTGAACACGATACTCCACATGTTGTTAATGACCGCGCGAAATTGGCGATAAAGTTGGTTTTGTTCCACTTTTTCGCCGGCGTAAAAGGCAATGCTTTCGGCGTATTCTTTAACGCGAATGAGGGAATAACGATAGTTTGCGTTAAGCCGTTCGTTAGCGAAATTCAAATGAATTAACGGGCGACCGAGCCAGAAGGCGATTAACGTGGTAAAAATGACGTAAGCGAAGACTAAGAACACCATCATATGGGGAATTTCTACGCCAAGCACCAGCATCGGTCCCGCCAAGCCCCACAATAAAATAGTGTAGGAAATCATTGATGTGACCGCATCAATTACGCCGGTGCTTA
>ERZ773100.353-NODE-353-length-24932-cov-5.856333_pt1 | contig 24932 bp, 29 predicted proteins | sample MGYA00511119_ERZ773100 | MGnify/ENA primary metagenome ERZ773100 (study PRJEB29015, sample SAMEA2738000) | human oral metagenome | biome: human oral; feature: human-associated habitat; material: dental | place: China | collected 2111 ...
TATTTTTTAAATGGAGGTTATTTATGAAAAAAAGATTTTTAATTTTATTATTATTTATTATTTGCTCATTTAATTTGTTAGCTATAAATTTTCCAGAAAAAGCAAATAAAGAAGAAAAAGTAGTAGAGAGCATTGATATTGAACATAGATATATTTTAGATGCTATGACAGAAGCAACAGCAAGTGAAATATTGGATAAATATGTTTATAAAAGTAACTAAAAAAAATTGATATTTAAGTAAAATAAGAGAGAAAATTATTCTCTCTTATTTTTTTAAAATTTAACTGTTATAATAATATTTAGTTAAATATAAATTACATTAAAACAAGGAAGATAAAAAATGAAAAAAAATACAAAATGGATTTTAGAAAATAAAACTAATTATGAAAAAATTTTTGAGGATAAAAGAGAAAAAAAATTAGATTTTATTATTGAAGATTTAATTGAAAATAGAAATCTATCTCTTGATACAAATTTTGATTTTAATCCTTTTGATTTAAAAGATATGGATATAGCTACTCAAAGAATTTTTGAAGCTATAAAAAATAATCAAAAAATTTATATCTATGGAGATTATGATGTAGATGGAATAACATCTGTTTCCCTTTTATATTTGGCACTTTCTGAACTAGGTGCAAATGTAAATTATTATATACCTTTAAGAGATGAAGGTTATGGTTTAAATAAAGATGCAATACAAAATTTAAAAAATGAGAATGCAGACTTAGTTATTAGTGTAGATTGTGGAATAAATTCAATAGAGGATATTAATTTTGCTAATGAATTAAATTTAGATTTTATAATAACAGACCACCATGAGATAACTGGTGATATTCCTAAAGCACTTGCTATTATAAATCCTAAGAGAGAAGAAAATATATATTCTTTTAAATATTTGGCAGGGGTTGGAACTGCTTTTATGTTAGTCTATGCACTATATACTCAAATGAATAAATTAAATGATGTAGAAAAATATTTAGATATTGTAGCAATAGGTACAGTAGCAGATATAGTACCCTTAGTCTTAGATAATAGAAAATTTGTAAAAAAAGGTTTAAAACTTTTAAATAATACTAAATGGATAGGTATTAAACAATTACTTAGAAAAATATTTTCTGATAATTGGGATACAAGAGAATATTTTGCCTATGATGTGGGTTATATTATTGCCCCAATTTTTAATGCTGCTGGGCGTTTGGAAGATGCAAAACAGGCAGTAAGTTTATTTATAGAAGAAGATGGTTTTAAATGTCTTTCTATTATAGATAAACTTTTAGAAAATAATACTGAAAGAAAAGATATTCAAAAAAAAATTTTAGAAATGTCTATTGCTGAAATTGAGAAAAAACAACTATATAATAAAAATTTAATTTTAGTTGCAAATAAATCCTTTCATCATGGTATTATTGGAATAGTTGCTTCAAAGATTTTAGATAAATACTATAAGCCAACTATAATTATGGAAATTAAAGAAAATGAAGGTATTGCTACTGCTTCTTGTAGAAGTATTGATGGTTTAAATATAGTTGAATGTTTAAACTCTGTTTCTGATATTTTAGTTAAATATGGAGGACATTCAGGAGCGGCGGGGTTTACAATTAAAATAGAAAATATAGAAGAATTTTATCAAAGAATAGATAGATATATAGAAGAAAATTTTGATAAAGATTTATTTATAAAGAAATTAAAAATAGAAAAAATCTTAGCTCCATATAAAGTGAATTATGAGTTTTTAAAAGAGTTAGAGATTTTAGAGCCATATGGAGCTAAAAATCATACTCCTATTTTTGCTTTTAGGAATTGTCAATATGAAAATTTAAGATTTACAAAAAATAGCACAGAACATTTGATGTTAGATATAAAAAAAGATGGATATTACTTTAAAAACTGTATATTTTTTGGTGGTGGAGATTATTATGATATTATCTCAAGTTCAAAGAATATTGATATAGCTTTTGAATTAAAGTTAGAAATATTTAAAGATAGATATATGTGTAAATTGCAACTTGAAGATATTAAAAATTCCAATGATAATATTGATTTTCAAGATGATTATTTGGAATTAAATGGAAGAGATATTTCTTTCCCAGTGGAAACTGTTGTATATCCTAAAAGACCAGATATAGAAGAGCCTTTAAATTTAATTTTTAATGATTATGGTGTAGCTATAACTAAGGATAGAACAATTATTGAAAATATAGATAATAATTTAGCAAAAATTTTAACTGTTTTAAAAAATAAATTTAATTATGAGTTTACTATAAAAATTAAAAAGAAATATTTAAAAAGTGAAAATATAAATTTACATTTAGAGATTGATGTAATAAAAGATAGTGATTTAAAATCTTTTCCTTTAAAAGATGCTTTAATATTTAAGGAAATTAAAAATCTTTTAATTAGAGATTTTGAATATAATTCAATACAGAAAAAAGTACTTGCTTCAATTTTTAAAGATAAGAAAAAGACTTTAGTAGTTATGGATAGAAAAAGAGGAGCAACGACAATAATTGACACTATTAAATGTTACTGTAAATATAGAAACCTAAGCTTTTCTATAAACAATGAAAAAGAAAAAGTAGATTTTTATATTTTTGAAAATTTTACTGAAATAGAAAAAATTAATTCTCTAATGACAAATAATATTCTTGTTATTTCTAATGAAAATATAGAACTTAGTGGATTTAATAAAATTACAGATAATTATTCCATACCTAAGAATATTGAATATATTGATTATAGTGATATAGCTATTTTAAAAAGAAATAGTAACTTGTATTATCCTTTTTTAACTGATACAGAAAAAAATAATATATTAGAGTTAATAGATAAGAACAAAGATGTATTTTCCACAAGAGAAATAATTGTACATTTTTAGATACTTGATAAACACATAAATTTATTCTATAATTAATAATAACGTATTAAATTCATTAATTTTATAAAAAAGGAGGATGGAACTTTAAAAGTTCCAAAGGAAAAATGAAAAAATTTATTAAATTTTTATTAATGTCAATTAGTGTTATTTTTATGTTTGTTGCTTGTGGTGGTTCAGATAAAGAAAAAACAGAAGCAACACCTGAAGCTCAAGGGTCAAATGAGTTAGTAATTTATTCACCAAATGCTGATGATGAAGTAAATAAAATAATTCCAGCTTTTGAAAAAGCTACTGGAATAAAAGTTATTTTACAATCAATGGGAAGTGGAGATGTTCTTGCTAGAATTTCTGCTGAAAAGGAAAATCCTCAAGCTGATATTAACTGGGGAGCTATAAGTATGGGTGTACTTGCAACTACTCCTGATTTATGGGAAAGTTATACTTCTGAAAATGAAAAAAATGTTCCTGATGCTTATAAAAATACTACTGGTTTCTTTACAAACTATAAACTAGATGGTAGTGCAGCATTACTTGTAAATAAAGATGTATTTGCAAAATTAGGACTAGACCCTGAAAAATTTACTGGATATAAAGATTTATTATGGCCAGAATTAAAAGGTAAAATTGCAATGGGAGATCCAACAGCAAGTAGTAGTGCTATAGCAGAACTTACAAACATGTTACTTGTTATGGGAGAAAAACCTTATGATGAAAAAGCTTGGGAATTTGTTGAAAAATTTGTTGGACAATTAGATGGAACTATCTTATCTTCATCATCTCAAATCTATAAAGCTACTGTAGATGGGGAATATGCAGTTGGAGTTACTTATGAAAATCCAGCAGTAACATTACTTCAAGATGGGGCAACAAATTTAAAACTTGTTTATCCAGATGAAGGAGCAGTATGGTTACCAGGAGCTGCTGCAATAGTTAAAAATGCACCTCATATGGAAAATGCTAAAAAGTTTATAGATTTCTTAATTTCAGATGAAGGACAAAAAATTGTTGCTGAAACTTCAACAAGACCAGTAAATACAGCTATAAAAAATACAAGTGAATTTATAAAACCATTTGATGAAATTAAAGTTGCCTATGAAGATATTCCTTACTGTGCAGAACACAGAAAAGAATGGCAAGAAAGATGGACTAATATATTAACAAAATAGTTAGGAGAAAATTAATGAGTGTAAACATAAAAATAGAAAATGCTCAAAAAAAATATGGAGATAATATTATAATTGATAATTTATCTCTTGATATAAGACAAGGGGAGTTTTTTACTCTCCTTGGACCTTCTGGTTGTGGAAAAACTACTTTACTAAGAATGATAGCGGGTTTTAACTCTATTGAAAATGGAAATTTTTATTTTAATGAAAAAAGAATAAATGATTTAGATCCAGCTAAAAGAAATATTGGAATGGTATTTCAAAACTATGCTATTTTTCCACATTTAACTGTTGAGCAAAATGTAGAATTTGGTTTAAAAAATAGAAAAGTTTCTAAAGAAGAAATGAAAGTAGAAACAGATAAATTTTTAAAACTTATGCAAATTGATGAATATAGAGATAGAATGCCTGAAAGATTATCAGGAGGACAACAACAAAGAGTTGCTTTAGCAAGAGCTTTAGTTATAAAACCTGATGTTCTATTGATGGATGAACCATTAAGTAATTTAGATGCAAAACTAAGAGTAGAAATGAGAACAGCTATAAAAGAAATTCAAAATAGTATTGGGATTACAACAGTGTATGTAACTCATGACCAAGAGGAAGCTATGGCTGTTAGTGATAGAATTGCAGTTATGAAAGATGGAGAAATTCAACATCTAGGGCAACCAAAAGATATTTATCAAAGACCAGCAAATTTATTTGTTGCAACTTTTATAGGTAAAACAAATGTATTAAATGGTACTTTAAATAATTTGGTGCTAAAAATTGCTGGAAAATATGATATAAGTTTAAATAATATAAAAGATAAAAGTGTTAAAGGAAATGTTGTTATTTCAATAAGACCAGAAGAATTTGTAATTGATGAAACTCAAACAAAAGATGGAATAAAAGCATTTATAGATAGTAGTGTATTTTTAGGTTTAAATACTCATTATTTTGCACATTTAGAAAGTGGAGAAAAAATTGAAATAGTTCAAGAATCTAAAATTGATAGTATAATTCCAAAAGGTGCAGAAGTTTATCTAAAAGTAAAACAAGATAAAATAAATGTTTTTACAGAAGATGGTTCAAGAAATATTTTAGAGGGTGTTAATAATGATGCAATAGGTGTTGCTTATGCTAAGTAAGAAAAAAGATATATGGATAGTAATTTCATTATGTGTTTTAGCATTTTACATAATATTTATGATCTACCCTTTGGGAATTTTATTTAAAAATGCAGTTATTGAAAATAATGGAAGCTTTACTTTTGCTTATTTTTCAAAATTTCTAAGTAAAAACTATTATTTTTCTACTATATTTAATTCCTTTAAAGTTAGTTTGGCTGCAACAGCCTTAACTTTAATAATTGGAACACCTTTGGCATATTTCTATAATATGTATAAAATAAAAGGAAAAACATTTTTACAAATTATAATAATATTGTGTAGTATGTCAGCACCATTTATTGGGGCTTATTCATGGATTTTATTATTAGGAAGAAATGGATTAATTACAAATACTCTAAAAAATCTAACAGGTTTTAATGTTCCTAGTATATATGGATTTGGAGGAATTTTACTTGTCCTATGTATGCAACTTTATCCTTTAGTTTTCTTGTATGTTTCAGGAGCTTTAAGAAATATTGATAATTCATTATTAGAAGCTAGTGAAAATATGGGATGTACAGGAACAAAAAGATTTTTTAAAATAATTATTCCTTTATGTATTCCAACAATATTAGCTGCTGCTCTTATGGTATTTATGAGAGCTTTTGCAGACTTTGGAACCCCTCTATTTATTGGAGAAGGGTATAGGACTTTCCCAGTTGAAATTTATAATCAATTTATGAATGAAACTGGTTCAGATAAGAATTTTGCCTCAGCTGTAAGTATTATTGCAATTATAATAACATCTTTAATTTTCTTATTACAAAGATATATAAATGGAAAATATAAATTTACAATGAATGCTCTTCATCCAATTGAAGCTAAGGAAGTGAAAGGGATAAAATCTGTTTTAATTCATTTGTTCTGTTACTTAATAGTTTTTATTTCTTATGCTCCTCAACTTTATGTAATTTATACATCCTTCCAAAATACATCTGGAAAACTTTTCAAAAAAGGCTACTCTTTAAAAAGTTATACAGAAGCATTTAGTAAATTAGGAAATGCTATTCAAAATACATTTTTTATTGGTGGACTTGCATTGGTTTTAATTATAGTTATTTCTATTTTAATTGCATATCTTGTTGTAAGAAGAAATAATTTTGTTAACAAAACAATAGATACTTTATCTATGGTGCCTTATGTTATTCCTGGTTCAGTTGTAGGTATAGCTTTGGTAAGTGCATTTAATAAAAAGCCTTTTGTTTTAGTTGGAACATTTTTGATAATGGTAATATCTTTAATTATAAGAAGAAATGCCTATACTATAAGATCTTCTGTTGCTATTCTTCAACAGATTCCTATTTCTATTGAAGAAGCAGCAATAAGTTTAGGAGCTTCTCGTATGAAATCATTTTTCAAAATAACAACACCAATGATGATAAATGGTATTATTTCAGGAGCACTTTTAAGTTGGATAACAATAATAACTGAACTTTCATCAAGTATAATTTTATATAACTATAAGACAATTACATTGACATTACAAATATATGTTTATGTATCAAGAGGAAGTTATGGAATAGCTGCTGCAATGTCAACCATTTTGACATTGATGACAGTTGTATCACTATTAATATTTATGAAAGTGTCAAAAAATAAAAATGTAATGATGTAAATAAAACAAGGAGATTAATATTAATCTCCTTGTTTTATTTATTATATGTATACATTCCTAAACGATTGTTAGCAATCCATAAAAGAGGAATAAATATTTTTTTTGAAAATGGTAAGATTTTTGCCATTTTTTTTGTAAAATTGATAAGTCCTATTTGTTTTAGTTTAGGTTCTAATTTAACAATCTCACTTCCATCTTTTACTCCCCACTTAAAAACAACATTATCCATTTTCTTTAAAGTATCATGCTTAGAACTCATTTTTACTGTTCCCTTATAAAGTAAATCTAAGTGTAATTCAAATTTATTAAAATTATTAACTAAAATTTCTAAAATTTTCTTTACTTCACTTTCATCAAAATACATAATGACTCCTTCAGAAATTATAAGTAGTTCTCTGTTAGCAGTTACAACTTCCTTAGTCCAACTATCATCAAAAACAGATTTTGAAATATTTTTTACTCTATCATTCTCTTTAAAAAATAATTTTCTTGCTTCAATTACTTCTGGTAAATCAAGATTATACCAAGTTATTTTTCCATTATCAACTCTTTCAAATCTAGTATCAAGTCCACAACCTATTGAAACTATTACACAATCTGGATATTTTTCAATAAATTTCTTTACTTCTTCATCCATTATATATGCTCTTGCTAATATTCCATAATAACTAGCCCAAGCAGTATCAAACTTTTTAAAATCATAATCTAACTGTGAAGCAATTTCAAAAGATTTTTTATCATGCAATACAGATTTTGGGTTCTTATAATCTTTAGCTCTTGCATTTAGTGTTATAAGTAATGTCTCTGCCACTCCATTTAATTTAATTTTCATAAAAGCCTCCAATATAGTTAAATAATAATATTAATTCTATTATACAATTATACTCCTAAGATATAAATATTTCTATATAAAAATTTTTGTTAATAAAATATTTTTTTATAAATATTAATAAACATTTGATTTCTAAAATAGAAATATGTTAAGATTAACTAATAACAAAATTTTAATGGAGGTTAAGTATATGAAAAAATTTTTAGTAATTATAATGGTTTTATTTGGAGTTTCTGCATTTTCATCAAATAGTTATGAAACAGATTTAGTTGGAAGAATGAAAGTTTTAGAAGAAAAGGCACAAGTTAAATTAGATAGTGGTGTAACTGCTGAGATGCGTGAAGGTATAGCTGAATTATCAGAAGCATGGGAAAATGAATTAAATACTGTCTATAGTTTACTTATGGAAAAATTACCAAAAAAAGATAAAATTAAATTAGAAAATGAACAAAAAAAATGGTTAAAAAATAGAGATATTAAAGCTAAAAAAGATGCAAAAGAAGCTGAAGGTGGAACAATGGAACCATTACTTTTTACTTCTTCTATAGAAGAATTAAATGAAGAAAGAGCTATTGAATTAGCAAAAAGGTATGATAAATTAGTGAATAAAAAATAAATACATTTAAAATTAATAAAGAAAAACTGTTACATAAAAAATTAAATTGTAACAGTTTTTTAAATTTTTATATTTTTTCTTTTTTAGAGCCATTTACAAAATCAAAAGTATCAACTTCTTCAACATCTACATAAAATAATTCAAATAGAGGATTACTTGGAATTTTAAATATTTCTTTTAGTGCAGGATATTCATTTAATGCTTTTTCCTTTAAATTAATATCATTTGTAAAGGTTACTTTCCCACTTATAGATAGCACATAAGAGAAATCAGGTTTATGTACACAAAAAGAAACATTTGGATTTTCTTTAATTTGTTTATAAACAGCTTTATTATTTTCTGTGCAAAAATAAACTTTCTTTTCATCTGAAAATAAAAATTGAAAGGCTCTACTTTTTGGCTTTCCATCTTCTACTGTTGTAAAAATACCATTTAAATTTTCCTTTAAAAAATTACTAAAATCAATCATTTTAAATCCTTCTTATATATTTAATATTTTTTGTATTTTATCATAATAATGTTTTATTTTTAAGAAGGCACTTTTTTGAATTCTAGTTACAAAATAGAAACCTACATTAGAAATTTATAATTTTATCAATATAGAAAAAATATGTTGACTATGCTATAATAAACAATAGTATATTGTTTTTAAGTGAGGAGAAAAAATGAATTATAAATTAGTAGTTTGTGATATGGATGGAACTTTATTAACATCCAATCATAGAATTTCTGAGTATACAGCAGATATTATAAAAAAAATTGAAGATAATGGTATAAAATTTATGATTGCAACAGGAAGACCATATCTTGACGCAAGACATTATAGAGATAGTTTAGAATTAAAATCTTATCTTATAACTTCAAATGGTGCAAGAGCACATGATGAAGATAATAATCCTATTGTTATAGAAAATATTCCAAAAGAATATGTTAAGAGATTATTAGCTTATAACGTAGGAAAAGATATTCATAGAAATATTTATCTTAATGATGATTGGATAATTGAATATGAAATAGATGGCTTAGTAGAATTTCATAAGGAATCTGGTTATGGATTTAATATAGATAATTTAAACAACTATGAAAATGAAGAAGTAGCAAAAGTTTTTTTTCTAGGAAAAAATGAGGATATTGAAAATTTAGAAAAAAAGATGGAAAAAGAGTTTAAAAATGATTTAAGTATAACTGTATCTTCACCTTTCTGTTTAGAGTTTATGAAAAAAGGTGTTAATAAAGCTGAGACATTGAAAAAAGTTTTAAAACTTCTAAACATAAAACCAGAAGAAGTAATAGCATTTGGAGATAGTATGAATGACTATGAAATGCTTAGTTTAGTTGGGAAACCATTTATTATGGGGAATGGTAATAAAAGACTTATGGAAGCTTTACCCAATGTAGAAGTTGTTGGAAATAATAATGAAGATGGAATAGGAAAAAAATTAATTGAAATTTTTAATATTATCTAATAAAGATAGAAGGAGCGATATAAAAAATGTATGATTTATATGATTTTCCCTTATACAGACCACCTAGTGAAGCATATAGTTTAATTATCCAAATTACACTTGGATGTTCTCACAATAGATGTACTTTTTGCAGTATGTATAAGGATAAAAAATTTGTTATAAAACCAATAGAGGATATAAAATCTGATATAGATGCTTTTAGAGCATTATATAAAAATAGAGCTGTTGAAAAAATATTTTTAGCAGATGGAGATGCCCTTGTTGTGCCAACTGATATACTGATTCAAGTTTTAGACTACATAAAAGAGGTTTTTCCTGAATGTAAAAGAGTTTCAATTTATGGAACAGCTATTGCTATACATCAAAAATCTATTGAAGATTTGAAAAAACTTTATGAAAAAGGCTTAACACTTGTTTATCTAGGTGTAGAAAGTGGAGATGATGATGCTTTAAAATTTATAAAGAAAGGTATAAAAGCAGAAAAAGTTGTGGAATTAGCTAAAAAAATTATGAGTACAGGTATTGACTTATCAATAACTTTAATTGCAGGACTTTTAGGAAAATATCAAGATAATAAAATGCATGCAATTAATACTGCTAAGATTATAACTGATATATCTCCAAAATATGCAAGCATTTTAAATTTAAGACTTTATGAAGGTACAGAGCTATATAATTTAATGCAAGAAGGAAAATATGATTATATGGAAGGTATTGAAGTTTTAAAAGAAATGAAGTTAGTGCTTTCAAGTATGGATACTTCAAAAATAACAAGACCTATAATATTTAGGGCAAACCATGCTTCTAACTATTTAAATTTAAAAGGAAATCTTCCTGAAGATATTCCAAGAATGATAAAAGAAATTGATTATGCTATTGAAAATGAAGCTATCAATGTAAATAATTACAGATTTTTATAAGAGGTAGAATATGAATATACTTATGGCATTATCTCAACTTGAAATTACAGGAGCAGAAGTTTATGCAACAACTATTGCTGATGAACTTATTAAAAGAGGTAATAAGGTATACATAGTTTCAGATACTTTAACTACCCCAACAAAAGCTGAGTATATAAAATTAGAATTTAATAAAAGAAGTTTACTGAAAAGAATAGAGCATATAAAATTTTTATATAAACTTATAAAAGAAAAGGATATACAAGTAGTTCATGCACATTCAAGAGCCTCTTCTTGGAGTTGCCAAGTAGCTTGTAAATTGGCAGGAATACCACTTATTACAACTACTCATGGTAGACAACCTATTCATTTTAGTAGAAAACTTATAAAAGCTTTTGGGGATTATTCTATTGCTGTTTGTGAAAATATAAAAAAACATATGGTAAATGATATAGGATTTTCTGAAAATAAAATTTCAGTTATTTTAAATCCTGTAAACTATAAAAAAATAGATTTAGAAAAAAAAGTAAATGATAAAAAAATTATTTCAATAGTTGGCAGACTTTCAGGTCCCAAAGGGGATGTAGCTTATGATTTACTTGAAATTTTATCACAAGATGAATTACTATCAAAATATAAAGTTCGTCTTATTGGTGGAAAAGAACTGCCAGAAAGATTTGTAAAATTTAAAGAAAAAGATATAGAATTTATTGGCTATGTTCCTAATATACAAGAAAAAATATTTGAATCAGATATTGTAATTGGAGCAGGTAGAGTAGCTTTTGAATCCTTGCTTAATAAAACTTCAGTAATTGCTGTTGGAGAAACAGAATATATGGGCTTTGTTAATAAAGAAAATTTAGATAAGTCATTAGCTTCAAATTTTGGTGATATTGGTTCTATGAAATATCCAAAAATTGAGAAAGAGATTTTATTAAATGATATTGAAAAAGCCTTGAGTCTTTCTGAAAATGAAAAAGAAAAATTAAAAGATACTATATTCAGAGAAACAAATTTAGAAAATATAGTAGATAAGATAGAAAAAAAATATTTTGAATTATATGTTGATAAGAAAAAATATGATATTCCTGTAATTATGTATCATAGAGTAATAAATAACTCAGAAAATGAAGGAGTACATGGAACATATATCTATGAAAATATTTTTAGGGAGCATATGCAGTATTTAAGAGATAAAAACTACACTGTTATAACTTTTAAAGACTTAGATAAAATTGGTTGGAGAAACAGATTTGAAAAAGATAAAAAATATATTTTTATAACTTTTGATGATGGATATAAAGATAATTATGATTTAGCTTTCCCAATATTAAAAGAGTTTGGTTTTAAAGCAACAATATTTTTGATGGGAAGTTCTACATATAATGAATGGGATGTTAAAGCTAGTGGAGAAAAAGAGTTTCCACTTATGTCAGTTGAAATGATAAAAGAAATGCAAGATTATGGAATTGAGTTTGGAGCACATACTTTTAATCACCCAAAACTTAATACCTTATCCAATGAAGAAATTGAGCATCAAATTATAGATGTAAAAAAGCCTTTGGAAGAAAAAATAGGAAAAGAGATAATAACCTTTGCTTATCCTTATGGGATTTTAAATGATTATGCTAAGAAAATGGCAAAAAAAGCTGGTTATACTTTTGCCTTAGCAACGGATTCAGGTTCAGTATGTCTATCTGATGACTTATATCAAATAAGAAGAATTGCAATTTTTCCAAATACTAATTTATTTAGTTTTAAAAGAAAAGTAGCAGGAAATTATAATTTTATTAAAATAAAAAGAGAAGAAAAGAAAGGGAGTGAATAAGAATAAGAAAATATTTATTAACAATTTTAGCTTTATTTAGTATTGTTGTAATGGCAGATGAAGATTTTAAAGTATCAGTAATAGCTGGTTATGGAACAGGAAGTTCTATTTATAGAGGTAGAGAATCTAATGGTATACCTATATTTATAAATATGAGTTATAAGAATCTTTATTTAGAAGGAACCGAAATAGGAGCAGAATTTATTAATACTGACAGATTCTCAGCTACTGTCTTTGCCGAGCTTCAAGATGGATTTTCTATAAAAGGTTCAAAGATGGATGATGGTTATAAAAGCATAAAAAGAAGAAAATTCCAGCAAACAATTGGCTTAAAAGCTGATATTAGACTTAATGAAATCACTGAAAACCTTGCTTTATCTCCTTATTTTAGTGTTGGAAATAGAGGTAGTCAGGTTGGAACTAGCCTATCCTATGCTTATCCAATTGGAGAGAAATTTGTGCTATCTCCTTCTATAAATGCAACATATTTTTCTAAGAAATACACTGATTATTATTTTGGTGTGGATAGGGATGAACTTGGTGGAAATATAACAAATGAATATAATCCTGATGGAGCTTTTGAGTTTGGAGCAGGACTTGCTGGGATATACTCTTTCACAAAACATATATCAGGAATGATTTTTGTAAATGTAAGTAGATATTCATCAGAAGTTAGAAAATCACCAATAACAAAAGATAAAACAATAGCTAGTGTTGGAGCAGGGTTAAAATATACATTCTAAAAGGAGTGTGATTTATGGATAAAAAGGAATTAGTAAACAAAATAAGATATCTTTTATCAAAGAAAAATCATGACCAAGCTTATGCTATTATTAGAGAATTTGAAAAGAATAATAATTATAAAATGATTTGTGTGTCTGCCCAAGGTTTTATTAATGCTTATCATTATAGAGCTGCCTTAAAAATTCTTGAAAGTATAAAAAAGAAGTACTCTAAAAATGCTGAATTTTGTGCCCGTTATGCAATAGCTTTATTTAATTCTCAAAAAGAAGACAGATCTCTTCAATAGTTTGAAAAAGCTAAAGAAAAAGGCTTAGAAGATCTTAGTGAAATATCTAATGATTTTTTTTCAAAAACTATTGATGATTGGATAAAAAAGGCAAAATTTTGGGGAGCATTTAGAATAGAAGAAAATAAGTACAAAGAAGAATTATAAAAATCTTTTATTATAGAAGTTAGAGTACAAAGTTGTTTTAAACATGTATTTTAAAAGGAGTATGCCTTATGGAAAAAGATGAACTTATAAGTAAGTTAAGTACTTTTATCAGAAATGAAAACTATGCTAAAATTGATGAAATTATTAAAAAATTTAGAGAAGAAAGTAATTATAAAATGATTTGCTTTTCTTCACAGTCCTTTATAAATTTACATGAATTTAAAGAAGCCTTAAAAATTTTAGATAGTATAAAAGATAAGTATTCTGAAAATGGAGAATTTTGTATTCGTTATGCTATGGCTTTGTATAACTCCAATAAAGAAGATCTAGCTCTTGAATGGTTTGAAAAGGCTAAGGAAAAAGGGATAAAAGAAATTGATAAAACTTCAAGCAAACATTATCCTAAAAGTATTGATGATTGGCTGAAAAGAGTAAGACTATGGGGACCCAGAAAAATGGAAAAAAATGCTTTTGAAAAAGAGTTAAGAGAAAAAAGAAATAAAAAGCCCATTTTCAATGTTAGTTTTGAAGAAAATGTATTAAAAGGTCTATGGTATCATGATGAATTTTCTTTAAGAGAATATGTAGGAAAAACTGCAACAGATGAAGATTTTAAGAAAGTTGAAAAGGAACTAGGTTATCGTTTACCAGAAGCATATAAAGTATTAATGAAAATACAAAATGGTGGTGAATTAAGAAAAAATACTTTTCGGGGACCATTTAGAAGAAGTTGGTCAAGAGGTTTTTTTGATGTTAATTACATATATGGTGTTGATTCTAGCAGTGATTATTCACTTTGTGGAAAATTTGGACATAAACTTTGGATAGAAAAATGGAAATATCCTAATATTGGAATTGCAATTTGTGGATCTGTAAGAGGAGGACATGATATAATCTTTCTTGATTATTCAGACTGTGGACCAGAGGGAGAACCTTGTGTGGTTAATATAGACCAAGAAGCAGATTATGAGATTACATACTTAGCAGATAATTTTAAAGATTTTATAGATGGACTTTTTAGTGATGAAGAATATGAAGATGAGGATGATTAAAAGTGGTAATAAGTAATAAAACAAAGGGTATATTTTGGATGCTAATATCAGTATTAGGTTTTACTTTTATGGGTATAGCAGTAAAATATTTACCAAGGATTCCTACCTATGAAAAAGTATTTTTTAGAAATTCTGTAAGTTTCATAAGCTCAGCTTACATTTTATACAAACAAAAAGAATCTATAAAAGTAGCTAAAGAAAATATTCCTTTTGTTTTTGGAAGATCATTTTTTGGTTTTGTTGGAATGGTTGCAAATTTTTATGCCCTTGAAAATTTAACTATGGCAGAAGCTAATATGCTTAATAAACTTTCACCTGTCTTTGTAACAATTTGTGCATGTATTTTTTTAAAAGAAAAGGTGGATAAAAAACAAGTTATTGGAATAATTTTGATGCTTGTAGCTGTTGTATTTGTTATAAAACCAAGTTTTTCACCAGAAGTTATTCCAAGTTTAGCTGGACTTTTTTCAGCAGTACTTGCTGGATTTTCATATACTATAATAAGATATCTATATGGCAAAGTAAAAGCTGAAATTAATGTTTTTTATTTTTCATTATTGTCTGTTGTATGTACTTTTCCACTAATGATGATGAATTTTGTAAAACCTAATTTATTTGAAATATTTATGCTTATAGTAGGAATCGGAGTTTCAGCTGCTATGGGACAATTTGGACTTACTTATGCTTATACTTTTGCACCTGCATCAGAAGTTTCTATTTATAATTATGTTATTATTATAACAAGTATGTTAATGGATTACATTTTATTTAGTACAATTCCAGATTTATTTAGTTTTATTGGTGGTTTTATAATTATGAGTACTGCAATTTATTTATACCTACATAATAAGAAAAAAGAAGAATAAAAAATAAATTTATAAGGATAATAAATATTGTAAAGAAAAACTTGAAATTAACTATAAATAATAAAAATATATTATTTATATACAAAACAGGGATAAAATATTTGACAATAAATAATATAAATAATATAATTATCGTATGAAAAGAACAAAAATTAAATTTTTTAAATTAAGGGAGGCAATATGAAGAAGAAATTGTTGGTACTTTTGGCAATGGTTTTTAGTGTGCTATTTCTTGTAGCATGCGGAGGAGATCCAGATAAAAAAGAAGGTGCTGGTACTGGAAAGGATACTTTAGTTATAGCACAAGGTGCAGATGCTAAATCTTTAGATCCTCATGCATCAAATGATAACCCATCTTCAAGAATTAGAATTCAAATATATGATAGACTAATGGATCTTGATGATAATGGAGTTCCTCAACCTATGTTAGCAGAATCTTGGGAAAGACCTGATGATAAAACTATCATTTTCCATTTAAGAAAAGGTGTTAAATTCCATAATGGTGATGAAATGAAAGCATCAGATGTTAAGTTCTCATTAGAAAGAGCTTTAGCATCACCAGAAGTTTCTCATATTTTAGCTGGAATAAATGGAGTAGAAGTTTTAGATGATTATACAGTAAAAGTAACTACTGAAAAACCTATGGCAGCTATTTTAAATAACTTATCACATACAACTATTGCAATATTAAGTGAAAAGGCAACTACTGAAGCAGGAGATAAATTTGGACAAAATCCAATAGGAACAGGACCATATAAATTTGTTTCTTGGCAAAGTGGAGATAGAGTAACTTTAGAAGCTTTCCCTGATTATTGGCAAGGTGAAGCACCTGTTAAAAATGTAGTATTTAGAAATATAGTTGAAGAAACTAATAGAACTATTGGATTAGAAACTGGAGAATTAGATATAATTTATGATATTCAAGGTATGGATAAAAATAAATTAAAAGATGATGAAAGATTTAACTTAATAGAAGGACCACAAGTTTCAATAACTTATCTTGGATTCAATATGAAAAAAGCTCCTTATGATAATCCTAAAGTAAGAGAAGCTATATCTTATGCAATAGATCAAAAACCTATAATAGATACAGTATTTTTAGGAGCAGGAGAACCAGCAAATTCTATAATAGGACCTAATGTTTGGGGATACTATGATGTAGAAAAATTCACTCAAGATGTAGCAAAAGCAAAAGCATTATTAGCTGAAGCAGGATATCCAAATGGATTCAAAGCAAAAATTTGGGTAAATGATAACCCTGTAAGAAGAGATACCGCTGTTATATTACAAGATCAATTAAAACAAATTGGAATAGATTTAACAATAGAAACAGTTGAATGGGGAGCATTCTTAGATGGTACAGCAAGAGGAGATCATGAAATGTACTTATTAGGATGGGGAACTGTAACAAGAGACCCTGACTATGGTATGTTTGAATTAGTAAGTTCTTCTACTATGGGAGCAGCAGGAAATAGATCTTTCTATTCTAATCCAGAAGTTGATAAACTATTAGAAGCAGGAAAAACTGAACTTGATCCTGAAAAGAGAAAAGATATCTACAAACAAATTCAAGAAATAATAAGAAGAGATATTCCTATGTATATGATAGTTTATCCTCTACAAAATGTTGTAACACAAAAGAATATTAAAAACTTTAAATTAGATCCTGCACAAGGACACAAAATATATGGAGTAATAAAAGAATAAAAATAGTAGTATTTAGATTAAAATATAAAAGAGCTAGGATACTTCTAGCTCTTTTTCATAAAATTATAGTTTTGGGACGGTGAAATAATGTATAAATATATATTAAAAAGATTAGTTCTTTTAATTCCTGTAATGTTAGGAGTTACACTATTAGTTTTTGCAATTATGTATTTAACTCCTGGTGACCCTGCTCAATTGATATTAGGAGAAAGTGCTCCTAAGGAAGCAGTTGCAGCATTGAGAGAAAAAATGGGATTAAATGATCCATTTTTCATACAGTATTTTAGATTTGTAAAAAATGCCTTAGTAGGAGATTTTGGTAAATCTTATACAACAGGCAGAGAAGTTTTTGCAGAAATATTTGCTAGATTTCCTAATACAGTAGTATTAGCAGTTTTAGGAATTTTTATTTCTATACTTATAGGAATACCTGTTGGAATAATATCAGCAACAAGACAATATTCACTTACAGATAGCTTTAGTATGGTTCTAGCTCTTTTAGGAGTTTCTATGCCAGTATTCTGGTTAGGACTTATGTTAATCTTATTATTTTCTGTAAAATTAGGAATATTCCCATCAGGAGGTTTTGATGGATTTAAAAGTGTAATCCTACCATCAATAGCTCTTGGAGTTGGTTCTGCAGCAATAGTAACAAGAATGACTAGATCTTCTATGCTTGAAGTTATTAGACAAGACTATATTAGAACAGCCAGAGCAAAAGGAGTTGCAGAAAAAGTTGTTATAAATAAGCATGCTTTAAAAAATGCTTTAATTCCAATAATAACAGTTGTAGGACTACAATTTGGAGGATTACTTGGTGGAGCTGTTCTAACTGAATCAGTTTTTTCGTGGCCTGGTGTTGGTAGACTTATGGTTGATGCCATAAGACAAAAAGACACACCTACTGTTTTAGCATCTGTTGTATTTTTAGCAGTTGTGTATAGTGTGGTTAATTTATTGGTTGACTTGTTATATGCTTTTGTAGATCCAAGAATTAAATCACAATACAAGTAGGAGGGCAAAATGGAAAAAACAAAAAATAAAAAACAAAGTCAGTGGGCTGAAGTTTTTAGAATGTTGAAAAAAAATAAAATGGCTATGTTAGGATTAATTATCCTTATAATTTTAGTTTTATTAGCACTATTTGCTGATCTTATTGCAAATTATGATACTGTTGTTATAAAACAAAATCTTGCAGAAAGACTTATGCCTCCTAATGGAAAACATTGGTTAGGTACTGATGAATTTGGAAGAGATATATTTGCAAGACTTATTCATGGAGCAAGAGTTTCATTAAAAGTTGGAATTTTAGCAATATCTATTTCAGTAGTAGTTGGTGGAATTTTAGGAGCAATATCAGGATATTTTGGTGGTTTAATAGATAATATTATAATGAGAGTTGTGGATATTTTCTTAGCTGTTCCAAGTATATTACTTGCAATAGCTATAGTTTCTGCATTAGGGCCTAGTATGTTGAACCTGATGATTTCAATCAGTGTTTCATATGTTCCAAACTTTGCTCGTATAGTTAGAGCCTCTGTACTTTCTATAAGGGATCAGGAATTTATAGAAGCTGCTAAGGCAATAGGAGCAAGTAATACAAGAATTATATTAAAACATATAATTCCTAACTCTTTGGCTCCAGTAATAGTACAAGGAACTTTAGGAGTTGCAGGAGCAATTCTATCAACAGCAGGATTAAGTTTCATCGGATTAGGTATACAACCTCCAGCACCAGAATGGGGTTCAATGTTATCAGGCGGTAGACAATATTTAAGATACGCTTGGTGGGTAACAACTTTCCCAGGTATAGCAATAATGATAACAATTTTATCACTTAATCTATTAGGTGATGGATTAAGAGATGCTCTTGACCCTAGATTGAAACAATAATTATTAGGAGGCGAAACGATGGAAAATAAAAATCTTTTAGAAATTAGAGATTTAGAAATACAGTATGTAAAAGATGATGAAACAGTACATGCAGTTAATAAAATAAGTGTAGATATAGCAGAAGGTGAGACATTGGGCCTTGTTGGAGAAACAGGTGCTGGAAAGACTACAACAGCTCTTGGAATAATGAGGTTGATTACAGGACCAACAGGAAAAATAAAAAGTGGAGTTATAAAATTTAATGATAAAAGTATATTAGAAATTCCTGAAGAAGAAATAAGAAAAATTAGAGGTAATGATATTTCAATGATATTCCAAGATCCAATGACATCATTAAACCCAGTTATGACAGTTGGAGAACAAATAGCTGAAGTTATTGAAATACATGAACATATAGGTAAAGAAGAGGCTATGAATAAAGCTGCTGAAATGCTTGAACTGGTTGGTATTCCAGGAGCAAGAAAAAATGATTTCCCTCATCAGTTTTCTGGTGGAATGAAACAAAGAGTTGTTATTGCAATAGCTCTTGCTTGTAACCCAAAACTTTTAATAGCTGATGAACCAACAACAGCTCTTGATGTTACCATACAAGCACAAGTTTTAGATTTAATGACAGATTTAAAAAATAAGTTTAAAACATCAATGTTACTTATAACACATGATTTAGGTGTAGTTGCACAGGTTTGTGATAAAGTGGCTATTATGTATGCTGGAGAAATAGTTGAGTATGGAACATTGGAAGATGTTTTTGAAAATCCAAAACATCCATATACTTTGGGATTATTTGGTTCTATTCCAAGTTTAGATGAAGAAAAAACTAGATTGGTACCTATAAAAGGACTTATGCCTGATCCAACAAATTTACCTTCAGGATGTAAATTTAATCCTAGATGTCCTCATGCAGTTGAATTATGTTCTCAAAGATCACCTGTTGTTACAGAAGTTACAAAAGGACATAAAGTTCAATGTCTTATAGCAGAAGGATTAGTAAAATTTAAAGAAAACTGGGAGGAAGAAAATGAGTAAAATATTATTAGAAGTTAAAAACTTAAAAAAATATTTTCAGACTCCAAAAGGACAATTACACGCAGTAGATAATGTTAATTTTGCTATTGAAGAAGGTAAGACTTTAGGAGTTGTTGGTGAATCTGGTTGTGGAAAATCTACAACAGGTAGAACAATTTTAAGACTTTTAGAAGCTACTGATGGAGAGATTTTATTTGAAGGAAAAAATATAAGAGAATACTCTAAAGCTGAAATGAAAAAACTAAGAGAAGAAATGCAAATAATATTCCAAGATCCATTTGCATCATTAAATCCAAGAATGACAGTAAGTGAAATAATTGCAGAACCACTTATAATTCATAAAAAATGTAAGACTAAAGAAGAACTTAATAATAGAGTAAAAGAACTTATGGATACAGTTGGTCTAAGTCAAAGACTTGTGAATACTTATCCTCATGAACTTGATGGTGGAAGAAGACAAAGAATAGGAATAGCAAGAGCCTTAGCTTTGAATCCTAAATTTATAGTTTGTGATGAACCTGTATCAGCTCTTGATGTGTCTATACAAGCACAAGTTTTAAACTTAATGAAAGATTTACAAGAAAAATTAGGTTTGACTTATATGTTTATAACACATGACTTATCAGTTGTAAAATATTTTTCAAATGATATAGCAGTTATGTATTTGGGAGAACTTGTTGAAAAAGCTCCTTCAAAGGACTTATTTAAAAATCCAATTCACCCATATACAAAAGCATTATTATCTGCAATACCTACAATTAATATTAGAAAGAAAATGGAAAGAATTAAACTTGAAGGTGAAATTACTTCTCCTATTAACCCAGGAATTGGTTGTAGATTTGCTAAAAGATGTATTTATGCAGAAGAAATATGTTCAAAAGAATCTCCAAAATTAGAAAAAGTTGGAGAAGCACATTATTTTGCTTGTCACAGAGCAAAAGAATTAGGCTTTGTTGATGAGAAATAAAGATTAAGATATATGGGACTATTATATGAAAAAAGTTAGAATAGTCCCATATTTTTATGATACTTGTTGTAAAATATTTATATTTGTGGTCTTTATTAAAGTATAAAGAAAATATAGGAGATTTTAAGATGACAGATTTAGAAAAAGTACAAGATGAGTTTTGGAAAATTTATAAAGAATACTGTATTGAATGTAAAAAATTAGAAGTTCCATATACATATAAGGAAGGACTAGATGGTTTTGAAAATTTAGAAGTCTCAGCTAATGATTTGTTTGGATTTGAAAAAAATATTAGGAAAAATACTTTGAAACTTCATAATAAAAGTATTACACTATAAGTATAAATTAAGTTAAAAGGGGAGAATACCAATGAAGAAATTTATAATTAATTTTTTTGCTTCATTTTTTGCTACAATAATACTTTTCGGATTATTATTGTTCATATGTCTTATAACTCCAATTTCACTTGTTGTTATATATTATATTGATATTATTTATATAAAATTATTCTTAATCTTAATTTTTTGTTGGATTTTCTATATTATTTATAATGCTCCTTCAGACATTAGAGAACTTTTTAACAAAGATAATACTGATAAATAAAATTTGACATTAAAGAAAGGAAAGTGGAAAAATGACTAATCAAGAGAAGGCAAAAAAAGAATTAGTAGAAACATTTATAGAGTATTGTAAAAAACGTAAAGAGATTGAAAGTGTTAAGATATCTGAGGGATTAGATGGTTGCGATGGAGCTAAATTAAGACAAACAACATTAGATTTCATAGAAAAGGGAAAAGAGATAATGAACAAATATCAAATTGATAGTATTGATTTTCCAACAGAAGAAATGTTAGAAATCTATAAAAAATATTATTGGTAAAATAAAATTTTATTATGAAGTTGCAAAAAATTTATTTAAAATTTAAAAAAAAATATAAAGCTATTTAGATTGGAGGATGGAAAAATTGTTGAAATATTCTAAATTTAAAAAAGTTCTTTTTGGTTGGCACGGTTTTGTCTTTGTAGAATTGGAAGATGATATGGGGGCTGATATAGATATAGAAAATAGAGCTATTGAATTAAGATCTTGGTGATATAAGAGTTTATTTTAATGAGTATATAGGAGAGGTTTTTAAACCTACAGAAGAATCCATTGAAAAAGCAAAAGAAGTTTTAGAAAATCCAGATTTTGTAATGAAAGGACCTTTTTATGATGATTTTTATGATAAGGATTCGGATATATATAAATCTGTTCAAAGAGGAGAAAGACTTATTTAGTGATATACTAAAGAATAAAAAATAGTTTTATATACCTGTAAACTAACAAAGATATTAGTAGATTATATACTTAGAATGAACTTTTCCAAAATTAATCTTCATATATATGTTTTTTTATGAAATCAGCTGGAATTATAAAAATAAGAAGAATATATGAAATTATAATAAAATAAAATATTATTTTTTCTAAAATACCACCATTAATACATAGATTATATAAGAAACCTAATACTAACCAACCAGGTGGCAAACAAAAGAATAAAAAAGTAAAAAATAAAAGAGTGAAAATTAAAGCAATTAAAAAAAATGGGTGTTTTTTAATAATATTTAAATAGTTAATATTTTCCTGTTTAGTATCCATTAAATTTCCTCACATTCTATTCATAAAAATAGATCTACTTATTTTATTTAATAATTTTATTGATATTGTGAACTACTCACAGCAGAAGTTGCAAGCTTCTAAGAAGTTTGATTTTGAAATCCTTATTCTTTTTGATTAGTTCACGATAGACACTACTAGATAAGATATTGTGCAATTTTAAATCTGTATACTATATTTAAGAAGAAATATATAGAACAGTAAATATTTTATAAGGATACTGTTTACTAGCCTTAACCTTATATATTCAGTTGCTAATGTTTTATATATATTATACTCTAAAACTACTAATATTACAAATTTTAGAGTAACATTTTCAATATTGGTGTTATTATTTCACGAATAAAACTACAATTGTTCTAACACAATTAATAAATAAGATAGATTATATAAAATTAGCAAACATTAAGTAAAGGAGAAAATAACTATGCTAAGTGATTTTTATAAGAAAAATAAAAAAGATAAGGTGTGGTGGATAGATAACTTAGACAGTATTGGAAAACATCTTTTTAGTTTTGATAAGATAAAAATCTTTAATTTGTTTGCAGATTATCCACACAACTTAACAGCTGAACAAAAAGAAATTTTTGATAAAGAAAACCCTTTCTGGAAGGACTTTTTTAAGGAAAGAACTAAAAGTAAAAATTAAAATAAAAAGCTTAAGTTTCTTAAAAGTCTCTGTTTAATTTAAAATCCTAGCTTCTAACTAGGTCTTAGAATTTGTAATGTGTTCACATACTAACTATTATAATTATTTTTTCTTCTTCCAGTACTCTATATACTAATCTATGTTGCTTATTAATTCTTCTTGAGTATAGTCCTTTATAATTTCCAACTAGAGCTTCACAAGGTGGAGGAGTTTCAAAAGGTTTCTTTTTTATTAAATTAACTAAATTTTCTACATTAGTTTTCAATGTTGGATATTGTTTTAGTTTTTCTTTATCTTTAATAGCTTGTTTTGTTAGTTTTACCTTATATTCCTCTACCATTCAAAATCCTCGCAATCTTCAGGTTTAACCTTTAATCCTTCCTCTAACTTTTCTTTCATTCCTGGAATAGAAGTTAAATAAAGTGTTTCTAATAGTCCATTGTATTCAGCTTCACTGATTATAATAACATTTCCTTTTTTAGTATTTACATTAATAACATCATTATAGTCAATAGTAGAATCCAAATAAGAAAATAGATTTTTCCTTAAATTTGTAGCATTTGTATTTGTCATAGTATCGACTCCTTTTTATGTAGATTATATAGTACATAAATAAAGGAGTCAATGTATTTTTATTACACCACAAAACCCCTTAAAATTCAAAGTCAATTAATATTTAATTCCTGATGTCCTAAAATTTCTTTTAAATAATTTTTAGCATCTTAGAAAGTGCAAGAGCTTTTTCAAATTTATATGGAAGTATTAAAACTTTTTTACTTATAATTATAAATGTTTCATCTATATTTCTGTATTTTCTGTTATTTTTATAGATATATTATATTTCTATTTTGCTTTTAACATAGAATTTTATTTCTAATGCAAGTTTTCCATTATTAGATTTTGTTATATACTTAGTTTCATTAATCCAAATGAATGGCAATGTATAAATTTCTCTATCAATACCCCAATTAAAACAAGCTCTTTTAAAGAATTTATAACTTGTATTGACAATATAAAAGTCAATAATGAAAAATATAAAAAATACTTTGAGATTTTATAAAAGATTAATATAATTATAAATAAAAAGGAGAGAATAATTATGCAGATACCTCTAACAGAAACAATAATAAGAGCATTAAAAGAAAAGTATATTGATTTTCAAGGAAATAAATTAGAAATAATAGTAAAAGATTCACCTTGTTGGGTTAAAGAAGAACTTGAAAAATTTATAAAAGATTTAAAAGAAACAACTAAGTATGAAGATTACTGACACAGAATGTACAAATGTGTTCATAAGAATTATGATGATATGAAAAAGCAATTAATCAGATATAGAAATAAAAGAAATCCTAGTAACCAAAGAAGTTATGAGGATTTTTATTCTTAAAACTATATTTACTATCAACAAATTATTAACAAAAATATACTTCCCCAACAAAAAAGCCCTCAACTTTTTGCAAGTTCGGGCTTTTTTGTAGAAATTAAACTA